>ERZ772827.1268-NODE-1268-length-12884-cov-5.084652_pt1 | contig 12884 bp, 9 predicted proteins | sample MGYA00580850_ERZ772827 | MGnify/ENA primary metagenome ERZ772827 (study PRJEB29015, sample SAMEA2737950) | human oral metagenome | biome: human oral; feature: human-associated habitat; material: dental | place: China | collected 2145 ...
GGCGGCCAGCAGGGCTACGGCGCACAACCCGGATACGGCGGCCAGCAGGGCTACGGCGCACAACCCGGATACGGCGGCCAGCAGGGCTACGCGTCGTCGCAGCCCAGCGCTTCCGGCTACAGTGTGAACGCCAACCAGTGGGGCTGGGAAGCCAAGCCCGGCATCATCCCCCTACGCCCGCTCACCATCGGTGACCTGATGAGCGGTTCTTTCGCCGCAATCCGCCAGAACCCGAAGATTCTTTTTGGTTTCACCATGGCGGTCATGGCGGTCATTTCTCTCATCACCATGGTGACGTCGTTCCTCCCAACCTCAGTCGGTTCCATCACAGGATCGAACGATCCCCAGGCCTCACTGTCGGGCACGGAGGACTTGGCCGTCATGCTTCTCGGCAGCCTCGCGTCGCAAGGCGTACAGATGCTGTCGACGGTCGCAGGCACCACCATCATTATGGGCATGCTGGCGACCACTGTCTCGCAGATGATGATCGGCAACAAGGTGACGCTCTCGCAGGCATGGGCCATGACCCAGCCGCGCCTGGGTGCTCTCATCGGCACGTTCCTCGTCACCAGCATTGCGACGTCGATCCCGCTGATCATCTACGCCGTGCTCATGTTCGTCCTGCTCTTTGTTTTCATCGGGTCCGACTCGGTCGGCTGGCTTGTTCTGGTCGGAGTCCTTCTCCTCATTCCGACCCTCATCGCCACGTACTTCGTGAGCATTAAGCTTGCCTTCGGCTCCGTCATCACGGTGCTCGAGGAGATCGGACCGATCGCGGCCCTGAAGCGTTCGTGGACCCTGAGCAACGGCTACTTCTGGCCGACGCTCGGGCGGCTCCTGCTCATCTCCATGGTCGCCGGCTTCATCTCTGGTTTCATCGGTGGTTTCGTCGGTGGTTTCGCGGGCATGGCAATGTTTGCAGCGGCCGATAGCGAGACCGGTGCGACACTTGTCTTGGCTGTGACGGCGGGTCTGACAACGCTCGCAAGCGGCCTCGTCACGCCGCTGACGGCCACCTACGAGACGCTCGTGTACGCGGACCTGCGCATCCGTAAGGAGAACTTCGCAGCGGTCCTCATCCAGGCGAGTGCCCAGCCTCAGTGAGCCCCATGCTCGGATGCGAGATTCCGCTGACGCCCGATCAGGGCGAGGCTCGAGACTGGCTCCTTGAGGAGCTTTCGAAGGGTGTCTACGGTGAGATTTCGGGCCCTATCGTCAGCTTCGTCTCGGACCTGATCGATGGTTTTTTCCGCCTCTTGTCGTGGAGGGGCGAGGGCACCCCACCGATCTCGTTGATCCTCACGATCCTGGCGATCATCGCGATTGCCGCCCTGATCGTTGTGCTCATCCTCCACCCGATTCGACTGGCCAAGCGCCGGTCCGGATCCGTTTTCGAGGAGGAGACCAGTACTCCGCAGGTTCGGGCCTCGTTTGACGAGGCAGTGGCCTCCCAGGATTGGAACCTTGCGTACGTGTGGGCCTACCGTCTCATGGTCCTGGGCCTTGACGACCACGACGTCGTCTCCTCGACCCCGGGCTTGACCGCCCGCGAGGCTGCCGACGCCGCGACCCGTGTCGCCCCCGGACTTGCCCCGCAGCTGTCCACCTACGCCGAGACTTTCGACAAGGTGCGCTACGGTCACTCCACGATCACTCGCGAGGAGGTGGATGCGCTGCGTTCCTTCACGCCGGTCCTCCTCGATTTGTGTAGCCACGCGAAGGACCTGTCATGAAGTCCCGGCAGGTTTCCATCGTCACCCCGACGGCCCGTGAACGTTTTTCGACGGCACGACCGATGCTGCTCCTCATCGCCATCACAGTGATTGCCCTGCTGGGCTCGGTGTTCCTCAGCCAGATGGGATACAATAACGAGCCCATCGGCATTCGCAACAGGCACGGCGACGGCGCCCGGGCGCTCGCCCAAGTTCTTGGCAACCACGGAGTGTCCGTACGCGAAGTCAATGCCGATCAAGCCGCCACTGTGGACGATGACACGACTCTCGTCGTCATCTTTCCCTCGCGCATGCGCGACTCTGTTGCCAAGGCGATAGAGACTCGCACGAACGTCGTCTACGTCGGGCTCGAAGAACAATACGATTCATCCTCCCCCTATCTGGGTGGGCTGCGCGCGCAACGCGACTGGGAGAGCCCGCGTGTCGTCACGGCCGGGTGCCAATCCGAAACCGCGACTCGTGCGGCCTCACTGACCTCCTCTGCCTACACGATCACGGGCAGTGCTCACGGCTGGGTGCTGTGCTTCTCAACGACGAGCGACGCCTACGGGTACGCGGAAAAGATCGAGGATGGGCGTTTCCGCGCAATCATCCCCGATTCCCTTCGCCTGCGTAACCGCGCGATCACCGACGAAGGAAACGCCGCCCTCGCTATCAACGCGATCGGACGCACCCCGAAGGTCGCATGGTATTCACCAACGGAAAAAGATACCCTCGGCCACGGTCAAGACCTCAGTACCGAGGCTCCTTTCCTCGCGCCCGCGTTCCTCCTGACGATCGGCGCGTGCCTCATCGCTGCCGTTGCTCGAGGCAGGCGCCTCGGCCCCCTGACGCCGGAGAATCTGCCGATCGAGGTTCCCGCCTCTGAAACCGTCATCGGCAAAGCCCGCCTCATGCGCTCTCAGCGTGCCTACGAGCACGCCGCCACGGCGCTTCGCAGCGCGAGCGCGTCACGTATCGCGACCGCGGTTGGCGTCGCCCACACAGCTGACCGTGAGACTCTCACCCACGCGATTGAGCAACGAGGCCTGCTCACGTCACGCTCGACCGCTCTCTTGTGGGGGCCTCCCCCCACCTCCGAGAAGGAACTCGTCCGCCTCGCCCATGACCTCGACGCTCTCGAAAAGGAGATTCGCCAATGACTAGCCCGATTCCCGGACCCTCGTCCGACGGCGTGCCCCAGCCCGGGCCCGCCCCCACGGGAGCGCCCCAGCCGGTTCCGGCACCCACGGCGGCTCCGGGCGGTTACGCACCGCAGGGAGAGCTGCCCACGCAGGGCGCTCCGGCCTCGTACGTGCCGACCGCACCCCCAGCCCAGGCGGCCGCGCCTCAGGAAGGTGCACCCCAGGGAGCGCCGCAGCAGGCCCCCTCCTACTCGGCCCCCACGGGCGAAGGCTGGTCCGGCCGTTCGCTGAGCGAGAGCGAACGACGCACGCGGGAATCTCTCCTCACCCTCAAGTCGGAGATCGGCAAGGCCGTCGTCGGCCAGGACGGGGCGATCACCGGCCTGATCGTCGCCCTCGTCGCCGGCGGTCACGCGCTGCTGGAAGGCGTCCCCGGCGTCGCCAAGACCCTCCTCGTGCGCACGCTGGCCCGCGCCCTCGACGTCGACATGGCGCGCATCCAGTTCACGCCCGACCTCATGCCCGCGGACATCACGGGCTCCATGGTGTGGGACGCCGGTCAGTCCGAGTTCGTGTTCCGCGAGGGCCCGGTGTTCACGAACCTGCTGCTCGCCGACGAAATCAACCGCACTCCCCCCAAGACTCAGTCCGCGCTGCTGGAGTCCATGGAGGAACACACCGTCTCGATCGACGGTGAGACACGCATCCTGCCGGATCCCTTCATGGTGATTGCCACCCAGAACCCGGTGGAATACGAGGGCACGTACCCGCTGCCCGAGGCCCAGCTGGACCGTTTCCTGCTCAAACTGGAGCTGCCTCTACCCTCGCGTGAGGCCGAGATCGACATCATCGCCCGCCACCAGGCTGGCTTTAACCCGATGTCCCTGGCCGAGGCCGGCATCCAGCCCGTAGCGGGTGCCGCCGACATCCAGGCCGCTCACGAGGCCGCATCCCGCATTGAAGTGTCCCCCGCCGTCATGGCCTACCTCGTGGACCTGTGTCGAGCGACGCGCACCTCCGCCGCCGTGCGCATGGGCGTATCCCCGCGTGGTGCGACCGCTCTGCTGCGTACCTCGCGCGTGTGGGCGTTCCTCCAGGGACGCGGCTTCGTCACCCCTGACGACGTCAAGACGATGGCCCCCGTGACCCTCGCTCACCGACTGGGGCTGCGCGCCGAGGCCAACCTCGAGGGCGTCAGCGCTGCCGACGTCATCACGGGTGTCCTCGCGGCCACTCCCGTCCCCCGCTGAGGCTGCCCGTGGCGATCTCGGCGCGCAGCGCGCTCCTCGTCCTGGTGGGCTTGATTCCGCTTGCCTTCGCCCCGTCCCGCGGCTTCGCGTGGATGTGGTGTGGCATCGTGGTGCTCGTGTGTCTACTCGATGCCCTCGCGGCGCCCTCACCGCGCACCCTGCGCATGAGCCGCGAGGTGACGGGCTCGATTCGCGCTGATCAGACAACCGAGGCCTCGCTGCGGCTGACGAATACGACGAGGCGCCAGATGGTCCTGGACGTGCGTGACGCGTGGCCACCCTCGTTGCGCCAGTCGCCGCCGCGCCAGCGTGTGCGCCTGCACCCAAAATCCGCTGAGAAAATCACGACGCTTCTGTCCCCCACCAGGCGAGGAACCCGCCACGCTGACGTCGTGACGATCCGCTCCTGGGGTCCCCTGCACCTGGGGGCCCGCCAGGTGTCCATCGCTGCGCCGCTGAGCCTGTCGGTGCTGCCCGAGTTCAAGGCGCGGGTGCTCCTGCCCTCGCGTTTGGCTCGCTTGCACGAGCTCGAGGGCACGACGCCGACGACGCTGCGCGGCGCCGGTACCGAGTTCGACTCGCTGCGCGCCTACGTTGTGGGCGACGACCCCCGCGACATCGACTGGCGCGCCTCCGCCCGCTCAACCGAGCTGATGGTGCGCCAGTGGCGCCCCGAACGCGACCGTCACGTCGTGATCGTCGTGGACTGCGGTCGCGCGTCCTCCGCACTTCTCGGAGCACCCGAGCACGAGGAGGTCGACTCGATCGCGCTGGGTCGCGCACCGCGCTTGGATTCCTCGATCGAGACCGCACTGCTTCTGGCAGCGCTGGCTGACCGAGCGGGCGACAAAGTCCACCTGGTAGCCGTCGATTCGCGCGTGCGCGCCCGCGTCTCCGGCGTGCGCGGTGCCAAGATCATCGAGACTCTCGCGCAGACCTTCATGGACTTGAACCCGCGCCTGGACGTCACTGACTGGTCGCGGGCAGCGGACGCAGTCGAGCAGACCGTGCGTCACTCGGCGTTCGTCGTCGTCACCACCAAGATTCCGCCCGCCGGATTGGAAACAGAGTTCACCGACGCACTGGCGCGACTCAGCAAACGCCACACGGTGCTCGTGGCCTCGGCGACTGATCCCGACGAGATCCGCGCCCGCGATGGACGCGAGGATGCCGAGTCCGTGTTCCTCGCAGCCTCAGCCTCGCTCGCGGAACGCTCCGACGCCGCTGGGGCAGCCGACGTGCGCCTCGCCAGCGCTCTGACCCTGCAGGCATCGGCCGGGCTGCTCCCCGCGCGCACTGCCGACCGCTACATCGAATTGAAGAAGAGCGGACGTCTGTAACTGTCAGTAGCGGCGCTCAGCCCGATACCGGCTGGTAGTAGCCCGCGTCGATGCCGACGTCAGCGTTCTGACCCGCGAGGTGGGCCCTGCGGCCAAGGATCAGCGTGTACGCCCACACGGCGGCCGTCATGAGGGCTCCCAGCGTAATCTTGACGGCGTCGGGCAGGTCGGAAGGAGTCACGAAGCCTTCGAGGACACCGGATCCCGCGAGGAGGATTGCGCAACCGACAGCCACCGTCATAGCGCTACGCGCGGCCACGCCCACGGACTGGAAGCGCGTCGCTGGACCGGGAACGAGGAGCGACCAGAACACGCGCAGGCCAGCTGCGACCGAGATGAAGACTGCGGTCAGTTCGGGCAGCCCATGCGGCAAAATAAAACGGAAAAAGTGCCAGGGGCCCGCGTACACATAAACGATTGCGCCAGCCATTCCGACGCCCGTCGCATTTCCCCACAGGATCCTCAGCGGGTACACACCGGTGATACCCGTGACGACACCCTGGAGCGCGATCCACGCGTTGTTTGCCCACACGGACAATCCGAACTCCGCATTGGTGTCCTGGTGGTAGTACTCGACAAAGTCGCTGTGGGCATAGCGACGCAGCTGCTCCGGCGTCCCCAGCTGATTCATCGCCTCCGGTGTGGTGATCAGGTAGTGCGCCTCCAGCACGCCGATGGCAATGAAGATGAGCATGACGCCAACCGTGACCCATCGGATCTGATAGAGAGCGTACGGGAGGGACACCTTGAAGAAGCGCGCGATCACGGTCCCACTGACCCCTCCCGTTCCCGCCAGACGCCCGCGCGCCGCGGACAGGATACGCGAGAGCTCCGCGATGACGTCAGGATCGGGACTATTCGTGCGAACGCGCGCCAGATCCGTTGCCGCGGAGCGGTAGAGGCGATCGAGCTCGTCAATCTCCTGCCCCGTCAGAGAGCGGGTACGAGTCAACTCTTCGAGACGTTTCCACTCCGTTTTTCCGCTCACCCGCAGCACATCGATGTCCATTGGACTAGCGTGTCATATATGAGCGCGCAACGCAGTCAATCACGCGTCATTCAAGACGACTACGTCCGGACGGGTGAAGCCGTCACCCTCGACATGACTCCGGCTTCGCCGCCCCTACGTTTCGCCGCCGCAATCATGGACGGCATCACGTACCTCGGGATAGGGCTCCTCATTCTGCTCTCTGCCGCCCGTACATGGTCGGGCGATTCAGCGTCCCTCATGCGCGTGTTCCTCGTCGGGCTGATCTCTTCGATCATGTTCTTCATTCCCTTTATTGTCGAGATTGCCACGGGTGGCCGTTCGCTCGGCAAATGGGCGATGAACCTGCGGGTCGTGCGCGACGACGGCGGCGCGATCACCGCTCGGCACAGCGCTGTGCGCGTCGGCGTGGGGATCTTCGAGAACTGGCTGATGTGGGGAGGAATGGCGTTCTTCGTCGAGCTCTTCAACAAGAAGGGCAAGCGTCTGGGCGACCTGGCCGCGGGAACCATGGTCTGCTCGCAGGGGGACTCGGTGTTTTACCCACCCCTCGTGATGCCCCCGGGGCTTGAGGAGTGGGCGCGCACAGCGACAATCCTGCCCCTCGACGACGGGCTGGCTGCCGAGGCACGCGCTTTCCTGGGAACGAACCGCACCATCGCACCAAAGCTGCGCGGAGAGGTCGCCTCGTCCCTCGCTGATCGGCTCATCAAGCGCGTTCAGACGCCTCTGCCACCCGGATTGCACCCGGAGATTGTGATTGCGGCTATTCTCGTGGCCCGCCGTGATCGAGAGTGGGAGCGTGAGCGTGAGCGCCGCGCGCGAGGCAAGGCGCGCTTCCACGAAGCAACACAGGCTCGCTTCGGGCTGTAGCTGCTAGTCCTCGTCGCCCTTCTCAGAACCGTCCACCACCGTGAACTGCGCGCGCCTACGCGCGTACGGGCTCGACGGATCCAGGGGGCTCGAGGTGTCGGGGGTGCCGACGGAGCGAGCGGGCCCGAAAGGTCCCGCCTGGGGTCGGCGCGCCGTGGGGGCGGGGGCGGGTTCGGCCTGTGCTTCCTGAGCGACACGACGCACGGCGTCGACGAGCGCGGCGAGGTCGTCCCCGGACGGCGGGGCCGGCTCAAAATTCGTCGCCAGACGAACGACCTGCCAGCCCAGCGGTGCAGTCAGGTTCTGCGCGTGTTCCTCGCACAGATCGTAAGAGTTGGGGTCGGCGACGGTCGCCAGGGGGCCGACAACAACCGTCGAATCACGGTAGTCGTAGGTCAAGGTGGCGACGGCGGCCGTCGAGCAGCCGGGCTTCGAGCAGTGGCGTTGGGCAATCACGTCCCTAAGAGTACGACACTCTGTGCCCGTATGGCCCACTCCAGCGCGCCATGTGCCTACCCTGAGGGGGTGTTTTCCACGCGCCGCCATATCTCGAGTCGCAACCGCCACGGTCGCGGTCCTCGTGGTCCCCTCTTTTTCCCGGGAACTCCGGCATGGCGGACGCGACGCGAGGACTTCGATTCTATGGCGAGCGAGCTCGTCACCGAGCTCATTCGTCGCTGGCCTCAGGTCTCCACGATCGAGTTCGCGGTCGAGGACGTTCCGCCGTCGGATCCCGCGCCATGGGAGTCGCACAGCGTCGTTGTCGCGCGCATTTTCCCCGCTGATCGGCGCAGGGGCCTGCGGGATCGAATCGTGGTCTATCGCTTGCCGATCACGTTGCGGTGCCCGCCCGAGGAGGTCGCGTTGATGACGCGCAGGGTCCTCGTGGAGAGGATCAGCCACATCCTGGCGCTCCCGCCCGACGAGATCGACGACGCGATGCGCTGAGGCGTGCCCTAGTTGGTGGTGCGAATCGAGCCGGTCACCGCGCTGATTCCTTCGGTGCCGACGTTCCAGGTGGTGCTCATGCGTCCCACCGCCGTATCTGCGGAGATCACCAGGGCAGCCTGAATGGGGCTATCCGCACTCATCTGGCTCGCTGAATCGGGGAGGCTCACCAGTGTCGGGACGCCGGGGGCGACGTAGATCGTGCGTCCTCCCACGCGCACGGCGACGGCGCCCGGGGTCGAGGCTGAGGTTCCGCTCGACTGCGTTTCCTGCGAGGCGCCTGACTGGGATGCGCCCGACTGGGAGGTCACGGGCGAAGGCGAGGCCCAGATGTCAGGCGTCGCGCTCGGTCCGGGCTGGGCCGATTGAGTCGTTTCTTCCTGGCTTGCGGCCGCTGCCCCAGCATCTGCGGGCGCGTACAGCAGGAGGCTCGCGGACGTGGCGCTCACCCCGGAGTCGGTGGCGAGCGAGGTTGCTCGGATGGGGGTCGAGGAGAGTACTGAGGTGGTCATCGCGCTCAGCTGACTGGCACCCGGGATCGTGGCTTCGGTGAGGGGCGTCGCGGGGCTCGCGTTGGACCGCATGATCCACGCGCTCGCACGCTGAGCCCACGGAGCACCCAGGGTGATCGTCGTCGTCTGCGCCACGACCTCGCGATCGGAGGTGACGATCAGCGCGATCGGCGAGGAGTCGCTCGATGCGCCGTCGAGGGGCATTTCCAGGGTGCTTCCCTCGGCGACGGTCGCCTGGCCGCCAGGCAGGGGGTGCACGCCGGTGGAATCAGCGACGGAGACACTCACGTGCGCCTCACCCGAGGGCGACACCAGGCGCAGAAGCGACGTGCCCTTGGGGTCAACACCAAGGATCGTTTGCGAGGTGGCGGGCACGACCGCGGAAGCGAGCGTGGCACCCTGGGGAACCTCACCATTCATGAGGGAGGCCTGCACCCAGGCGGCGACCCCTCCCCCGTCTGCGCGCACATGTACGGCGAGGGAGTTTTCGTCTGGGAACCATCCCGCGAGAAGAACCGACACCGAGGAGGCGGCGGGGACAGTAACCTGGCGTGATGAGGCGTTGAGTGGGCCGGACGCCCCGTATCCGTCGATGCTCACGACCGAGGCCGTTGGGCCAGGATTGGACAGGATAAGCACCATGTCCGCACCGGAAATCGTCGCTCCGGTGGCGATCCACTGGGAGGTACGCGGGGCCGCGCATCCGACGGCACTCAGACCGGCGAGTTCGCCTCCGCCCTGTCCGGCGAGGGTCAGCGCTGTGGGGATGGTTCCCCCGGTGCCCGTCACGGACGCGGGCGCGGGGCTCGTAGGGGCGGATGTGAGGGAGGACCAGGTGGTCCCTGCTGCAACGTTGGTCGTCTCGAAAGGATCGACGATGCCCGAGGGGCACGCGAGGCGTACCTGCGAGGGATGAGCGCTCTGTACCGTCCCCTCGACCCGTCCCGGCGTTGCGTCGACCCACGTGGATCCTCCAGTCATAACAGCCACGGCGATCCCCGCGCCCGCGAGCGTCGTCAGCGAACTCATGCGGGGCTTTGTCATCTCTTCCTCCACGCGGATAGGGCGCTGGCCATGGCAACGACCAGGCATGCGGCCGCGGCAATACGCCACGGGATAACCCACCATGCGTTGTAGGTGACGGTCAGGTGCCCGGCGGTGGGCATGTCGAATGCCTGCGACCATCCGTCTGCGGCTGCGACGGGGGTCAGCGCCACGCCGTCGACCCACGCGCGCCATCCGGAGTCGGCGCGTTCAGCGAGGATGAGGGTGCCGGAAGCCTGTACGTCCCCATCCACACGCAGCTGCGAGGAACCGACAGGGGTGGTGACACCGCTGTCGGACTCAACGCGCACGCGTGCCGGCGTCAGTCCGTCGGGACGCAACCGCCAGACGGTACCGGAATTCGTATCGCCGACCTTTTCGAGCCCAGCGGCTCGGTCGAGGCCGGAAGTTAGCGCGACGGATCCGCTCGCACCGAGGGGCACGAGGATCGTGTCGATGTCGTGCGCGGCCAGAGTCTGAACGGTGGCGTCGTCGGGGTAGACGACCAGGGTATAGGCGGCCTGGGCGAGCGAGGCGGTGGCCGGGTCACTCAGGGTGCCCGTTGCTGCACCGTTGCGTGCCTGCGCGAGAGTGAGGGCGTGAATAGCCGGGGTCGACGCCGTGAGCGACGGGCCGTTTCCACGCCACAGCATCGCGTTGACGGTGTCGGTGGTCGGTTCGCCCTCGAGGACGAGGATGCGTCCGGCGCGCGTAGAACGCTGCGCCTGGGATGCGACGGCGGAGACGATGGGCGATGACAGAGGGGACACCGTCTCGCGCTGGGACATCGTGAAGGTCGGGATCTCGTCGGCGTTGGAGCGACCCGCGACGGCGGACACGCTCACGGCGGATGCCGATCCGAGGAGGCCGATGGCGACGAGGGCCCCCGAAGCGCGCAACACGAACGGCCTGGGCGCATCCCATGCCTGCCTCTCCGTATCCGAGTCGGCAGGCAGCGCGAGCCTCGCGCGCGTCGACAGGATTACCAGCAAGCCAAAGGCGAGGGACAGCGCGGGCGACGCCCACGCGGAAGCCACCGACGCACCCGTCATACCCACGCCAACGTGAGAGGCACCCCAGGCGAGCGCAGAGGCAATAAGAGCGCAGCAGAAGGTGACCATCGCGGCGCGCGAACGCAAGCGAAGCAGGGCGACGGTGGCGAGCAGCGCAGCGCCTCCACCGACGACGCCCAGCGCGAGGGCCTCGAGCGGGCTCGCGGGGGCGGCGGGCAGACCGATCAGTGCCATCCACGAGGGGGCGCGGGTGTAGGCGTGGATGCCTCCGCTCGTGGAGGCGAGTGCCGGCCATGCGGCGGGGCGCACCAGGATGGAGGCATAGGTGGGCAGGAGAAGCGTCAGCGCGGGCAGGGCCACGAGAAGGCTGCGCCGGGAGCGCCACGCGAGCGCGAGCGCGGCGACGGGCAGCGTCCACGGAGCGCAGCACGACAGGATGACAAGCGCGAGCCCAACGCAGCCCGCGTTGATGCCGCGGGGCGCCAGGGGCGCGGGCTCAACACCGGAGGCACCCGCCACGAGCAGAGGCCGGGGTGCTCCGACGCAGAACGCAGCGACAACGGGCAACACGATGTGGGCAAGGGTCCCGGCAAGGACGCCGTGGGTGGCACTCAGCGCCAGTGCGGGCGCGACAGCCCAGGCCAGCGAGGCGAGGAAACGCACGCGCAGCGAGGCACTCAGGCTACGGCTCGGAATCCACGCGGCCATCGCAGCGAGCGGGGTGGAGGCCACGAGCAGGAACGTCGCGAGCGCTCCGGGGCTGATTCCCAGCGGCGCGACGGGTGCGCTCAGGAGCGCCAGCACGATCGCCAGGGGGTCTGCGCCGCCCGCATGTCCGTCGCCGCCAGGCACCCACGCGGACCACGCGGCATTCCACAGCTCGGTCCAGGTCGCGGGCATGGACACCCACGCTCCACCGACGAGGCCAGCGGAGGTCCCCCACCACTGGGCGGCGGCGATCAACGAGGTAACGATAGCGAGGCCGAGGCAGGCGGATGCGGAACGGACGCGGTAGCGCCGCATCGAGGAGACGATGAGCGGATCAATGCGCTCCCCTTGCTCGTCTTCGTCGACACCGGCCGGTTCCTTGCGCAGCAAGGCGGGAGCCGTCTCGAGGGCGCGCAGGGCAGAGCGCGGAACGCTCCGAGACTGGGAGGCGCGGGCACGACCGGCAAGGAGGCGCGGGGTCGCACCGATGAGAGAGACGAGCGCTCCCATTTCGGGCAGCGCCAGCGAGGCGCGCCCCGTGAGAATCCGTCCCAGGGCACGAGCGGGGCTCCACACGAGCAGCCACAGGGCCAGGAAGGGAAGAAGGAGGGCAGGAACAGCCTTGCACCAGTTGTACATCTGGGCGTAGCGCCGCTTACGGAATGATCCGTCGGTCGCGACATTGCCGTCGGCGACGCCATCCGAAACATCACCCGTCGGCTCGCTGTGCTCCGTGTCGTAGGCGGCGTCGAGGCCGGAGTAGAGGGACACGCGGGCGTGACGCACGCGAGCCTTGGGTGCGACGATCACGCGGTATCCGGCCAGGTGGAGCCTGCGCCCCAGGTCAAGTCCGTCGCCGAAGGGCCCGAGCGCGGTGTCAAATCCTCCGACGGTCTCGTAGGCCTCGGCGCTGATGAACATACCTGCGGTGCCGACGCCGAGAACGTCACTCGTGCCGTCGTACTGCCCCTGGTCGATGTCATCGTCGCCGACGCGCTCGAGACGACGGGCACTCACCGTTGCGAAAATTCCCAGTTCGAGGAGGCGGCTCCCGTCCCAGCTCATCTGTTTGACGCCGACGGCACCGACGGTCTTACCAACGGTGGCGGCTTGGATCAGCTCGTCGAGACACTCGGGTTCCGGGGCGCTGTCCTCGTGAAGGATCCACCACCACTGTTCCGAGGTGAAAGCGGCTTCCTGGGCACGTGCGCGCTTGATGGCGTCGCCCAGGTTGCGGGCGCGGCCGACACGCACGAGCTGTGCTCCCTCGGGAACTCGGTCGGCCGGGAAGGGTGTCACGTGACGCCCTGCGACGTCGATGATGGTCAACGAATGCGGGGCCACCGATTGA
>ERZ772827.1270-NODE-1270-length-12878-cov-7.098261_pt1 | contig 12878 bp, 10 predicted proteins | sample MGYA00580850_ERZ772827 | MGnify/ENA primary metagenome ERZ772827 (study PRJEB29015, sample SAMEA2737950) | human oral metagenome | biome: human oral; feature: human-associated habitat; material: dental | place: China | collected 2145 ...
TGGCGCGGCCCACGTTGCTGGTGCCGTAGTAGCCCAGCGGAATCATTTCATCAGGGGGCAGCTTGCAGGGCATGCTGGAAGCCCACAACATCTCATCGCCCAGCGCGGCCATTTCGGCATACACCACCTGGTGAATCTGCCGCAGCTCATCCAGGCAAGCCTGCACGCTGCCATGCGTGCCCGTGACCAGCTCCGGCTGCGACTCGCTGAAATCCGTGGTGATGTGCGGGTGCGTGAGCGGCGAGCCAAGCGCCGCCGGATGCGGCGTGAGCGCCAGCGCGCCATCTGGCGCAGCGCGCAGGCTTTCTTTCTCCAGCCCGCGCCGCATGCCCGGCAGAGCCTCGGGCGGCAAGGCCGCCAGGCGGCGCAAAAGCTGGTCGCTGGATGCGTTCATGTCGTGTCAAGCCTTTACGGATAGGTAAATGGCAAAGGAAGGTAACACAGCCCCCCTAGAACCTTCCCGGCGTATGGACAAGAGGCGCGCCGCTCTGTTTTCGAGAGAACATACAGGGCCTGAAAAAGGCCTCCATCGCACGGTTTTATGGGCCTGGCTGCTATCAGATTGATAGTGAAATGGCCGCTTGCATGCCGAACGTACGCCCATCAAAGCGGCATGCCGGATGCTGCGCCTGACCAAGTCTTTCACAACCACGGGCAAACCGTGAAAAGGTTCTCAAATTGCAATACGAATGGTGAAAATGGATATCCATGCGCGCATGCGCCATATCATGAAATAAGCACGTATTTTCAGGCGCGGCGGGCGGCTGGACACCGGATTCATTTTCATGGTGAAAATCGCTGATAATCCATGCCCGCGCGTTTTTCTCATTCAATAATGTTGAAAGCCTGAAAATCCATGTCAAACACCGCCGCACCCGCTTCCCAGCCGCTCGCACAACTGCAACAACGCATTGCCGACAAGACCGCCACCGTGGGCATCTATGGCCTAGGCTATGTGGGCCTGCCTTTGGCGCTGCGCTTTGCCGAAACGGGCCTGAAAGTGCTGGGCTTTGATATTGATGCCCGCAAAGTGGCCACCCTCAACGCCGCAGGCAGCTATATCGAACGCATCACGCCCGCCAGCATTCAGCAGGCGCTGGACAGGGGCTTTGAAGCCACCGCCGACTTTGCCCGCACCACGCAAGCCGACGCCATCATCATCTGCGTGCCCACCCCGCTGGACAAACACCGCCAGCCTGATTTGAGCTTCATCATCAACACCATGCAGGCAGCGCTGCCGCACATGCGCGAAGGCCAGCTCATCAGCCTGGAAAGCACCACCTGGCCCGGCACCACCGACGAAATCCTGGCGCCCATGCTGCACCAGCGCGGCCTAATTCCCGGCCGCAACTGCGCCCTTGTTTTCTCGCCCGAGCGCGAAGACCCGGGCAACCCCGATTACGGCACCAAAGACATTCCCAAAGTCATCGGCGGCATCACTGCGCCCTGCCTTGAAACCGGACTGGCCCTTTACAGGCATGCCATTCATGTCATGGTGCCCGTCAGCAGCGCCCGCGCCGCCGAAATGACCAAACTGCTGGAAAACATCCATCGCAGCGTGAATATCGGCCTGGTCAATGAAATGAAAATCGTGGCCGACAAAATGGGAATCGACATCCACGAAGTCATCAGCGCCGCCGCCACCAAACCCTTTGGTTTCGTGCCTTACCGCCCAGGCCCGGGCCTGGGCGGACACTGCATTCCCATCGATCCCTTTTATCTCACCTGGAAAGCCAAGGAATACGGCGTCAGCACCCGCTTTATCGAACTGGCCGGAGAAATCAACCACCACATGCCCGCATGGGTAATAGGCAAAGTGGCCGATGCGCTGAATGAAAAAGGCAAATCCATCAAAGGCAGCCGCATTCTGGTCATGGGCCTTGCATACAAAAAGAATATCGACGATTCTCGCGAATCGCCTGCCATTGAAATCATGGATCTGCTGCAAGAAAAAGGCGCCTTGATTTCCTACAGCGACCCACACATTCCCAGCTTCCCGCACAAACGCGATTACCAGTTCGACCTGCAATCCGTCAGCCTGAACGCCGCCACACTGCGCAGCTTTGACTGCGTCATCTTGGCAACCGACCATGACGCATTCGACTACGGCATGCTGCTTGAACACGCGCAACTCATTGTGGACACGCGAGGCCGGCTCAAAGCTGACAACGTGGTTGCGGCATGAGTTGCGCGCCCGCCATGCCGCCCCATTCAAACCCGCATTTTCGAGCCGATATTGAAGGCTTGCGCGCCATTGCCATATTGCTGGTGATTGGCGCGCATTATGCAATACCCGGATTATCGGCCGGCTTCATTGGCGTTGATATCTTTTTTGTTATTTCGGGATACCTGATTACAGGCATTCTTGTCAGGGAATACGAAAAAACGGCGTCCATCAACCTGGCGCGTTTTTACGCCAACCGCTTTCGCCGTCTGCTGCCTGCGCTGGCAGTTGTGCTTATTATCAGTTGCTATGCCGCTTTCCACATCCTGCCGCAAGACTTGAATCTACCTAACAGCATATCTGCCGCTGCGGCATCCGCCTGGGTCAGTAATATTTACTTCACTTTTGCCGATCGCAATTATTTCGATGCGGGCACACAAAACAACCTGTTTCTTCACACATGGTCACTGGGCGTTGAAGAACAATTTTACCTGTTTTGGCCTCTGTTATTATTGGCACTGACTACAGCCGCGAAAAAGGGAACAAAAAGCAGAAAGCAGAAAATCGCAGTTTATTGCATTGGCATATTGGCCATTATTTCTCTGACGGCCTGCATGATAACCGCCCAAGCGCAGCCTGTGATTGCGTTTTACATGATGCCCTTGCGTGCATGGCAGTTCGCATCAGGCGCTCTGGCATGGCTCGCGCTGCGCCATCACACGCTCTCAAACCGGCAAACCTGTTTTGTCCAATGGGCTGGCATTGCGTTGCTGCTCGCGTCGATGGTTTTCATTCATCACCATCAAACCTATCCCAGCTTGCTGACCCTGTTGCCAACAGCAGGCGCTGGCGCATTGCTCATTGCGGGGGGCAAGCCCGCGCCAGAATCAGACATACATCGGTATTTTGCTCGCCAGCCGAATCATGCAGGGAATCGGCGGCATCTCCTACTCATGGTATTTGTGGCATTGGCCAGTGCTGATCCTGGGAGAAAGCATGGCTCCAATCAAAGGGAATTTGATCAATACGGCAGTAGCCATCAGTATCTCGCTGATATTAGCCCTTTTGTCGCACAAATACATAGAAACGCCCGTGCGTTTTGGCCGTTTGTCGCACGCGCGCGAATCTCGTCAGCTTGCATTGTTTTTGACTTGTATCGTGCTGTTGAACTCACAATTCATTCGCTGCCATATTAGCCTGCGCAATCAGCAGGATCAGTTCGCCGCATCACCATACCAGCAAGCCAGAACCGACATGCCGATCATTTATGCCATGAACTGTGATGACTGGTATCACAGCGCGCAAGTCAAGCATTACATATTCGGGCGAGCCGAAGCAAAGAAAACAGCCGTATTACTGGGTGACAGTATTGGCGCCCAATGGTTTTCTGTCCTGACAGAAACACTTGATCCGGCGCAATGGAAAATTGTGGTTTACACCAAATCATCCTGCCCGATTGTCGATGAAACAAGTTATTACGATCGAATCAAACGCGATTACAGCGAATGCACGCAATGGCGCAATCTTGTCATACAAGATATTCAGCATATCACGCCAGACCTTTTGATGATAGGCAGCGCCGGCTCTTATAATCTAAATGAAACACAATGGCAGGATGGAACGCGCAGAATTATTCAAAAGCTTGTACCAAGCGTCAAATCCATCTATCTGATTGAATCCAATCCGCCTCTTGATATTGACGGGCCTAGCTGCCTGGAACAACGCCGGGAAAACCATTCACTCTCGCATGAGTGTAAAACGCCAGCCGTGAATCAAAAGTATACGGCAGCGGCTGTCTCTTTAATAGAAGTAGCGAAAACCGATCCGAAAACAAAATGGATAGCCACTGCCGATATCGTTTGCCCCAACAAAGAATGCCATGCTGAGCGCGATAACAAAGTTATATATCGCGATAACCAGCACCTGACCGACTCATTTGTCAAATCAGTCAGCAACTGCATCGCGGCCCAGATGCGGGATGATATCAATCCCCATGATCGCAATTGATATCACTCATCTTATACTTGATTATTGACTCAATTCCACCGATTGCGTTTGAAATTCACCATTGCAATAGTGCTGCATGAAAACAGAAGCTTACGAAATCAGCGATCCGTCCAAACTAGTCAAGAAACCATTGGTTAGTGTGCTGATGCTCGCATATAACCACGAAAACTATCTTGCGGAAGCCATTCTAGGTGTCATCAGTCAAAAATGTGATTTCGAGTTCGAATTAATCATTGGTGAAGATGCTTCAAACGATGGAACGCGCAAAGTCGCCATTGAATTCCAGAAACAATATCCAGAAATTATACGGATCATCTATTCTGATCACAATATAGGAATGAATGCCAATTCATTCAGAATTTTTTGTCAGGCCAGAGGAGAATATGTAGCATACTGCGAAGGAGATGATTTCTGGTGTGCGTCGGACAAGCTGGCGCGCCAAATAGAAATTATCAGGGACAATCCTGAAATAGGCATTGTTCACACAGACTGGACCCGTGCGCAATTTTTAAATGGTAAATGGATTTTTGATCTGAAAAAATCCGTTCATCGCAGAGTTTCAGATAAATATCTATATGGAGATCTCCATGCTACTTGGTATTTCCCAAAAATCCTGCGAACATGCACCATTCTTCTTCGCAAAGGTACGATGGAAGAATGGTACTCTTCTGGAATAATGGATGAAAAATACCATTTCGGCGATTCGGTTTTAGCTGCCTACATTACATCCAGATGGAAAGTTGGATACGTTCCGTCGGTGATGGCTGTTTATCGCGTCAGCCCTAATTCAGCTCTTCGATCTGGCGCGAAAGCTCGAGTTGCATTTTATAAATCCGCGTTAACATTTGACACTGCCGCTCGCTCATTTTTTGCTGATAAATATTATCGTGCCGGTTACCGATGGGATTCTGCTGCCGGCCTGTTATTATGGGGTTTTCGAGCAAGAGATTTTTCTGCAATAAAACAAGCGATTTTGGATTTTCAACGACATTTTAATATATTAAGTTTTATCAAAACGGGAGTACAAAATATTTCCATGCGTTGCCCAACTCTCAGGCGTCAGGCTAGAAAAATTTCAAAAGAAGAAGATTAATCATCTTTGAATTCATGCTGAAAACACGGTGGCTTGCCATCAAGTTCAATTATAGAATTGGACGATTAGGCAAAAATGCAATATTTGCTGCAGCGGGGTTAGGGACCCGCTCTGTTATTCAGGCTGCTTATCTTTTCATCGCTTCGCGGTGGTTAGGCGACGAAAGTTACGGCTGGTTTGCCGGATCTGTTGCGCTGGTTATTTTGGCTGCTCCATTAGCTAACTGGGGTAGCACATATTTGATTCCGCGTTACATCGCAAAAAATCAGCATGCTTCGCGCGGCATATGGGCAACTGCGCTAACCCAGACCACAATAATAGGCAGTCTGCTCACCATTGGAATGATGGTACTTTCAGAGGTAATTCTGAAGCAATCACTGCCAATAACTTCGCTCTTTCTACTGGCTGTATCTGAATTGATTCTTCTGCCAGCAGCTCAAGCCGCCACCAGTCAATGTTTTGCTTTGGAGCATGGCAGAGCATCCGCCATATCCATTTGCCTGGTTCCTGCTGGACGAACAATTGCCATGATTTGCGCTATTGCATCTGGCACTTCTGCCACACCCGATCATGCAGCGTTGGCGCATTTTTTGGGTTCTGTCTTTGGTCTGACATTGGCTGTCTGCCTGGTCACGCGAATTGATGGATGGCCAGATTGGAGTGCACGATTAAGCATCAAGGAAGCAACATATCAAGGCACAAATTATGCTCTCAGCAATGTAGCCGGTATCAGCTACCAAGAGGCCGACAAAATACTGATGCTCCAGATTTTAGGAGCAATCGCCGTAGGAAATTATACGGTCGCTTTTCGAATTGCCAGCGTATTTGTATTGCCAATTGCCGCTGTAATCAGTGCTTTTCTACCGCGTCTCATGGCGCGACATGAAGTCAATGATGGATCTTTCACTGATACCTACCGGATCATGCTGATAGCTGCAATCTCCTACAGCATACTGGCGGGTCTATGCTGCGTGTTGATAGCTCCGTTGATGCCAGAGCTATTTGGATCTAATTACAGTCAGTCAACTGATTACGTACTATTATTATCGCCGTGGCCATTTTTATACGCCTTGCGCCAATGCTTGGCAACAAAAATGACCGCTATGAATCAGCAAAACTTTCGTTCGGCCACTGATGTACTGGGATTTATCATTATTATTGGGTTTAATATCGTCCTATTGCCAATAACGGGCGTCCATGCGGCTATCATTTCTCTCCTTTTAACCGAATTGATCACTACCACCCTTTTATTTTTTCGCAGCAAAATCAATCGTTCCTTTTGAAGAACATAACTGTTTCAGACCAACCTTGAGTGTAATGACGCATATAAGTTGAATATCGACCATTCAAAGAGTGAACCAATTGGTATATAGTTCTGATATCAGCTGCATTGTGATAAACAGCAATAGCCATCTTTGGCGCATTATTTTCAATATGTTGCCGCGCTCCTCGAAGCGCCTGCATTTCCCACCCTTCCAGATCCATTTTTATAAAAGTGACTGGCTCCTTCACAACAAAATCAAGGGTATCTACAAATATAGTTTCGGTTCCATTTGAGTCAACATTGCACGCCGACCCAAGCGCTGAATTAAAATAGAGTTTTTCTTTCTTGTCTGATAATCCTATAGGATGAACTTCAACCCTTTTAATTCCAGCAACACGGTCTTTCAATTTAGCCATATTATGGGCCGATGGTTCAAAAATAATTATTTTTTTGTAATTAGGCGAATATTTCGAAAAACTCTCTGCTGTATCGCCATCAAACCCGCCAGCATCAACAAAAACATCACCTCCATATTCCATAAAGTCTTCCAGATACTGTCTATCCGTCCTAACCTTATAATCTTTCATAAAAGCTGGATTAGCTGTTAATCTATAGCCGAGCACATCGGTAAGAGTCTTCCGCGATTCCTCATCGGCCAGATTCTCGAAAATCTTCAACCAATCACTCTCATTTGATTCGATTTCTGCGATCTGATTAGAAACAAACGCTGGCGAAGATATGCTTTCATTGTAAACATATGAAAGCTCAAAATAATTAATAACATTCGAGAAACCAGATCGAGAAAGCCATTCCAGTGTATCCACGGGACGTATCGACGTTGAGCAATTAAATATAACCGCATTTTTATCAATCTGATCAGGGCTAACAATCGGAATGCCTTGCCATTGTGTCTGCTGGCCACCGCTTTCCAATAAGCCATCAATTAACCCGGCTTGCCATATCCTCATGGATTCATCATTTCTTCCGACAGAAAATCTATTCTTTCTTTCAGAATTCGATATCAGTGCCTTAACCATTAGACACCTTGGCGAATTCATGAAAGATTCTCTATCTACCCGTGCTATCTCCGTAAAGTTCATTTCTAATTTCCCTCATGCAAAAGTTGAGATATTATACAAATTTCCTTGCAGGGTCATCTGATAAAGCTGATCCAATTTTTCCGCATTACTTTCGCTTAAAAAGACGATGCCTGCACGTCCTTTCGGGCCTGTTTCCAATTGATCACCAGCGGTTTTCGTAGCAACCAAACGTTCAATGCAGACAGGGCGTTCAAATTTAATACACTCCATCCGTCCTGCTATTTTTGGAGTCAGCGTGTGCCTCATGATATTCTTCCTCATGGATGAATCATTCATAAAATTAAATTCATCTCCAGTGAAAAAGCTGCTATAACACTTGGCATACGGAAAGCCAGTGGAAAGCTCTATTAAAATCGCGTACAAATCTCCCGGGCATCTTCTTGTTATTTCTATGATCCAGTAATCGTTCTCGTGACAGATGAATTGGGTATGCATCAAACCATCAGACAAATTAAGATGCCTGATAATTCTGGCTATTGAATTTCTTATTTTTCTAATAATTTCATTTCCTGGGCCGTCAACAACCTTGCTGGTGTCCACGGAAAATGGGCTTGCAACGCAATCTTCCTGAACAAAAAAATCAGCAACAATATTTTCTTTTCTAATGAATGCCGAATGACTATAGAGTTGCCCCTGAACGAACTCTTCAATTATGCATTCATTCGTTTTGGAAACTGACTTTGCAATTCGTCTGGCTTGCTCGATTTCACTTGCAACAGGATTTCTCAGAAGGCTGATGCCAGATCCACTATACGAATCAACAGGCTTTATAATAACAGGGAAACCTGCTATTTGTTCAATATCTGAAAAAACTCTCGGCGACGGAATATCAAGAAACTTTAATATATTTCGAAGTTTTGATTTGTTATTTATATTGCAAAAATTTTCATGATTATCACCCATCCATGAATGATGAGCTCCAACCAGTGAACAAGATTCATAAGAACGGTCTGTGCATCCCGCAATCAATTTATCAGCGCCTGATTTTTCTATCACCTCGGATAATTTTTTAACATCTGAATAATCACAATTCCAATAGTGATTCGATATCTTACCAAGGGTATCTAATGGATTATTCCCCGCGACATGAACTTCGTGCCCCATCTCCACCAGCGATTTATAAATTGGCATTGATGAAAAATTCGTATCAACCAGAAGAATTTTTGACATGATTATTTTCCTTTTATAAATAAACGACTTGCCCCGTCTTCGCTGACATGGATATTGCATCAGTTATTTTAAGATTCATTAAACCATCTACAGCGGAAACCAATGGTTCTGATCGTCCGGATATGACATCAATAAAATGATTGAGCTGACATTCCAGAGGATCTTTTCTTTCAAATTGAACAATATCTTCCGACATTGGAGAAAGCCAGGATGATTCAACTCCATCAGGATATATTCTCAATTTGAATGTAGGTATGGAAAGATAACCTCGAGTTCCTGTCACAATATAACAATCCTCATCCAGCGAAACCGGATAAACGGGATTTTCCGCTGTTGTGTGCTCCCAGCTTCGCGCGCATGCTGAAGTATCGGACAAAAGGAAATTGCCGAGAACGCCGTTGGAAAAACGCAAGTTGATAGATACGGTATCTTCAACCGGAAAACCTCTGATGGCAGATGATGCAAATGCGTGAACCGCAGATATCTCTCCGCAAAGGCTTCTTAAATTCCCTATTTCATGAATCAGATTAATTAATATCGGCCCACCTCCTTCTTGTGTGCGCCAAGGTCCCGCCTTGAAATAGTCAACTGGCTTAAAAAATTGCGCACTGCCGGTAACAGATACAAGCCGTCCAAGCTTTCCACTTTGAATAATAGATCTCGATTTTTCAAGAATTGGACTATGCGCTCGGTGGTGTCCAACAAGTATTGGAACATTTTTGTTTTTCGAGATTTCGACAAGTTTTTCACCCTCTTCCACACTTGCAGTAATCGGCTTTTCGACAAGTGTGGGCACATTATGCTCGATGCATGTTACCGCTTGTTCAAAATGAAATTTGTTGGGTGATGAAATAATGACGCCATCTGCCTTGACATGATTGAGACAATCATTCAAATCATGATAGATAGGAATTCCATTCTCTTTCGCAAATGAATGATTACATTGATGGTCTGGTGCAACAACGGCAACGAGATTGCATTTTTTATTATTTTGAAGAAGCTGGGCATGCTTTTTCCCAATAAGCCCAGGGCCAACTAATACAATATTGAACATGAATAACCCTCCCTTGTCAATTTATGAATTCACATATATCCTAATGATTCTTGAAATATCCTCCGCCTCATCGCAGGATATTCCGCTATTGGGAAGCACAATCACCTTTTTAGAGACCCCGGATGTATTTGGCAATACCAGGCCGGCATGAGGGTATAAATCCCGATATGGCCGCATCATATGGCAGCCCGGCCAAAAGTATTTTCGCGCGAGAATATTTTCAGCATGTAGTGCAGCAATGATGTCATCGCGCCGCACTGCACACTCTTCGTTTACTTCCAGAACAATATAATGGTAATTATTTTTTTCCTGCTCCGAATAACTCAACAAACGGACTCCTTTCAAGTCTTTCAGCTCTTGGTGATAGGCTGTATAATTTTTCTTGTTGGAATCAACGATATTGGTAAAGTTATCCAGATTGACCAAACCCATCGCTGCACAAGCTTCAATCATCTTGCCATTGGTTCCTGGATAGATGACATTGTCATATCCTGAAAAACCAAAATTTCGCATCAGACGCGCCGTATTGGCCAGATCATCATCATTTGTGGTTACGGCGCCTCCCTCCATGGCGTTGAATGATTTTGTCGCATGAAAACTGAAAACCTCGCATGATCCAAATTGGCCTATGCTCTCACCACGATAACTGCAACCAAAAGCATGGGCTGAGTCAAACATCAGTTTAAGTTGATGCTCTTCAGCAAGAGCCTGTAATTCGTTTACTGGAGCAGCTCGCCCCCACAGGTGCACGCCAATAATACCGGTGGTGCGCGGCGTGATCATGCGCCTGACCGCTTCCGGATTCAGGTTATGTGTATTCGGATCAATATCGGAAAATATGGGTGTAATGCCTTGCCAGAACAAGGAATGCGCGGTGGCGATAAAAGTCCATGAAGGGACGATTACTTCGCCTTGCAAGCCTAATGCGCGTATTGCTATCTCTAAGGCAATAGTGCCATTACACATGGCGATGCAGTGCTTGACATTCAGGTGTTTGGCTATACGCCTTTCAAATTCCTGCACCATGGGACCGTCATTGGTAAGCCATTTATTATCAATGATTCTATTTATTTTTTCAAGGAATTCTTCACGATTGCCAATATTTGGCCGACCAACGTGAACAGGATTTTCGAATGCAGGAGGAGCGCCATAGATGGCCAAATCAGCCTTGCAGCTTATTTTTTTCCTGGAAGATGCAGTACGTATCATGTCAAACCTTGAATTAATCTAACAATGCAATATGATATCAATGGATGATTGGAATTCGCTTGTTACTGCCAAAATAAACGAAAACACGATTTTTCATGCAGTACAAACCGATTAATAACCCTCTATCTCGTCTTTGGCAGCTTGTTGTTTGCATTTTAATTCAACATTGCTGTTCAGAACTGAAATTTCGACATTTCGCTTTTCTCGAGTTTCAGCAATGACGCAGACACTCATGCGTGTTCATACATGAATCATGCCCATGCCTTCAGTCGGCCTTTGTCTCTTTGTTTGCCAGATTTTTCACTATCAGCTTGTCTTGGATTGAAGGTTTGTGATCCGTCTCTTGCAGCTTGTTCTTTCTGAGCATTTGTCGCATCCCCGCTATTGCTTTGATAGCTGACATCGCATGTATTTACCTGTTTTGCAACGGTTTCAAGCCCACAACAGGTTCCGAAACAATTTTAGGCACCGCCTGCGCTAGTATGTCCATTCTCTTTGAAATTCACACAGGAGCTTTTGCCATGACTGCATCACTTTCTCCATTGACCGCCCGGCTGCTGGTTGCTGCTTGCTGCGCTGCTGTGCTGGCGGGTTGCGCCAATGTGACCGATGGGCAGCGTAACGTGATGGTTGGCACAGGTTTGGGTGCAGTTGCGGGGGGCTTGATTGATGATGGCCGGGGCGCGGCCATTGGCGCGGCGGTGGGTGCGCTGGGCACTTACGCCTGGACGCAGTACATGGAAAACAAGCGCCGCGACATGGAGCGCGTGACCGCAGGCACCGGCGTCAGGGTGGAGCAGACGGCCGACAACCAGCTCAAGCTCAGCGTGCCCAGCGACATTTCCTTTGCCACCAACAGCGCGCAAATCGTCTCCAGCCTGCGCCCTGTGCTGGATACCTTTGCCAACGGCCTGAGCCAGCAGCCGGGCCTGGAAATCGTCATCGTCGGTCATGCCGACAGCAGCGGCAACGACGCCATCAACGACCCCCTGGCCCGCAACCGCGCCGCCAGCGTGCGCGACTACCTCGTCTCGCGCGGCGTCAGCAGCGCCCGCATCCAGACCGAAGGGCGCGGCTCGCGCGAACCCATTGCCAGCAACGCCACCGCCGAGGGCCGTGCGCGCAACCGCCGCGTGGAAATCTTCCTGGCCGAACGCGCCCAGCAGCAACCCGCCTACCAGCAGCCAACACATCAGCAACCCGCGTATCAGCAGCAGCCCGGCTACTCCACTCCCGTCGGCACTCCCATGAATTGATGAGGCCTCATGAACCGCCTCCCGCTGCCCGCAGACTGGCTCGTGCCGGACTGGCCCGCCCCGCCCGGCGTGCGGGCCGTCTGCACCACACGCTCTTGCCCAGCAGGTGACGTGCCGTCGGCCGCGCCCTGGGGCGGCTTCAACCTGGCGGATCACGTCGGCGACGCACCGCAGGCCGTGGCCTCACACCGCGCCGCGCTGGCCGCCTGCACGGGCGCGCGGCCTGTTTTTCTGAAGCAGATGCATGGCTGCCACGTAGCGGAACTTGATGCGTACGCGCCTGACGGCCAGCCTGCTGATGCCGCCGTTACCGCCAGCTCCGGCGTAGCCTGCACCGTCATGGTGGCCGACTGCCTGCCCGTGCTGCTGGCCCGCGCGGATGGCGCGGCAGTGGCTGCCGCCCATGCGGGCTGGCGCGGGCTGGCGGGCGGCGTGATCGAAGCTGCGGCGCAGGCCGTGCGTCGCCTGGGGCCGCACCCGCCCGCATCTGCAGCGTCCGCCACATCCGCCGTCGAAGTCGTGGCCTGGCTAGGCCCCTGCATCGGCCCTGACGCCTTTGAA
>ERZ772827.1275-NODE-1275-length-12844-cov-4.728908_pt1 | contig 12844 bp, 9 predicted proteins | sample MGYA00580850_ERZ772827 | MGnify/ENA primary metagenome ERZ772827 (study PRJEB29015, sample SAMEA2737950) | human oral metagenome | biome: human oral; feature: human-associated habitat; material: dental | place: China | collected 2145 ...
AGCGCGTCATGGACTCCGGCGAGCTGGAGCGTGAGAAGGGCATCACGATCCTCGCGAAGAACACGGCGGTGCACTACGCCGGGCCGGCCGCCGTCGCCGCGGGCCTGAGCGAGGGCCTGACCATCAACGTCATCGACACCCCCGGTCACGCCGACTTCGGCGGTGAGGTCGAGCGCGGCCTGTCCATGGTCGACGGCGTCGTCCTCCTCGTTGACGCCTCCGAGGGGCCGCTGCCCCAGACCCGCTTCGTCCTGCGCAAGGCCCTGGCCGCCAACCTGCCGGTCATCGTCGTCGTCAACAAGGTGGACCGTCCCGACTCGCGCATCGGCGAGGTCGTGGAGGAGACCACCGACCTGCTGCTCGCCCTCGCCTCCGACCTGACCGACGAGCACCCCGACATCGACCTCGACGCCGTCCTGGACGTCCCCGTCGTCTACGCCTCGGCCAAGGCCCGTCGCGCCGACACCGTCCAGCCGGACGACGGCGCCCTGCCCGCCAACGCGGACCTGGAGCCGCTCTTCCGCACCATCATCGAGCGGATCCCCGGCCCCTCCTACGACGAGGGCGCCCCCCTCCAGGCGCACGTGACGAACCTCGACGCCTCTCCCTTCCTGGGCCGCCTGGCCCTGCTGCGTATCCACAACGGCACCCTGCGCAAGGGGCAGACCGTCGCCTGGGCCCGCCACGACGGCTCGCTCACCAGCGCCCGCGTCTCCGAGCTGCTCGTCACCGAGGGGCTGGACCGCAAGCCCGCAGCGGAGGCGCACGCGGGCGACATCGTCGCAGTCGCCGGGATCGAGGACATCACCATCGGTGAGTCCCTCGTGGACCCCGAGGACCCGCGCCCGCTGCCGCTCATCACGGTGGACGACCCGGCCATCTCCATGACGATCGGCATCAACACCTCCCCGATGGCCGGGCGCACGAAGGGGGCGAAGGTCACCGCTCGCCAGGTCAAGGACCGTCTCGACCGCGAGCTCGTCGGCAACGTGTCCCTGCGGGTGCTGCCCACGGACCGCCCCGACGCCTGGGAGGTCCAGGGGCGCGGCGAGCTGGCGCTGGCGATCCTCGTCGAGCAGATGCGTCGTGAGGGCTTCGAGCTCACCGTCGGCAAGCCGCAGGTCGTGACCAAGATGATCGACGGCAAGCGGCACGAGCCCGTCGAGCGTATGACCATCGACGTCCCCGAGGAGCACCTGGGGGCGGTCACCCAGCTCATGGCCGCCCGCAAGGGGCGCATGGAGACCATGACGAACCACGGCACCGGCTGGATCCGCATGGAGTTCCTCATCCCCGCGCGCGGCACCATCGGTCTGCGCACGCAGTTCCTCACCGAGACCCGTGGCACCGGTATCGCCTCCTCCATCGCGGAGGGCTACGAGCCCTGGGCGGGGCAGATCATCTCGCGCACCACCGGCTCGCTCGTCTCCGACCGTGCGGGCGCGGTGACCGCCTACGCGCTTGTGCGGCTGCAGGACCGCGGCACCTTCTTCGTCGAGCCCACGCAGGAGACCTACGAGGGCCAGGTCGTCGGCGAGAACCCGCGCAACGAGGACATGGACGTCAACGTCGTGCGCGAGAAGCAGCAGACCAACATGCGCTCCTCCACCGCCGACTCCTTCGAGGCCCTCACCCCGCCGCGCCGCCTCACCCTCGAGGAGAGCCTTGAGTTCGCGGCCGAGGACGAGTGCGTCGAGGTCACCCCTGAGGCCGTGAGGATCCGCAAGATCATCCTCGACACTCAGGAGCGCTTCAAGGACGCGGCCCGTCGACGCCGCGCCGATGCCTGAGCCACCCACCACCTCTTCAGCACAACTTCAGGAAAGACGCATGGACAGCACCTCTACCCCCGTCCCGGCGGGTGACGACACTGTCGATCTCACGGCTGAGGCCGTGGTGGCCGGTGAGGACGCCGTTGACCAGGTCCCGACGGCGGTTGAGGCCGTGGTGGCTGCCGAGACGGTCAGGCTCACGTCGGAGGATGTGGCCCAGGCCGTGGCAGCGTGCCAGGACGCCGAGCCCGCGGTGGCTGACGAGGCCGTCGAGGCCTCGGCGGAGCCTGTGGCTGGGGATGCAGGTGCGTCCTGCGCGGAGGACGGCGAGTCCGTGATGGTAGGCGATGTCACGGTCGATCTCGCGGCTGAGGCCGCGGTGGTCGGTGACGAGGCTGTCGTGGCTGACAAGAGCGCCGAGCCCGTGGCGGAGGCTGAGACCGCCGTGCCTGAGGCCGAGCCCGTCGTGGAGGCAGAGCCTGCCGAGGCCGCGGAGACTACCGAGGCCGCCGATCTCGTCGTGGAGGCTGAGACCGTCGAGCCCGAGGCAGGGCCTGTGGCTGAGGCCGCGGTGGTCGGTGACGAGGCTGTCGAGCAGGTTCCGGAGGTCGTGGAGCCTGTGGCTGCTGAGACGGTCAGGCTCACGTCGGAGGATGTGGCCCAGGCCGTGGCAGCGTGCCAGGACGCCGAGCCCGCGGTGGCTGACGAGGCCGTCGAGGCCTCGGCGGAGCCTGTGGCTGGGGATGCAGGTGCGTCCTGCGCGGAGGACGGCGAGTCCGTGATGGTAGGCGATGTCACGGTCGATCTCGCGGCTGAGGCCGCGGTGGTCGGTGACGAGGCTGTCGTGGCTGACAAGAGCGCCGAGCCCGTGGCGGAGGCTGAGACCGCCGTGCCTGAGGCCGAGCCCGTCGTGGAGGCAGAGCCTGCCGAGGCCGCGGAGACTACCGAGGCCGCCGATCTCGTCGTGGAGGCTGAGACCGTCGAGCCCGAGGCAGGGCCTGTGGCTGAGGCCGCGGTGGTCGGTGACGAGGCTGTCGAGCAGGTTCCGGAGGTCGTGGAGCCTGTGGCTGTTGACGAGGCCGTTGCGCCTGTGGCTGTCGACGCGCCCGTCGAGACCGTGGCGCAGAGCGAGACCACCGAACCTGGCGGACCCGCGGCGGCTGACGAGTGCGCCGAGCCTGCTTCCGAGTCCGTCGCGGAGCCCACGGTGGCGGACGAGCCTCTTCCCGCATCGATCGCGCCTGCCGCTGCGGCCCCCGAGGTCCTTCCGGCGTCGATCGCTCCTGCAACCGCGGCTACTGAGTCCCTCCCGGCCTCCATTGAGCTCGCTGTCCCGGTCTCTGAGCCCCTTCCGGCGTCGATTGCGCCCACCGCTGCGGCCCCCGAGGTCTTTCCGGCCTCTATCGAGCCCGTCGCGGCTGTGGAGCCGGTGGACGCCCCTGCCGACCTCGCGGCTCTACCCGCGGTGGCAGCAGACGTCCCCTCCAGCGGCGCCCCGCTGGCCGCCGTCGAGCCCGCCTCCCGCGACCGACGCCGCCTGGGCACCCTCCTGGGCGTGGGCGCGGGCCTCCTTCTCCTCCTGTGGGGCGGCACCGCCGCAGCCACCACCCAGCACATCTTCTCCGGCTCCACCGTCTCCGGCGTCGACGTCGGCGGCATGAGCACGGAGCAGGCCCAGCAGGCCGTCACCGACGCCCTCTCCGCCCAGCTGGACGAGGCCGTCACCGTCGCTGTGCCCGGCACCGGCGGCGACCACGCCGTCACCGACACGCTCGTTCCCGCGCAGTCCGGCGTGAGCCTCGACGCCGCCGCCAGCGTCGACGCCCTCACGTCCTTCACGCTCAACCCCGTGACCATCATCGACCGCCTCACCGGCACCGAGGTCCAGGCGGTGACCGCCGTCGACACCGAGGCCCTCACCGCAGCCCTCAACAGCAGGCTCTCCACCCTCTCCCAGGGCACCATCGACGCCACCGTCACCCTCGACGGCACGACGCCCGTGCTCACCCCCTCCGTGGCCGGCACCGGCGTCGACGTCACCGCCTCCGTCGACAGGCTGCGCTCCGGCTGGCCGCTGGGTCAGCAGACCGTCGAGCTCGTCTCCGGGACGACCGAGCCCGCGGTCACCGACGCCGAGGCCCAGGCCCTCATCGACGACGTCCTCACCCCGCTGCTCGCCGCCGACATCACCGTCACGGCGGCCGGCACCGAGGTGGCCGCCAAGGCCCAGGCCGATGCCGTCCTCACCCCCGCCGACATCGCCTCCACCGTGAGCATCGTCAATGAGGCGGGCACCCTGTCGGCGCATCTCGACCCCACCCTCCTGCATGACGCCGTCGTGGAGGACATGGGCTCCGCCGTCGAGACCGCCCCCGCTGACGCCACCTTCACCATTGAGGGCTCCGCCGCAGGCACCCCCGTCTTCGTCCCCGGCAACTCCGGCGTCGGCATCGACTCCGAGGCCCTCGCCACCGCCGTCCTGGAGGCTCGCGACGGCCAGCGCCGGGTCACCCTGCCCGTGACCGTCACCGAGCCGGACCACAACGAGCCCGAGGCCCAGTGGGGCATCACCCAGGTCGTCGGCGAGTACGCCACCCCCTTCTACTACGACCCCGTGCGCACCCAGAACCTCACCGCCGGGACCGCCGCCATCAACGGCACCGTGGTCATGCCCGGAGAGACCTTCTCCCTCACCGAGGCCCTGGGGCCCGTCGACGCCGAGCACGGCTTCGCCGCCGCCGGGGTCTACACCAACGGCGTGCACTCCAACGCCATGGGAGGCGGCCTGTCCCAGGTGGCCACGACCGTCTTCAACGCCGGTTTCGAGGCCGGCATGGACGACGTCGAGCACCACCCCCACTCGGTGTGGTTCACCCGCTACCCGGCCGGACGTGAGGCCACGCTGTGGACCGGCGTGCTCGACGTCAAGTGGACGAACTCCACCCCCTACGCCGTCCTCGTCAACGCCTGGGTCTCCGACGGCGAGGTCCACGTGCGCCTGTGGTCCACCCACTACTACGACGTGAGCATCTCCTCCAGCGAGCACACCGCCTACCGTCCGGTGCGCACCGAGACCTCCAACGCCCCCGGCTGCGAGCCCTACGAGGGCGGCCAGGCCGGGTTCGACGTCACCGTCACCCGCAGCCGCACCGCCCCCGACGGCACCAGGCCCGCCGACGACGTGCTCACCACCTCCTACGCGGCCGACAACGCCCTGGTGTGCACCTCCTAGACGTGAGCGACCGCCTCCACGCGCGCCTGGCGTCACGTCACAGCCGCAGCTCCGGCGGGTGCCCAGCGCCACCACAGCGCGCTCTTGGACTCGCTGACGTCCGAGAACATACTTGCGCTAGACAGTGCCGCCCGGCGGCGAACGGCCCGAGGAACCAGGAGGATGCATGACCTACGTCATCGCCCAGCCCTGCGTCGACGTCAAGGACAGGGCCTGCGTCGACGAGTGCCCCGTCGACTGCATCTACGAGGGTGAACGCACTCTCTACATCAACGCCGACGAGTGCGTCGACTGCGGTGCCTGCGAGCCCGTCTGCCCCACCGAGGCGATCTTCTACGAGGACGACGTCCCCGACGAGTGGGCCGACTACACGCGCGCCAACATCGACTTCTTCAACCTCAAGGGACTCGGCTCGCCCGGCGGCGCCCAGCGCGTGGGACCCGTCGACTACGACGACCCCATGATCGCCGCCCTGCCGCCCCAGAACGAGGAGTGGAAGGCCGCCAACCTCTGAGCAGCCTCTGCGGGCCGTTCCGGCCGGTGACCAGCTCGGACGCCGTCGGGCCCGCTGGGCGACAATCACCCCATGACCTTCACGCCCTGCACGCTGCCGCGGCCCCTGGCCCTGCCCGACTTCCCCTGGAACTCGCTCGCGCCCTACCGCCGGCGCGCGGCGGAGCACCCCGACGGCACGGTCGACCTGTCCATCGGCACCCCGGTCGACCCGACCCCCGCCCTCGCCCGCGAGGCCCTGGCCGCCGCCTCCGACGCGCCCGGCTACCCCGCCGCCGTCGGCACACCCGCCCTGCGGGAGGCGATCATCCGCTGGTACGCGCGCCGCCGCGGCGTCACGGGCCTGAGCGACGCCCACGTCCTGCCCACCATCGGCTCCAAGGAGGCCGTCGCCCTGCTGCCCAGCCACCTGGGTGTGCGCCCCGGCGACCTCGTCCTGCACCCGCGGGCCGCCTACCCCACCTACGACGTCGGTGCCCGGCTCGCAGGCGCCACCCCCGTGCCGGTGGACGTCGACGCCGACCCGGTGACCTGGCGGCTGCCCGACGACGGCGCCCCCGTCCTCATCTGGCTCAACAGCCCCGGCAACCCCGACGGGCACGTCCTGTCCGTCGAGCAGCTCGCCCGCATCGTCGCCTGGGCACGTGAGCGCGGGGCCGTCGTCGCCAGCGACGAGTGCTACGCCGAGCTCGCCTGGGCCGAGCCCTGGAGCACCGTGGGCGTGCCCAGCCTCCTGGACGCGCGCGTGAGCGGCACCCTGCCCGACGGCACCCCCGACCTCACCGGGCTCATCGCCCTGTACTCCCTGTCCAAGCAGTCCAACCTCGCCGGCTACCGGGCCGCCCTCATGGCCGGGGACCCGCAGCTGCTGGCGGCGGTCACCGAGGTGCGCAAGCACTCGGGCCTGCTGCTCGCCGCCCCCGTCATGGCCGCCATGACCGCCGTCCTCGCCGACGACGCCCACGTCGACGCCCAGCGCGAGACCTACCGTCGTCGTCGCACGAGGCTCATCGAGGCCTGTGCCGCCGCGGGGCTGAGCAACGACGAGGACTCGGTCGCCGGCCTGTACCTGTGGCTGCGCGGGCCGGAGCACATGAGTGCCTTCGACCTCGTGGGCGCCTTCGCCGAACTGGGGATCGTCGTCGCCCCGGGCGACTTCTACGGCGAGGCGGGGCACGGGCGCGTGCGCATGAGCCTGACCGACACTGACGAGCGCGTTGACGCCGCCTGCCGCCGCCTGGCCGCCACCGACCTGTTCCGCCGCTGACACCCGGCCGCCTGACGGGCCCGGCCCGCACCCCCGGCCACTGATCTGCCACCCGACCCGAGCCGCTACAGTGACAGGCGGCCCAGCCCCCGGCTCACCCCAGGAGGAACCATGACCGATCTCAATGACGCCGACGGCCCCGGCGTCCTCACCATCGAGGACACCACCCTCGAGCTGCCCCGCACCCACGCCACTGAGGGCTCCGACGGCCTGGGCATCGCCACGCTCCTGGGCTCCACCGGCATGGTCACCCTCGACCCGGGCTTCACCAACACCGCCTCCACCACCTCCCAGATCACCTACATCGACGGCGCCGCCGGCATCCTGCGCTACCGCGGCTACCCCATCGCCGAGCTCGCCCGCTCCTCCAGCTTCATCGAGGTCGCCTACCTGCTCATCAACGGCGAGCTGCCCGACGCCGACACCTTCGAGCGCTTCAGGCGGCGCATCGCCCGCCACCGCCTCCTGCACGAGGACTTCCGCTCCTTCTTCACCTCCTTCCCCTCCTCCGGGCACCCCATGGCGATCCTCCAGGCAGGCATCGCCGGGCTCGCCACCTACTACGAGGACACCCTCAACCCCCACGACCCCTACGAGCGCGAGCTCGCCACCGTGCTGCTGCTGAGCAAGGTGCCGACGATGGTCTCCTACATCGCCCGGCGTGCCATCGGCCTGCCGCTGATGTACCCCGACCCGCGCCGCGGCTACGTCGAGGACTTCCTCCACATGACCTTCGGCATGCCCTACCAGAGCTTCGACATCGACCCGAGCGTCGTGCGGGCCCTGGACATGCTCCTCATCCTGCACGCCGACCACGAGCAGAACTGCTCGACCTCCACGGTGCGGCTCGTCGGCTCCTCGGACGCCAACATGTACGCCTCCGTGGCCGCCGGCGTGGGCGCCCTGTCCGGCCCGCTGCACGGCGGTGCCAACGAGGCGGTGCTGCGCATGCTCGACCGCATCCAGAACGAGGGCATGAGTACCGCCGAGTTCGTCCGCAAGGTCAAGGACCGGGAGGACGGGGTGCGTCTCATGGGCTTCGGCCACCGCGTCTACAAGAGCTACGACCCGCGCGCCGCCCTCGTCAAGGCCACCGCCCACGACGTCCTGTCGCGCCTGGGCTCCGACGACGGCGACCGCAAGCTCGAGATCGCCATGGAGCTCGAGGAGGTCGCCCTCAACGACGAGTACTTCATCTCACGCAACCTCTACCCGAACGTCGACTTCTACACCGGGCTCATCTACCAGGCCATGGGCTTCCCGACGACGATGTTCACGCCCCTGTTCGCCCTGGGGCGCCTGCCGGGCTGGATCGCCCAGTACCGCGAGATGATCGCCGACCCCGCCAAGCGCATCGGGCGCCCGCGCCAGGTGTACACCGGTGAGATCGAGCGCCACTACGTCGCCATGCACCGCCGTGAGCGCGACCTGCACGAGTACCCGGACAGCCGCATGGGCCAGCACACGATCGACCGCATCAACCGCATCTGACGCCGTCGTCACGTGAGGGGGCTCCCGGTGACCGGGAGCCCCCTCACGTGGTGGCCGGGTGCGCGGCCAGACGACGTGCGCGGCGGGCTGGGGCGGGCCGGGGGCGGCCGCGCGCGGCCGGCCGGGGCGGGGCCTCAGGCGCCCGGAAGGGTGATCTCCTTGCCGCCTCGGGGCATCGCCTCGACCGCGCCCGACTGGGAGTTGCGGCGGAACAGGACGTTGGAGGCGCCCGACAGCGCCCGTGCCTCGACGACGCGTGGCTGGCGGAACTGGCCCTGCGGGCCGGGGACGACGCCGCCCGAGGGCAGCAGCGCCACACGCGTGTCCGCGGTGAGGTACAGGCCCGCCTCGACGACGCAGTTGTTGCCCAGCGGGATCCCCAGGCCGGAGTTCGCGCCCAGGAGGCAGCCCTCACCCAGACTCACCCGCTCACGGCCGGGGGGCAGGGTGCCCATCGTCGAGGCGCCCACCCCGATGTCGGAGCCCGCGCCGATGATGACGCCGTGGGCGAGCCGCCCCTCGACGAGGGAACGGCCCAGGGTCCCCGCGTTGTAGCTGACGAAGCCGGACTGCATGACGACCGTGCCCTCAGCCAGGTAGGCGCCCAGGCACACGCTGCCGGCGTCGCCGATGCGCACGCCCGAGGGCATGACATAGTCGAGCATCCGCGGGAACCGGTCCACCGAGCGGACCGTCACCGGGTGACCGAGCTTGGCCAGCAGGCGGGCGCGCGTGTGCTCGAAGTCCTCAGCGGCGCAGGGACCCTCGCTCGTCCACACGACATTGGACAGGCGCGAGACGATCCCGTCGAGGTTGACGCTGCCGGGCAGCACGAGACGGTGCGACAGGATGTGCAGGCGCAGGTAGGCGCCCGCCACCGTCTGCGGGGCGTCGTCCAGGTCCGACCACGTGCGCACGACCGTCGTGTGCACACCGCGGGCCTCGTCGCGGCGCTCCATGGTGGACAGGGTGGCGCGCAGGTCGGCGTGGCCGTCCTCGGGCTCGTCACCCAGGACCGGGTTGGGGTACCAGACGTCGAGGGTGGTGCCGTCGTCGGTCACGGTTGCGAGGCCCAGGCCCCAGGCACTGCGTGTGGTCATGGGCCACACGATACGGGAGGTCGTGGCCGACGGCGGTGCCCTCGCCCGCATCCGGACGTGAGAGGATCGGGCCATGGCGAGCACGGCACGCACGACGATCCACCTCATGAGGCACGGGGAGGTCCACAACCCCGAAGGCGTCCTGTACGGGCGCATGCCCGGCTACCACCTGTCCGTGCTGGGTCACCAGATGGCCTCCCAGGTCGCCGACGTCCTGTCCTCCTCCGGTCACGACCTCGCCGCCGTCATCACCTCCCCGCTGGAGCGGGCCGTGGAGACCGGTGCCCCGACGGCCGCCGCCTTCGGCCTGGAGGCCCAGACGGACGTGCGGCTCATCGAGGCGGACAACCACTTCGAGGGCGTGCCCGTCAACGCCAACCGGTGGGTCCTGGCGCACCCGACGTACTGGCGCTACTACATCAACCCCTGGCGTCCCTCCTGGGGCGAGCCCTACACCGAGCTCGTCGCCCGTATGAGCGCCGTCGTGCGCGAGGCCCGCAGCCGCTACGAGGGCCGAGAGGTCCTGCTCGTCTCCCACCAGCTGCCCGTGTGGGCGACCCGCCTGTGGCTCGAGGGCCTGCCCCTCGCCCACGACCCGCGTCGACGCGAGTGCTCCCTGGCCTCCCTGACCTCCCTGACCTTCGACGGCGCCACGCTCACCGGCCTGGCCTACTGGGAGCCCGCGGGCGACCTCCTGCGCCGCGCCGAGGACATGGTTCCCGGCACCTCGGCCGCCTCCGAGAAGCGACCGGAGGAGGCCGCGGGGTGACGCCCCCTGACGTCGGGCACGAGCCCGAGGTCCTGCTGCCGGGCGAGAGCCCTGGTGGCGTGCTGGTGCCCCGCTCGCCGGCGGAGCTGGCCCGTACCGGGCGCCCCGAGCCTCAGCGTCCGTGGACCGGCCAGGACTTCGTGTGGTGGCACACCGCGGGGGTCCTCAGCGCGGTGCGCTCGGGCCGCAGGCCGAACCCGGTCTCACCGATGGTGGACCCGGTGCGCCGTGCCTTCAGCGCCGACGAGGTCATGCTCGCCTCCTGCGACGCCGAGATGCTCGTCTACCGGCGCGGGGACGCGACCTACAACCCGTCGCGGGGCTTCTTCCTGGCGGGTGGGCCAGTGGGGCTGGCGCTGACGGCCGCCTTCTTCGGCGGCCAGGCCTACCTCAACTCCCGGCGTCGCAAGGCCGCGGAGGCGGATGCCGTCGAGAAGTGGCGCCACCTGGCGGACGCGCGCCTGACGGTGTCCACGCACGGGATCTACATCGGCACGGGTGAGGGCATCATGCCGGTCGCCTTCCGTGACGTGCAGGAGGTCATGCTCACCGGCACCGGCGAGGTGGTCATGGCCGCGGCCAACAGCAGCGGCTCTGCCCGGTGGAAGCTGCGCGCCCAGTGGGCCGAGCTGGTCCTGGTCCTGTGGTCGGTGCAGTACCTGCCCGAGCACCCGCAGGTGGCGGCGGGCACGTGGCTGCCGGGGGACTGGTTCCTGCACGCGGCCGCACACGGGTACGAGGTCTAGGCGCAGGCCTCAGCCCTCGTCGCCCTCCTCCTTCGCCTTGCGTCGCCTGATGTCCCGGTCCAGGTTGCGCAGGAACTCCGGGTCGTCGTCCGGGGCCACGGGCCTGGGTCGCTCGGGGCGGCGCAGCTGCGTTCCCTCGCGCGAGGACCAGACGGTGGGCTCGACGTAGCCCCCGCGCTCCTCGGCCGCCTTGACCCGGCTTGTGATGATCCAGGCGATCGGCCCGACGACGGTGATGGCGACGATGATGATGATCCAGATGAACTTCGGCATCCTCGCCGGCATGCTGTCATCGGGGGTGCGCGCGCAGTCCAGCAGCGAGTAGATCGTCAGGGCGATGACGAGGACGGTGAGGATCAGGCGCATGCGGCACACCCTAGTCGACCGGGCGCCGTGCCCCGGGCCGGGAACGTCCCCGGCGTACGAGGGGTGTGCGACGCTGGGGCGGTGACCCGTCCCCGCCCCGCCCGCCAGGTCCTGCCGCTGCTGGGCGGCACCCGCCCCGAGGACGTCGCCCGTCTGCGCCAGGCCCTTGCCCGCGCGGTCGCGGAGCCCGGGCGCGGCCCCCTGCTTCTGCCCCTGGCTCCGGGCGAGGAGCAGGACGGGCTGCTGGAGCGGGCGCAGGACGCGATCGCCCGGCGCCCCGATCTCGCCGGGCGCGCCGACCTGTTGCTGCGCACCTCGGGCTCGTCCAGCGGCGACGCCAGCCTCATCGCCATGAGCGCGGGGGCGCTCGCGGCCTCGGCCCGGGCCACCCACGCGCGCCTGGGCGGCCCCGGCACCTGGGTGCTGGCCCTGCCCGCCCACCACGTCGCCGGCCTCCAGGTGCTCCTGCGCGGTGTCGTCGCCGGTACCCGGCCGCGGGCGCTCGACACCTCCGCGGGTTTCGATCCCGAGGGACTGGCCGAGCTCCTGGAGCGCACCCTGGGGGAGGACCCGGGCACCCCCCTGTACCTGTCCCTCGTGCCCGCCCAGCTGCGGCGCTGCCTCGACATCCCGTGCGCCCGCCGTGCGCTGGCGCGCACCACGGCCGTCCTCGTCGGCGGGGCGGCCACCGAGGCGCACCTGCGTGAGCGTGCCCGGGCGGCCGGTGTCCCGGTGGTGACCACCTACGGCATGAGCGAGACCGGCGGCGGCTGCGTCTACGACGGCGTCCCTCTCGACGGCGTCGGCGTGCGCATCGAGCAGCCCGACGCCCAGGGGGTGGGCCGTGTCGTCCTCACCGGCCCCGTGCTCGCCGAGGGCTACCTCCTGGCGGCCGGCTCCACCACCTCCTTCCGGCCCGCCACGGCGGGCGGGCCGCCTGCGGTGCTCACCGCCGACCGCGGTCGTCTTACCGACGGGCGCCTGCACGTCCTCGGTCGGGTCGACGACGTCATCATCACCGGGGGCGTCAAGGTCGAGCCGCGGCAGGTGGAGGAGGCCCTGACGCGGATTGAGGGCGTGGCCGAGGCCTGCGTCGTCGGAGTCCCCGATGAGCAGTGGGGCAGCGCCGTCGTCGCGCTCGTGGTGCCGCGGGCGGGGGCAGGGCTGGAGCCGGAGGCCGTGCGGGCCACCGTGCGGGCCGTGCTCGACGGCGCGCACACCCCCAAGCACGTGCTCGTCGTCGAGGAGCTGGCGCTGCGCGGCCCGGGCAAGGTCGACCGCCGGGCAGCCGGGCGTCTCGCGCGCGAGCGCCTGCGATAGGCTCCCCCTCGCCATACGCGTCGGATGAGGAGGCGCCTGCTGATGCGGCCCGAGAACACAGACGAGACCGGACCGGCCGAGCCCGCTGCCACCAGCTGGGCCGAGGTCGTGCGCCTGCGCACCCTGCCGGCCGCGGTCGCCCCGGTCATCCTGGGGGGTGGCGCGGCCATCGCGCTGGGAACCTTCTCCCTTCCGCGCACCCTGCTGGCGGCGGGCGTCGCCCTGGCCCTGCAGATCGGCTGCAACCTCGCCAACGACTACTCCGACG
>ERZ772827.1280-NODE-1280-length-12820-cov-2.590129_pt1 | contig 12820 bp, 16 predicted proteins | sample MGYA00580850_ERZ772827 | MGnify/ENA primary metagenome ERZ772827 (study PRJEB29015, sample SAMEA2737950) | human oral metagenome | biome: human oral; feature: human-associated habitat; material: dental | place: China | collected 2145 ...
AAATCTATTATTCATATATATTATAAGTTTACTATTGTCTGTTCTATATTGCTGATATTCTTATCTAAAAACTATTAAATTTATGTTAAAGCTGTATTTATGAAATATAAAGAATCAATAAGCACCCCATCCACTGCGTGACACTGTAGCCAGTGAGGCACTTAAAATTATTTGCTTCATCGGCTACGGTGTGCCCCTCGTGCTAACGAGTTTCTCAAAGGCTTTTCTGGGGGTGCCTCTCATTTTTATTTCTCCGCAATAGGTATAATTAAGTTTTTGGAGTATGTGGAGCATTGGGAAATTATCTTCATTAGTATCTACGCGTATGCTTGGGAGGTTCATTTTTAGGGCAATCGCTTCTATTCTTAGAAAAATTTCTTGTGCAAATCCTCTGCCTAATACTTTATCGGAAATTGCAACCCTATGAACGACTAAGAAATCTCCACCGATCAACCATTGACCTTTTATCTGCTTATAAGCGGGTTCATCATTTGCCCAAAGTGCTGCATAGCCTATGATTTTATCTCCTTCGGTGAGCACATATCCCGCTCCCTTTTGCAGGTCTGATTCTACGGTACTAAAATTAGGATAGCCATCTTGCCACTGGCTACTTCCATCGGATTTTCGGCGAAGAATGGCCTGTTGGAGGATTTCCCAAATCATTGGTGCATCTTCTGGCTTTGCTTTTTTGAATTCTACTGGCTTCATATTTTATTCTAAACCTAATAAATAATAGACTACGGCATTTACTTTTGCTAAAAACTCGCGTGCCTGATTTCGGTAAAAATTCTCCTTTTTAAGGACATCCTCTGCATCAAACGCAAGGGCATTCATCTGATGATTTCGGGCATAGAATAAAGCCCTGAGATTATGAAAGCCTTGTGAAACAATGATGATATTCTTCTGGTGATAAACCTTTTTACAGTTGATAATAGATGCCTGAGTGCGGAAACCTTTTGGGTCTTCTATGATGACATCTTCGGGTATGCCTTCTTGCTCTATTAGGTAGTGTTTCATCGCTAATGGTTCATTATAACCCTCACTTTTTTCTCCACTTACGATGATTTTTTTTATCTTTTTGTGGTGATAGAGCATTGCAACGGCCTCCATTCTCGCTACGAAATAAGGATTGGCAATTCCAGACTTCATCTTTGGTGAAGTGCCGAGCACAAGGGCGGTCTCCCTTGGTGGTATTTTAGAGATTTTATTATAAGTACGCCCATTGGTCAGTGCGAAAACCCACATATTTGCCAGTATCATTAAAATAAGGAGCACTTCCAAAAGGTTGAGAATGAAATTGAATATGAATTTTAATATCTTCAATATAAGTGGGTTTTTGATTTGTGTTTTGTTAAGTGCTAATTTTTTTCTACTTTTAGCCCTCGAAAAATAAACGATAAATTAGATATCCAAAATTAAAGATTTTTTTGAAATGAGAAAGTTTATTCTACCCTTAGCATTAGGATTGGCGGTTGTTTCTTGTAAAAAAGAAGCGCCAGTAGAAACCACAGAAAACAAAACTGAAACCACTACCGAAAGCCCGAAACTCAGCTTAAAGGAGTACACTCCTGAGAAGGTCTCCGAGCTTCTCAGCACTAAGAATGACACGCTTTATGTAACCAACTTCTTTGCTACTTGGTGCGGACCGTGTGTAAAGGAAATCCCACATTTTAAAGAGGTAATGGACGAGAACAAAGACAAACCCGTGAAATTCACTTTTGTGTCCCTTGATGAGAAAGCCGACTGGGAGACCAAAGTCCTCCCTTTTGCTGATACAAAAGGCATCACTGCAAATACTGTTCTCTTAAACTTCGAGTCGCTAAACGAGGGCTTTTTCTCTTCCAACTTCAAAACTTGGGACGGAAACTTCATCCCCTTTACTATTTTGAGGAAGGGCGATAAAGTAGAAGAAATAGGCGGAGGTGTTTCTAAGGAAATCCTCGTAAAAAAGATGAGCAGCTTAAATTAAAATTTATCTCTTCATTTTATAAATTAAACAATGGGCAGGGGCTTTACTAAATTTTACGGTGTTTTAGTAGCCCTTGCTTTTTTTGCGGCATTTCTCAACCTGAATACGGGCTTCATCTCACTCTCTACGAGTGATTTTTTATACACCAACAGCCCGAATTATGACATCGCAGTGCTGCGCTTTCACAGGGTTATCGCTGTGCTTATTGCGGGCGTCTCGATTCCAACTGCAGGCTTTGTGCTTCAAGAATATTTCAGGAACCCCCTTGCGGGTGCGGAGGTCTTGGGAATCAGCGCTGTGGCAAGCCTTGCCGTAGCTTTGTACATCTTTCTTTCTAAGGACCTCCCCTTCCCAGAATTTCTTCAAAACAACCTTCTAAACCTATCCGCCATTGTCGGTAGCGTCTTAATGCTCCTCATTCTCCTCGCATTTTCAAGGAGGATTGCCGATAAATCATTCCTTATCATCTTCGGCTTTTTGGTTTCTGCACTGGCGGGGGCTGTTATCTCACTCTTGCAGTTCTACGCCGATAGCCAAAGCCTTAGAAACTACATCCTTTGGAGCTTTGGAGCGAATAATCAGCTCTCGGGGAGCCAAATTTTCATCTTGGGTGGCACTACCCTAGTTGGTTTAGCCCTTTGCATAAGGGTCATCAAGCCCCTGATGGGCATCAGCCTTGGGGAGAACTATGCGCTTTCGCTCGGCGTAAATCTCCACAGGCTAAAATTCCTCGCCATCATCACTACCTCATTGCTTTCGGCGTCGGTTACGGCATTTATGGGCAGTATTCTGTTCATTGGCATCGTTATTCCCCACTTCAGCAGGCTCCTCTACAACCCGTCAAGGCTCTGGCATCAGTGGCTGCTTAATATGGCATTAGGCGTTCTCATTATGGAGGTATTTTCTTCACTCTCGGAGGTTTTGAGCCTTTCGCTCAACATTATCAGCTCTATTTTCGGCATTCCCGTGATATTAATGATGCTCATCAAGGGAAAAAGATAGTGATTCACCAAAAAAATCTTAGGTTTTTCATTATAATTTTTTACTTTTGTGGGCAAATAAATCAAAATAGTGATCAAAACAAAGCATATTTTAGAGAACTGCACTATGGTTTTTATGATGAGAAATATAAGCTCTAAACTCTGCTGTGAAGATACAGGCCGATAATCTGCAAGATTGTCGGCTTTTTTATTGAAGAAAATCTAAGTAAGAAAGTTTGAAATAAAAGTAAAAAGTAAAAAAGAAAAAATGAACAACACTTACAAATCTGCGGGGGTCGACAAGGAGGAAGGCTACAAAACGGTAGACAAAATCAAGAAAGCCGTTGCCGAAACTCATAATCCGAGCGTGCTCAATAGCCTTGGGAGCTTCGGGGCGTTTTACGAAATCGGAGGCTACAAAAACCCCGTGCTCGTCAGCGGTACCGATGGCGTAGGCACCAAACTAAAAGTAGCCCTCGACACCAAGCAGTATGGCTCCATCGGTATCGATTGTTTTGCGATGTGTGCCAATGATATCCTCTGCCACGGCGCCAAGCCGCTTTTCTTTTTGGATTACCTCGCCTGTGGGAAGCTCGACTCCGACATTGCTGCGGAAATCGTGCTCGGTATGGTCAAAGCGTGCAAAGACAACCAATGCGCCCTCATCGGTGGGGAAACGGCAGAGATGCCAGGAATGTATCAGCCAGGCGATTATGATGTTGCGGGCTTCTGCGTAGGGATTGTAGAAAAAGACGAAATCATCGACGGCTCTAAGATTCAAAAAGGCGACAAAATCATCGCTCTCCCGAGCTCTGGCTTCCATTCTAATGGATTTTCCTTAGTCCGAAAAGTCTTCACCGATTTCAATGAAACCTTCGATGGCAAACCTTTACACGAAACCCTCCTCATTCCCACAAGGCTTTATTACCAACCGATTCACAAATTATTAAAAGAGGTGAGCCTCCACGGAATTGCCCACATCACAGGGGGCGGGCTTATAGAAAATGTACCGAGAATCATTCCCGAAGGGCTTTGTGCCTCCATCAGCACTGGGGAAATCCGCATTCCAAACATAATGCTCGAGCTTGAGAAGAGGGGCAATATTAGCCGAATGGAGATGTACGGAACCTTCAATATGGGCGTGGGAATGACTGTTGTCGTGAGCGAAGCCGACACCGAGAAAGTCCTCAGCCTCTTAGACGACGCCTACCTCATTGGCGAAATCACCGAAAACTCAGAGAAAATAGCCTTAGTATAGCCCACAAACACCGATTTATCAATTATAAAGCCCAAGCAAAATAAACCTAAAATGAAAAAACTAATCTTATCATTAGCGCTGTTATCCACTCCTTTTATCTTTGCACAAGAGAATTTTAATACGCTTTTAGCAAAAGCAAAGCAAGGGGACGCAACCGCACAGTATGAAGTAGCAAAAGCATACACAAAGGACAAAAGCATGGTGCAGGAGGACACCCAAGCTGTCCATTGGTATACAAAGTCCGCTGAGCAGGGGAATGTAGATGCTCAGTTTGCTCTGGCTATGATATATTATGTAGAAGGAACTACTCCACAGGACTCTACTAAAGCATTTTTCTGGATGAAGAAAGCAGCAGAGCAAGGCAATGCAGATGCTCAGTATAATTTAGGACTGTTGTACTATGATGGATATGGTGTGTCGTATGATTATTCCAAAGCTGTTTATTGGTATACAAAATCTGCTGAGCAAGGGCTTGCGGAGGCTCAGTTTAGTTTAGGAGGTATGTATTATTTCGGGCAAGGAGTACAAAAGGACATTACCAAAGCTAAATATTGGCTTCAAAAAGCAGCAGATAAAGGACATAAGGGGGCTCAAGAAGGACTAGAAGTACTAAAATAATAATAATTTTTTCTAAGTTTTTAAAGAAAACAAAGCAGAGGAATACAACCACAGTACAAGAAGAGAAGAAAGCCTATTAATTTAAAATAATGCATTCTAATGGCTGGTCTCAGAAAAAAGAGCTATTAGAAAAAATGAAATATTTCTAATTACAGAGAAAATTAAACCGATCTAAAAATCAGAAATTATACTGGCTTTCTTATCTTTGCTCCCCTAAAATTATATTTAATGAAAAAGTTGATTTTAACTTTAGCGGTATTGTCTGCCCCTTTTATGTTTGCACAGGAGAATTTTAATGACCTCTTAAAGAAAGCCCAAAAAGGGGACGCCACCGCACAATATGAAGTAGGAAGCCATTTTATCTTAGAGAAAAAAGATTATAAGACTGCTATAGAATGGTATGAAAAAGCAGCGAAAAAAGGTAATATCAAGGCACAGGAAACCTTGGGGATATTGTACGAAAATGGGCAAGGCATCCCACAGAACTACCCTGAAGCCATCTCTTGGTATACCAAAGCCGCCCAAAAAGGCTCCACAAAATCTCAGTATAATTTAGGAACTCTTTATTATAGCGGTGAGGGCGTTGCGAAGGATTATAAGAAAGCCGTAGACTGGTACACCAAAGCTGCGGAACAAGGCTACGCCGATGCTCAGAATGATTTGGCATTTATGTACTATAATGGCTACGGCGTACCAAAGAACAACGAAAAAGTAGTATATTGGGCTACCAAAGCAGCAGAGCAGGGAACAGCAACGGCTCAGCATAACTTAGGCTATTTTTATAGTAAAGGAGAAATAGTTACTAAGGACTATGAAAAGGCAATCTACTGGTATACTAAGGCTGCGGAGCAGGACTATGTGCTATCACAGTATGAGCTGGGCTTGTTGTATGGTATGGGAGAAGGAGTGCCGCTGGACTATGCAAAGTCTATCCAATGGCTGGAGAAAGCAGCAAGTAAAGGGCATATGGAATCCATAGAACTGTTGGAAAAAATCAAAAAAGTCGTAGAAAAGTAAGTCTAAAACAAAGAAATTGGTTTTAATATTAGGGGGTAAGCCCCTTTTATTTTTGTACAGAAGAGCTTTGTCTAGATTTTGGAGAAAGTAAAGCAAGGTAATGCAATCTCACGATATAAAGTAAGGAAAAATGTATTACGAAAGATAAATAATCCTCAAAAAAAGATAATCAGTAGAAATAAGTATTTCTATATTTACCACTCAAAAAACAAAAGTTGAGTTTTAACCCTAAAAAAATGATTTTAGAGAAAGAAATTAATTTTATTTTAAGTCTCGATGCGCTTAAAAATGTTCAGAGAAGAAACTATAACTATGATGATAAAAGGAGAGAAAATGCCGCAGAACACAGCTGGCAAATCATCGTGCTAGCGCAGATTTTCTATCCTTATGCCAAGAATAAAGAAAAAATAGACCTGCTAAGGGTTATTAAAATGCTGTCCATACACGATGTGGTGGAGATAGATGCGGGTGATACTTTCGTATATGATGAAGAAGCGATGACAGGCAAATATGAGAGGGAACTAGCTGCTGCAGAGCGAATTTTTGGACTCCTGCCATCATCTCTAAGTGAAGAATTTCTCAATCTCTGGAAAGAATTTGAAGCTGCAGAAACTGATGATGCGATCTTCGCCTGTGCTGTGGATAGAATAATGCCTTTTATCCTAAATGCACATACCTCTGGCAAAAGTTGGAAACAAGTGGGAATAACTGAGTCACAAGCTCGAAACATTATAGAAAAAGCTGTAAAAAAAGCCTCTGATGCAATGGGTGAAGCCTTTGAAACTCTCTTAAAAAGAGCGATTGATAGCAAAAAACTGCTCCCAGCAAGCCAATAACCGTAGCACGATGGGTGTCTACCTTCTGTATAAGGTGTATTTATTATTAAAATAAGCAATACATAATTCTAATAAAAATAAAAAAAATAATGGAAAATAAGGAATTAGAACAAGATTGGGTAGTCTATATAGGCAGTGTAGCTGAAAAACCTGCCGCTTTCAGAGTAGATTTGGGACTAGCACAGTTGGCTCCAATTACAGACTACTTCCATAGAATAAGTATAACTACTAATCTGAAAAGCCCAACAGAAGAAGGCTTCTCACAAGAGAGTGAGTATGAGGAAATCTATCAAATAGAAGATAGAATTTCACAAATATTGGAGGACAAAGGAGCAATTTTGTGTGGTGTAGTTACTCGCGAAGGCGAGGTGTGTTGGTACTATTATACTCAGGATAAAAGCAGTGCTGAGCAAGTTCTAAGCGATATAAAGACCTCGGATTTCGGTTATAATTTAGAAACTAAAATTTCTGATGATGCCAACTGGGAAGCATATTTCCAGTACCTCTTCCCAAATATCTATGAAATGCAAGGTATTCAGAATGACAGGGTTCGTCAGCAATGCAAAGAGGCCGGTGACCAGCTTAGTACCGAACGAGAGATACAGCATTGGCTCTATTTCTCAACTGAAACAAATATGAGAAACGCTCTGGCCAAAATAGAAGAATTTGGATTTAAAATATTAGAAGCTGGAGAGATAGACTTAGAGAATGAAGAGCCACAGTCGGAGCCCGTAGGTTTTAAAATCCTTGCCTCAAAAATAAACTCTCCACAGGATATAGATGATGATACTTGGAATCTTATTGACATCGCCCTTGATCATAATGGAGAATACGATGGCTGGGAAACTCAGATTATAAAATAGCCTAAAACCTCCCCTAAAAAGGAGGTTTTCCTTATTCGTGCATTTCCCAACTAAATAAAATATATTTGCGTAATGAGAAATTTAAGGATGGATACTAAAAAATTACTACTCGCATTAGGGCTTTTTATGATGAGCGCCCCTACCCTATTCTACTCACAACTAACTCCCCACATCTCCGAGAAAAGATTGAGCAAAGACACCTCAAAAGCGGATATTGATGGGGTTTATATCTTTTATAATGATGAGGGAGCAGTCGCAAAGCAAGTCATTAAGAAAAACGGAACTCCCATTGTAAAGACAAAGCACTTCAAAAAAAATATAGCAGGTAAAAAGTTTCAGATTTCGGTAAATAATAAGGAGAACTTCCCTGTTCGCATCCAAAAGCAGCTTCAAAATCAGCCATCGGTCTATCCAATGCCTGAGAAATTTATCGTTATATCCGATATAGAAGGGGAATATAATGCGTTTCGTACCTTCCTCATTAATAATAAAGTCATTGACAAGAATAATCAGTGGATTTTCGGTTCTGGGCACTTGATTACACTTGGGGATTTCTTCGATAGAGGGCTATTGGTAACTCAAACCCTCTGGCTCATCTACTCCCTCGAAGAACAGGCGGAAAAAGCAGGCGGGAAAGTACATTTTATACTCGGAAACCACGATATAATGAATATGAGCCACGACTTCCGATATGTGCGCAAGAAATATTTTGAAAATGCCCGCTTAATGAATGAGGAATACATCAATTTCTACAAGCCAAATACCGAGCTTGGTCGATGGCTGGGCACAAAAAATATCATTGAAAAAATCGGTTCTTATGTATTCGTACACGCGGGTATCTCTAAAGAGGTGAGCGACCTTAATCTATCCATTCCAGAGATGAACAGCATCGCAAGGCAGTATTATTTCAATACAAAATCAGCACAAACTAGCTCTGATAAACTCGCCAATGGACTTTATATGTATGCTAAAAGCCCAACTTGGTACAGAGGCTTTGGGAAAGCAGATATTGACAGGTCAGATTTTGAAGAAATCAGACAAAAAATGGGTACTGATAAGTTCGTTATAGGGCATACACTGCATACAACTATTACCTACCTCCTCGATAAAAAAGTAATTGATATTGATGTGCATCACGCAGGCGGTAAAACCCAAGGATTGCTCGTAGAAAATGGCAAGGAATACGCGGTGGATATTCACGGGAATACATCTGCAATCGTAGAAAATGCAAGCCCAGAGGACGGAGACTAACCCCAAAAATAAACCTTAGAGAAATGAAGAATATCGTTGTTTTAGCATCAGGATCGGGTTCTAATCTAGAGCGAATTATAGAATGTACCCAAAATGGTGAAATCCCCAATACCCAAGTGAGCCTTGTAGTAGCCGACAGGGATTGCTATGCTCTCCAACGGGCAAAAAATCACGAGATATCCAATCAGCTCATCCCTCGCGGGAAGGATTTCTGCGAGAAACTTGAAGAGATTCTACCTGAAAACACAGATTTGATAGTATTGGCAGGCTTTCTTTCCATTATCACAAAGGATTTTGCGGAGAAATACAAGGGTAAAATCATCAATATTCACCCTTCTCTCCTGCCCAAATTCGGTGGTAAAGGGATGTGGGGGATGAATGTACACAAGGCTGTCATCGATGCTGATGAGCCTGAAAGCGGTGCAACAGTACATTTCGTGACGGCAGGTATAGACGAAGGGGAAATTATCATACAAAGTAGCGTGCCCCTCTCTCCCAATGAAACCCCAGAAAGCCTCGCTGAGAAAATCCACGAGATAGAGCATAAAATCTTCCCAGAGGGGATTAGAAGGGTGTTAGGAAAATAAAAAAAACAATACAAACCAAGAATAATAATTTATTAAATAAATAGACTATGCGTACTTTTTTTAATGGAGCCAATTGCGATATATACATTGGTCAAGGTGCAGGCAAGAAACTATTAGATGATATTACCAATGCCAAACGAAGTGTAAAGATTGTTTCCCCATTTTTATCTCCTTTTCTAATAAAAGAACTTATTTATCTGTATACAAGAGGTGTCAATGTTCATCTAATCACCACAGATAATATCGAAGACTATTATGATTCTTCTTACGAAAAGAATATTTATAAACTTATTCGACAAACCAGAATCATAGATAAAGAAGCTGAAAGAATTAGAAATAAATGGTTAGATATTGTAAAATATCTCCTTTTTGCTAATATTGGATTAATCTGTATTTTATCACTCTCTGCATTTTTTTACTGGGATATGAAACTAATTTATGGATTAATCCCAATTCTTCTAATATTACTGATTAGAAGTCATTTTAAAGAGAAAATAAAATCCAAACGGATTTACAATTATGAGTACTCTCAGCTATTTCCTTTCAAGGTATATGTCTCTCCTCAAAATTTCAATATGTATAAAAATATGTATATACATAGTAAAATCTATATCATTGATGATGAAATTGCTTATATGGGATCGCTAAACTTCACAGCAAACGGTACCAAAGATAATTTTGAAACCCGAATAAGAACCACAGATGAAGGAGCATTAGAGAAAATTGTAGATATATTCAAAGAACTTTTTTATCACTCTGGATTACCCGAAAGAGATATTCAATCGTGGGGAAGTTTTCTATATAAAGAGCCTATAAATTAAAGGTATTGTTAAATTATTATATTTAGTTCATTATTTAGATTTAAAAACAAAACTATGGATAGAAAAGAACTTTTAGAATCATTAGATAAACTTAAAAAGGGATATATTTCTTCTATCAATACTCTTGAAATAATGATGAATTGGGGAAGAGTACAACTGGAATCCCTTTATGCTACTAAAATTGGAAAGTATAAAATAGAATTGCTGGAGCTCAATATTCAACTAAAAGCACTAAAAAAGAAAATACAGTTTTGTCATCAATACATCAATCAGGACAAAGAGCCAGCATTTGATAAGATAGAAGCAGAAGTAGAGGCGATGATAAAGAAAGCATATGAAGAAGTACATTTAGAAAAGCAAAAGATTGTAATGGGGAAAGAATTTCTTAAAAATTTACATTCGCCAACTGACAGTGCAGAAATCCGCAAAATCTATCGAAATATTGCAAAATCACTGCATCCAGATATCAATCCTCATCTTACAGAATATCAAAAAGAGTTATGGTATATATTTCATAAGGCATATAAAAGTGGCGATTTAGATAGGCTTAAAGCATTAGAAGTAGCTTTTTCAGAAGATTTGAAAAAATCTGAAGAACAAAATGAGGAACTCTCAGAAGAAGAAATTTTATTACAAACCGCTACCTTAGCACAAGGTATAAAAGAGTTGGAAGAAGATATTGCAAATCTTGAAAAGGAATTTCCTTTTAATATTGCTGACCAAATTCGTGATGAAGAATGGGTAGAGGAACAGCAGGAAATATTAAAAAATGAGATAGATGAAATAAAAAAAGTAATTAAGGAAAAAGAAAAAATCTATAAACTAATAAGAGAAACTTATGAGTAATCAAGAAAATTTTGAACTTAGCAAAACAGATCCTGCATTACTAAAATTAGTAAGCGGAGGGACAATATCTTTTAAAGCATTTGAGGAGGATATTCTTGCTTTAGCATCTGTTATAGCAGGCACATCACACCAAAATCTCAGCGAGATAGAAGATAAGATCATTATAAAAGAATCCATACTTAAACTAAAACGAGAACCTGATAATGAGTATGATAAATTTGCAATCTGTATTCTATTTGAGGAGCATAAACTCGGATATATTCCCAAAGCAAAGAACCAAACTATTGCCAGACTAATGGATGCTGGCAAAGAGTTTTATGCTAAAGCTACCCATAAAGAATGGGAAGGGAAATGGTTAAAAATAGATATGGAAGTATTTTTAAAAGATTAATAGGATAACAAATGAGGCTTTTTAAACAAAAAAATCTATTGTTTTCTGGGAGAAAATCTCCCCTTTTAAATTAGAAAGAGATATTCAACAACTATTTGAAAACAACTCTGAACAAATTATTGGATTAAAATTTATAAAAACATCTCAATGGACTGGTATTTAAAACAGAATATCCGTGGTGTGATTCATCATTTAGAGAGTACTTTAAATAAAAAGTCATCAAACTTCACCCGATTAGAGAAACAGACAACAGGATATTACTATCTTATGGCTCTTATTAGCAAAATGGATACCCTAGCTTATAATAATTATGGAGATTTTGTAGATAGAATTGATTTTATTATAAATATGTTTCCAACTAAGAGAAATGGGAGTCTTCGCTATGGAAAATACCTTACTCATTATTATAACTTTAGAAAATATATCCGAAAAGAATACGGCTATCTTCATAAAAATGTAATCTATTGGAAAACATTTATATACCTTTCATTATCAGGACTGGTTATAGGAGTTTTTACAAATATTTATATGGGGATTATTTTAGGTTTATTTTTAGGACACTTTATAGGAATTTCTCGTGAAAAATATGTTAGAAAACAAGGGTTGATATTAGATTCTGAACTTAGCAACTCGAAAAATCAAAATTAAACTCAATAAAACAAACACTAATGACAGAAAAAGAAAAAATGCTCTCAGGAAATCTTTATTTCTACGATGATAAAGATTTAGTAGAAGAGAGGAAAATCACCAAATTACTGGTCTTTGAACTGAATAACCTCAATATTTTGGAGAAGGAAAAACGGTGGGAAATATTCAAAAAATTATTGGGGAAAATTGGAGAGAATTGCTATATAAAATCACCATTTTACTGCGATTATGGAGCAAATATAGAGATTGGTAAAAACTTCTATGCCAACTACAATACCACGATTTTAGACTGTGCAAAAGTTCGGATTGGAGATAATGTATTCTTTGGACCGAATGTTTCTCTATTTACAGTAGGGCACCCGATTGATGCAGAAATACGAAATTCAGGAGTAGAATTCGCACTGCCGATCAGTATAGGAAATAATGTTTGGATTGGTGGCAATACGGTGATCAATCCAAATGTTTGCATCGGTGATAATACCGTTATCGGGGCGGGAAGCGTTGTTACGAAGGACATCCCCAGCGGTGTCGTGGCTTTCGGAAATCCTTGTAAAGCCCATCGCGAAATCAATGAGAACGACAAAGAATTTTACTTCAAAGATTTAGCATATAAGCAAACAAAAAGTGGATAAATTTATCCACTTTTACGCTTAATTTTCTTCTGATTCGGATTTTTTAGCTATCATTTTATAACTGAAATAACCTAAAAACAAAATCAGAACTATCATTATCCCT
>ERZ772827.1288-NODE-1288-length-12795-cov-26.599137_pt1 | contig 12795 bp, 10 predicted proteins | sample MGYA00580850_ERZ772827 | MGnify/ENA primary metagenome ERZ772827 (study PRJEB29015, sample SAMEA2737950) | human oral metagenome | biome: human oral; feature: human-associated habitat; material: dental | place: China | collected 2145 ...
TGGTTCCAACGGTCCGCGACGTCGATCTGACACCTATCGCGAACCGCTGCGCCCACCGGCCGGCAGGTGCACTGGCACAATGAACGATCGAACCGATCTCGGCGCGGAACTCGACCGATCTCGGCGAAAGGGGGAGGGGAAGGGCGGGGAAGGGAGAAGGGGCCCGGGGGCGGTCTCGGCCCGGTCAGGCGCGTGCCCTGGACGGGGGCTGCCGCCGCATGCCCTCTAGCAGGATCTCAAGCGAGGCCGCGTCGCTCCACCCGTTGACCTCGACGCGCCCGGAGGGGGCGACGTGGATCTCCAGCCGGTCGGGCAGGGCGGTCAGCGAGTCGACGAGCCCCGCGTAGCGGGCGGTGAGCGCGTGGAAGCGCTGGTTGGTGGATCCCACCCAGGGCCGGGCCGTGTCGAGGCGGTCGACCTCGAAGCGGCCGTCGACGAGCAGGTCCGTGTGCTCCAGGAGCGCGGCGACGGCGGAGTCCCCGGCGGAGCGGAGGTCGTCGAGCTCGTAGCCGGTGAAGGTCATGACCGTCTGCCCGCGGGCCTGAACGAGTCGGGCCAGCTCGGCCAGAGGCTCCGGCTGCTCGAAGGGCTCGCCGCCGAGAAGGGTCAGCCCCTCGACGTCGAGGGGGATGCTCGCCAGCAGCCGCTCCGGCGTCGTCGTCCTGCCGCCGCGGGCTCCCCACAGGTGGGGGTTGAAGCAGCCGGGGCACCGGATGGTGCAGCCCTGGACCCAGAGTGCCGAGCGGGTGCCGGGGCCCTCCGCCTCGGTCCGTGCGACGAAGCGGGCGACCCGAGCGGACCGCGGGGCGGTCGGGGTCACAGGTCCAGAACGCGTCCGTGTCCCTGGGAGCCGGGGCGCGTGAACTCGCCGAAGACCACCCGGTCCTGGAGCGCGACGAGCTGGTGCGGCTGAAGGGACGCGGCCGACACGAGATCGTCCATGTCGCGGAAGCCGCCGCGCTCGCCGCGCGCGGCGACGATCCGCTCGACGTCGGCCTGGCCCAGCGCGGGCAGGGCGAGCAGGTTCTCGGCCGGGGCCGTGTTGATGTCGACGGGGCCGGATACCGGTGCGCTCACCGGTGTCGTCGGGGAGGACGACGCCGGCGGCGACGGCATGGCCGGGGGCCGCTGCTCGGCCGGCTGAGGCGGCCTCTGAGCAGGAGCCGACGACGGCGCTGACCGCGGCGGAGCCGCGGGGGCCGGTTGAGCGGTCGGTCGGGCGGGGGCCGAGGAAGCCGGCGCCCACGAGCCCGTTCCAGCCGGCTGCCCGTAGTACTGGCCCATGTCGACCTGGAGCGCCTGGGGCAGGGGCGCGCCCGGAGGGGCGCTGGTCGGGATGGGCGCCTTCGCGGGCGGGCTCCAGTCATTCTGAGTCTGCTGAGTCTGGGGCGTCATGCCGTACTGAGCGCGGAGCTGAGCGGCCTGCTCCTCACGAGCCGCGACGCCTCTCAGGACACTGTTTCGCATGATGGATGCGTGGATGAGGGAGCCGAACCAGGAGACTATGAAAAGAATGCTGCTTATGGTGTGCCAGGCAGAGTCCTTATTCTGTCCGTACTTCCTCAGAGAGAATATGAACACGGCCGTCACGAGCGTCCACACGGCGACGGAGCACCAAACCTTGGTGGATCTCGCCTTCGCCCCGGCCCACAGCCAGCCGAGGACGGAGAGGACACCGAAGCCGATTCCGACCACCAAGATCCATAGGGAGTTCCAGAACTTCCACAGTGCGGATTTCTGGGAGACGAGAGCGTCAATCCTGTCGAGTGGCAAGGGTCGCGCCTTCCTGGGTCGTGGTCTGAGTGGTGAAGTACTCGTCCGTGAACGCGCTGCGGACGGTGGTCGCCTCAAGAAGGTCCTCTAGCGCCCCGATCTGGGACAGACACGTGCTCCCGGTGAAACCGATCGTCTCGGCGGTAATGGTGCCGTCCGGTGCCACCGACACCTTCAGCGCGCGCTTCTTGGCGCTCATTCGTGCTCGACCTCCATGACGAGGGTGACGACGCGATCGTCGTCGACGCTCTGAGACGTGACGCGCATGCCGGCCTGCGGGGCGCGCTCCTGCAGACGTCGGATGACCGCCTGCTGGACCTGGAGGCCGTAGGTGCGGTCCAGGTCCTCGATGAAGGCCCGGGCCCGCTCGGGCGCCCACGTCCGGGGGAAGCGCGCGGTCCACAGACCGGCGGCGTTCCGGCTCATGGTGACGCCGCCGGCGGCCGTCTCGGCGAGAAGCACGTCGTCGCCCCCCTGGCGCACGACGGCGCCGAGCTCCTGGAGGGACGCGGCGAGCAGGCCCCCGTCGCGCATCCGGGACTCGACGTGCATCTCGTTGCTCGCGGAGGCCCCGGCGGAACGCGCCTTGTAGGACTGCGTCGCGGCCGTAATGGCGATCGCCAGGGGGATGAGGACAATCTCGACACTCATGCGGCCACTCCTCAGAACTCGACGCGTCGGCCGGCCGGCTCGTTGCGCGCCGCCGGGGCCGCGCCCCCGGTGGGCGCCGTCGTCGGGTGGCCGGGAGAATGGAGGGGTGGCCCCGCGCTGCTGTCGCTCGCCGAGACGGCTCGTTCGCTCGCCCAGACCCGGATGCCCGCAAGGGACTCCGCCTGGGTGACGCTCAGGGGCACCGACCGCTCCACCGCGAGGCGCAGGTCGCCCCCACGGATCTCGCGGCGCTCGGAGAAGGCGTCGAACAGCGCGGCGACGACGGCCTGCTCGATCTCCGCGCCGGAGAAGCCCTCGGTGACCGTCACCAGGTCGGCGCGCAGGGCGTCGTCGAATACGAAACCGGCGTGGTGCGGGGCCGCACCGATGTGCTTGCGCACGTGCAGGCTCCAGATCTGCTCGCGCTCACGGGGCGCGGGCAGGTCGACGAAGAAGATCTCGTCGAAGCGGCCCTTGCGCAGCAGCTCGGGAGGAAGGGACTGGACGTTGTTCGATGTGGCGATCACAAAGACGGGCGTCGTCTTCTCCTGCATCCAGGTCAGGAAGCTGCCGAAGACCCGCGAGGCGGTGCCCGAGTCGCCCGTGCCGCTGACGCCGGCGAAGCCCTTCTCGATCTCGTCGACCCACAGGACGGCCGGGGCGGCGGCCTCGGCGGAGCGGATCGCCGTGCGCAGGTTGGACTCGCTGGAGCCGACAATGCCCGAGAAGACCTTGCCGATGTCCAGGCGCAGCAGAGGCAGCCGCCACGTGGCGGCGATGGCCTTCGCGGTCAGCGACTTGCCGCAGCCGGGGACGCCGGTGATGAGCACGCCTCGCGGTGCGGGGATGCCGTACTCCTTGGCCTCCGCCAGCCACGAGCTGTCGCGGCGGGACAGCCAGCGCTTGAGGTTGTCGAGCCCGCCGACGCCGTCGAGGTCGATGTCGGTGTCGACGTACTCGAGCAGCCCGCTCTTGCGGACCGCCTGCTTCTTCTCCTGAAGGACGGTGTCCACGTCGCTCGCGTCCAGGACGCCGTCGGTGGCCATGGCCAGCGCGAGGGCGCCCTCAGCCTCCGACTCGGTCAGGCCGAGGGAGGCGCGCACCAGGCGGTCTCTGTCGGTCTCGGACAGGGAGATGTGCAGTCGGCGGTTCCCGGCGTTGGCGTCGATGAGATTGTCGAGGATCCGGCGCAGCGCCGTCTCATCGGGAAGCGGGAAGTCGAGGATGTGGATGTCCTTCTCGAGCTCCGGGGGGATCCTCAGGGTCGGCGCCACGACGATGAGCGTGCGCGGAAGGGCGCCGTTCTGGAAGTCCATGGACAGCTCGCGCAGCTTGCGGACGATCGCGGGATCGGCGGGGCGCGCCCCGTCCCCGAGGTGGGCGTGGAGGTCGAGGAAGGCGAAGGCGGCGGCGTGGTCGGTGTGCTGCGCGGCGTCGAGCGCGCGCAGGGGGTCGGTCGTCCCCGGAGCCGACTTGCCCTCCGGGTCCACGAGACCGGCGGTGATGCTCCACGTGTGGAGAGGGCGGGGCGAGGGGAGCAGCCCGCCGGGGCCCACGGTCGCCTGGATCTCGGCCAGGGCCCGGCGCTCCTCGAAGGTCTCCACGTACAGGATGGGGAAGCGCGCCTTCGCCAGGACGGCGAGGGAATCCTTGAATGACGTGGCCATCCGCGGGAACCTTTCGGGCAATTGGGTCGTCGTTAGGTGGGGCGGCCAGACGGCGACGCCAATACTGAGACTAGCCTATGGGCTCGATGCGGTGAAGAGCGCACGCGGGCCGGGGGCCGCACAGCCGGGCCGGGCCGGTCGGGCTGCGCAGCCGGGCCGGTGGGAGCCGACGGCGCCCGGTTCGCGCTCCGCCGGACTCCCCGGACCGATCTCGGCGCGGAAGTGAACCGATCTCGACGCGGAACTCGACCGATCTCGGCGACCGGCCCTCAGCCGGCGTACCAGCCCTGGTAGACGTAGGTGAAGGGGATGTTGCCGCGCATGCCGATGGAGGCCGAGACGACCTCCTTCGCCGTGACGGCCGCCTGCAGCGGCGTCGCCCCCTTGGCCAGCTCGGCGGTCACGGCGGCGGCCAGCGTGCACCCCGCCCCGTGCACACGCTCGGTCCCCACCGCCGGGACCTCCAGGACCTCCAGGGTCTCGCCGTCGTAGAAGACGTCGAGGGCCGTGCCGGTCCCCAGGCTCGGGCCCGCCTTGGCGAGCACGTTGGGCACGCCGTGGTCGTGGATGCGCCTGGCGGCGTCCTTGAGCTCGGCTAGGCTCGTGATCTCCTCCATGCCGGCCAGGGTCGCCGACTCGAACAGGTTGGGGGTCACCATGGCGGCGCGCGGCAGGATCCTGGAGCGCAGCGCGTCGTCCACTGCGCGGGCCGAGGCGAACTCCTGACCCTTGCAGATGAGCACCGGGTCCAGGACCACGTTGGGGAACCGGTACTCCTCCAGGGCCGCATCGACGGCGTCGATCGTGGCGGCGGTGCCGAGCATGCCGATCTTGACGGCGTCGATCGCCGTGTGGACGCCCGCACAGGCCTCGATCTGGTCGTGGATGACCTGCGGGTCCACCGGCACGAAGCGGTGGTCCCAGCTGGCCTTCGGGTCCATGGAGACGATGCAGGTCAGAGCCGTGCAGCCGAAGACGCCCAGCTGGTGGAAGGTCTTGAGGTCGGTCTGGGCGCCGGCGCCGCCGGAGGCCTCCGATCCGGCGATGGCGAGGGCGATGGGCGGAGCGGTCCGCTCTGGGGCGTCGGGCGTGGGTGTCATGCCACTAGCGTGCCCTGCGGCAGCGGTCCGCCGCCAATCGGGCGGCCCCGCCGGCCCCGCCGTCGCCCCACCCGCGTCGAGATAGACATTTTCGTACGAGGTAGACGGTGACACCGCCGATCTCGTACGAAAATGTCTATCTCGACGCCGGGCGCCGGGCGCGGGTGCTCAGGCGCCGGCGACGGTGAAGCGCCTCCCGCGGTGGACGTCCCGCTCCGCCTCGTCGACCAGGGCGAGGGCCATGTCGGCGGCGGACAGCGTCTCGCCGACCGGCGAGTCGGAGCCGCTCGCATAGGCGCCGCTCGACTCCGCGACCGGATAGTCCGGCGCGGGCGAGACCAGGGTCCACGCCACCGCGTCGCCCGCGGCGCGGAAGAGCTCGAGGACCTCGGCCAGGGCCAGGGCCTCGCCCCGGTAGGCCTCGGGGAAGGCGGGGTCGTCCACCAGGCGGCGGCCGTCCGCGTCGAGCAGCGACCCGGCCCCGCCGACGACGACGAGACGGCCGGTCGGCCGCGCCGCGATGAGCGCCGCGAAGGCGTCGACCAGGGGCTGGGTCGGCCCGCCCGTGCGGTCGGGGGAGACGGCGATGACGGTGGCGTCGGCGGCGTTGACCAGCTCGACGACGGCGGGGGTGTTGGCGAGGTCGGCGACGACGTCGGCGGCCGCGCCCTCGGCGTGCGTGCCCGAGCGGGTGACCGAGGTGACGGTGTGGCCGCGGCGGGCGGCCTCGGCGACGACGGCCGAGCCGGTGGCGCCGCTTCCTCCGATGACGGTGATCTTCATGGATGCTCCTGAAAGCGAGGATGTTGGGGGCGAGTCGCCCGTGGCACCATCATGGTATGTTTTGGATATGAAGTACCTCAAGGTAACTACGGGGGATGGCGTGTCGCGGCGTGCACGAGGCTCGGCGGGTGCGGCCGGCAGAGGCGGAGAGGGCGCCAGGGCTGCCGATGGCGCCGGAGACGGGAAGAGCGCCGGAAGCGGCGGGAACGCCGAGGGCGCCGGAAACCGGAAGAGCGCCGGTGACAGCGGGGCCGCCGGAAGCGGCGGGATCGGCGGGAACGCCGAGGGTGCCGGAAGCGGCAAGAGCGCCGGAAGCGGCGGGAACGCCGGTGGCAGCGGTGACGCCGAGGGCGCCGGGACCGAGCGCGCCCCCCTCGGCGCCCCCCTTAATGACTACGACATCCTGGCCCCGGCCTGCCCCTCGCGCACGGTGCTGCGGCACGTCGTCGACCGGTGGACGCCGCTCGTCGTCGCCGTCCTGGCCCGCGGCCCGCACCGCTTCGGCGAGCTGCGCGCCGCCGTCGGCGGCATCACCCCCAAGGTGCTCACCGAGACCCTGCGCTCCATGGAGCGCGACGGGCTCGTCACCCGCGACCAGGCGCCCGGCGTGCCGCCGCGCGTCGACTACGCGCTCACTCCGCTCGGCACCACCCTGGCCGAGCCCATGGGCGCCCTGCGGGCCTGGGCCGAGGGACACGCCGAGGAGGTCCTGGGCAACCGGGCCCGGTACGACGCCGTCGTGCACGACGGCGCGCGGTGAGACGACCGATCGCCGCGCGAGTTCCGCCCCCGCGCCGGCGGTAGTCGCTACGCTCGTACCGGTAACGATCCGGCAACGGGCAGGCGTCCCGGGCCGGCCGGGCGCAGGACGAGGAGGTGCGCGATGGGGACCCAAGGCGTTGTCGCGGACGCGCTCAGGCTCACGCGGCTGGCACGGGAGGACCCGGGGCTGGCGCTCCTGCGCGCCGATCTGGGCCCCATGGCCGCCGCGATCCTCGCCGAGCACCTGGGCGGGCAGGTGCGTCGTCTGCCCGTGGCCGAGCTCCACGAGCTGGTCGATGAGGACCTAGCGGCCCTGCGCGAGGCGGGCATGGAGGCCTCGCGCACCGCCCGGGCCTACTGCGACCAGTGGCGCCGGGCCGGCGTCCTGGTGCGCTCGGCGGCCCCCGGCGCCCGGGAGGAGACCTACGAGCTGTCCGCCCCCGCCGAGGCCGCCATCCGCTTCCTGGTGCACTCCGAGCGCCCCCGCGCCGTCGTCACCCAGTCGCGCCTGGCCACCATCTCCGCGCAGGTGGGCCGCCTGGCCCGCGACTCCGACCCCACCGCCGCGGGGCGCCTGAGCGCCCTGCGCGCCGAGCGCGACGCCCTGGACGCCGAGATCGCGCGGGCCGAGGCCGGGGAGTTCACCCCGCTCGACGGGCCGGAGGCCGCCGAGCGCCTGGCCGAGATCGTCGCCCTGGCAGAGCAGGTACCCGGGGACTTCGCCCGCGTGCGCAACGAGATCACGGCCCTCAACCGCTCCCTGCGCGAGCGCATCGTCTCCCTGGACTCCTCGCGCGGGGAGGTTCTCGACGACGTCTTCCGCGGGGTCGACCGCATTGAGAGCTCGGAGGCGGGCCGCTCCTTCCTCGGCTTCCACGAGCTGCTCATGGACCCGGAGTCCTCCGCCCGCCTGGACGACGACCTGGAGACGGTCCTCGACCGCGACTTCACCGCCCGCCTGCCGGACGCCGACCTGCGCTTCCTGCGCCGCTGGCGCTCCACCCTCGCCCAGGAGTCGGCCTCGGTGCGCCGCACCATGACCGGCCTGTCCCGCTCCCTCAACCGCTTCGTCAGGTCGCGCGCCTTCGAGGAGCACCGCAGGCTCGGCGCCGAGCTCGCCGAGGCCCAGCGACTGGCCGCCCGCCTCGCCGCGCACACGGCCCCGCAGACCCAGCTGGGCATCGACCTCGCCCTCACCAGCGTCCCCATGGCCTCCATCGGCTCCTGGCGCATGCGCAACCCCGCCGACACGGCCGTCAGCGAGGAGATCCACGGCCACGAGGCCGCACGCCTCGACCTGGAGGAGGTGCGCCGCATAGTGCGCGCCAGCGAGATCGACCTGGCCGAGCTCGTCGACTCCGTCGAGGCGGTCCTGGCCGAGCGCGGCGCGGCCACCGTCGGGGAGGTCCTGGCCGACCGTCCCGCCACCCAGGGGCTGGCCAGCGTCGTGGGCCTGCTGCTCCTGGCCCGCCGTCGGGGCCAGGAGGTCGCCGGGGACGAGGCCGTGGCCTGGACGACCTCCGGCGGCCGGGAGCGCTCGGCCCGCATCCCCCGGTTCCTGTTCACCGACCGCACCGAGAAGTCAGGAGACGCATGAGTTCCCACGCCGCATCGGCCCAGGACGCCCCGGCCCAGGATCCACCGGCTCACGCCGGGGGCGCCGGTCCCGGCGCGCTGTGGGACGGCGACCCGGGCTCACTGCCCCGAGGCACCCGGCGCACCCTCGTGCGCCTCCTCCAGGGGCCCTACCTCACCGCCGAGCTCCACCCCGAGCTGTGGAACTCCCTGCTGGCCGACGAGGTCGCCATACGACGCCGTCTGGGCGACCTCTTCCTGGAGCTCGTCCTGGACCGGGAGGCGGGCCTGGCCTTCACCCGCAACGCCCAGGACCCCACCGGCGAGTCCCCCTCGGTCATGCGCACCCTGCCGCTGACCCTGGTCGACACCGTCCTGCTGCTCCACCTGCGCACCCTGCTGCTGCGCACGACGACGCCCGGCGAGCGCGTCTTCGTCGACCGCGGCGAGATCGACGACCACCTGACCGTCTACCGCCCGCACGTGTCCACCGACCACTCCGGGTTCATGCGCCGCGTGAGCTCCTCGATCGACAAGCTCAAGCGGGCCTCCCTCCTGCGCGAGACCGACGTGCCCGAGCGCTACGAGATCTCCCCGGTGCTCGCCCTGGTCTTCTCCGCCGACGAGGTCGCCGCCGTGGCCGCCGAGTACCGCCGCCTGCTGGGCGACAACGGCGATGACGGCGGCCCCGACGACGCCGGCGACGGGCCCGGTCGGCCCGAGAGGCGGGCGACCCTCGGGCAGGAGGCCGGGGGCCCGACGGACGACGCCGCCCCGGAGAGAGGGGACGAGTCATGACCAGCCCGGCGACCGGTTCGGCGACCGCGCCGCAGACCGACTCCCAGCACCGCCTGGCTCGCATCCAGGTCTACAACTGGGGGACCTTCTCCGGCCACCACGACCTGACGGTCCCGCGCGGCGGGCTGCTGCTGACCGGGCCCTCGGGCTCGGGGAAGTCCTCCCTGCTGGACGCCCTGTCCGCCGTCCTCGTGCCGGCCAAGAACCTGCGCTTCAACGCGGCTGCCCAGGAGTCCTCCACGGGCGACCGCTCCCGCTCCGTGCTGAGCTACGTGCGCGGCGCCTACCGGCGCAGCGCCGACGAGATCACCGGCGAGGTCGTCACCGACTACCTGCGCCCGCGCGCCACCCGCAGCGGCATCGCCCTGACCTTCACGCGCCTGCGCCCCGAGGAGACCATCACCCTGGTCAAGCTCTACCACGCCAGGCAGGGCTCGACCTCGGCCGACTCGGTGACCCAGACCCAGCTGCTCGTCGAGGGCGACATCGACCTCACCGATCTCATGGAGTACCTGGCCAACGGCATCGACAAGCGCGCCCTGAGCCGCGACCTGAAGGGGCGCGCCACCCGCTTCGAGCGCTACGAGGCCTTCGCCGCCCGCTTCAGGCGGCGCCTGGGCCTGTCCGGCGAGGTCGCCCAGCGCCTGCTCCACCGCACCCAGTCCGCCAAGAACCTCTCCAGCCTGGACACCCTCCTGCGCGACTTCATGCTCGACGAACCGGACACCTTCGCCATGGCGGCCGCCGCCGTCGAGCAGTTCGCCGAGCTGCGCGAGGCCCACGCCTCCGTCGTCGAGGCCCGCAACCAGGAGGCCCTGCTCTCCCCCCTGCGCGGCCTCGAGGAGCGCATCGCCGAGGCGCGCCGCAACCAGGAGCGCACCGAGCAGCTGCGCGCCGCCATCGACCCCTACCTGGAGCAGCTCAAGACGACCCTCCACGAGCAGACCGCCGACACGGCCCGTCGCGCCCTGGACCGCCTCGCCGACGAGCTCGCCACCGCCCGCCGCTCCGAGGCCGACGCCCGCCGCGAGCGGGAGGCCGCCCGCCTCGCCCTAGCCAGCGGCGTCGGGGAGGATCTGCCGGCCCTGGACGCCCGCCTGGAGGCGGCCCGCCAGACCGTCGAGCACATTGCGCAGGCCCGGGGCTTCCTCGACGCCCAGCTGAGCGTCCTGGGCGCCCCCGCGCCGGGCGAGGGCGCCGCCTTCGCCGAGCTGCAGCGCACTGCGGCGAAGGAGATCGAGCGCGCCGAGCGCGCCGAGAACGAGCAGGACGAGGCCCGCAGCGGCCTGCGCGCCGAGCAGATCGCCCTGGTCGAGCAGCGCCGTGAGCTGCGCGAGCGCGCCGAGCAGATCACCGCCTCCCGCTCGGCCATGAGCGCGGACCTGCTGCGCGCCCGGGACACCATCGCCCACGCCGTCGGGCAGGCGCCCGCCGCCCTGCCCTTCGCCGGGGAGGTCCTCGAGCTCGTCCCCGGGCAGGAGGAGTGGCGCGTGGCCGTCGAGACCGTCGTCGCACCCTTCGCCCGCACCATGCTCGTCCCCGAGCACCTCTACCGGAAGGTCGCCGACGCCGTCGACGCCCGGCGGCTGCGCGCCCGCCTCGCCTACGAGCGCATGACCCCCGCGCGGCGCCCCCGCCCCGTGGGCGCCGACGCCCTGGCCCGCCGCATCCGGCCCCGTCCCGGCTCCGAGCACGCCGGGTGGCTCGACGCCGAGATCATGCGCCGCTTCGACCACGCCTGCGTCCGGGACGCGCACGACCTGGTCGGCCTGGACCGGGGGGTCACCCGCGCCGGGCAGGTCAAGTCCTCGCGCACCAGCCACCTCAAGGACGACCGCCGCGACCTGACCGACCCGCGCAACTGGACGGTCGGCGTCGACCCCGCCGAGCGCCTCGACCAGGTCGTCACCGAGGGCCGGCGGGTCTCCGCCCGCCTGGACGCCATCGACGGCGAGCTCGCCGCGCTGGACCGGGCCCGCTCCCTCGGCAGGGAGCGCCGCGACGCGTGCCTGCGCATCCTGGAGGCCACCTGGGAGCAGATCGACGTCGAAGGCGCCCGGGCCCGCGAGGCCGACCTGGTCGCCCAGCGCACCCGGGCCGCGGAGGCGCTGCCGGGCCTGGCCGAGCTCGAGTCGCGCGCCGCGGCCGCGTCCCTGGCCGAGGACAGGGCCAGGGAGGCGGTCCTTCGGCTCGCCGGCCAGGAGCAGGTCCAGCGCTCGCGGCTGGAGGACGCCGAGGCCGCGCTGGCCGGGATCGCCCGACGACGCCGGGAGCGGGAGGAGGAGCGGGCGCGCGCCGAGGGCGACGGTCCCGGTCGGGCCGACGCTGCCCGCGGGGCTCCGGGGGCCCGCTCCGGCGGCGCCCGCGCCTCCGGGGCCGGCCTCCGCTGGTCCGACCTGCCCGAGGCGCAGCGGGAAGCCCTCTTCGCCGACCTGGAGCAGCGGTTCCGCGCGCGCCGCCGCCACGCGGGGCTGGCTGATGTGGACATCACCGCTCGCGAGGTCGAGCAGCAGATCGCCTACGAGAACCAGCGCGCCTCCCAGACCGAGAGCCGTGGGCTGGGCGAGGCCCGCGCCATTATGGTGCGCTTCTCCGAGCGCTGGCCCGTACCGGGCAGCGAGGTCCGCCCGGAGGCGGCCTTCCTCGGCGACTACCTCGACCTGCTGGACCGCCTTCAGAGCGACGGCCTGCCCCGCTTCGAGCGCCGCTTCGCCGAGCTCCTCCACAGCCAGTCCCGGCAGAACGTCGGCCAGCTCGCCAGCGAGGTGCGACGCGCCGTCAGTCAGGTCAGGAGCCGCATCGGCCCGGTCAACGACGCCCTGCGCGCCACCGAGTACTCCCCGGGACACCACCTCCACATCGAGGTGGCGGAGCGGCGCCTGCCCGTCGTCCACGACTTCCTGGCGGACCTGGCCACCATTGCGGCGGGCAGCCTCGACCTGGCCGACGAGACCGCCGAGGAGGCCGAGGCGCGCTTCGCCGTCCTCAACGCCGTCATGACGCGCCTGGGCTCGACCGACCCCCGCGACGAGACGTGGAAGCGCCAGTGCCTGGACACCCGTCTGCACGTGTCCTTCACCGCCGTGGAGCGCGACACCTCGGGCATCGCCGTCGACTACTACGAGGGGGCCGCGGGCCTGTCGGGCGGGCAGCGCCAGAAACTCGTCGTCTTCTGCCTGGCGGCCGCGCTGCGCTACCAGCTCACCGAGCCCGGGCAGGCGCTGCCCGGGTACGCGCTGGTGGTCCTCGACGAGGCCTTCGACAAGACCGACGCCGAGTTCACCCGGGCCGGCCTGGACGTCTTCCGCGGCTTCGGCTTCCAGCTCCTCCTGGCCACGCCCATGAAGATGCTCCAGACCCTGGAGGACCACGTCGGGGGCGCCGCCATGGTCACCAACTCCCCGGCCGGCGACGACTCCCGTCTGGCCGCCGTCCTGTTCGAGGGGGCGACCGATGAGGTCGAGCTGCGGCCCACGGGCCCGGTCACCCGCACCACTCCGGCCGTCCGGGCCCGGCACGCGGCCGAGGAGGCTGCCCCCGGAAGCGGCGCCCGCGGCGTCCGCAGCGCGCATCGGGCCCCTGATGCTCCGCGCGCTCCCGGCGCTCCGGCCGACCCCACCACCGCTGGGACCCCCGACGCCGCCGGGCTCCCCGACGCCGCCGGCTCCCCCGATACGCCCGGTGCG
>ERZ772827.1290-NODE-1290-length-12781-cov-2.670046_pt1 | contig 12781 bp, 11 predicted proteins | sample MGYA00580850_ERZ772827 | MGnify/ENA primary metagenome ERZ772827 (study PRJEB29015, sample SAMEA2737950) | human oral metagenome | biome: human oral; feature: human-associated habitat; material: dental | place: China | collected 2145 ...
GATAAATCCCGTCTCACGAGTGCAAAAAATCGCAAGCGGCGGTGCAGGCACGGCTCTAAATGCGAGCCTGCCCATAAGTATCAAAGTCGCGCAAAAGACGGGCTACAATCGATACAATCTCAAAATGGGCAACAAAATCCTAAGCACGAAAAGCATGAAAAGCCTCGACGTGGACGGCGAATACTGGGGCGAGATCGCAAGCGGCACCGAAAATATCGTGATAAGAAATCTCTTTAAAAAGCCGAGTTTAGCCTACGCCGCGCCTGACGGACTGGCACTCATAGAAAGACTGATAAGCGAGTCAGATTTAAGCTGGTTTTATGAATATATATTTAACGGCCTTAGCACGGCAGACTCGCGGGAATCGTTTGAAAATCTAACTCAAATGCTGCTTGCGCTGCAAAAAAATATCATCAATATTTCGTTTGTTTACAACGGCGCAAAAGGCGTTTTTCAGATGAAATTTGACGGAGCTAAAACGAGTCAAATTTACCTTGTTTTTTCAAATTTCGCTCCGATTATTTTTACGCTAAAAGGCGGGCAAATACTTAGTGCACAAACGCCGTTTGATAAGGTCGCTAGGCTCTTGCGAGACGAGTTTAGCTGCGAAGCGCAAACGACTCAAAACATCGCCGCTTTCTTTGATCCAAGCGGCAAAATAATTGATTTTAAGGGCTAAAATGAACGAGCTAAATCACCTCGCCATCATCATGGACGGCAACGGCAGATGGGCCAAACGCCGCGGTTTGCTACGCACCAAAGGGCACGAAACTGGCGCAAACGTCGTGGAGCAGATGTGCGAGTTTTGCATCGACGAGGGCGTGGCGGTGCTGAGCCTTTATGCATTTAGCACCGAAAACTGGAAGCGCCCAAAGAGCGAAGTGGCGTTTTTGATGGAGCTTTTGCATAAATTTTTGCTCTCAAAACGCGAGAGTTTTATCAAAAACGGCATCAAATTTAACGTTATCGGCGACGAAAACCCGCTAAGCGATAAGCTAAAAAACGAGATCGAGGAGATCAAAAACGCAACTGCACAAAACTCGCGGTTAAAGCTAAATTTAGCCCTAAATTACGGCGCAAAAGATGAAATTTTAAGAGCTTTTAGGAGATTTTGCGAAAAAAACGGCGGCGAATTTGACTCCGAAAAATTAGCTCAAAATTTGAGCGAAGATAGCTTGCAAGAGTGCCTCGATGAGCCCGCACCCATCGACCTTCTCGTGCGCACTGGCGGCGAGCAGAGACTGTCAAATTTCATGCTTTGGCAAGCTAGCTACGCCGAGTTTGCCTTTACGCCCACGCTTTGGCCAGATTTCACGCGCGAGGAGCTAGCCCAGATAACGGCTAAGTTTAAGAAAAAAGATAGAAGGTTTGGCGGACTTTAAAATTTAGCGATTTTAGCTACCGCCGTCTTTTAAATTTACGTCGTTTTATTTGATTTGCTCGCCGAAAAAGCGCCTTTAAATTTGACAAATAAAAGCCTTGCCGCAACGCCGTTTTGCATAAATTTTGAACCGAAATCTTTAAATTTAAAATCATTCAAGGCAATATTTCGCTAAAATCGCCTTTAAATTTTGTGTTTTATGCTTTTTGCGGCGCAAATAACGAGTCAAATTTTAGTTTAAAACAGCGCGGCAAATTTGCGAAAACATTGCTTAAAAACGTCGCCGCTAGCCCAAAACAACCGCAAGCAGCCAAATGCATTATAAATTAAATTAGGAGAGTTATGATTTTCGCCGTTGTATTTTTTATTTTATTATTTTTTATCTTGGGCGCCGTAGTCGGCAGCTTTAGCAACGTCCTGATCTACCGCATGCCGCGCGGCGAGAGCATAAATTTCCCCGCCTCGCACTGCCAAAGCTGCAAAACTCCGCTAAAACCGTATCATAACATCCCGATTTTTGCGTGGCTGTTTTTGCGCGGCAAGTGCGCGTTTTGCGGCGAAAAAATCAGCTTTCAGTATCCCTTGGTTGAGCTTGCTAGCGGCCTGCTTTGCGTGCTTGCGTATTTTTATGAAACGAGCAAGCTAGAGATGTTTGCAGACGGCTTTTACGCCGCGATTTTTAAGGCGGCGATGCTTGGCATCTGCTTTATCTTACTACTAGCGCTTAGCCTGATCGATTTTCGTTACAAGGCTGTTCCGGATCCTCTGCTTTTTGCCAGCGTCGCATTTTCGCTACTTTACGGCTTTAACCTCCCCGCCTCTTTTGACTCGGATGGGCTTTTATTTGCATTTGATTCGTTTATAAACGCTGCGATTTTTATGTTTGCCTTTTGGCTGCTGCGCGCGGTCGTTAGCCTGGCTCTCAAGCGTGAAGCTATGGGCTCTGCAGACATCTTTATAGCGGGCGTTATGGGCGCGATTTTGGGTATAAAGCTCGGCCTCATGGCGATCTACGTCTCGGCGCTACTGACGCTGCCAGCCTACGTCATCGTGCGAAAACGCGGATACGAGCTGCCTTTCGTGCCGTTTTTGAGCCTTGCTACGCTCATCGTTTATGCGTTTAAGGAGCAGTTTATCTACATCTTAGGGCTGATTTATGGATAGGACGGCGCGCTATCTTTTTTCAAACTTTCTAGGTACGTTCGCATCGCTGTTTGCGACGCTTTTTCTCATCATGTCGATCGTGTTTTTCATCCAGATCGCGCGTATCACGTCATACATCGAGATTACCTTTATAGAGCTTTTTAAACTTTATATGTTTATGCTGCCTAGAGTACTGCTTTTTACCGTTCCTATCGCGTTTTTCGCATCGCTTGCGCTCATGTTTTTCAGACTTTCGCGCGAAAACGAGAGCATCGTGCTTTTTACGCTCGGATATTCGCCAGTTAAGATCGCTAAATTTTTCCTCATCGTTAGCGGCGCGGTTTCGGCCTTTTTAATCGTCACCGCGATAGTGCTGATCCCTACGGCCGCAGAGCTAAACTCAAATTTCGTCTCGTACAAAAAAACCGTCGCCAAGCTAAATTTAAAAACAACCGAATTTGGGCAAAAATTTTCCGACTGGATGGTCTTTATCCAAAATGAAAAAAATGACGAAAACGGCACTCTTTACGAGGGCGTGACGCTTTATTCGCCAAAAGAAGGCGCGCACCGATTCGTCCTTGCTAAAAACGCTCGCCTAACCAACAACAACGCCGTGCTTGAGTTTACGCTATCAGACGGCAAAATTTACGATATCAGAGACGCCTCATGGCACAAAACGGACTTTGGCACGATGAAAATCAGCACCGTCCAAGAGGACAGCGTCGCGCAGACGAAGTCGTTTGTGCAGTATTGGCAGGCGATGAGCGAGGACAAAAAGCGCGCCAAAGACTTCGCAACCTACGTTCTCATCGCGCTTTTTCCGCTAGCGACGACGCTTTTTGCTTTGAGTCTTGGTATCGTAACCTACCGCTACGAAAAGGGCTTTGTGTATTTTGGGATATTTGGCGTGCTATTCGGGTATTTTACGCTCATTATGCTCTTTAGCTCGCGCGTTTTTATCGCGATTGCGGCGATATTTTTGCTATTTTTTATCGCCTCGATTTTTAGCTTTAGGGCTAAAATTTTAAAAAGATACTAAGTGCGGCTTAAACTCGTTTTTAGCTACGACGGGTCGAAATTTCAGGGCTCGCAGACCCAGCCGCACGAAAACGGCGTCGAGGACGCTCTGGGTGCGGCTCTAGCGCACGTGGGCATTTTTAGCAAGATAATCTCCAGCTCGCGCACAGACAAGGGTGTGCACGCAAACAATCAAGTCGCCTGCGTGGAGTGCGGCGAGTATTTTAAGGACTTTGCACGTCTAAAAGCTCTCATCAACCGCCACGCCCACCCGGCCGTTCACGTCAAATTTATAAGCCGCGTTAAAGACGACTTTCATCCGCGCTACGACGCCACCGCGCGTGCATATCGATACGCGATTAATCACGGCGAGTTTTCGCCTTTTTTGTCGCCTTACGAGACTTTTTTACCCAAATTTGACCTAAATTTAGCAAACGAGCTGCTTGCGCTTTTTGTCGGAGAGCATGATTTTAGCGCGTTTATGAAGCTTGGCAGCGACGTCAAAAGCCCAGTGCGGCGCGTCAAAAAAGCGTTTTGCTACGAGCGCGGCGAGCGAACAATCATCGTTTTTAAAGCAAACGGCTTTTTGCGCGCCCAGGTTCGCCTCATGGTCGCTAGCGTCCTTAAGGCGCTCGAGCTTGCAAAAAACGGCAAATTTAAAGAAATAGACGCGCAGGAGTTTAAATTTGAGCGTGCGCAGACGACAAATTTGGACAGCAGGACAAATTTAAACCAAAGCAGCCGCGAAAAAATCTTAACTACAAGCGACGAAAGCGCAAATTTTACCGCCGAGTATGCGAACTCCATCGCCTCAAAATTTGACGCCAAAAACTCAAATTTGAACAAAGCTACAAGTATAGATACCGAAAAAAATCGCGCAAAAATCGGCAATAAAAACTCAAGCGATTGCCGCGATGCAAATTTTCTCAAAGCAAAAGAGCTTTTACGCCGAGCTATCTACGAGCAAAAGCCGCTCACGCGTATCCCCGCGCCTCCAAACGGCCTTTATCTAAACCGAGTTTTTTACGAATGAGAAATCTAAAAATCGAAGAAGCTATCGCCGCCGTAACGCAAAAGCAAAATGAGTGTAAAAAAATAGTCAAAAAATACGCTACATTTATGACTATAACGACATTTGTCGCACCAATACTAATTTTTATTATTATGGAGCGACGCTTTGAAATATTCTTTCTTTTATTTGCAGTCATCCCAATATACGTCACGCCGAGGATTCCAAAAGTAGAAAAAACGCTGGAAGAGTATAGAAGCTTCTACAAAAATGTTTTTGTTAGCACGGTAATTGCCGATATAGATAGCAATTTTACATACGAGCCTCAAAAAGGTATCACCGCAAACGAATTTTATAAAAGCGGAATATACAGGCGCGTAAATTTTTACGGCGAAGACCAAATAAGCGGTACTTACGCTAATGTCAAATTTCAATTAAGCGAGGCTATAAAAGTAGAAAAAACATATGACTCAAACGGCTCAAAAAACCCTTATCTGGCGCTTTTGAGAGTAAGCAAAGCCATATACGACGAATACATGGACTTTAACGGTACAGTACTAGTCTGCGAGTTTTATAAAAATTTCAAAGGACAAACGATACTAGCCGACAAGAAGGTGCTAAATACGAAAATATCTGGCGAAAAAGAGATACTGGACGATACGGAGTTCAACAACGAATTTCGCGTATTTACCGACGACAAAATAGAAGCGCGCTATCTTTTAAGCCCCGGTTTTATGCAACGCCTACGCGAGGTTAAGCAGGGTTTTGACAGTGCCGTATCGCTAAGCGCGGCGTTTATGGACGATAAATTTTATCTCTTTTTAAACGGCGCAAAAAACCGTTTTGAAAGTTCGCTCTTTGACCCGCCGCTAAGCCTTTCTGATGCACAAGCCATAAAAGACGAGATCCTGCGGCTATTACGCGTCATAGACGAGTTAAATTTGAGCCTTGACGTTTATAAATGATTTTGTGCAGCAGTGTAAAGTTTTGTCTGCCTATCAATATGGTAGATAAATCCAATTTTTCGCAATTTCTTTAATATCAAATTTCTCTATTAATCCACCAGTTGCATTAAATTTTAAGAAGTTTTTATCTGCAAGAAATCTTTCTTCAGTATAATTAGAGTCGTTATTCTTGACTGCTAAATTTATGCCTACCATTTTTTGCTCCTTTAAAATTAGTTGTTTATTAATTTTAATTTTGTTTTTTCTATTGAAATTCGTTTATCATTATTTGTTTTAAACTGCAAAATAATATCGTTACTAGTTAATTTGTGTAGCAATGCAAGCAAATTGTCAAATCCATTGGTTGTATCATATACACATAAAATAAATGTCGAATTTTCATACAAATCAATACCATAATATCCGCGTTTATGACCACAATCTTTAAAATATAAACTTTCCAACAAAAAACTTTCGCCGTTAAAAGCAATCAATTTTTTATCCGTTATGTAAAACCCTGTATTTATAAAATTTTTTATAGTGCGTGGCAACACACTGAATAAAATATAAATCAACAATAATGAACAACAAATTTTATAAAATATCGTTTCGGTAACAATAGCTATACAACAACCAATACCGACAATTAAACAAGATAAAAACTCAACAAAAAGCCAAAATTTAGAGTGACAAGTAAATTTATAAAACACGCTTTCATCACTATCAAGCTTAATATTATATTTTTCTAAAAGCTCTTTTTCTAAATTTTCATCATTTTGGAATTTTAGATTTTCAATATCGATTTGTGAATTTTCTTTTAGTTTTTCCAAATTCAACCCTTTAAAAATTCATTGGTAAACTCAATTTTGTTTGGTATCGTTGATACTAAATTTATTAAATTTACTCTAAACAAACAGAATTTAGTTTAATAAATTTACCTTTTTACATCCTTTGATATGAAATACGACGTGGATTTTTATTTTACCCAATTCTTTGGCATTAATTTTTAAGATACACAAAAGCCGTCACGGACGCAACTATAGACAAAATAACCATAAAAGTTATGGCTAAGATTTTGACGTCTTTTCGCAAATTTTAGTCTTCTTTGTGCGGGCAAATTTACAAAATATCCCTCTGCCCTTTTGCGTTCATCGGGCTTAGCACGCCCATTTGCTCCATCTGTTCGATGATCGTAGCTGCGCGGTTGTAGCCGATTTTTAGGCGGCGTTGTAGATAGCTGATCGAGGTTTTTTGCTCGCTTAGCACGATCTCTTTGGCCTCTTCGTAGAGCTCGTCTAGCTCGCCCGCTACGGCGCCGGAGCCCGCACCTCCGCTAGCGCCATCCTCGGCTAGAAATCTCTCGTCGTAGACCACCTCTTGCTGCGCTTTTAGGAAATTTACTATCGTGTCGATCTCTTTTTCGCTAGCAAAGGGCGCATGCAGTCTGATGACGCCGGGACTTCCCGGAGGAGTAAATAGCATATCGCCGCGTCCTAGCAGACTCTCCGCGCCCATTTGATCCAGGATCACCTTGCTGTCGATGCGCTGACCGACGCGGTAGCTGATACGGCTAGGTAAATTTGCCTTGATTAGCCCCGTCACGACATCCACGCTCGGGCGCTGGGTAGCTACGATGAGATGTATGCCGCTAGCTCTGGCCATCTGCGCTAGACGCCCGATGTATAGCTCCACGTCCTTGCCGCTAGTCATCATGAGATCGGCTAGCTCGTCGATGATCACGACGATGTACGGGAACTGCTCGCCGCCCTCTTCTTTCATTTTTTCGTTGTAGCTTTCGATGTTTTTGGTGCGCGTGCGGCTCATGATCTGGTTGCGGCGCTCCATCTCGGCGACCATATTTGATAGCGCGGTGATGGCCTGCTTAGCCTGCGTGATGACGGGCGTGAGCAGGTGCGGGATGTCGTTATAGATACTAAACTCGAGCATCTTAGGATCTATCATCATCAGGCGAAGCGTCTGCGGGCTGTTGCGATATAGTAAGCTTAGAAGCATCGCGTTTATGCCCACGCTCTTGCCGGATCCCGTCGTGCCAGCGATTAGCAGGTGTGGAAGTTTTTTAAGATCGGTGACAAAAGGCGCGCCGACGATATCCTTGCCTAGCGCGATAGTTAGCGGACTGCTCGAGTTTTTAAAAACTTCGCTATCTAAAATTTCCTTTAGATAGACGGTTTCGATGTTTTTATTAGGCACTTCGATACCTACGACGTCTTTGCCGGGGATCGGCGCCTGGATGCGGATAGTCTGAGCGCGCAGAGCCATCGCGAGGTCGTCTTGCAGGGTTAAAATTTTACTCACTTTGATATGCGGCGCCTGACGAAACTCAAACGTCGTAACGATCGGCCCCGTGTAGGTGCGCACGACGTCGCCGTCTATTTTAAATTTGCGCAGTTTATCGAGCAGATCGGAGATCTTTTGATCGATCTCGGCTTCGTTTACGCTGTTTGATCTTTTAGGCGGATCGGCTAAAAATTTAAGCGGCGGCAACGCAAAATCCTTAGGCTTTTCGACCTTGCCTTTTTCCATTTGTTCGAGTAGTTTTTTATTTTCGGCGACTTCGTTTAGGATCTCGACGCCATTTATCGTGACCGTACTTTTTTCTTCTAAATTTAACTCGACCTCATCTTGCGCTTCGTATTCGTCGTCTTGGCTGTCTTCGTCCTCTAGCTCTTCGCCGTTTTCCTCGCTCAAATTTGACTCGCTTTGAGCTTTAGGCTTTTTGATTTGTCTAGGTTTTTTTTGCGATTTTGGTTTAAACTCGCTCATATTTTCAAATTTATCCTCATTGGCACTGGGCTCGACGAAAGCCTTTTTTAGGATAGCTATGATGTTATCCTGCGCGATGAGACCAAAGCTAAGCACAAAAAGCATCAAGATAAATACCCACATGCCTATCACGCCGGCGACGTCTTTTAGCGCCTCGTTCACGGTGTTTGCAACCAGTCCGCCGTAGTTAGCGTCTGCGCCTGATTGAAACATCAAAAACGCCAAAAATAGCAGCGCCGCTCCAAGCGCGGTCTGGGCAAATTCGGCGTTAAAGTCGTTAAAGTATTTGTAAATATAATACGCAAAAAATATAAAAACAAAAGGATAAACATAAGCGATAAAGCCGAAAAACTTGAAGTTCCAAAGCCCGATCGCGTTGCCGAAGCTGCCGACGAAATTTGCCGCGGGTGCGATGGTAGCGATCCCAAAAAAAATCAAAAAGCAAACGACTACTACTAAAACCGATTCTCTTAAAATGGCGCGTCCTTTTAAATTGAGTAAATTTAAATTTGCGGGAGAGCTAAATTTGAGCCAAATTTATCAAATTTGACCCCCTTTGCGCTCCGCCCGCTTTGATAACGAAACTTTAATAAAACGGTAGATTATAGCGAGTTTTTACATATAGTTTAATAACGAGAGCTGATTTATCTTCGCCACGGACTGCAACATCGCCTGATACGACATCATTTTTTGCATGAGATTCATATAGGTCTCGCCGTAGTCGGCGTTTATGATATCGGCCTTGACGGTTTTTACGTTTACTTCCATGATACTGGCGCGAGTGTTGGTATCCGCTAGCGCCGCGCTTTGAGCGCCCACTTTGGTGTGGATTTTGCTCACGTGATCGGCGATATGATCTAGCCTCTCGATAGCGCCTTGGATACCTGAGTTTCGCGGATGTTCACCCTCGCTATCGGCGCGGTACTGACCGCTCCTAACAGCCTCTATCATCCTATCTAGATCATCAAAAATATCCACGCTCGGGCTATCTATCTCGACGCCGTTGTTTGCCGAAAAGCTCCACAGCGAGCCGTCTCCTTGCTTGGTTGCAGGCGTTGTGCCGGTGCTATCGCCCGCAAATTTATCGACATTTCTATTATCGTAAATACCGACTTTTATCGGCGTGACGGCATTTTGTTTGTCGGTTACTTTTATTCGGCCGCGGTGATCCATGTTTGCCTCGACGCTGCCTTGCGAATTTGCGATGGCTTGTTTATAGTCGTTAAATGTATTACCGGCGGGCATACTATCGCTAGCGACCATACCGATGATATCGTTTAACTGCCTAAAGGTCATATCTTTTGACTGTGTTTCTCTGCCCTCGGTGGTTGGTGGATTAGTCGTATCGTTATAAAAGCTATCCCAAACCGGTCCGTTATAATGAGTTACGGGTGCGATTGGATTACCGTTGTTATCAGTTACTTGCGCTATATTAACCGTGGCATTTCCCGATGTAGCCGGAGGCGTAGGCGCGCCAAATTTAATGAGCACATCATAGGTAGATCCGCTTTTTGATTTTATTTGCATTTGTAGCTCTTGGCCGTTTATGTTATATTTATCTCTTTCTTTGTCATATAAATTCTTTGCGCCGACAACTTGGCTTAGCGTAGTGTTATCGTCGGCAAATTTACCGCTACCGCGCTCTACTTGCGATACTGTGCCTATTAGATTTCTACCCTCTTGCTTAAAGTTTATCTTGTCGTAGTCGTAGGCATTTGTAACGGCTCCGCCTAGGTCTTCGTATTTGCTTTTAACAAATTCCGTGATTTCATAGTCGTCGGGGTTTGCTCGCACCATGGCTTCGAGTGAGTTTGCGCCGCTAGTTAGGCTATCTACCGTATCAAAGGCACTTGAGGCTCCAGCTATACCGCCAGCTAGAGCGCCAGCGTTTGCCACCTTTTTCGTCGCCGCTATCATGTGAAAATCAATAACCTGATTGCCCTTGCTTAGGTCTTTTACGTTGATTTGACCCTGGTTATTTATCGTTACTTCGACGACTTTATTGGTCGGAGTGTTGCCGTATTCGGTGCCGATTTTTTCTAGCAAGTCGTTTATCGAAGCGTCCGACGTCATCTTAAATTTACTCGTAAAGCTCGTACCGTTTGGCTTTTTGCCCTGCAAGAAAAACGTCGTATCCTGAAACTGCCTAACGCCGGTTCCGGTAAAATCTTGATTGGTTAGAGTTTTTTCGTCTTTTACATATTTAAAGCCGATCAGGTCGCGCATTTTGTGTTCGCTATCGATATAAACGGTCTTGTTTCTGTCGTCTAAATTTTGCACTTTTAGCATTGTGTTGGAGGTGACTTTTTTATTATAATCGCCGTCCTTACCCAAAAACAGCTCCTGCCCGTTTTGGTTGTAGGTCAAATTTACCTGAGCTCCGCCTACAGCTTTCATAGTTTGCGCATTGCCGAAATACTCATTTGTATCGCCGTTTACAGGTTTTGTATTTATCGCGCTTCCAGAAAATAAAAACTGCCCGTTGATCGAGGTATTTGCGATATTTACTAGGTGATTTTTGATACCCTGAAGGTCGTTTGCGATAGCTTCGCGAGAGGTTTTGGAGTGGATTTCATTAGCGCCTTGAACCAGCTTTGTTTTAAAAGTCTCAAGCTGCTGCTTAAATTCGCCCAAAGCCTTATCTGTATTTTTTGAAAAGTGCTGCGCTTTCGACGTCGCCGTTTGCACCTGCTCAAGCGTCGCAACCTCATAATCAAGCCTCATGCCGTCGTTATAGACGCTGCTGTCCTCGAAAGAATTTTGGATTTTTAGACCGGTTGACATTTGGTTATTTAGCTTGTAAAGCGCTTTCATATTAGTCTGATAGTCGTAGTTGTTCATAAATTTCATCAACTGATTCGTCATTCTCATTGAGTTTTTCCTTAAATTTAATCAAGCTCTTATAAGCAAATAAAGTTCCACTCGCTATATCGTCAAATTTCAAAATTTATTTAGTTTTAGATATGATTTTGCCAAATTTAAGGAGCATCAATGAAAATACTTTTTTCGCCGAGCGAAGCCAAAACCGCCGTAAGTCCAAACAAATTTATAGATAGAAACGACTTTATTTTTCAAAATTTATATGAAAAGCGGTGCGAAATTTTAAAAATTTACGATGATTTTTTGCAAACGGCTACCGTTGAAAAAATCTCAAAACTTTTCGGCGTTAAAAATTTGACCGATGAGCCTAGTTTGCGCGAAAGCCTTTTTAAAAAAGGCGCGGTAAAAGCAATCCTGCGATATGACGGAGTAGCCTACAAGCACCTTGACTACCGCAGCCTTGATAACGCGGCGCAGGAGTTTATAGATAAAAACACGCTGATTTTTTCAAATTTATTCGGCCCCGTGACAGCGGCAGACATGCTGCCTGAATACAAACTAAAGCAAGGCGAGCGCATAAACGGGCTAAATTTGGAGGAATTTTATAGGCAAAATTTTAGCGACGAGATAGATAGATGGCTAGGGGATGATGATATTTTGGACCTTAGGGCTGAGTTTTACGAAAAATTTTACCGCATACAAAAACCGTTTGCGACATTTAAATTTCTAAAAAACGGCAAAGTCGTCAGCCACTACGCCAAAGCTTATCGCGGGATAGTTTTGAGGCAGGTTGCCAAAAACCAGGTGAAAAATTTCGGCGAACTTTGCAAAATGGATATAGAAAATTTGCGCCTCATAGATATCAAAAAAACGGGGCTAAAAAGCGAGTTTTTGGTGCAAATAGTCTAAAATTCGCTATTTTTTGTCAAATTTGCGTGAAATTCGTTAAATTTTCGGCTAAAAACTATTGTATTTTTTATAAAAACGTTGTAAAATGCCCGCATATCACTTCTTATTAAGGATGGTTCAATGAAAAAAGCTGATTTTATTCAAGCTGTTGCCGAAAAGGCTGGTCTTTCTAAAAAAGATTCTCTAAAAGTCGTTGACGCGGCACTAGAAGTAATCCAAAACGCACTAGTTGCAGGAGATAGCGTTAGCTTTATAGGTTTTGGTACATTCGGTACAGCCGATAGAGCAGCTAGAAAAGCAAGAGTACCTGGAACTAAAAAAGTTATCGACGTTCCTGCTAGCAAAGCCGTTAAATTTAAAGTGGGCAAAAAACTAAAAGAAGCCGTAGTAGCCGGTGCGGGCAAAAAAGGCAAAAAGAAATAATCCCCCTTTCATGAAAGCTCAAATTTGAGCTTTCATGCTTTTTTAATCTCTTTTTTATATCTTTCAAGGTAAAATCTCAACTCTTTATTAGCCCGAGTGGTGAAACCGGTAGACGCGCCAGACTCAAAATCTGGTAAGGGCAACCTTGTGTCGGTTCGAGTCCGACCTCGGGCACCATTTACCCCGAAACCTCAAGTTTAAAAAGCCTGACTAAATTCCCTAATAGACGCATATAACAAATAAAAAAGGTAATGTCAATACATCTAATCCGATAATTATCGCATTGGGTGAAAATACCTCTTTTTACGGTTATTTTGTATAGATTTGTATAGCTAGTCAACATCTTATAAT
>ERZ772827.1291-NODE-1291-length-12777-cov-26.908662_pt1 | contig 12777 bp, 10 predicted proteins | sample MGYA00580850_ERZ772827 | MGnify/ENA primary metagenome ERZ772827 (study PRJEB29015, sample SAMEA2737950) | human oral metagenome | biome: human oral; feature: human-associated habitat; material: dental | place: China | collected 2145 ...
GCCGAGACCCCGCCGCGTGCACCTCTGGTAGTCCGGAGGCGCAGATCTCCTCGACGTAGGTCCTCAGGGTGACGTCCGTGGTGCCGGAGACGGTCGTACCTCCCTCAAGGAGGTGGTCAAGTGCGACTCCGCCCGGTACCACCTGCCGCTCGCGGACAGACATCGGTCTCATGCGGAGGCGGAGGATCCTTCCCGCCCCTGTGTGGGTGGTCGCACCAGGGCGTGGTGTCGCGCTGCCGGTCAGGAGGTAGGAGGTGTCGGTGCGGGCATCGACGCGGCGGCGGACCCTGTCCCAGACCTCAGGGAGCTCCTGCCACTCGTCGAGGAGGACGGTGGGGGCGCCGTCCAGGTACTCGCTGGGGCCAGCGGCGACCGCGGCCGCCACCGCCGGGTCGTCGAGGCGGATGACCCGGCGAACCCGACGCTGTGCCGTCTCGGTCTTGCCCACAGCCCTCGCACCGTCAATGGCGACGGCGCGGGCCGCGGGGAAGATGTCATCAAGGACGTCGTCCAGCGCCCGACGAAGATAGGACATGGAGCCAGCCTACGGTAGGGAGAACCCTTCTACTGAGCAGAACGCGAGGTTCCTATTGAGCAGAACGCGAGGTTCCTACTGAGCAGAACGCGAGGTTTCGGGGCGTGGGCTCCCGCAGCAGGCCCGCCGGCCGGGTTGTCGGGAGACCTGGCCGAGCAGGGCCGGTGCGGGGCCCCGGGACGCGGGCCCCTGCGCGGGCGGACCCGCCTCGGCGACGTTCCGCCAGCAGGCGCTCAGGCGCGCAGCTCGGCGGCCACCAGCTCGGCGAGCTCGACGGCGTTGAGCGCCGCACCCTTGCGCAGGTTGTCGCCCACGGCGAAGAAGGCGATGCCGTGCCCGGGGGCGAAGCCCCGGTCGGCGCGCACGCGGCCCACGAAGGTGCCGTCGCGCCCCGCGCTCCCCAGCGGGCTGGGCACGTCCTGGAGCGTGACACCCGGCGCAGCGGCCAGCAGCTCGCGGGCCCGCTCGGGGCCGATCTCGCGGGCGAGCTCCGCCGAGACGCTCACGCCGTGGCCGGAGAAGACGGGGATGCGCACGCAGGTGCCCGAGACTGCCAGGTCCGGGATCTCCAGGATCTTGCGGGACTCGTTGCGCAGCTTCTGCTCCTCGTCGGTCTCGCCGCTTCCGTCACCGGCGTCGGCCCCGGCCCAGGCCACCGCGTTGAAGGCGATGGTGTCCACGTACACGTCCGGAGCGGGGAAGGCGACGGCGCGCCCGTCAAGGGCCAGGGCCTCAATGTCCTGATCGGCGACGGCGCGCACCTGCCCGGCCAGCTCGGCCACCCCGGCCCGCCCGGAGCCGGAGACGGCCTGATAGGTCGAGGCGAAGAACCGGACCAGCCCGGCCTCGTCGTGCAGCGCCTTGAGGGCCGGCATGATCGCCATGGTCGTGCAGTTGGGGTTGGCGATGATCCCCTTGGGGCGCTCGCGCAGCGCGTGCGGGTTGACCTCGCTGACCACGAGCGGGACCTCGGGGTCCTTCCGCCAGGCGGAGGAGTTGTCCACGACGACGGCGCCGGCCGCCGCGAACCGCGGGGCGTGCTCGCGGGAGGCCGCCCCCCCGGCGGAGAAGATGGCGACGTCAACGCCCGCCGGGTCCGCGGTGGCGACGTCCTCGACCTCCACCGCCGCGCCGCGGAAGTCCACAACGGTCCCCGCGGAGCGCGACGAGGAGAAGAAGCGGACGGCGCGCGCGGGGAAGTCGCGCTCGGCCAGCATGGCGCGCATGACGCGGCCGACCTGGCCGGTGGCGCCGACGACGGCGACGGTGACGCCGTCGGCGGAGCCAGTGTACTCGTTGACGGGGCGGTGCTGGGTGCTCTGGGTGCTGGTGCTCATCGGCCGGTCCCTCCGTAGACGACCGCCTCGGCGGCCTGGGCGTCGAGGCCGAAGGCGGAGTGGACGGCGCGCACGGCCTCGTCGAGCACGGCGTCGTCGACCACCACCGAGAGACGGATCTCGGAGGTGGAGATCATGTGGATATTGACCCCGGCCTCGCTCAGGGCGCTGAAGAGGCGGGCGGAGACCCCCGGGTTGGAGCGCATGCCCGCGCCCACGAGGGACAGGATGCCGATGTCGGGGTTGAAGCGCAGGGAGCGGAAGCCCAGCTCGTCGCGGGCGCTCTCCAGGGCCCGGCGGGCGGCCGTGGAGTCGCCGTCGGGACAGGTGAAGGAGATATTGGTCAGGCCCGTCTCCTCGGCGGAGATGTCCTGGACGATCATATCGATATTGGTGTCCGTTCCGGCCACGATCGCGAAGATGCGGGCGGCGGCGCCGGGGACGTCGGGCACGCCCACGAGCGTGATCTTGTCCTGGCTGCGGTCGTGGGCGATTCCGGAGATGACGGGGGCTTCCACATGGTCCTCCTTGGCTGACGGGCGGACGCGGGCCCGGGCCCGCACGGCAATGGCATGGCGGTGGGCGGCGTCGACGACGTCGGCGGAGGGGCCGTCGTCGAGCCCGCCCGGGGCGGCGGGAGTCGCGGGCGCGGAGGCGGCCGGGGGCTCCGGGGAGTGGGCGCGGGGGTCCGACTCGGTGTCGGCGGCGACGACGTCGTCGAGCTGGGCGGCCACGACCGAGGGCACGAAGGCGCCCTCGCGGCGGCCGTCGTAGATCCAGGTCCCGGTCTTGTCGGAGAAGGAGGAGCGCACGTGCAGCGGCACCCCGAAGCGTCGGGCGTACTCCACGGCGCGCAGGTGGAGGATCTTGGCGCCGTGGGCGGCCAGCTCCAGGGTCTCCTCGCTCGAGAGGGACTCGATGCGCTTGGCGGTGGGGACGATGCGGGGGTCGGCGGTGAACAGGCCGTCGACGTCGGTGTAGATCTCGCAGACGTCGGCGTTGAGGGCTGCCGCCAGGGCGACCGCGGTGGTGTCCGAGCCGCCGCGGCCGAGCGTGGTGGTGTCCTCGACCTCGTTGATGCCCTGGAAGCCCGCCACGATGGCGACGGCCCCGGTCTGGATGGCGCGGGCGATGCGCTCGGGCAGGACGCCGACGATGGAGGCCCGCCCGTACTTGGAGTCGGTCAGGACCCCGGCCTGGGCGCCGGTGTAGGCGTGGGCGGGCACGCCGAGCTCGCCGACGGCCATGGCGAGCAGGGCCATGGAGATGCGCTCGCCGGCGGACAGGAGGATGTCCATCTCGCGGGCCGGAGGGCGCTTGCTCAGGGCGTCGGCCATGTCGAGCAGGTCGTCGGTGGTGTCGCCCATGGCCGAGACGACCACGACGACGGTGTTTCCCGCCTCGCGCGTGGCGACGACACGCCCGGCGACGCGTCGCATCGCCTCGATGTCGCTGACGGACGAGCCGCCGTACTTCTGGACGACCAGTGCCATGTGGGCGCTCCTAGGATCGTGGTCACCGCTGGCCACGAGGAAGGGGGGCGCTGCTCACGCGGTTGGCGCGACCGGGCCCACCCCGACGTGGCAACGGCCCCCAGCATACGTGCGCTCCGGGCCCCGGGCCCGCCGAAACACCATCGTGAGACGACCGCCATGACGGGCCCGCCCGCGCCGCGCCGGCCGCCTTCGCCGCGCCCCCTTCGCCGAGATCGGTCGTATTCCGCACCGAGATCGGTTCACTTCCGGCTCGAGATCGGTTCGAGGCACCCGCCCGGTCACTGCGCTCCTCGCCGCGCCGGCCGGGCACTACTCGCAACCTACTCTTACTTACTCTAAAAATGTTAGAGTACGTTCATGAACGGCGATGATGAGGTCGACGCGCTGCTGGAGCTCCCGATCGGTGAGCGCGGGCAGCGCCTGGCGCGCACGCCCGAGAACCAGTGGTTCGAGCGCAAGTCGATCCGCATCGCTCCCAAAGACTTCGCCAAGGCGATCATCGGCATGGCCAACGCCGAGGGCGGAAGAGTGGCCGTCGGACTCAGCGAGAGACGGATCGAAGGCACTGACGACTCAGCCAAGAAGATCAACGCCCTGCGCCGGGCTCCACTGACCATGGTGGCCCCGCCACTGCGGGTCCGGTTTCACGAGGTGCCCGTCATCAATGATGACGGCGAAGAGGACCACGTCCTCGTAGCCGACGTCCCGCCCAGCCGGCATGCGCACCGCCGCTCCGACGGCACCGCCTTCCTCCGCGCAGGCGACTCCACCATGAAGCTCGACGGCTCGATGTGGGAGGAGCTCGTCTACGACCGCGAGGCCGAGAGCTATGAGGCCGAGCCGGCGGGCACCACGATGTCGAGCCTGGACCCCAGTGCCATCAACCGCCTGCGGGAGGCGATCGGCGCAAGCGGGGATGACGCGCACGTCCTGCGCAGCCGCAGCCTCCTCACCACTGACGGGCGTCCCACCATCGCGGCGCTGCTGCTGTTCGGCCTCGCACCCCAGGAGCGGCTCCCGCAGGCCCTGGTGAGAGTCTTGAGGTACCGGGAGGACGAGACCGGCACCGGGGGCCGTCAGACGATGGAGTCCGACGGCGACCGCCGCATCGAGGGGGCCATTCGAGACGTCATCAGGCAGGCGGCCGCCCTCATCGAGCAGTGGGCACCGAGGCGTCGCGCCCTGAGGCGGGACGGAACCTTCGGGCCCGTGGACGTCATACCCCGGGACGCCTGGCTGGAGGCGGTGGTCAACGCCGTCGTCCACCGCTCCTACTCCATGGCCGGGGACCATATCCGCGTCTCCATCTTCCCGCACTGCATCGAGGTATCCAGCCCGGGGCGCTTCCCGGGGCCGGGCGACCCGAGCCGACCGCTAGAGATCGCCCGCTATGCCCGCAATCCGCGCATCGCCCGCGTATGCGCCGATCTCGGGATCACGCAGGAGCTCGGCGAGGGGATCCGCCGCATGGTGGAGGACATGCGGCAGGCGGGCCTTGCCGATCCCCGTTACCGCCAGACCTCGACCAGCGTCGTCGTCAGGCTGGACGCGGTCTCGGCACTCTCCAGCGATATTGCCGCCCGTATGCCCCCCGGAGCCCTCGAGATCATCTCGCTGCTGCGCAGCACCGGCCCGCTGAGCACCGGCGAGATCGCCTCGGGCATGGACGCCGCCCGCCCCACGGTGCTCAGATGGCTCAAAAAGCTCCGAGGGGAAGGGCTCGTGGAATGGAGCGGGCAGTCGCCGCGCGACCCGCGGGCCACATGGTTCGTTCCTGGGCTGTAGAGACTGCGGAACCAGTCATCGAATCGCCCGCGGAGCCCCGAACCGCGCTCGTCCGCAGGGCCCCGGCCCGCGGCGTCCCCCGGCCCGCGGCGCGAGCCGACGGGGACTCCTCCCCATCGGAATATGGCCCCACGGACCGCTGCCTCCGTAGCATGTACCCATGAGCATCGAGGTCACCGGGGTGACGCGCTTCTTCGGCCCCACGCGCGCGGTCTGGCAGATGAGTATGACGGTGCCCGCGGGCTCGGTCACGGGGCTCGTGGGCTCCAACGGGGCGGGCAAGACGACTCTTCTGCTCATGCTGGCCGCGCTCCTGGCCCCCGACGCGGGCTCGATCCGCGTGGCGGGGCTGGACCCGGCCACCCAGCCCCGTCAGGTGCACCAGGCGATCGGCTGGATGCCGGACTCCTTCGGCACCTGGGACTCGCTGACCTGCACCGAGATCCTCATGACCTTCGCGGCCGCCCAGGGGCTGGACGAGGCCACCGGCCGGGAGCGCGCCATCGAGATGCTCTCCGCCGTCCACCTTCAGGAGATGGCCCACACCCCCGCCCGCGTGCTCTCGCGCGGGCAGAAGCAGCGCCTGGGTCTGGCGCGGGCGCTCGTGCACCGCCCGCAGGTCCTGCTGCTCGACGAGCCCGCGGCGGGCATGGACCCGCGCTCGCGCGCTGACCTGCGGGTCCTGCTGCGCGACCTCGCCTCCGGCGGCGTCACCGTCCTGGTCTCCAGCCACATCCTGTCCGAGCTGGAGCAGATGGTGGACGGCGTCGTCTTCATGGCGCGCGGGCAGGCGGTCGCCCCCGCCTCCGCACCCGCGGCCTCCGCGCAGCCGCGCCCCGACGTCGTCGGCGACGACGGCGACGACGACGGCAGCCCGAGCGACGACGGCGCCCGGACCCCCGCCGCGCCGCCCGCGGTCCTCCCCCAGCCGTTGCAGCGCCAGTGGCGGATGCGGGCGCTGGACGCGCAGCGGCTGTCGGAGTGGTCCGCCGGGGCCTCGGTGCGCGCCACCGCGTCCGAGGACGGCACGGTGCGCCTGGCCGTGCCCGACGACGCCGTCGCCGCGCGCGTCCTGCGGGAGGCGCTGGACGCGGGGGTCGAGGTGGTGTCCTTCGCCCCGGCGGGCGGGGCCCTGGAGGAGATCTACCTGTCGATGGAAGGAGAGCGGCGATGAGCTGGTCCGCCGTGCGCACCGTTGCGGTGCTGGAGCTGCGTCAGCGCGTGAGGTCCACGCGCTGGCAGATCATGCTGGTGATGTGGGGCGTCGTCCTGGTCCTCCTGTGCGGGGGCCTGACCGCGCTGGCGGGAATGACCGGCAGCGAGGCGGAGGACACCGCTCCCATCCTGTACGACCTGACGGTCTGCTTCGTCCTGGGCATCGGGCTGATCATCGCCCCGACCCTGTCGGCCACCTCCGTCAACGGCGACCGCGCCGACGCGACCCTGGCGCTCCTGCAGGCCACGAGGCTGCGCTCGCAGGAGATCGTCGTCGGAAAGCTCGTGGCGGCGTGGTCCGCGGCCCTGGCGTTCCTGGCGGTGGCCCTGCCCTTCCTGCTCGTGTTCACCCTGCTGGGCGGAGCTGCGTGGATGACGCTGGCGGGCCACCTGCTGATCCTCGTGGTGACCCTGGGGGCCGTATGCGCGATCGGGCTGGGGTTCTCGGCGGCGACCGCGCGCCCCTCGGCGTCGGCGGTGCTGACCTACCTGGTCGTCGCGGGCCTCGTCATCGGGTCCCCCATCATCACCGCGATCTCGACGACGGCGGTTCAGGGGAAGCAGACGACGCTCTCCTACGAGACGGACTACAGCGCCTCGACGAACGGCAAGGTGGTCTGCGAGACCGAGCCCCACGTCCGCACCAGCAATGTTGTGCACGTCGAGCGGATCTGGTGGATGCTCGTCCCCGACCCCTTCGTGGCGCTGGCCGACGTCTCGGGGCGGAACATGGTGTACGGCGAGCAGTCGACGTACACCGAATACGATACGCAGCCGTTGTATCCGGCGTCTCCGCTGGGGATGGCGGGGGTGGCCGTCGACCAGATGCGCAACCCCCAGCCGAAGGAGGTCGTCATCAACCACTGCGAGCCGGGAACGACGTCGGGCCCATTCGACTGGGAGGTCACGCACCTCGCCTTCTGGCCGGTCAGCCTGGTGATGGTGCTGGCCCTGGGCGCCTGGTCGCTGACGTCCGCCTCACGGAGGCTGCGCACGCCCGTGCACCGCCTCGCCCGCGGCACGCGAGTGGCCTGACGGCGCCCGACCGGCGTCGTCCGCGCAGCTGAGACCGATCATGTTGATCCGGAGGAGTGTGAGAGACAGCACCGGAGCCGCGTCGGGAGGCGGCACGTCCTTGGCCCGGCCCGGCGCCGCGCCCGCCGCCTCCTTCGCCGAGATCGGTCCGGTTCCGCACCGAGATCGGTCGTGTTCCGGCTCGAGATCGGTTCATACTCGCGTCGATACCGGTTCGCCGGACGGGGCCCGGAGCGGGTGTCCGTCAGAATGACATTGGATCCTCCAGGTCCCGAGGTCTACGCAGAGACCCGCGTGATCATGCGGATCCGTCCGACACGCACAGCCCCCGCACGCTCCAATGTCATTCTGATGGACACCTGCACCTGTGCGATCCGGCCCGCCCGGTGCCCCCGAACCAGTTATCCAGCACCGCCAGACTCATGATCGACTGATCCCCGTTGACCTTGACACTGTGAAAGACGGAGTCCAGGCACGACCACAACGCAACTCTCGCGCCCCGTCGCCTCGCAGTGGAGCACCGGCCGGTTCTCCAAGATGACGCGGCCGCGCCCCAGAAGGCTGGGGCGCTGCAACGCCCTCAGCACCCTCAGGCCCTCCCACGTGATTCCTTTCACTGGATACCGCTGCTTCTCCGAGTCGGGGATCGGCAGGGCCAACGCCCTGCGCGGCCTGCGGAACACGGGTCTCGGGACCGCCGAGATCGAGCAGCTCGACTTCTGCTCACGCAGCGCGGACGTAGAGCGAGACTTCGGTCTCATCGCGACCCTGATGGAGCGTGCAGCCACCGGCGACGCCCTCCTCCGCAATATCTGTCGGGACTTCTTGGGCGAGGTCGCTGAGATGACGGGGAGCGCACGCATAGCAGACGCGGCAGAAGACTATTCTGAGATTGCCGACCAGTGGTCCCGGGTGATCGCCCTGCTCGAGGTCGCTGCCGCGAGCGGCCATCGCACTCCTGTCGAGGAGGCGGCTGGGCTGATGCGTTCCATCTCGGCAGCGGAGTTCACGGCGATGACCAGGCTGCGCCGAGACGGAATCGCAGATACAAGATGCTGCTCCTTGTCTCCCCCCGCAGGTCGCCGCCGGCGCAGGTCCCTCTTCGGGACCCGACGGCGCAAGTCCTCTTCCGGATCCGCCAGCCGGCCCCGTGCGCTGAGCGGCCCTCGCCTGCCTCGGACGAGGGCCGCTCGGCACACGGTGGGACACGGCCGCGCATCAGTACTCCGGCCGAGGAGGCGGGCCGCTCGCCCCTCCGTCCTCCTCACCCGGCGAGGCCGCGGGCCGTCCGGCGGGAGGGGCCGAGGACTGGGGTGGGGCGGCCGAGGGCGCCGACGGGGCCTCGGAGGCGGAAAAGGGCATTGGCGCGGTGGGCGCCGTCGTCGGGTAGGGGCCGGCTGGAGCCGACGACGGCTGCACCGGGTAGTCCGCAGGAGTCTGAGCCGGAGGCTGACCGCCCTGAGGCGCCCCCATCGCCTGCTGCTGGAAGGCGAGCGCCTGCTGCTGGGTCCCCATCTGCTGCTGAAGGGCGAGCTGCTGCAGCATGACCTGCTGCGTGCGCACCGCCTGGGCCTCCTCATGATGAATCTGGTCCTGGTTGGCGAAGACCCGGTTCTGAAGCTCCCGGGTGAAGCTCTTGAGCCTGCCGCTCTCCAGGACCGAGACCCTGATGGCGGTATAGGCTCCGGCATGATTCTGAACCAGGAGCTCGCGAGGAAGGGCGGAAAGGAGGGCAAGAATCGCGCACAACACGATGGGCACGCCGTACAGAGACTTGTCGCTGAGGAAGAGGAATCCCACGAGCCCGAGCAGAAGAGCGAGCAGGAACTGCCCGATGCGGAATCGGAAGCTGGAGGAGACCACCGAGATCCCGTGCATCGGGAAGCTGTTCTCCTCGACCCCCACCGGAATCAGCCCAGCAGGATATGGGGGGTCTTGAATACGAACCTGGTGTTCGAGCACATCAGCTGGGTCTTCACGCAGGGGGCCGCGATCGAGACGAGAAAAGAATCTCCGTAGACGTCGTCCTCACCGGGAGCGAGCATGAAGTCCGTACTATTTCACACACCTGAAGTCATAATCCGCCTTCGCGATAGCGTGAGATACGGATACGACTTTAGTCGCAGAATCGACTATGGGGCAAGTCTCATGAATGCCCGCGGAATGAATGGGAGCCGGATTGCGCCGCCCGCCGGGCCCCGCGCTTTTCTCACAGGCGACAGCCGCTATACTTTTACGATGTCGAAGATGGCTGACGCGCTCAGGGCGGACCCACCGGACTGGACGGTCCCCGCGGAGCTGGAGTGCGCGTGGTGCTGGATGGAGGCCCGGGGCCTCGCCGTCGTCGAGGACGGGTACTGCATGGCCGCGCCCTTCCCCATTGACGAGGCCGGCCCCTTCTTCACCTCGGAGCCCGCCGCGGAGGCGGCCCTGGAGGCCTGGTTCGACGACGGCCGGCCCCGCCACGACCGCCTGCTGCCCATCGCCCAGGTCGGCGCCGACGGCTCCATCGGCGCCCTGTGGCGCGACGACGGCGGCCGGGTGCGCGCCGTCGTCCTGGAGTCCGAGGGCGCCGCGTACACCATTGCCGAGGACGCCCGCGAGTTCCTGGCGCTCTTCGCGATCGGCTACCTCGAGCTCACCTCCTACGAGCTCGGGCTTCCGCCGGACGACGACGATGCCATCGAGTCGGTCAGCGGCTTCCGCGCCTGGGTCGAGCAGGACCTCGGCATCACCGTCCCCCCGGAGTGGCCGGCCGTGGGCGACGACGACTTCTCCGCCTGGATCGACGCCGAGCTCGGCCGCGAGCCGCAGATCGAGGAGGGGGGCGCCCCAGACGTCCCCGGACCCGAGATCACCGGGGACGTGCTCGTCCTGCTCGAGCTGCTCGGGCAGCAGGACGGGCCCGCTCTCGCAGCCCGCCTCGGCGAGATGACGGGGGTGCTGCCCGCGGACAGCGTCCGCTGGTCTGCCCCGGCGCTGCGGGGCGCGGGCGTGGAGGCGGCCTTCGACCGCCGGGGGCTGCGGACCCTCTGGATCGCGGTGGGGGCCGGCGGCAGCAGCACCGGCACCCCGGGCTACCCGCGCCCGGCCGCCCTGATCCACGGCCTGGACGAGACCTCGACGCCTCGGGACGCCCGGGCGCTGCTGGGCGACCCCGAGCACAAGGGCGAGGACTTCCTGCGGTACGCGGTGCGGGGGCGGTACGTGCACCTGGAGTTCGCGGACGGCACGCTCACGCGGGTCACCCTCATGACGACGGCGCCGTGAGCGGCGCGCTGAGCGTGCTGGCGCCAGCGGCCTCCCCCACGAGCGCCGCTCCCTGTCGTGCCGCGGATCGTGGGACCATCGCCATATGAACCTTGTGACCGGCACCGTCGTCGGCCCCCCGGCCGGAGCAACCGGGGACGCGACATGACTCCGCGCGGACGTCGGCCCGCCGGCGCCCCGGACGCGCGTGAGGCGATTCTCACGGCGGCCCGGGCGGCCTTCGCCCGCGACGGGTACTCCACGTCCCTGCGCGGCATCGCCCGTGACGCCGGCGTGGACCCGGCCCTGGTCCACCACTACTTCCCGAGCCGGGCCACGCTCTTCGCCAAGGCGATCATCGAGTCAGTAGCCGGGCGGAACGCGGACCTGGTGGAGCGGGCCTCCGCCATCGCCGAGATGGCCCCGGAGGACGCCGGGGAGGGGATCGTGCGGTCCTTCGTCACCCTGTGGGACGCGGCCGGCGGCGACAACTTCACCGCGGTGGTCCGGGCCGCCCTCGACCAGCAGGGCAGTATCGAGCCGTTCCGGGACTTCATTGCCAGCGGCATCCTGCGGCCGATCACCGCCAGGTTCTGCCCGGACCGCCCCGAGCTGCGCGCCCAGCTGATCGCCGGCCAGATCATCGGGCTGGGCATGGTCCGCTGGGTGGCCGGCCTGGACCGGATCAGCCTCCTGGACGCCGACGACCTCGCGGCCCTGATCGGCCCCACGGTCCAGCGCTACCTCACCGGTGACCTGCCGGACACCGGCGTCGTCCCCTGACCCGGCGGCCGCCTGCCCGCTGCCGGGCGCGTCGTCGGCCCGCCGGGCGGTCACCCCTCGACGAGCCGCCGCCCCTCGAAGGCCCGCCCCAGGGTGACCTCGTCGGCGTACTCCAGGTCGGAGCCCACGGGCAGTCCGGAGGCGAGCCGCGAGACGGGCACGTCCATGGTGCGCAGCATGCGGGTCAGGTAGGCGGCGGTGGCCTCGCCGACGACGTCGGGGTCGGTGGCGATAATGACCTCCTCCACGCCGCCCCCCACCCGGGCGAAGAGCTCGCGGATGCGCAGGTCGTCCGGACCCACCCCGTTGATGGGGTCGATCGCCCCGCCGAGCACGTGGTACAGCCCCCGGTACTCGCGGGTGCGCTCAATGGCGACGACGTCCTTGGGCTCCTCCACCACGCAGATGACCCGCTGGTCGCGGCGCGGGTCGCGGCAGACGGCGCACTGCTCGGACTCGGCGATATTGCCGCAGGTCTCGCAGAAGCGCACCCGGGCCTTGACGGCGCGCAGGGCCTCGATGAGGCGCTCGACGCTGGCCGAGTCAGCCGACAGGATGTGGAAGGCCATGCGCTGGGCGGACTTCGGGCCGATGCCGGGCAGCTCGCCGAGCTCGTCGATGAGGTCCTGGACGGCGCCTTCGTAGACGGCGGGCATGTCAGCGTCCCTCCTGGGTCACGGTGATCTCCTCCAGCACTGTCGCCCCGAGCAGCCGCTTGACCACCTCCAGGCCGACGACGCCGGCCTCCTCGGCGTCCTCGTCGTCCTCGCTGGGGATGTCGTCCTCGACGGAGGACGGCGAGAAGGACGCGCCACCGGCCGCGCTCGGGCTCGACGGCGCCTGCCCGCGGGCGGCCGCACGAGCCGCGGCCCGGGCGGCGGAGACCCGGTCGCCGGCGGCATCGGCGGGCGCCCAGGAGTCCTCCGGCTCCTCGTCGTCGTCCTCGGGCGGGGGCTCCTGCGGGACGGGCGTGCCGTCGGAGAAGGTGGCGGGGCCGTCCCAGCTGACGGGGGCCAGTCCGTGGTGCTCCTGGTGCTGCCCGGCCTGTTCGGTCTGCCCCGTCGGCGTCGGGGCCGACGGCGAGGACGGCGCAGCCCCGCCGGGCAGTTTCGGCAGGGCGTGCAGACGGTGGACGGTGGCGAGGGGGATGTCCTCGGCCGGATCGGGTGCGGGGGGCGAGGCGGCGTCGGGCGGCGGCGCGGAGGGGGCGGCCGGAGCCCGCCCCGCGGAGCCGGATGCCCCTGGAGCAGACGGCGCGGGGCCGGGCGCTGCGGGCTCAGGCAGGGCGGGCCCGGGCGCTCCCGGCTCAGGCAGGGCGGGCCCGGGCGCTCCCGGCTCAGGC
>ERZ772827.1292-NODE-1292-length-12771-cov-7.153114_pt1 | contig 12771 bp, 14 predicted proteins | sample MGYA00580850_ERZ772827 | MGnify/ENA primary metagenome ERZ772827 (study PRJEB29015, sample SAMEA2737950) | human oral metagenome | biome: human oral; feature: human-associated habitat; material: dental | place: China | collected 2145 ...
CCGAGCATCATCGTGATGGCCGCTGCCACGAAAAACAGCCACTCTTTGACGCCGCCCGTGGGAAAGAAACGGAATTTGCCCTCGCTGGCCGTGAATTCGAGCACGCGCTGCGCGCCGCCTGCCAGGCCGGCGGCGTACCAGGCAATGGCCATCAGGCCCAGCACGATGACGATCATCTGCACAAAGTCCGTCAGCGCCACCGACCACATGCCGCCGTACAGCGTGTACAGCAGCACCACCGCCGTGCCCAGCGCCATGCCCCAGGTCAGTGAAATCGAGCCGTGGCTGAGCATGTTGAACACCAGCCCCAGCGCCGTGATCTGCGCGCCCACCCAGCCCAGGTAGCTGAAGATGATCATCAGCGAGCACACCACCTCCACCACGCGCCCGTAGCGCTGGCGGTAGTAGTCGCCAATGGTGATGATGTTCAGCTCATACAGCTTGCGCGCGAAAAACAGGCCCACCAGCACCAGGCACAGGCTGGAGCCAATAGGCTCTTCCACCACGCCGCCCAGCCCGTTGGCCATGAACTGCGCGGGCGCGCCCATGACGGTTTCGGAGCCGAACCAGGTCGCAAAAGTCGTGGCGATGACCACGGCCATGGGCAGGCTGCGCCCGGCCACCGCGTAATCGGCCGTGTTGTGCACGCGCCGCGCTGCATACAGCCCCACGCCAATCGAGGCCAGCAAATACAGGACGATAAAGCCCACAAGCATCGGGCAGCCTTTCAGGTCAGGTCGTTGAAAAAAGGCGCGATTATTACCAGCGAACGCTATTTTTTGCGCTGAAAACCAGGCAAGAAAAAACCGGCCCGCAGGCCGGTCTGACATTTGCCGCACATCAGGGCAATCAGGACAAATGCGCGCTGATCAGTTTGGTCATCTCGAACATGGAAACCTGGGGTTTTTTGAAAATCACCTTGAGTTTCGCGTCTGCATTGATGTTGCGCTTGTCGGCCGCATCCTGCAAATTGTGTTCCTTGATGTATTCCCAGATTTTCTTGGTTACCTCGGTGCGGGGAAGAGGCTCGCTGCCGACGATGGCGGCCAGCTGCGGGCTGGGTTTGAGCGGTTTCATGAAAGCGCTGGCAGCTTTATTGCTCTTGCCAGCGTCAGCCTTTTTGGCGGCGGCCGCAGGGGCCTTAGCAGTTGCTTTTTTTGCAGTTGCCATGATGGTCGATCCTTGGAAAAGTCCGAAACAAGAAAAAAAGCTGCCCTGATGTGCAATGCAGCGCCAAGGCGGCTGGCCGTGATGCTACTGGATATGGCCGCCCGCCAGACGGGCAAAGCGGCATATTTTTCGCGCAGCGCGCCGTTTTTGCGCGGCTGCCCGCTGCTTTCTTGCGCAGACGCCGCCATCCCGGATGCGGAAACCGGCTTGCGACCGGCGCGATGCGCTCTTTTTTCGAGAGCAAATTCAAGGCCCCGAAAACGCCTCCATCGCACGGTTTGACGGGCTTTGCTGCTATCAAACCAGTAGCAAATCAAACCGGGGCTTCGGGGTGCAAACGGCGGCAACACCGGAGGGCGCCGCCGCTTTGCGTCCGCGCGATCAAGCCGTGCGCTGCAAGCTCAATGATGAGCCGGTGATGGAAAGCGGTGACAATACCGGCCCTCTTGTCTCTCATCCATCATTTTTGAAAGGAAACCCTCATCATGGGCAACAAAATCATCACCGAAGCCGATCGCAAAGCCACCAAACCCCTGCCCGGCGCCGTCGCGCCGCGCCTGGGCGGCGGCCAAAAAAGCAGTCTGGAGCGCGGCTCGCACACGCGCAGCAAAAAAAATGCCGGCAAACGCCCGCACCAAGGCTGACAACAGCATGAAAAGCGCTCTAACCCGGCGCTTTTTCTTTTGCAAAAAGGCGGCGCGGGCCTTGTTGAAAAAAGCGCCGCCGGCTGTCCGCAGCCTGTTACATGGCCGTCTTGCCCATCTTCTTACGTTCACGAAATCCGCATGGAGCCGTTCATGAGCCGCAAAACCAGCCCGCTGGCCCTGTACAAAGCCAACGCCGCGCTGCAATGGCGCCTGACACGCCTGTTGCAGGAAAACAGCCACCGCTGGCTGCAATCGCTGCAACAAACCAGCGCCGGCGGCATGGCCAAAACCACCCATGAAATCGAACAAACGCTGAATTCCGCCAATTGGCAAGCCATGACCACGCTGCCTGCCGACAGCTTGCGGCGGATGCTCCAGATGTGCGCCAGCGACGCAGAAACCATTCAGCAAGCGGCCTGGCAAAACCAGGCGGCATTCATTGCCGGCCTTCAGCAGGCGCTGCAAACCTGGCAAAAAGAAACCTTGGCCGCCATGGCAGGCGCATCCGCTCTTGCCGTGCCCCAAGCACCGGGTACGCCCCAAACACCGGATACGCCCCCTTTTGCGCCAGACAACGGTTAAGCGTTGAAAATCTGTTTGCGAATAAAGTCCGAAGGCGTAAAAAGCGCGGCCTTGCGCGGCCGGTTTTCCATTTTGCTTCATGGCGCAATCAGGCAAAAGGGCAATAACGCCATGCGCCGCAAAATGTCCCGAACAGGTTTTGAAAACCCGGGGCAGGTTTTCATGGCAGACGCGCCAGCCGTGCGTCGATTTCCATCATTTTCTTTGAAAACCGCTCTTGCGCGGCCAAGTCGTTTTTTGCGCCGCGCTTGGCCGCACTCAGGCGTTTGATGGCACGCTGGCAGAAAATCTCCTTGTCTGGCGAAATATAAGCGCCACGCGGCGTGGCTTCGGCTTGTTCCAGCAAATACTCGCAACGGCGCAAACTCCATTGCAGGCGCTGCTGCAAACCCTCCCGCGCCAAGGATTCGGAAGCGCCCTCGCGCTGCATTTGCAGCAGCCGGTTCCAGGCTGATTCCACAATGTGCGGCCGGTAATACCAGATTCCGTCTTTGTTTCTGAAACCGCTGTTATCCTGGTCGGGGAAATAAACTGTGAGTATTTCCTTGCCAAACCAGAAAGTGGCCCGGCATCTTTTATTGGCATGGTAGCGGCTTAAACTTTTGTTTCTGTCAGGACAACTGAACACTACCTCATGGTATTGCCTGCTCCAGTCTTTGAAAATGCCTTGTAAAAAGCCGCTGGGCGGCGCAATGCAATTTGCGTTGCCCGCATCCAGCGTCACAATGGGCTCCTGATAATCAGGAACGCCGTATTTCAAATTGAGCTTTCTCAAGACATTCTGATTGCACATCCAGCCCAGCCATTGCGGCAGGCCGTTTTTTTCTTCGGTCACGAACTGCCCGATCTGGTACAGGTTGTTGCTGACTCGCGAAGCTTCACCCAATTCATTTTCCCGGCCTCGGTCGCGAATACCCAGGGTGCCTCGTCCCTTGCTCAGCAATTCCAGCACGGCGCCATCATTCATGTGGTTTGAAATCTTGTAAAGCGCAAGCAAGCAGTCTTGAGGCATGGAAACGCGTTCAAGCGTATTTACCGGCCCGGGCGCACACGCATTTTCTGCCGCCTTTCCCGAAAAACGGTCCTGCTGGCCAGGCCATGAGAGCCACATTTCAGGGAAAAAACCATCCGGTTTTTCAGACGGAGAATGATCGAAGTAGCTCTCTGGCACATTCCATTCCGCGAAATCGACCGACAGGCCCTGCGGGAAATAAGGAGATGAAAATTGCATGCGGTCGCCAAGGTCGGAATAGATGGTGTTCTTTTGAAAATCCTTGTCGTGAAATGACGCGCTGGGTGTGCCATATCCATGTTCAGTATAGTAATTCTCGTCGGGCTTTTTCTCGCCCCAGAACCAGGATGAGAGCAGCATGGCGGCTAAAATCACAATGCCGCCTGTAATCAAGAGCGCAGCAACAGGCGATGTTTCTTTGTTGCGGCTGTTTTTGCCGCGTTCCGAACGGGAGTCTGGACGAGATGTCATGGCTGAAATTCCTCCGGTTGCCTGCCCTGGCTGCCGTGTTTGTTTGCTGGCCCCTGGTTCCGATTAATACAGACGATTCATGGGTCGCAGACGGCACCGTGGCAGCCACCTGGCTTGCCATTATCAATTGGCTGCTGCCAGCTGCCGCGATTGCAGGTCTCTATATTCTGGTGCGAAAAAAGCGGCTCACTCCCATTGCCTTTGCCTGCTGGCTGTGTGTGGCGCTCACGCTGGCTTTCAATTATTTTCTTGCCCGATCGCTGGAAGAGGTGGATACCAGCATCTTCCACCAAACCGTTGATGTGCTGTGGGAGCGCGGCTGCCCTGAAGCCATTCCCGGTGCGGCGGACCGCAAGTATCGGCACATGAAAATCTGGCTGATTCGCCGGGGATTCCGGTGGCCCATTTATTACGAGAAAACGGGGCCGGAATCTTGCGAGCTTTACGTGCTGGGCCGTTTTGGCTCCAAGCATGGCATGCAAGCCAGCAGCATTGTTGGCATGAGACCCCTGTAATTTGACGTTTTGCCTGCTGCGGGTGCGGCCCGGTTTTTGCGCTGAAAGCCTGTTGTTTCGCGCCCGGCCATTTCAGTGGCCGCATCTTGCGCTGTGGCGGGCGCAAATTCAGGGTTTCGAAAACGCCCCCATCGCGCGGTTTGACGGGCTTGGCTGCTATCAAATTCATAGCGAATAGCGGCATCGACAGCGAAGCAAGCGATGGCTTTCAGGACGCGGGCTTGGACCGGCAGGATTGGGTGGATGTGTGCACTTTTTCACGTTTTTTGCTATATTCGCGTTCGCGCCTTCGGGCGCCCTGCTTTTCCTCCCTGAGCGGGAGCCTTTCTGACGAGAGGCTTTTCAACCCCTGGTTCTTGCGGATCAGGGGTTTCTTTTTTTGGGGCTGGCGCGGTGCGGTTTGCTCTTTTTTCGAGAGCAAATTCAAGGCTCCGAAAACGCCTCTATCGCACGGTTTGACGGGCTTTGGCGCTATCAAATCAGTAGCGAAATGAGCGGTGCTTTCGGGGCACGGGCGGCTGCAAAAAAAACGTGGCGGGCAGACTTTGAACAGGTTTTAAGGCAGGTCATGCCGCTGGCGTTTTGCGCCTGCGGGTGCGGCCTACACTTGCGGGCATGTTGTGGATCAAGGCCCTGCACATCGTTTTCATCGCAAGCTGGTTTGCAGGCTTGTTTTATTTGCCGCGCATTTACGTCAATTTGGCGATGGTTGCGCCCGGTTCACACGCCGAATACGAGCGTTTGCTGCTGATGGCGCGCAAGCTCTACCGCTTCATGACGCTGCTGGCCGCGCCCGCGCTGGCGCTGGGTTTGTGGCTGTGGCTGGGTTATGGCATCGGGCGGGGGCCGGGCAATGGCTGGATGCACGCCAAGCTGGCCGTTGTGCTGCTGCTGCTGGGCTATCACTTTTGGTGCTGGCGGCTGCTGCGGCGCTTTGAGGCGCGGCAGGCCACGCACGGCCATGTGTGGTTCCGCTGGTTTAACGAAGGCCCTGTGCTGATGATGCTGGCGGCGGTGCTGCTGGTGGTGCTCAAGCCGTTTTAGCCGGCTGCCGCAATGCGCTTATGACTGCCGATTGGCCGCACAGAGAAAAGTCTGCCGCCGCGCCGCTGGCGCTGTGCTGGGTGGCGCTGATTGCCTATGCCAGTCTTTTTCCTTTCACGGGCTGGCGCAATCAGGGGCTGATGCCGTGGGTTTATTTGAGCGAGGCGCTGCCGCAGTATTGGACGCGTTTTGACGTGCTGGCCAACTTTGCGGGTTATGCGCCGCTGGGTTTGTTGCTGGCGCTGGCCTGGTCGGCCAGTGGTCGGCTGCCCCCTGGGCTGGCTGCGCTGCTGGCGACGCTGGCTGCTGCCGCGCTGTCATTGACGCTGGAGGCGCTGCAAACCTATCTGCCGCTGCGCATTGCCTCCAATCTGGATTTGGCCCTGAACGCCGCCGGAGCCGCCGCAGGCGCGCTGGCCGCCTTGGCGATGGAGAAAACCGGCCTGCGAGGCCGCTGGCGCAGTTTTCGCCGCCGCTGGTTTGCGCCCGATTCGCGTGGCGCGCTGGTGCTGCTGGCTTTGTGGCCGGTGGCCTTGCTTTATCCCACGCCAGTGGCGTTTGGCCTGGGGCATGTGTATGAACGCGCCGAGGCGGCCCTGGCTGCCTTGCTCAAGGGCACGCCCTGGCTGGAATGGCTGCCCTTGCGCGAACTTGAATTGCAGCCGCTGCTGCCTGACACGCAAGTGCTGTGCGTGGCGCTGGGCGCCGTCGCGCCTTGCCTGCTGGGTTATGGCGTGATGCAGGGGGCCGTGCATCGCGCCTTGTTCGCGCTGCTGGCGATGGTGACGGGCGTGGGCACGCTGGCCCTTTCTTTTGCGCTGACCTGGGGGCCGGCGGCTGCCTGGGGCTGGCTGCATACGCCGCAAATGCAGGGGCTGGCTGGCTGCGTTTGCATGGCGCTGCTGGCGCTGCCTTTGCCACGGCGCGTTTGCCTGGCCTTGCTGGCTGCGGCGCTGCTGGCGCAGCTGGGCTTTTTGAATGCTGCGCCGCTGAGCGCCTATGACCTGGAAAACCTGCAACGCTGGGAGCAAGGCCGCTTCATTCATTTTTATGGCCTGGCCCAATGGGTGGGCTGGCTGTGGCCATTTGCGGTTCTGGCTTTTTTGGCGCTGCGCGCGTTGCGGCTGATCAGCGACTGGACAAAAAAGCGGGCCAGGGGCCGCGCGCAAAGCCAGGCGCGGAAAAGGGCAGGGCACACACTGGCGCTTGTTGCCTGAAGGCCGTTTTCCGCTATGAATTCAATAGCGCCCAGGCCCGTCAAACCGTGCGATGGAGGCGTTTTCGGGGCCTTGAATTTGCTCCTGAAAGCAGAGCAAAAGCGTCAAGCCAGGCTGGCGCTTTCGCGTCTGGAAGGCGTTGAGCGGATTCATGATTTTGAAAATCGCGCAGCGCATTCACGTTTGGCCGGCTTGCAAATGAAATATCTGCCGTTTTCCTGTCCGGCATGAGCAGGCAAAAACAGGCTCAAAGAATTCAAACGCCACGCGCATTATTCATTCATGTTGTGGCCTGGCAAAACCATTTTCACGACCAGGCCGGTTTGCAGGACGGCCCGGATTCATTTTGCAGGCTGTCTGAAAATCAGGATTCCGTGATTTTTATTTCTGTCTGCATTATTTTCGCCGCGCGTCTGTTTTCATGCGGGGAAAATATCGGATCCGCAAGGCTCATATGTGCGGCGCAATCGGGTGAAGCGGCGCAAGCCGGGCGGCTTGCGTTTCCATATGCTTTCAGGCACACTCGCGGGCTGTTTCAGCCATGAAAATGAAAGTTTGCATCTTTCGCATGCTTGCGGCAGCGGTTTTTTCGCTGTGCCTTGCCAGCGCGCCCCATGCGCGCGGCCCCGCCCCCGCAAGCTCCAGCGAGCCGCTGGCCACGGTCACGTTGTCCGGGCTGCCCGCGCAAGCCCGCCACACCTACCGGCTCATTCTGGCCGGCGGCCCTTTCCCTTACGAGAAAGACGGCATTGTTTTTGGCAACCGCGAGCGCATCCTGCCAGCACGTCGGCGTGGTTATTACCGCGAATACACCGTTCGCACGCCCGGCTTGCGCGATCGCGGCGGGCGGCGCATCGTGTGCGGCGGCTGGCAGCCGGCGCTGCCTGATGTTTGCTATTACAGCGCCGATCATTACAGCAGCTTTCGCCAGATTCAGCCTTGAACTTTTTTTGAGCCACTCCAATGATTTTGTCTCCCCAAATCCAGGAATCGCCCTTCAAACGCGTGCGTCCCAATATTGTGCAATCCATTCGCGCTTTTCACGCGCACGAATTGCAGGATATTGCTGCACAAGAAGGCCAGCATTTTCTCTACGCCAATCTGGCGCACGCGCAAACCAAGCAAGATGTGCTGGAAGCCATTGCCGAACAATTTGGCTTTCCGCCGCATTTCGGCAAAAATTTTGACGCCCTGCAAGATTGCCTGACCGACCCGCTGCACAAAAGCGGTTCGCAACCGGGCTTTGTAGTGCTGCTGGAGCAAATTCCCGTCACGTCCAAATTCGACAAGGAAGCCCGCGAGCAACTGCTTGAAACATTTCGCGACGCGGCTGAATACTGGGGTGACAAGCGCGTTCCTTTTCGCTGCTTCTATTCTTTTCTGTAGCCCGTTCTGCGCAATCTGGCCAGGCAGAACGGGCCAATGAGGCCGCAGAAAATGAAGTTTCGGATCCGGAAGCCGAAAAGCTTCTGATCATGGGTGACATTACCGCCGAGGCGCTGCGCATGAGCAACCCATTTAGCGCCCACTGGCAATCGGCCAGTTGAAACCGGTTGAATTGACTTGCCCGCCGCGCTGCGCCTGATTTGGCAAAGCGCGTGTTTCGGACATGTCTTGCTGGGGTATATTCGCGAGCGCTTGTGCGCGAGCGTCTTTGCCAGGCGTGGCGTTGCCGCGCGTTTTGCAAGTCTTGATGCGCCGCAGCCAGTGAAATGAAAACAGGCGGATTTTTTTCGTGTTTTTCATTTTATTGCGGCAGATTTTTTATCCAAATGGAGTTGAACGCTTATGTACATCCAGAAAATGGTTCTTGCGGCTGCGGCCGGTTCCTTGATGGCGCTGACCGGTTGCGCCATGACCGACATGAAGATGGGCTCGCAAGATGCCAAAACCGTCGCCACGGGCGGCGCGGCGGGCGGCGCGGCCACCAATGAAAATTCCGAGCTTGAAAAATGCAGCTCGCCTTTGGGCACTGTCTCGCTGGTAGAAAACCAGGATGCGGGCTGGTACACCATTTTGCGCAACGAATACAAGCTGCCGCCCACTTCCAATTTGTTGCGTCTGCTGATTCAGCAATCAAACTGCTTTGTGGTGGTCGAGCGCGGCGCGGCAGGCATGCGCGCCATGAGCCGCGAGCGCGAACTGATGCAATCGGGCGAAATGCGCCGTGGCAGCAATTTCGGGCGCGGCCAGATGGTGGCATCCGATTACGGCCTTTCGCCTGAAATCATCTTCAGCGAAGACAACACGGGCGGTGCGCTGGCCGGCATTGGCGGTCTCTTTGGCTCGGCAGGCTCTGCGATTGGCGCGTTGGCTGCGGGCACCAAAACACGCCAGGCGTCCACCATGCTGACTTTGGTGGACAACCGCTCGGGCGTTCAAGTGGCTTCATCCGAAGGCAGCGCTTCCAAAATGGACTTTGGCGGCTTTGGCGCCCTTTTTGGCGGCGGCCTGGGCGCGGGGCTGGGCGGCTATCAGCGCACGCCCCAGGGCAAAGTCATCACGGCTGCCTTCATGGATGCTTACAACCAGATGGTTCGCGCCCTGCGCAATTACAAAGCCCAAACCGTTCAGGGCCAGGGCCTGGGCGGCGGCGGGCGGCTGTCTGTTGATGGCGGCGTAGCGCCTTCGCAAACATCGGCCATGCCGCAAGGCGGCGCCAAACGCGCCAGAAGCAGGCGCGCCCGAACGGAATAACTAGCCGAACGGCTGATTTGCAAGGCTGTCACCTGTGCAAGGTGGCGGCCTTTTTTGTTTTTTGCATGCTTGTAACGCGTGAAAAGCGCGGCGTGCCATTGGTCATTTGAAAGGGTTGCGGCCAGATGGTGAAAATATCATTTCATGTCTGGCCGCGAAACACAGAATACGGTTTTCATGGAATGAATGGATGGGATGAAAATGCGTGACGGCCACGCCGGCAGGTTGTTTGACTGGATGGGCGCTCAAATAGACAGGGCGATTTTCTGTTGGATTTTTCGAATCATCGGATAATGGTTTTGATGGCGGATGCCCTTTTTGTTTTCAGGCAGATTTGATGGCGGCGCAGTGTTGCCATATATGCTGTTTGTGTTTCAAGGGGTTTCGTCTGTTTTTTGCGCGGGGAGTCAGGCGGAATCAGAATCGGGACAAAACGTGAAATGCACGCGAAGCTTTTGAAAACGTGTGATGGCCGCTATTAAAATAATAATGGTGTCCCTTTTCGGAAACCTGTCTGCGGGTGCGCTGCGGGCCGGTTTCGCATTTTTCAAACTGACTTGATTGAGGAGTCGCCATGAACGCATTTTTTCAAGGTTCCCGCCCGTTGCTGACGGCTTGCGCGCTGGCGCTGGCGCTTTCGGGCTGCGGCTATAACGACTATCAGCGGCTGGATGAAGAAACCCAGTCTGCCTGGAGCGAGGTGGTCAATCAGTATCAGCGCCGGGCAGATTTGGTGCAAAACATGGTCAATACCGTCAAGGGTGAGGCCAATTTCGAGCAGGAGACGCTGACCAAGGTGATTGAGGCGCGCGCCAAAGCCACCAGCATTCAGGTCACGCCCGAAACGCTGCAAGACCCCAAGCAGCTTCAGCAATTTCAGGCGGCGCAAGGAGAGCTGTCCAGCGCTCTTTCCCGTTTGATGGTGACGGTGGAGCGTTATCCCGAATTGAAAGCCAATCAGGCTTTCGCAGATTTGCGCGTGACGCTGGAGGGCACCGAAAACCGCATTACCGTCGCGCGCAACCGCTATATACAGGCCGTCAAGCAATACAACGTGTTGCGCCGCAGCTTTCCGACCAATCTGACGGGCATGGTGTTTGGCTACGAACCCAAGCAAAACTTTACCGTGGCCAATGAGGCGGCCATTTCCACTGCGCCGGTTGTGAATTTCGGCCAGCCGGGGCAATGAGGGCTGGTTTCTGAAGCCGCCTGCTCCCCCGAAAACCCTTGCCGTTTTTTTTGCTATTTGTTTGATAGCAGCCAAGCCCGTCAAACCGTGCGATGGGGGCGTTTTTGGGGCTTTTTATTTGCTCTCGAAAAAGAAGCGAGACGCAGCGCCAGCGCAATGAAACGCGCAACGGAATGTGCAGCAAAAAGGCCCGCCTTGTGCGGGCCTTTTTCATGCGCCAATGTGGCCGGCCGGGCATCCTGCTTCGTTTTCAATGGCCCATCGGCAGCTTTTCCACGGTGGCGTCGCATGGTTTGGCGGGCTTGGGCGCGATCCGGTTCATTGCATGCGGGCTGACTGGCTTGCATGCCGGCTGGATGGCGAAAGGCCCGGCGCAGCCCAGCCTGGAGTGCGACGCGGTTTGCTCTTTTTTCAGGAGCGAATTCAAGGCCCCGAAAACGCCTCCATCGCACGGTTTGACGGGCTTCGTTGCTATTGAATCCGTAGCGAAAAAACGATGGTTTCCGGGGGCGCGGGCGGCGGCCCAAACGGCTTGCAGCCAGGCTTTGAACGCCCGCTTATCGCCCCAGGGGCTGGCCGTTGAGCCGCATCTTGCCGCCAGGCTCCAGCTCGAAGCTGGCGCTCCAGGCGCCGTTTTCGTTTTGCAAAAAGCCCTGGGCGGCAAAGCCGTCGGCCATTTGCTCCAGCGATTCGGCGCTGATGTCGGGGCGGCCTGCCGCCTGGGCGATGACGGCGCTCCAGGCGCGCGGGATGTGCATGCTGGCTTTGACGCTGGCGCGCTGCATCAGCTCAAACAGCGGCGGCAGCTGGACGGGGCTTTTGGGGGCCTGGCTGCCGGCGTCGGTCAGCGCCACGCTGTATTCCAGCGAACCGGCTTGCTGGGCGATGGTGGCGCCGTAGCGCACGTGCATGGCGGGCTGGCCGGACAGAAGTTGCCGCAAAAGCGCGTCGCTTTGGCTGCCGATTTGTTTTTTCAGGGCCTTGATGGCTTCCTGACGCTGTGGCTCTTGCAGGTTTTCGTCAGACAACGTGTTCCATGTATGGGTGACGATTTGCTGGGCGCTTTGCAGTGCGGCAATGTTGATGTGCTCCAGCCGCACGTCGTAGTTCAGGTTTTGCAGCGCAACGCCGCCGATTTCGCCTGTGCCCGTGTAGTTGCCGTGGACGCTGATGGCGTCTGCCTCGCGGGTGGTTTCCGCCTTGTAGTTCATCTGGTCCAGGCGCAGCAGCGAGGTGTCGCCCAGGCTGATTTGCAGGCCGGCGATGCGGCCTTCTTGCTGGCCGGGAGGCAGCAGCCACAAGTCGTCGCTGTAATGGGCGTTGAACTGGCCTTTGGCTTCGCCCAGGCGCACGTGCAGCGGGCCTGATGCCTGGCGCGCGGGCGCGGCGAAGGTGGCCTGCATGCCTGCGCTTTGCCATTGGCCCGAGAGGCGCTGGCGGTCCTGGCTCATGCGCAGCTCATAGCTCATGGGCTGCCAGCTGGCCCGGCTGGCCGGGCTTTCTGGCTGCTCTGGCGGCTGGATGGCGAACTGGCCGGCGGGCAGCAGCAGCTGCACTTTCATGTCGCCTGCCAGCGGGCGGTGAAGGGTGATTTCAGGCGGCGCAGCCTGGGCGAAAGCCTGGCGCACGGCTTCGGGCAGCCCTTCTATCTTGTCCAGCTTCAGTTGCGTGGTCACGCCGCCCAGCGCGCCGTGGCTGACGTGCTGGCTGATGTGCACGCGCACGGGCGTTTGCGTCCCGCCCTCGCTGGCCAGGCTGGCGATTTGGGGCAGCGGCCCCCATTCCAGGACGATGGTGTTTTCGTCGCTGAACAGGCCGCGCTGGTAGTGGTCGCTTACGCGGGCTTTGTCGCCCAGCGCGCCTTGCACCCATTCGACCGCCTGGCGGGTGTGGAGTTCGGCCTTGTGGCCCATCCACCAGCTCAGGCCCACATAGCCGGCGGCAACAGCGGCGGCCAGGGCAGCAATGGTTTTGGTTTGTTGGTTCATGAGGATTTCCTGACAGGTGACGCAAATGGCGCATTCTGAATGAGGGCCGCACCGCTCATGCACAATGCCCGCCCTTTTCTGGCCGCGCGCCATCCGGCACGGCCCGGCTGCATTTGCTTCAACCCGTTTTTTTCGGAAACCCGCCATGAACCTGCCCGCCTACACCCGCGCCCAAGACTTGCCCGCCACTTTGAGCAAGCGCCTGGTCATTCTGGATGGGGCCATGGGCACCATGATTC
>ERZ772827.1296-NODE-1296-length-12760-cov-4.875010_pt1 | contig 12760 bp, 9 predicted proteins | sample MGYA00580850_ERZ772827 | MGnify/ENA primary metagenome ERZ772827 (study PRJEB29015, sample SAMEA2737950) | human oral metagenome | biome: human oral; feature: human-associated habitat; material: dental | place: China | collected 2145 ...
CAGCCGCCAGCGCTACTGGGGCGAGCCCTTCCCCATCGTGTGGGACGAGGACGGCCACGTCCACGCCCTGCCCGAGTCGATGCTGCCCGTCGAGCTGCCCGAGGTCACCGACTACTCACCGCGCTCCTACGACCCCGACGACGCCGCCTCCTCCCCGGAGCCACCGCTGGGCAAGGCCGAGGACTGGGTCAAGGTCGAGCTCGACCTCGGTGACGGCCCGAGGACCTACTACCGCGAGACCAACACGATGCCCCAGTGGGCCGGCTCGTGCTGGTACGAGATGCGCTACATCGACCCCACCGACGACGAGCATCTCGTCTCCCCGGCCAACGAGGCCTACTGGATGGGGCCGCGCCCCGAGGCCGGCAACACCTCGGGCGGCACCGACCTGTACGTCGGCGGCGTCGAGCACGCGGTCCTGCACCTGCTGTACTCGCGCTTCTGGCACAAGGTCCTGTTCGACCTCGGCGTCGTCTCCTCCTCCGAGCCGTACCACAAGCTCTTCAACCAGGGTTACGTCCAGGCCTACGCCTTCAAGGACGAGCGCGGCCAGTACGTGCCCGCCGACGAGGTCGAGGAGACCGTCGCTCAGGACGGCTCGCCCGTGTTCACCTGGCAGGGCCAGCCCGTCGAGCGCGAGTACGGCAAGATGGGCAAGTCCCTGAAGAACATCGTCACCCCCGACGACATGTACGAGTCCTACGGCGCGGACACCTTCCGCGTCTACGAGATGAGCATGGGCCCCCTCGACCAGGACCGCCCCTGGGACACGCGCGCCGTCGCCGGCTCCCAGCGCTTCCTCCAGCGCCTGTGGCGCAACGTCGTCGACGAGACCACCGGTGAGCTCGTCGTCGGTGACGAGCCCGCCGACGAGGCCACCCGTCGTCTCGTGGCCCAGACGATCGTGGGCGTGCGCGAGGACTACGAGGGCATGCGCCTGAACACGGCCATCGCCAAGCTCATTGTCCTCAACAACCACCTCACGGGCCTGGAGCGGGCGCCGCGTGAGGCCGTCGAGGCCCTCACGCTCATGACGGCGCCGGTGGCCCCGCACATCGCCGAGGAGATCTGGTCCCGCCTGGGCCACGAGGGCTCCCTGGCCCACGAGCCCTTCCCGGTGGTCGAGGACGAGTCCCTGCTGGCCGCCGAGAAGGTCACCTGCGTCGTCCAGGTCAAGGGCAAGGTCCGTGACCGCCTCGAGGTGGATCCGTCGATCAGCGACGCCGAACTGGAGGCCCTGGCCCTGGCCGCGCCCGGCGTCGTGCGCACCCTCGACGGCAGGGGGGTGCGCAAGGTCATCGTGCGCGCCCCCAAGCTGGTGAGCATCGTCCCCGAGGGCTGAGCCCGCTCCTCCCCGCCCCCATCCCGCCCCAGCCCCTGGACCCGAGGCCTCAGCCCCCGGGGACGGGGGCTGAGGCCTGCCGGGACGGCCCCGGCGGGGTGGCGGTTGCCCGCCCTCGGGGTCAGCGCCCGCGCAGGATGTTGCCCAGGACCGAGCGGGTGATCTGGCGGCCCACCGAGCCCAGGGTCTTCTCGAACTCCCTCTGGCGCCGCTCCGCCGCGCGCTCGCGCTCACGCTGGGCCCGCTCAGCCGCCCGCTCGGCCTCACGGCGCTGGCGCTCGGCCTCCTTCTCCAGGGCGCGTGCCTGGCGTTCGGCCTCCCGCTCCTGGGCGCGAGCCTGGCGCTCGGCCTCCTTCTCCTGGGCACGTGCCTGGCGCTCGGCCTCCCTGCGGGCGGCCTTCTCGGCCTCGGCTGCGGCCTTGGCCTCCGCCTTGGCCCGCTCGGCCGCCTCCGCCTCGGCCTGCGCCGCCGCGGCGTCCTGGGCCACGCGCGCGGCCAGCAGCTCGTAGGCGGACTCGTTGTCCACGGCGTTGGCGTAGCGGGGGCGCAGCGGGGAGAAGCTGAGGAGCTGCGAGACGGTCTCAGGCTGTGCCGGGCCCATGACGGAGGCCGGGGCGTCGACGACGACGGCCGTGACCGGAGCAGGGCGCCCCTTCTCGTCCAGGACGGAGACGACCGCCTGCCCCGTTCCCAGGCTGGTGAGGACCTCGGTGAGGTCCAGCGGCGAGGTCGGGAAGGTCGACACGGCCTTCTTCAGCTTCATCGCGTCAGCCGGGGTGTGGGCACGCAGGGCGTGCTGGACGCGTGAGCCGAGCTGGGCCAGGACCTCGTCGGGCACGTCCGTCGGCGACTGGGTGATGAAGACGATGCCCACGCCCTTGGAGCGGATGAGCCTCACCGTCCGGGTAACCGCCTCAAGGAAGGCCTTGGTGGCGTCCGCGAACAGCAGGTGCGCCTCGTCGAAGAAGAACACGAGGCTGGGCCGCTCGGGGTCACCGACCTCGGGCAGGATCTCGAAGAGCTCGCCGAGCAGCCACATGAGGAAGGTGGAGAACAGCACTCCCTGGCTCTGGATGTCCGCCAGCTCCAGGGCGCTGATGACGCCGCGCCCGTCGGGGGAGCGGCGCAGCAGGTCGGAGACGTCGAGCGCCGGCTCGCCGAAGAAGGCGGAGCCGCCGGAGGACTCCAGCGCCGAGACCTCACGCAGGATGACGCCCGCCGTCGCGGCCGACACGCCACCGATGCCCTTGAGCTCCTCCTTGCCGGCCGGCGAGCCGGTGAGGTAGTCGACGACGGACCTGAGGTCCTTGAGGTCGACCAGGGCCAGACCCTGCTCATCAGCCCAGGAGAACACGAGCTGGAGGGCGGAGGTCTGGGTCTCGTTGAGGCCCAGGACACGGGCCAGCAGCACGGGGCCGAACTCGGTGACGGTGGTGCGCAACGGGGTAGCGGCCTGGCCGTTGGCCGTCGTCGAATCGCCCAGGGTGAGCAGCTCCAGGGGGAAGGACTGCGGCTGCCAGGGCTGCGCGGTGGTGGCGGTGCGGGCCGTCAGGCGCGGCGAGGCCTGCCCGGCCTCAGCCATGCCGGTGAGGTCGCCCTTGACGTCGGAGAGGAAGACGGGCACTCCCGCGGCGGACAGGCCCTCGGCGAGGAGCTGGAGGGTGCGGGTCTTTCCCGTGCCGGTGGCACCGGCGACGAGGGCGTGGCGGTTGACCAGGCCCAGCGGGATGCCGACGCGCAGCCCCGCGACTGGTGTGGGCTCCGCACCACCCAGGGCCGCGGGACGGCACTCCAGGTAGGTGCCCACGGGCAGGACAGGACCCTCGAAGGTGTAGCCGGCACGCACCGTGGCGGCGTAGCCCTCCTCGGGGGCTGCCTCGGGGGCGGTGTTGGGAACGGCCTCGGGCGCGGACTCGGATGCCGCCTCGGGGGTGGCCGTCTCCGGAGCCGCGTCGGGGACGGGCTCCTGCGGCACGACGGCGCCGGCGGGGGCCGCCTCGGTGGGGGCAGCCTCGGCGGCGGCCTGCTCAGAGGCGGTGGGCTCTCCTGCGTCACCTGCGGCGTCTCCTGCGGCGGCGAGGGCCGCCTCCAGCGCGGCCTGGGCGGCGGCTGCCTGGGCGGCCGCCGCGTCAGCGGCCGCCTGTGCGGCGACGGCCTTCAGGCGGGCGATCTCAGCTGCGTCACTCATGGCCACATCGTAAGTGGGTGCCCGCGGCCGCGGGCGCTAGCCTTGTGAGCATGAGTCTCGCTGTCGTCACCGACTCTGCCGCCTGCCTGCCGTCGGCGCTGGCGGCCGCACGCGGCATCGACGTCGTCGAGCTGCTCGTCGTCACCGGTGAGGACGGGAGTCCGACGTCGACCTCGCGCCCCACCGTCGAGACCCTGACCGAGGCCTACCGGCGGGCGCTGGGGCGTGCGGACGAGGTCCTGGCCATCCACCTCAGTGCCGCCCTGTCGGGTACGGTCGACAACGCGAACCTGGCGGCCCGCGAGCTCAACGAGCAGCTGAGGAGCGGTGAGCGCCCCCGTGTGAGCGTCCTCGACCTGGGAGTGTCCGGCGGGGCCCAGGGCTTCGCCGCGCTGGCCGCCGCCGAGGCCGACAGCGCCCGGCGCGGGGCCGCACGCGCCCGCGAGCTCGCCTCACGCTCACGCCTGTTCTTCCTCGTCGAGGACCTCGGCTCCCTCCAGCGCGGTGGGCGCGTGGACCGCACGACCGCCCTGCTTGGCTCGGCGCTGGGCATCCGCCCTGTGCTGCGGGTGGGGACGACGGGCGTGGAGGTCGTCGAGACCGTGCGCGGGCGGGCCCGGGCCCGCAGGCGGCTCATCGAGCTGGCCGTCGCTGAGGCCGGAGGCAGGGTGCAGGGCCGAGGCCGACGGGCCCGGCGCCCCACCGCCCCCGTCCAGCTGGCCGTCCACTACGGGGACGACCCGGCCGACGGACTGGCGCTGGAGAACGACCTCGCGGAGGCGATGGCCGAGGCCGGCACGAGGGTCGAGACGATCATGCGCTCCCCGGCCGACCCTGCCACCCGCGTGCACCTGGGGGCGGGGGCGCTGGGCGTCGTCGTCGCTCCGGCCCTGGGCGGCTGACACCGCGCCGGGCTCCACAGGCTCCGGTCGCGACAGGGCGACGGCCAGCCGTCCACAGGCCCGTCCGGGGCGGGTGTCTGCCGGCTTACCGTCGTGCCATGAGCGGCAGGCGGGGCAACCGGGCGGGGCGCGGACCCCTCGAGGAGCTCATCCGTGTCGCCTGCACCCCCGACCCGATCGAGCCCGTCGTGCGTCCCCGGCGCACGGGACTGGCGCCCGGCGTTGCCATGGCCCTCGGCGTCCTGCTCATCCTCCTGTCGCTGGTGCTGGCCGCCCGCAGCGTGCTGGCCGCCCACGGGGCCGACGCCGCCGAGGCTGCCTCCGCCTCCGCCTCCCCGACCTCCGAGGCCTCCGGCGCCCCGGGGCACGGCCTGGCGCCGGTGGACCCCGCCTCGGATCCCGCCGACGGGCAGGCCCGGCCCGGGCAGGTTGTCGTCCACGTGGCCGGGGCCGTGGCCTCACCGGGGGTCGTCACCCTGGATGAGGGGGCTCGGGTGGCCGACGCCATCGACGCCGCCGGGGGACTGGCACAGGAGGCGGACCCGGACCAGCTCAACCTCGCACGCCCCCTCACCGACGGCGAGCAGGTCCGTGTCCCGCGCGTGGGTGAGGACGCCTCCGCCTGGCAGGGCACGAGCGGGCAGGCAGGAGCCTCCGCTGGCGGGGGCGGCGGAGGACAGGCGCCGGGAGCGGCCGGGCCCGCCCCCTCCGGGAGCGTCAACCTCAACACCGCTGACGCCGCCGAGCTGGAGACCCTGCCCGGCATCGGGCCCGCGCTGGCCCAGCGGATCATCGACTACCGCGCCGAGCACGGCGCCTTCACTAGCGTCGACGAGCTCACCTCCGTCTCCGGCATCGGCAGCGCCCGGCTCGAGGCGCTGCGAGACCTGGTGAGCGTATGAGCACCCCGGCAGGCCTGCCTGCACCCTCTCCGACGCCGCCTCGCCCCGAGGGCGGGGGCGGACGGGGGCTGCGGGGTGCGCCCCGCAACCTCCGACGCGACCCCGCACCCGAGCCGCTCGACCTGCGCCTGGCTCCCGCGGCGGCAGCCGCCTGGGGAGCGGCCGGATGGGGCGTGGGCCGCAGCGCGCTCGCCGCCGTGCTCGCCGCGCTCCTGCTCGCCGTCACGGCGGCCTGCCTGCTCCCGGCCGCCCGACGCTTCCGGCCCGCCCGCCACCGTGCCGACCCGCGCCCGGGCGCCGACGTGCCCGCGGGCGGAGCCCAGGGCTCCGTCGCTGCCAGCGTGATGCTCGCGGCACTCACCGCCGCCTGCGTGCTCGCCGTCACCGCCGCCGCACAGCACGCCCGTTCGCTCGACCCCCTGGCGCAGGCCGCGGCCGAGGGCACCACGAGTACCCTGAGCGCGACCGTGCTCACCGCCCCGCGCGTCCTCGCCTCGACCCGCTCGACGACAGTGCTCGTCGAGCTCGCCGTCGAGCAGGTCGACGGACGGCCCTCACGTGCACGCGCCCTAGTCCTGGGCGACAGCACCTGGGTGGACGTCCCGCTGGGGGCGCAGGTGCGCCTCACCGCCGCCCTCAAGGCCCCCGAGGCCGGCAGGGCCGAGACCGCGGTCATCGGCCGCGACGCCCGGGTCGAGGTCACCGCACCGGCTGGCGGGGTGCTGGCCTTAGTCGCCGGGCTGCGCCAGGGGCTGGCGGGTGCCGTCGGCCTCGGTGACCGGGGGCCCGGCCCCACCGCCCCGCCCGACGGCGGCCCGTGGCCCGTGGGCAGCCGCGAGCTTGTCAGCGGCGTCGCCCTCGGTGACGACCACGCCCTGCCCCACGCGGTGAGGGAGGAGATGCGTGCCGTCAGCCTCACCCACCTGACCGCCGTCTCCGGCCAGCACGTCGCGCTCGTCGTCGGCCTCGCTCTCGCGGCGCTGGGTGTCCTGCCCAGACGGTGGCGGGCCGTTGTCGGCGCGCTGCTGCTCCTTGCCCTTGTCATCATCGTCAGGCCGGGCGGCTCGGTGCTGCGCGCTGCCGCCATGGGTGCCGTCATGCTCGCCGGGGTGGCGGCCGGGCGCCGCTCGGCCTCTGTGCCGGCGCTGTGCGGTGCGGTCGTCGTGCTCGTCCTGCTCGACCCGTGGGCCTCGCGCAGCTACGGTTTCGCCCTGTCCGTCACCGCCACCGCCGGGATCCTGCTGGGCGCGCGCCCGGCGCAGGCGGCCCTGTCACGGCGGCTGCCCCGGTGGCTGGCGGCCGCCCTGGCCCTGCCGCTGGTGGCCCAGGGCGCCTGCGCGCCGGTGCTCGTCATGCTCCAGCCTCGGGTGAGCCTGTGGGCCGTGCCCGCCAACGTCGTCGCCGCCCCGCCCGTGCCGGTGGCGACCGTCTGCGGCCTCCTGGCGGCCCTGGTCAGCCCCCTGTCGCCCGCGCTGGCGAGCGTGCTCGCCTGGCCGGCACTCGTCTCCTGCGCCTGGCTGGCGGCTACGGCCCGGTTCTTCGCAGCGCTGCCCGGAGCCGTCGTCGACTGGCCCGGGGGAGTGGGCGGCGGGCTCCTGCTGGCGGCGTTCGAGGCGGCGGGGGCGGTGCTCGTGAGCAGACGCGCCCGACGGCGCCTGCGCCGGGGCGTCGAAGCGTGTCACCGCCGCGTGGCAGGCTTGGCCCATGGCCTCCCGAAGCTCGCGCGGCGCCCGCAGCGCCCCCGCAGGACCCTCCTGGGACGAGGTCGACCTCGCCCCCGTCGTCCTCATCCGAGCCGGTGAGGAGGTCCTCGCCGACCGGGCCGTAGCCCGCCTGCTCGCCCAGGCCCGCCAGAAGGACCCGACGACGGAGGTCGTCACCCTTGAGGCCGCCTCCTACGAGCCCCACCAGCTGACTGCGCTCGTCTCCCCGTCCCTGTTCGGTGAGCCCAGGCTCGTGCTCGTACCCGCCCTGGAGCAGATGACCGACGCCCTGCTGGCGGACCTGCTCGCCTACACCGCAGCAGCGGACCCGGACGTCGTCGTCATCCTCAGGCACAACGGCGGCCAGCGCGGCAAGAAGCTCCTTGATGCCCTGGTTTCCTCCCCCTACCCCGTCGTCTCCGTCGAGGCCGTCAAGTCACCCAAGGACAAGGCCGCACTCGTCACCGCGGACCTCAGGCGCCTGGGGCGGCGCGCCGACGCCGAGGCCGTCGGGGCGCTCGTCGACGCCCTCGGCTCGGACCTGCGCGAGCTGCTGGGCGCCGTCGGCCAGCTCGCGGCCGACACCCAGGGCACCATCACCCTGCGCGAGGTCAACACGTACTACGCGGGCCGCTTCGAGGCCACGGGCTTCACCGTGGCCGACGCCGCCGCAGCGGGGGACGTGGCCCGCGCCGTCACCGCCCTGCGCCACGCCGTGGCCACGGGCACCGAGCCCGTGCCGATCGTCTCCGCCCTGGCCATGAAGATCCGCCAGCTCGCGCGCGTGGCCGCCGCGGGCGGACGCAACCTCTCCGCCCGGGACCTGGGGATGGCCCCCTGGCAGGTGGACCGTGCGCGACGCGAGCTGTCCGGGTGGAGCGACGACGCGCTGGCTGCCGCCATTGTCGCCGTCGCCCGCGCGGACGCCGAGGTCAAGGGCGGCTCCCGGGACCCCGTGCACGCGGTCGAGCGGGCTGTGCTGGCCATCTGCCGCGCCCGGCGCACCCGGCGGCGCTGACCCGGCCGCGCCCAGCGCCGTCGGCCGGGCGCCCGCCCTTACTTCTTGCGGTACAGGGACTTCGTGGCGAAGACCGGCTCGTTGGTCACCTGCACGCCCAGGGCCCTAAAGATGCCCTCGTCGACGCTGCCCAGGATCGTGGAGGTGTGCACGTCGCAGCCGCGCAGGTTCTCCAGCTGGTCCAGCGCCGCCTTGGCGTCGGGGTCGGTGGAGGCGGACACCGCCAGGGCGATGAGCACCTCGTCGGTGTGCAGGCGCGGGTTGCGTGAGCCCAGGTGTTTCGTCTTGAGTGTCTGGATGGGCTGGATGGAGGTCTTGGCGAGCAGGTCCTTCTTGCGGTCCAGCCCCGCCAGGGCCTTGAGGGCGTTGAGCAGCACCGCCGAGCAGGCCCCCAGCAGGGGGGAGGTCTTGCCCACGACGATCCGGCCGTCGGGCAGCTCGAGCGCGGCCGCCGGGGCCTTGGTCGACCGGGCCACGCGCAGGGCGGCCGGGACGACCGGGCGGTCCTGGCGGGTGACGCCGAGCTTGGCCATGAGCAGGGCGATGCGCTTGGACTGCACCGGGTCCGTCATGTCCCGGGTCTCGGTCACCAGCGCCTTGTAGTAGCGGCGGATGACCTCCTGCTCGCTGGCACGTCGGCAGGCCTCGTCGTCGCTGATGCAGTGCCCGGCCATGTTGACGCCCATGTCCGTGGGGGAGCGGTAGGGGGAGGAGCCCAGGATCTGCTCGAAGAGACGGTTGAGGACGGGGAAGATCTCGACGTCACGGTTGTAGTTGACGGTCTGCACCCCGTAGGCGGCCAGGTGGAAGGGGTCGATGACGTTGACGTCGTCCAGGTCGGCGGTGGCCGCCTCGTAGGCGATGTTGACCGGGTGGTCCAGCGGCAGGTTCCAGATCGGGAAGGTCTCCCACTTGGCGTAGCCCGAGGTCAGGCCGTGCAGATGGTCGTGGTACATCTGCGACAGGCAGGTGGCCATCTTGCCGGAGCCGGGACCGGGGGCGGTGACGACGACGAGGTCGCGCTCGGTGACGATGTACTCGTTGCGGCCCAGCCCGTGCTCGGAGACGATCCGGGCGACGTCATTGGGGTAGCCGGGGATGACGAAGTGGCGGTAGACCTTGAGACCGAGCTTCTCCAGCTTGCGGCGCACGGCCTTGGCCTCCCGGTTGTCCTCCGTCCACTGGGTGATGACAACACTGCCGACGTACAGGCCGTAGTCGCGGAAGGCGTCGATGTGACGCAGGATCTCGTCCTCGTAGGAGGTGCCCAGGTCCGCACGGACCTTGCGGCGCTGGAAGTCGCGGGCGTTGACGGCCACGATGATCTCGACCTCGTCGGCCAGCTCCTTGAGCATGACGATCTTGTTGTCCGGGCTGAAGCCGGGCAGCACGCGCGAGGCGTGCATGTCGTCCACGAGCTTGCCGCCGAACTCGAGGTAGAGCTTGCCGCCGAACTGGGCCCGACGGGCAGCGATGTGCTCGGACTGGGTCCGGATGTACTCGTCGCGGTCAAAACCTGTGCGCATGCGCTCTCCTCGTCCCTGGCTCTCGCAGCGGCCGCAGGGACCGCTGCCCGGGCGCGGCGCGGCGTGCCGGCCCGACGAAGCCTAACGCCGGCGGGTGCCCGAGCCCCGAGCCACGGCGGTGCCCCGCCCTGCTCTTATCGTCACAGCGAGGCCGCGTGCTCGCCGCCCGGTGACCATCCTGTGGGCCGACGGCGAAGGGGCGCCTCCCGCGCGGGAGGCGCCCCTTGGCTGCGATGTCGCGGTAGCGGTACGGGCCGCGGTCGGTCCGGAGAGTCGGCTCAGATGGAGGCGACGCGCTTGGCCAGCTTGGACTTGCGGTTCGCGGCCTGGTTCTTGTGGATGACGCCCCGGGAGACGGCCTTGTCGAGCTTGCGGGAGGCCTTGCGCAGGCCCTCCTCCGCGGCGGCCTTGTCGCCGGCCTCGACGGCCTCACGCACGCGACGCACGTAGGTCTTGAGCTCGGACTTGACGGACTGGTTGCGCAGGCGGGCCTTCTCGTTGGTCTTGATGCGCTTGATCTGGGACTTGATGTTCGCCACTGTGGGAGACGCTTTCTTGACGTTGGATTCGGTCGATGGCCGGAGAGAGGGTTCGCGCACACAGGCCAAGAGGTGGTGGAAGCACCTGGCGAGCCCGGTCGCTGGACCCACCGGCCGGCCAGGCCAGAGGTCCGAACGAAGACCTTACCAGCAGGGCTGGAGCAGGCGAGGACGAGGGCGCCCGGGCAGGACGTGAGGTACGTCAACACCCGGGCTCGGTGCGGGTGCCGCCCCGGGGACGGCGACCGTGTCCGCCGCGCTCAGGCCCAGTGCCGGTGCAGGGCCCGGGTGGCGCGCTCGAAGACGGTACGGCTGAGCGTCGCGCCCTCGCGCCGCACGACGGCGGGATCCACGAGCAGCAGACGGTCCAGGCGCATCTCGCTGGGCCGCCCCTTGGGGTCCCAGGCCCCGGTGCCGATGTCGAACCAGTACCGGCCGTGCTGCGCCTGACGGCTGCGGTCACGGTCGTGGTCCTTGCTGGTGAGCTGGGAGACGACCAGACGCCCGTCCGCACGCGCCAGGACGAGGACCGGACGGTCCTTGCCCTGGCTGGCGTCCTCCTCGTAGGGCACCCACGTCCACACGACCTCTCCGGGGTCGGCGTCGCCGTCGGGGCTGGGGGAGTAGGAGAAGGACGGCAGGCCCCGCGTGCCGACGTCGTAGACGCTCACGCCGCGGTGCGCCCCCGAGACGGTGGAGGCGCCGGAGCCGCTGGGGGCGGTGGCCGTCGGACGGCGGGAGGCGGGGCCGGACGAGGCCGTGGAGGTGCCGGAGCCGGTCGAACCGGTTGAGGCACCGGAGCCAGAGCGTGCGCTCAGCTCGTCCTTGACGACGTCGGTGACAGCGTCACGGGCAGCGCGCCCCAGGACGCGCAGGATCCGGTCAAGCAGTGAGGCCATGGGCCGAGGCTACCGGGGCGGGGCGACAGCCCGCGCCCGCGCCCGTGCCCACGAGGAGCAGCGGGCGCGGGCCACCGCCTCAGCGCCGCGTCGCGGCCTTCATCGCGGCGATGAAGATGACGAGATCGTCGTGCAGGGACGCTAGCGCCGCCTGCCGCTCGGCCGTCTCGCCCGCCAGCAGCGCAGGCACGTGCTCCTCAATGATCCGCACGACCGCTGAGCCGGAGATCGCCCCGTCCGCCCCGGCGGCGATCGCCTCGGCCACCTGCTGGGGCGTGGAGATGCCGAAGCCGAGCAGGACCGGGGCCGCGGCGTCCGCGCGCAGCCGCGCCACTGACTCGGCCAGCCCCACCGTGGAGGAGGCCCTCTCCGTGCCCGTCACCCCCACGCGCGAGACCGCGTACACGTAGCCCCGCGAGCGGCGGGCCACGCCGTCGAGCGTGCTGGTGGAGGCCGACGGCGGGGCGATGTACACCGGGTCGACCCCGGCGGCGTGAGCCGCGGTGGAGAACGCGTCCCCCTCGCGCACCGGCACGTCCGGCAGCAGCACCGAGTCCACGCCGCTGTCCGCGCACAGGCGGTAGAACTCCTCCAGCCCGACGGCGAAGGGCACGTTGCCGTAGATGAGCAGCCCGATCGGCAGGTCCGGGTGTCGCTCACGCACCCGGCGCACCACCTGCAAGGACTCGCGCAGGCCCACCCGGGCCTCCAGTGCGCGGATGTGGGCGCGCTGGATCGTGGGGCCGTCGGCCACCGGGTCGGAGAAGGGCACGCCCAGCTCCAGGGCGTCGGCGCCGCCCTCGATGAGCGCCTCGATGACGGCCTCACTGAGCTCGGCCGTGGGGTCGCCGAGCATGACGAAGGGAACGAAGGCCCCCTCGTCCTGCTCGGACAGACGACGGAACATCTCGGGGTAGCGGGACATCTCAGACCTCCTCACCGGTGCCGGAGGCACCGGACTCGTGCTGGGCCAGGCCCAGGTACTCGTTGCGCTTGCCCATCTGGGCGAGCATGCGGGCGGCGCGGGTGACGGCGCTGTCCTCGCTGAAGGACCCGCCCAGGCGCATGCGGACCTGGTCGAGGTCCTTGTCGCCGCGTCCCGACAGGCACACGAGAAGATGCGGCGTGGGCGCGTCCGCGGGGGTCTGGCGGGCGATCTTCAGGGCCTGCGCCAGGGCGTGGGCCGACTCCAGGGCGGGGATGATGCCCTCCCAGCGGGAGAGCTCGACGAAGGCCTCGACGGCCTCGTCGTCGGTGACGCCGACGTAGGTGGCGCGCCCGGTGTCCGCCAGCCAGGCGTGCTCGGGACCCACCCCCGGGTAGTCCAGGCCGGCGGAGACGCTGAAGGACTCCTCCACCTGCCCCTCGTCGGTGCGCATGAGGTAGGAGTGCGCGCCGTGGAGGATCCCCAGGCGTCCCGCGTTGATGGGGGCGCCGTGACGGCCCGAGGACAGGCCCTCCCCGGCCGGCTCGACACCGATGAGCCCCACACCCTCGTCGGCGATGAACTCGCTGAACATGCCGATGGCGTTCGAGCCGCCCCCCACGCAGGCGATGACCTGGTCGGGCAGGCGCCCGGTGAGGGCGAGCACCTGGGCGCGCGCCTCGACGGAGATGCACCGGTGGTACTCGTGCACGATCGTCGGGAAGGGGTGGGCGCCCGCCGCCGTGCCCAGCAGGTAGTGGGTGGTGGCGAAGGAGGCGGTCCAGTCACGCAGGGCCTCGTTGACGGCGTCCTTGA
>ERZ772827.1298-NODE-1298-length-12749-cov-3.050575_pt1 | contig 12749 bp, 11 predicted proteins | sample MGYA00580850_ERZ772827 | MGnify/ENA primary metagenome ERZ772827 (study PRJEB29015, sample SAMEA2737950) | human oral metagenome | biome: human oral; feature: human-associated habitat; material: dental | place: China | collected 2145 ...
GAGCAAAGCGGAGGGGATTAAATTCTTACCCATCCCCTCAATCTGATAAGGGTGGATGTCTTCTTTATTGATTTTTCCTGTATCAAAATAGCCTTTGAGAATGGAGCCATCGGCATCTACACCTATAACTTTGATGTTTGGATTTTTCTCTTTGAGGAACTTCGCTGTGCCGGAAATCGTACCTCCAGTTCCTGTACAGGCAAACAGGTGGGTAATCTTTCCTTCGGTTTGTTCCCAGATTTCCCTGCCTGTGCTTTGGTAATGAGCATCGATGTTCAGTTCATTAAAATACTGATTGATGTATATGGCATTAGGGGTTTCTTGGGCTATTCGTTTTGCGGTTTCGTAGTAGGACCTTGGGTCGTCTGGCTCTACATTGGCAGGGCATATATGCACTTCTGCACCGAGAGCTTTTAGATAAGACATTTTCTCTGGCTTGGTTTTATCGCTAACGGCAAGTATGCACTTATAGCCCTTAATAATGGCAACCATTGCAAGTGCAAAACCCGTATTCCCAGAGGTGGTTTCTACGATAACGGAATCTGGGTTCAGGAGCCCTTTCTTCTCTGCATTCTCTACAATGTGCAGCGCGATTCTGTCTTTTGCGGAATGACCAGGGTTAAAGCATTCTAACTTGGCATATACCTTTGCAGGAGTGTTTCCTACCGTTTTATTGAGCTTTACAAGGGGAGTATTCCCTATAAGTTCAAGAATATTATCGTGAACATTCTTCATTTCTATATCGTTTTATGGTTTGCAAATATATTATATTATCTAAGGAGTGTTTTAGTTCAGCTGGCTTCCCAAGTATTCCCATTCTTGAAGGGCTAAATCCAGCTCCTCTTTTTTGGCGTTATAGGTTTCTAATGCCTCTTCTGAGGGGTTAAACTTGGAGAAATCCACTTCAAAGGCTTCTATTTCGAGCTCGAGCTGGGAGATTTTCTCTTCCACTTTTTTTATCTTGTTCTGCAAAGCCTTTTGCTCTTTGCTTACGAAGGTATTTTTTGTAGTTGTAACCTCTGTTTTAGCTGAAGTCTCAGAGCTTTTATCTCTATTTTGATGAGTGTGTTCCTGCTTTGGGGAGGTTCTGGAGCTTTCCAGTTTTGCTTTCTCCATAGAGACTTCACGGAGGCTTTCCTTTTGTCTGTATTCGAGGTATTCATCTATATTGCCGAGGAATTCTTTCATCTTTCCGTTTCGGAATTCAAAGATTTTATCAGCAAGCCCTTGGAGGAATTCCCTGTCGTGCGAGATAACGATGAGCGTACCCTCAAACTTATTTAATGCGAGCTTGATAATCTCCTTAGACTGTATGTCTAAGTGGTTGGTAGGCTCGTCCATAATCAGCGTATTGAATGGTCGCAGGAGGAGTTTGCAGAGGGCTAATCGGTTTCTCTCGCCTCCCGAGAGTACTTTGGTCTTTTTATCTACATCTTCACCAGAGAAGAGGAAGCTCCCGAGCAGGTCTCTTACTCTTGGTCTGGTTTCTTCGGTGGCAGCATCTTCAGCTTCTTGGAGTACGGTTTTATTCGGGTCTAATACCTCTTCTTGGTTCTGTGCAAAGTAGCCGATATTTACATTATGACCGAGCGACCAGCTTCCTGTATAATCGGTGATTACACCTGACAGAATCTTTGCAAGGGTAGTTTTCCCCTGACCGTTTTGCCCGAGAAGAGCTATTCTGTCTCCTCTTTCCACGAAGAAATTTACACCATCAAAGACTTTTTTATCTCCGTAGGATTTACCGAGGTTCTCGGCTTCAAAAATAACTTTACCTGGTATGATGGATTGCTCAAATCGGATATTAAACTTGGAGACATCTTCATTATCTATCTCTATCCGCTCAATCTTTTCCAACTTCTTGATGAGCGACTGTGCAAAGCTCGCCTTAGTAGCAGATGCACGGAATTTATTGATGTTATCTTCCATTTGCTTTATCTCTGCATCCTGATTTTTCTTTGCCTGCATCAGTTTTTCTCGTCTTTCTTTCCTTAGCTCAAGGTATTTTGAGTAGTTGGCTTTGTAGTCATCAATCTTTTTATTATTCACATCAAAGGTTCTGTTGCACACGGAGGTCATAAACTGCTTATCGTGGCTTACGAGGACAATTGCCCCTGTGTAGTCCTTTAAAAAGTTTTCTAACCAGATGATGGACTCCATATCCAAGTGGTTGGTAGGCTCGTCCAGCAGCAGAAGGTCATTATTTTGGAGGAGGAGTTTTGCGAGTTCTATCCTCATCCGCCAGCCTCCAGAGAAGGTATCGGTGATTTTATTAAAGTCATCTGCCTTGAAGCCAAGCCCGAGAAGGACTTTTTCCACATCGCCTTCCAGATTATAGGCATCGTGGTGCTGGAGTATATCATTGAGGTCGGTCATTCTTTGGATGAGGTTGGCATAGTCGTCAGACTCGTAATCTGTACGCGTAGTGAGCTGCTCATTAACCTCTTCCAGATCAGCTTTCCATTGATTAATCTGCTCAAAAGCCTGTAGAGTTTCCTCCCAGACTGTTCGCCCTTTTACAAAATCAAGATCTTGTTTTAGGATTCCGATGGTGATATTCCCTTCTGGAACTACATTTCCCTCATAGAAATTAATTTCATTAGAGAGGATTTTCAGCAGTGTAGATTTCCCTGCTCCATTTTTACCGACTAAACCGATTTTATCTGCTCTTTTTATGGTGAAATTTACATCTCGGAATAAATAATTCCCCGAATGGTGCAGACCTAAACCCTGAACTGATAGCATTTCCTTAATAAAAGATTAAAATTAAGCCCGCAAAGATAATGTTTTTAGCGGTTAGCACTATAGTTGGTGAGTACAGTATAGCTTGTGAGGCTCTTATCCACAGCACTGCAGGTATTTATCACTAAAAGCCATTAGCCAGCTGCCAAAAGCTAAAAGCTAATAGCCCTATATTTGCACCTATGAATTCCGAGCTTGAATTACAACTTAAGACTTTGCCCACAGAGCCTGGGGTGTATAGATATTACGATAAAAACAATCAGCTACTGTATGTAGGAAAAGCAAAAAACCTGAAAAAAAGGGTGATGTCCTATTTCAATAAAAAACTCTCAGGGTACAAGACCAAGATTATGGTAGGCAAGATTCATCATTTGGAAACCACCATTGTACCCAGTGAATACGATGCACTCATCCTTGAAAATAACCTGATAAAAGAATACCAGCCTTTCTACAATGTAATGATGAAGGATGATAAGTCCTACCCCTGGCTGTGTATTAAAAATGAGCATTTCCCAAGAATCTTCCTCACCCGAAAGAGAATAAAGGACGGCTCCGAATACTATGGACCTTATGCCAAGATAAAACCCGCAAGAGTACTCTTAGAGACCATTAAACAGATTTATAAAATCCGCTCCTGTGGTCTTAATTTATCCCCAGAAAAGATTGCCGAAGGCAAGTACAGAGTATGTTTGGAATACCATATAAAGAACTGCGAAGGTCCTTGCGAAGGCTTGGAACTCGAAGAGGAGTATAATAAAAAAATAGATGCCATCAGGGGAATCGTAAAAGGGGATTTCAGGCTGGCAAAAAAGTACCTGACCGAGCAAATGCTCCACTACGCAGGGAGATTAGAATTTGAAAAAGCACAAGCCGAAAAAGAAAAACTCACCCTCCTCGAAGATTACCAAGCAAAGCACACCGTAACCAATCCGAATATAGACGATGTAGATGTCTTTGGAATGACAAGCGATGAGGTAGCAGTCTATATCAACTTCTTTAAAATTCGAAATGGAAACATCATACAGAGCTACACCACTGAGATAAAACGAATTTTAGAGGAAACCGATGAGGAAATATTAGAGGAGGCATTGATAGAAATCCGCCAGAAGTTCAGATCGGATTCTAAGGAAATCCTCCTCCCTTTCCACCTTAGCGTAGAAATCCCCAACACTAAGATCTTCGTGCCCAGAGCAGGAGATAAGAAACGAATCGTAGAGCTCTCCGAAAAGAATGCAAAAGAATACCGCATAGAAAAGCTGAAACAAACCCAGATTTTAGACCCTGAAAGGCATACCAACCGCATAATGGCAGAGATGAAAACCCTCCTCAGAATGCCCGTAGAGCCCCGCCATATAGAGGGATTCGATAATTCTAACATACAAGGGACAAACCCCGTATCTGCCTGTGTAGTCTTTAAAAATGGCAAGCCCAGCAAGGAGGATTACCGCATCTTTCATCCCAAAACAGTGCAGGGGGCAAATGATTTTGCCACAATGGAAGAAGTCATCTACCGCCGTTATAAGCGGATTTTAGATGAAGACCGAGAACTCCCACAATTGATATTAATAGACGGTGGAAAGGGCCAACTCTCATCGGCTGTAAAAAGCCTGAAACTTCTCGGTTTGTATGGTAAAATCACCATCATCGGGATTGCCAAAAGATTGGAAGAACTCTACTTCCCCGAAGATTCTATCCCGCTTTATTTAGACAAAAAATCCGAGACGCTGAAAATCCTCCAACAGGTGAGGGACGAGTCTCACCGCTTTGGAGTGAGGCACCACAGAATCCGTAGGAAAAATGCCACCATCAAATCCGAGCTTCAAGAAATACCAGGCATTGGTGAGAAAAGCATCACCCTCCTTCTCTCCAAACTCAAATCGGTAAAACGAATAAAAGATTCCTCTCTCGAAACCCTCGAGGAAATCCTCGGCAAAGCCAAAGCAAAACTCATCTGGGAGTATTTTCACCGTACCCAATAAACCAGCCATTTAGTCAAAAGGTCTAAAGTTGACCCCTACAGGATCTGAAATTGACCTCACAGGGTCTAAAATTGACCCTACAGGGTATAATTGGCAGTTAGCTATTAGCTTCTGGCTAAGTGCCTCACCTGCAAGGTGTGGGTAAGTGCCCCTCGTGCTAACGAGTGCTCCCCACGCTAGTGGGTGGGGAGCCAGAATTCATCATTGTAGGGGATTTCCTCATCGTTGTGGATGGAGTCTAATTGAGCTCCGACTTCCAAAAGCTGTTCGGGGGTGAGGGCTTGCTCCAAATAAGGGAAGAGGGTACGCTCCTCGAAGCGGATATGTGCCGTTACTTTATCAGCAAAGAGGGTAAGGAGCTGTTCTTCCTCCACTTGGTTAATCGCTTGAATGATTTCTCTAATCTCCTCGTGCTCACGGATGGCCTGCTGGGTATGCTCATTATCGGAATAAGGGAAGAGGATGCGCTCTTCTTCATCAAAATGCTGCTTTTGGTGAGTCTCCCAATGGAAATTCACAAAGCGGCGAATTCTATCGTAGGAGATTCCTTTTTTCAATCCTTGGCGAATCTTCCAACCTGCGAGCAGACTGAAGTGGTGGTCTCTGGAGAGGGGCACTATATTTTTATCTCTTTTCATAATTGGTGTGCTTTTTTTGCAGACGAAGTTAAGGCTTTTTCATCATTCCGCCTTATTGGTAAGCCTTGTGAGGAAAGAATATTCTTCTTGTGCTATTTTCTCAACCTTGAAACCATTGTTCTCAGCTGCTTTTCTCAGGGTTTCATAGTCCAGATAGAGCCATTTGAGGGGTTGCTCGGTATCCTGCTTATAGTGGATGAAGTAATCTACCTCGCCGTAGTACCGCCCTGCGGGGATATAGATACCACCATCTACATCTCGGTCATACATATAGATAATATCGGTGCTGTCGATAAGGATTTGTCCGCCACTTGCCAGCAGGGTTTTCAGCTTTTGGAGATAGGTATCTATGGTATTTAAGCTCTGAAAAATCCCCGTACCGTTCATCAGGAGGAGGAGGGTATCAAATTTCTCTGTGGGAAAGTGGAGGATATCTGCACAGACGGTATTCTTAATGCCTCTTAGCTTGCAGACCTCTATGGAAAGAGGGGAAAAATCCAATGCACAAACGCTGAGCCCGCGATTATTTTGGAGAAAAAGGCTGTGAGAGCCTGCTCCTGCACCAATATCCAATATCTTTCCGAAGGATAGCTGGAGGGCTTTTTGCTCTAAGGTATTCATCTCATCAAAATCTCGGAAGAGATAGGCTACAGGGAGCTCATCTATATCTGAAATAGAGGTTTCTGTGAGGATATCCGCAGGTTTTTGGGTGTGGTAATAGTCCCAAATTGCCTTTCCCATTAAGTCTTTCATAAGAGTTTTGGTTTAAATTAAAAAGTACAATGCAAAAATACATTGTACTTTTATCTATTATGGTTAATAAACAATTATTTATTCAGAAGTTTGAATACTTCGCCCAACTGATGTATTAAATCTGATGGGAGGAAGGATTCTTTTGAATGTGCTTCTGCTGCGAAATCTCCTGCTTTACCGTGCATCCACACACCGAGGAGTGCTGCTTGCAGGCTGGTGTAGCCCTGCGCAAGGAGGGAAGTGATAATCCCTGTAAGGACATCACCACTGCCGCCTTTTGCCATTCCTGAGTTGCCCGTAATATTATAATATACCTTGCCTTCTGGGGTTATAATCTGGGTTCTGTGATCTTTCAGTACAATATAAATCTTGAGCTCTTCGGCGAGTTTTTTAGCTTCATCCAATCGCTCAAAAGAGTTTTTAAACTGTCCGAACAACCTTTCAAACTCACCAATATGCGGTGTGATGATACTCCCTTCTGGGATATGTTTTAACAGCTGATGATTCTGAGCAATGATATTCAGCGCATCGGCATCCATCACCAAGGGCTTGTTGTAGGATTTCAGGAAGTTTGCAAAAGCCTCCTGCGTCTGAGGCTCGGTACCCAAACCAGGACCAATGCCTATGGTATATTCATCATCAGTAATGGTAATGGTATCGATGAAGTCATTACCTCCTTTTCTGAACATCGCCTCTGGATTATTGGTCTGCATAATGTGGTAGCCAGAATCCACAGATACCGAATACACCAGACCGCTACCTGTTCTAAGAGCAGCAGCAACGGAGAGTACTGCAGCTCCCATCTTGCCATAGCTCCCCGCAATAAGCGCCGACTTCCCGAAGCGCCCCTTATGAGTAAATGCCTCTCTTCTTCGGAAGAAGCTGTTGATTTTTGCATCATCACTGATGAAATGCTCCACCTCTACCTCATCGATATAATTCTTATTAAGCCCGATATCCAAAATATGGACTTGACCGCAATACATACCGCTCTCTGGGTGCAGGAAAGCCTTCTTCCAGAACTGATAGCTGAGGGTATAATCTGCCTTGAAAATAGCTGTGCCCTCTGGATACATATCATTAATATAGAGCCCGGACGGGATGTCTAACGATACTTTGTGGACATTCTCCAAACCATTGAGAAAATCGATGATTTTAATGAAGTCTGGGTGATCTATCTTACCTTTAAGCCCCATACCGAAGAGGGCGTCTATTACGCAGGAGTTTTCCTCAAACTTGAGTTCATAGGCTTTCTCAAAGCTAAGGAGCTCGATATCTCCCAGCTCACGAAGTCTCTTATGATTTTTCGCAGCCTCTGGTGGCAGCTCTTTCGGATTAAAGCTGAAAACTTTTACATAAAAGCCCTTTGCTTTCAAGATTCTTGCAATGGCATATCCATCACCAGCATTATTGCCCTTTCCGCAGAAGATATTAAACCTTTTTACCTGGTAGAGATTTTTGGTAATCCACTCAGCACAGGCATTGGCAGCTCTCTCCATCAGGTTTACAGAAGGCATATCTTCCTCCTTAATGGTGAGTTCTTCACATTTTCTAATTTGTTCTAATGCTAATATTTTCATAACGATTTCCTAAAAATATCCCGCAAATATAATCAATTTGTAAATATTTTTACGGTATGAAGAATATTTAGTTCTAATATGAAAAGTACTTATTTAAAATTTTTCTTTTATTTTAAATCCTATTAAGACGCCTAAGAAGTTTAGGAGGATATCATCTACATCAAAAATTCCGAGACGAGTGAAATATTGGCAGGCTTCTATTATGAATATTGCAGTGAGAAAGTCCAGTACTAATCTATGCAGTTGATTATATCGTGAGGACCACCAACCGAGAAATCCGAAAGGTATAAACATTACTATATTGCCAATGAGATTAATTGCTATACTGAGATAATTATGGTTGAGAAACTGCTCTTTTACAAATAAGCCAGTGGAAACAATGGGTATAACTCGCACGATATGGAAATCCATTGGCTTTCTGCCAAATCCGAGAAACATTAAGTAGAGTATCAGGAGGGTATAGGGTAGAAGAAGAGTTTTGTAAAGTTTTTTTATTAGCATTGTGCAAAGGTATCATAATAAAGAGAGGGACTAATAAAAAAAACGCAAAGTTTGGGAGCAATTATTTTTAAGCGCCTCACTGGCTACGGTGTGGCTAAGTCCGTCAGCTGGTGGCTGTGCCCGCCACGCTGTGGCTGCTTCACCGGCTACGGTGTGTTTGGGCGGTTATTATTACATTTGCAGGCATCTTGTGGTACAATTGCCACAGGTGGGTTTATATGAAGTATATTTTTTTGTCCTTAATATCGGCATTATTGTTATCGGTTTCGTGGCCAGTGTATGGAGTGCCGTTTTTTATTTTTATAGCGCTTGTTCCGCTTTTGGTATTGGAGCACGATATCATAAAATTTAGTAAGATAAAGCACAAAGGCTGGGTAGTATTTGGGCTTTCATACTTGTGTTTTGTGGTGTGGAATATCATTACTACGGGCTGGCTCTATGGCTCCAAAAATCCTGATGGCTCACAGTCTTTGCAGGCGGTGGCTTTTCCAGTCTTGGTTAATTCCCTGCTTTATGCCATCGTATTTCAGTTGTATTCTGTTTATAAAAAGGTGCAGGGAACTTATTGGGGATTAGCTTTCTTTGTGGTGATATGGTTGAGCTTTGAGAAATTTCATCTCAGTTGGGAGCTTAGCTGGCCTTGGCTGAATTTGGGAAATGTATTTGCGGAATACCCGAAACTGATACAGTGGTACGATACCGTTGGTGCTACGGGAGGGAGTCTATGGATACTGTTGGCAAATGTCCTTGTATTCTATACCCTCAGGATTTGGGAAGCGGGACGAAGCAGGAAGGCACTCGTAAAGCATCTTGCAATCTTGGGGGTACTGATAAGTGTGCCTGTGGTAGTGTCTTTATTCAAGTATTATTCATTTGATGAAAAGCCCGTTGGTGAGGTAAAGGTAGTGATGATACAGCCCGCCCTTGACCCTTATACCGAGAAATATACGAAGGATAGCCTTAGCATTCTAAAAGATATAATGGAACTCGCCCATACGGCGGATGCTGCTAAGGTGGATTATTACCTTGCACCAGAGACGGCAGTGCCAGGTTATGGCTCGCTTTCGGAGAAGGGGTTTCATCAATCAAGGCTCATAGGTGAGATTAAAGGCTTCTTGGAGGCTCACTCACATTCGGCTTTTGTGAGCGGAGCATCTACTCATCAATTCTTCTTTTCTAATGAAAATTTGCCACCCTCTGCTTATCAAATACAGGCTCAGCCCGAAGTTTGGGTGGAGAATTATAATACTGCACTTCAAATTATCCCAAAGGAAGAGGTGCAGACTTATCACAAAGCTAAACTGGTGCCTGGTGTTGAGATTTTTCCTTATATGAAAACCCTTAAACCCCTGCTGGGCGATGCTATGCTGAATCTCGGAGGAACTGTAGCCTCTCTGGGAACAGATGAAAAGCGAAAGGTCTTCCGAAACCCATATAATAAAGGTGCAATAGCCCCTGTTATCTGCTATGAGAGCATTTATGGAGAGTTTGTAACGGATTATGTGAAAAACGGAGCTAACTTCCTCGGAATACTGACCAATGACTCTTGGTGGGGCGAAACACAAGGGTATAAGCAACTCCTTTCCTATGCAAGGCTGAGAGCTATAGAAACCCGTAGAGAGATTGCAAGAGCGGCTAATTCTGGTGTATCTGCACATATCAATGCCCTTGGTGAAATTGAGGAAAGTACTTTCTATGGGGATAAAACGGCTTTGTATTCTGCTATTAAATTGTATCAGGGAGAGACTTTCTATACTCGTGCTGGAGATTTTATTTCCAGAATAGCGATATTCAGTATTGGCTTTCTTGTGTTCTACACGCTATTAGATAAGTATCAGAACAGGAAAAAGAAGAAGTAATGAATAAGTGATAATAATATTAGGAATAAGAAAAGAGGGCAGTTAAGCTCTCTTTCTGGCTTTGGCGAGCATTGGTATAGAGATGATGCCCATTACGAGCATTATAACCAATTGTACAGAATGAGAAAGAAAGGCATAAGACAGCCCAATTCTTGCACCTTCATCTGCATCTCTACCCATAGAGAGGAAAAGAGCCGATATACCGAGTTTCAATGCGAAGTGATAAGCACCTATCCCCCCCGAAGCAGGAATCATCATCCCCAGAGTACCCACTACTACGATAAAGAATCCATCGGTAATGCTAAAATCAGCAGTCTCTGGCAAAGCAAAACACGCCATATAAGTAGCCATATAATAGCATAACCATATCCCAAGACTCTCAATGATGAATAGCACCTTTTTTTTGAGCCTGAATATGGAGAGAAGTCCATCAAATATTCCCTCTATAAAGCCGATGATTTTACCGATAAACCTAAGTTTTTTAAGCCTTTCTTTCAAGATGAAAAATAGAATACTCCCGATAAGACCCATTAAAACTATTCCTATAATAAGTGCAGGGTTGATACTGATGCCCGACTGAGCGTAGAAACTGTAAATAGCACCAGCTTTAAAGACCAGACTAAGCCCCAGAAACAGGAGCATACATACTAAATCTACAACCCGTTCTAATACAATCGTACCAAAAGATTTATCTACGGGTACTTTTTCTACACTGTAAAGTGCTGTGGAGCGGGCAATCTCCCCACTGCGGGGAATGGTAAGGTTCATTAAATATCCGAATGACAGAGACCATAAAGAATTTGCAGATGAAATGCTGTATCCCAAAGGCTCGAGCAATAGATTCCAGCGGATGGCTCTTATCCAGTATGCCATTAGCCCAAATACTACAGAAATGAATATCCACCATTAATTCGCCTGCGAGAGACTCTCTCTAATGGCTTTAAACTCCAGCCCACGCAAAGCCAGCCACATAAATACAGCAGCAAAGCAAAGTGAAATAATGATGATAAGTGTATTTTTAAGAATAGAAGATTGAGTATTCTGGCTCATAGATTAGCGTGCTGACTGCTTAGAGCAGGTTGGTCTTTTCATTTGGGAAAACTATTTTCGGTTGGAAGCCCTCTGCTTCCTCAGGAGTCATCTGTGCATACGCAATAATAATAATGATATCTCCTTTCTGAACCTTTCTTGCTGCGGGACCATTTAGGCAGACTTCTCCAGATTTTCTTTTGCCTTTTATTACATAGGTATCAAAGCGCTCACCGTTATTTACATTTACAATATAGACTCTTTCACCTACAATTAAGCCAGCAGCATCCATCAGATCTTCATCAATTGTGATACTTCCTATATAATTAAGGTCGGATTCTGTAACACTTACCCGATGGATTTTAGATTTAAATACTTCAATAAACATGGCGGCAAATGTAAGTATTAATTTTAATGTGATAAATTTTCGTGTAATTTCAGATGCTTTGAAAGAAGTATAGTGTGTTGCTAATCAATGATAACTACTACATCTCTCTCTATTATTAAGCATTAAAATGCCAAAAAAAATTCATTAATCTTATAAAATGGTATTACAATTGCTAATATCCTTATTAGGTACAGATTATATGATTTTTGACAGGTTTACTTGCGTGTGTAGAAAAACTTTATATATTTGTTACCCAATAAATCAAAGCGTAAGAATCTTAACTTTTTAAATAAATTAAATTATGAACAAAACAGAGTTAATTGAAGCTATGGCTAAGGATGCAGGGATTTCCAAAGTAGCAGCAAAAGCAGCTTTGGAATCTTTTCTTTCTAATGTAACCACTACACTTACAAAGAAAGATGGCAGAGTGTCTCTTATCGGATTTGGGACATTTTTTGTGGCAGAGAGATCTGCAAGATCAGGTATTAACCCTGCCACTAAGAAACCAATTAAAATTGCTGCTAAGAAAGTAGCGAGATTTAAACCAGGAGCAACACTTGTGAATGCTGTAGCTGGTGTTAAGAAAAAATAATTGTTTTTATTTTCTCATCCATTCAAAGAAGCTAAACCTCGCGTATAGCTTCTTTTTATTTGTGATTATTTTTATACTTTCGCGCTGTTTTTGTTTCCATAGCTATGCAGCATATAGAGAATATCAGTAAACTTTTCAGTAGAGATTTTGTAGAAAATCCAATGATAGAGTCTTTTGAGGCAGGAGTAATCAGTTTGGTGAGTGGTAGGCTGGTAGCTTGCGACCCTTTAATTACTAATGATATGAAGCCTTTCAAAGTCTCTTTCCCAAAGGGAGATTTTACTGTTATCGTTCATAAGGAGAGAGAAACGGGTTGTATTGCTTATGTGGAGATTATTTTCGGTAAAGAGACCGTCACTCACTGGGAAATGGCTACTACCGATGGACAAAATATAGCCGATTTAAACGATAATGAAATCTTCGGCTATCCCGTTCAGAGCGGTATGGGCTGTTTTATGGATGTTGATACTCAGGATAAATTAAATCTTTTAGAACGGGAGATTTATAATAAGAAAGGCGACTTATTTATGGGGATTTATGAAGAGTTTTTTCATCAATATTTCTCTGGAGGCGAGCAATATGCCTTTTTAAATCCCGATGAATCTAATACAGGGAATATTTTTGCTTTTGAAGCTGGCTTTGGAGAAGGTTTTTATGCGAGTTATATCGGGTTTAATGCCGAGTCTAA
>ERZ772827.1301-NODE-1301-length-12738-cov-8.028858_pt1 | contig 12738 bp, 9 predicted proteins | sample MGYA00580850_ERZ772827 | MGnify/ENA primary metagenome ERZ772827 (study PRJEB29015, sample SAMEA2737950) | human oral metagenome | biome: human oral; feature: human-associated habitat; material: dental | place: China | collected 2145 ...
CCCCCCCCCCCCCCCCCCCCCCCCCCCGGCGGGGGGGGGGGGGGGGGGGGGGGGGTCGCACCGGGCTGGTGGGTCGGGAAGGGCGGTCAGGACGGCGGCCGGGCGAGGCCCTGACGCAGCGTCCTGACAGCGCGTCCTCAGGGTCGAGTCACGAGCTGGACGGCGGTGCCCGTCTGTGAGGTGGTGTTGCACATTCATCCTGGGTGTGGCGGCGCGTCGGTGACATAGTTTCAACGTTTTGTGCCCCTGGGTGGGGGCTGGCAGAGGGATGAATGTGCAGCGCGGTCGTCGTTGCACATTCATCCCTGCTCCTGGCCCCTGTGCCACCGCGAAGATCCGCGTGATCCAGCCACTCTATGATCGTCGATTGTAAAAAGAATGTGCAACTTCCTCACTGGAGGCCCAGGGGGCCAACCGGTCACGGCCCAAGTGCCAGCGCCGTTCGGAGGCCCTGGAGGACCGGAGCGCGGTGGCCCGCCGCCGGCGCGTCGGCCTCGCTCGCGCCAGCATGGCCGGAGGGCACCTTGTTCCCTGCAATCAGGTCTTGACCTGTTTGCTTGCGCCGTAAGGGGTCAAGGAATTGCGGAATGCCTTTCTCTGCGGTATCTGAGATCGTTCGTAGGCACAGCGCGGACAGGACTAGGGGGCGGGCGCGTCCTCCTGGCGGTGCTGGTGCGGGTGGAGGTGGTGTGCTATTGTCTGGCACGTGGGAGCAAAAGGTGATGCCAGCGCGTCGTCACCGGTGAGGAGGAGAATCTCATGGGGGATAGGGGTGCGCCGTACGTCTTCGTGAGGGCGAGGTCGGAGGCGGCGCCGCTCCCGGCTGAGAGGATACCGGTTGGTGTGGTAGCGCGTCTCGCAGGCCGCGAGTCTTGTGCGGTGTGTACGCAGGCGCGCGGGTGGCAGGGAGGGGTGCCGTCCTCGATTCGCACCGGGCGCGTCGGTAACCTGGGCGCCTCGAGGTTGGGTGGGGCACAGGGGGAGGATGTGCTCGTCTCAGGACCACCCTCGGAGAACGGCTCGTTCTACGGGTCCCTGGAACGTGCCGGACCCGGGTGGCTGGGACGGGTCTGAAGCGGAGCGTTCGAGCAATTAGGTATTGTTATGTTCGCGTTATAGGCGTGCTGCCGTGCTGGACCGTCTTGCGCCACGGCCGACGCAGGAGAGGATAAGGTGTTTAAGGATTATGTACGCGTACTCCCTCTTCTCTATAATGTTAATATATGGACTCTTTTCCGTCGTCATTCTGATCAATGTGATTGGAAGTGTCGTGAAAACGCTGTGTTTGATGCTGGAACGTATGCACTTCCGGAATGCCTATGGCCTGTCCGTGCAGCGGATGCTGGCAGAGAGTCCCATTGACCGTACCGAGGTCAGACGGCTGGCTGCTCCCCGGGACCGACGTGCTCAGGTAAAGGCGGCTAAGTACGTGACGACCTGGGATCCCGTTCCATTCGACATCGCTATGCAGTTCGTTTTCCTGCTCTGCGCCCAGCCGCCCTCGTCCCCGTACCCGAACGCTCAGGGCCCCGGCGCGCCTCACCCGGGCACGCCTCAGGATGCCTTCCAGTACCCTGACCCCGGGCGCGAAGAGGATCTGTTCCAACGGTAAGGGAGGATCTGTCGATAGGACGCCCGTATAAGTGACATCTTATGGTTCGGGAAAACTTATCGGCGGCACCGCTCAGAGCTGGTCCAGTGGCATGGGTAGAGCGCATGGCAGCCTGTGGGTGGTGGCAACCGGAACGTCGCCTGAGGGCCCGGTGATCCGTTGCCTCCGCAGGTCCTGGGCCTGACCGAGTGCGGGAGGGGCTCACTGGGCCTTTCGCAGCTCGGTCGTCCTGGTGAAATACTCTGGACACGGCGTCATTCCTTGACTAACCTGGTGGCATCAGCCGGACGCACCTACCCCAGGCGTCGTTCGTACCCCACCCCACCCTATGGAGGACAGTATGGCAGGCATGGTTTCTGCTGCTGAGGGCGCCATTCTCAAGGGCGCCAACACCGTCGCCACCACCCGACAGGAGCTCGACGGACGCATCAAGCAGGTCGAGAGCCAGATTCTCGCAATCGGTTCCAACTGGCAGGGCTCCGCCGCGGTGGCCTTCCAGGCCCTCATGGTCCGTTGGAACGAGGACACCCGCAAGGTCAACAACGCACTCATCCAGTTCGAGGAGAACCTGCGTAGGACCCAGCAGGACTACGACGCCACGGACCAGGACCAGGAGGCCATCTTCAACAAGATCGCGAGCCGGCTCCGCTGACACCTCACGCAAGGAGAGAAACAAAATGGACCTCAAGGTCAACTACGCCACCCTCAGCACCGCCTCGACCGACCTGAGCGACGGCGCCAACGGCATCCAGTCCACCCTCGACTCCATGGACGCCGACCTCCGTCAGCTTCAGACCAACTGGGACGGTGAGGCCCAGCAGGCCTACCTTACCGCCAAGCAGCAGTGGACCGAGGGCATGGACGATATGCGTCAGGTGCTCCTCCAGATCAGCCAGCTGGTTGATCAGGCCAACCAGTCCTACAGCTCTACGGACCAGGCCAACGCCGCACGCTTCCAGTGATCCCGGGGCCGTTATTCGGCCCGTGCGAGTATCAGACCGGACGCCGCCCCGCCTAGGTGGGGCGGCGTCCTCGTGTGGGCCGCTGACCTGAAGCAGTGGAACTATGCTTTTACTGACAGGCCGCGTGAAGCGGCTACTTACTGATTCCGCGGCAGGTCCGTGGTAATCGTCAGCCTGCGTTCTCCCAGAAGGAGGACGGTGCCGAACGGGACCTCAACCCGCTCACCACGAGGAAGGAAATAGCTCGCCCCGTCGCGCATGCGTACGTGGGTGCCGTTGGCTGAGAAGGCGTCCTCCACCCAGACCCCGTGCTTACTGCACCCCACACGCAGGTGGGTGCGGGACAGGGAGCGGGTGGGGTCACTGAGGGTTACTAGACGCTGACCCGGGTCAGAGGTCGATGGTGCCCGCCCCAGGACCAGGACCGTGTCGTCAACAGGAAGACGTTCACCGGAGTCCACCACGAGGTAGGGGATCGGGCCCGCCTGGGTGGGTGCCTGAGCCGGAGACCGGTGGGCCTGGTCCGCGTCAGGCTCCTCCCGGGGCTCCTGGGCCGCCAGGGGTGCTGCTGCGGGGGAAGACCCTGAGATGGGGGCGGGCGCCGGGTCGGGGGAGGGCTCCCGGGTCGGGGGCGGATCCTGCGGACTGGGGGCGCTGTGCTCCTGATCGTGGGGTAGGGCCTGCTCCGGCTCGGGGGCGACGTCGTGGTCAGCGGGAACGTCGGCGTCATCGTCAGGAGTCTGCGCGAGGTCAGGGGCGTCGTCCGGTGTGCCGGACGCCGGTGGGGCCTGCTCCGGCTCGGAGGGGGCGTCGTCGGGTGTGCCGGGCGCTGGTGCAGCGGGGGAGGCCGAGGAGGGTGCGCTCACGAGGGGGAGCGGCTGGAGCACCGGCGTCGGCTGCTCGACCGGTTCCGGTAGGGACGGTGCCACCGGGGCCAGCTGCGGTGGCCTCACGGGACCAGGCTGCCGCGCCGCGGGAGCAGGTGGTGTCTCCGCAGGCAGCTGGGCCGCCGGGTCCTGCGGTGCGGGAGCAGCGGGAGGCACCTCCGGCTCCTGCCCCGCAGTTGGCATTGGCCCTGCGTCGGCGTCCGTATCGAGGCTGTCGCGGTCGTACGCCGGTTCTGCGACTGGCACTGGTCCTGCACTTGGCGCCAGCCCCGCGTCCAGTCCCGCATCCGGCTCCGGCCCTACGACTGGTGCCGGCCCCACGGTTGGCGCTGGCTCTTCATCCGGTACCGGCTCGGGGGACGCTGCTGCCTCAGGACGGGTGGGCGGGGCTGGCGGAGTCGGTGAGAGGGGCTGGGGTACTGGCGAGGGCAGCCCGCCCGGGGTGGGGGACAGCGGCACGACAGGCTCGGGCAGGAAGGGGCGCGCCGCAGGATCCGGGCGCGACGCCACGGGGCCCGGATGGGACGGCGCCACCGGGGCCGTCCTGGGGCTCTCCCAGTCAGGCTCCGGACCCGGTCCCACCTGACCTGGCCCGGTCTGCTCAGGTCCTGCCCGCCCGGGCCCCAGCCCCGCCAGACCGCCTTCACCCACCGGGCTACCAAGGCCCGCCAAGCTGCCAGACCCCACCAAGCGCCCGGGCTCCGCCAGACCGCCTTCACCCACCAAGCTGCCAGACCCCACCGGGCGCCCGGGGTGCGAGGGTCCCTGCCAGGCCAGGGCGGGGGAGGCCTGGGGCTCGGGAACGCCCTGGGAGGTAGGGACATTGACCAGGACCTCCTGGGGCGTGGAGTCGTGGCGCTCACGCAGGTCGACCGCACCCGTCCCCACCAGCCGGTCCACCCAGTCCCGGCCGTCCCGGCTCAGGGCCACCGTGACCACCGGACCCAGGACCGTCAGCCCCAGGGCCACGAGCAGGGCCTGCCGGGCGAGCGCGGGCCACAGGCCCGGGGCCGTCTGCGTCCCCGCCCGTACCATCGCGGTCCGGGTCGCCAGGGCCCCGGGGGAGCGCCCCGTCACCGCCCGGACCAGGGTGAGCACCGCCAGCGCCTCCACCGCGGTCATGGCCGCCAGCACCTGGGAGTCCAGCAGCGCCCAGCCCACCAGTCCCGCCGCCAGCAGCACCAGGGCGTCCACCAGCAGGGCCAGGAGCCGTGACGTGGCTGAGGCCGGGCTCACGAGGCCACCCGCCGGATGAGGTCGAACAGGCCAGCGGCCACCACCGCCGAGGGCAGCACCACCAGCACGCAGAAGGACTCCAGCAGGTCGGCCATCCGCCCCACCAGGGCCGAGGCCTCGCCCCGGGTGACCAGCAGGCAGCCGCCCACCACCACCAGCCCGGTGGCCAGCAGGACGACGGCGAGCCCCTGAGCGTCCAGCACCCTGGTGACGGCGGGCGAGCGGGAGGCCGCGAGCAGAAGGGCCAGGGCGCTGGCCCGCGGCAGGATCCGTGAGCACCTCTCCCGACGGTTGCGGGGGAACACCGCCATGGCCAGTGCCGCGGTCGCCATGAGGGCGATCGCGCAGCGTCCCGGCCAGGTGGACGTCTCCATGAGCGAGGCGGTCGCCGGGGCGCTGACGCAGGCCAGGAGGCAGAAGACCGTCAGGAGGGTGTCGGCACGCAGGGACGCCTCCCTCAGGGTCCGGTTGACGCGCGGGGCGGTGATCCGTGACGGGGCCCTGACCTCGGGGGCGCGGACGGTCGTGGCGGAGGTGGTGACCAGGGGCAGGTCCAGCAGCTGGGTGTCAGGCACCTTGAGGGCCAGGGCGGGCACGCTCACGCAGGCCAGGACGGCCAGGGCCAGGGCCACCGGCGCCAGGTCCCTCAGCGGGGTGCCCGTCCAGGACAGGGCCAGGGTCAGGGCCGTCGCCGCTCCCCACACGGCTGCCAGGGTGCTGGCCACCACGTCACCGCCCAGGAGCCACAGCAGGAGGCAGCCGGTCAGGGCCCCCACGGCCCCTACCGGTGCCAGCAGGGAGGGGGCCAGCGACGAGGCCGGGGTGATCAGGCCCGTGGCGGCCGCACCGAGCAGCAGGCTCAGGACCATGAGGAGCCAGGGGGTCCGCCGGGCCCTCGAGGTGCGCATGAGCGCCAGGATCCCGCCCGCCGTGAGCGCGGCCGCCCCCAGGCGCACCCGGGCTGGCGGCTGCCACACCCCTCTCAGGGGCATGACCACTGTCAGGGCCTCGGCCAGTCCCAGGAGGCCCAGGAGCACGGTCAGGACCAGGACGGGCCGGAACCAGGCGTCCCGGCTCTGACGGGCCGCCGAGCGCTGGGCGCTGGGGGAGGACTCGCGGGAGTCGTTGACGCTCAGGACGACGCCGGAGGGCAGGTCGGCGCCGATGACGCTGCCGGGGTCGGCCGGGACGCCGTCGGAGCGGGTGAGCACGACCCCGTCGGTCAGGTCGATCCTGAGCATGGCCATGAGGCCGGCCACGGTGGTGCCTGACGGTACGGAGACGTCCTGGCGGCCCGTGGCGCCCAGGACGGTGGCGCAGGCCAGGGGTACGGCCATGGGACCTCCGTCCGGTCAGGGAGTTAAGGGCAGGGTGGGCTCGCCCTGGGCTGGGTCGGCCGGGGGCTCGCGCTGGTAACGCTAGTATGACTCACCCCGCCCTGCTGACGCTAGGATCACACTGTCGGAGCGCCGTGCCCGTGGACCAGGAGGATGCGATGACAGCCCAACCCGCCCAGAGTGACCCTGCTGGGAAGCCCGAGCTCCCGACCGGGCAGATTCCCCTGACCACCCCGCCTGACCGGGCCGAGCCCGCTGGGGTGGGCAATATCCTGGTCACCGTCATCCCCATGATGGGGTCCATGGGGGTCATGGTCTTTATGGCCATGTCCCAGGGGCAGAACACGCGCATGCTGCTCATGGCCGGGGTCATGGTGGTGGCCATGGTGACCATGGTCGGCTTCAACATCTACCGGCAGGTCAGTACCCACCACCGCACCGTCGGCAACCTGCGCCGGGAGTACCTGGGCCAGCTGGCGCAGGTACGTGAGACGGTACGGGAGGTGGCCTCCCGCCAGCGCGCCTTCACCAGCTGGTACCTGCCGGACCCGGACGCCCTGGTGCTCATCGCCCAGGACGGCAGGCGGCTGTGGGAGCGGGAGGCCAGCGCGCCCGACGTCCTCAACGTGCGCATGGGCTCCTCCTCCCAGGAGCTGTCCATGGAGCTGGTGAAGCCTGAGCTGCCTGCCCTGGCCAACCCGGACGTGGTCTGCCACTCCGCCATGAGCCGGTTCCTGGCCACCCACTCCAGCCTGGACGACGTGCCCTGCGGCGTCATGCTCAGTGAGTTCGGCCTGGTCGAGGTGTGCGGTGAGCCGGACGCCGCCCGGGCCCAGGTGCGCGCCATGGTCTGCCACCTGGCCACCTTCGTGTCCCCCGCCCTGCTGCGGGTGGCGGTGCTGTGCGCCCAGGAGCACCGCAGCCAGTGGGAGTGGGTCAAGTGGCTGCCGCACGCCCGGTCCACACAGGTCAGTGACGCCCTGGGCGGGGCCCGCATGGTGACCACGGATCCGGTGGAGCTCGCCGACCTGCTGGGGGAGGACGTCACCACCCGGCCGCCGTTCCAGGCCCGTGACGCCATGACGCCCTGGCCGCACGTCCTGCTGGTGGTCGACGGCGTGGCCCTGCCAGCTGGTACCCGCCTGGGCTCCTCCGAGGGCACGGCCGGGGTGAGCGTGGTGCGTCTCATGACCTCCTGGGGGCCGCTGACCTCCCCGACCACCGTGCGTCTGCTCATGCACCCCGGCGCCCGGACGGGCCAGGGCACCATGGAGGTCGTCTTCAGGGACCGTAAGCCGTCCCTGGCGGTACCCGATGTCGTGGGGGTCGCCCAGGCCGAGGCCGTGGCCCGGCGCATGGCGCCCTGGAGCGAGGAGGAGCGCCCCGACTCCCAGGCCCCGGAGGGTCAGTCCGACCCCAAGCGCTCCGTGGACCTCATGGAGCTGCTGAACATCGGTGATATCCGCGACTTCGACCCGCAGGTCCAGTGGAGGCGGCGGGAGGGGCGCGACCGCCTGCGCGTCCCCTTCGGCGTGACCCCGGAGGGCGCCCCGGTGCTCCTGGACATTAAGGAGTCCGCGCAGATGGGGATGGGGCCCCACGGCCTGCTCATCGGGGCCACGGGCTCGGGCAAGTCGGAGGTGCTGCGCACCCTGGTGCTGGCCATGGCCCTGACTCACCCCCCGGAGCAGCTCAACTTCGTCCTGGTGGACTTCAAGGGCGGGGCCACCTTCGCGGGCATGGCCGACCTGCCGCACGTCTCGGCCATGATCTCCAACCTGGAGTCCGAGCTGGGCCTGGTGGACCGTATGCAGGAGGCCCTGCGTGGGGAGATGGTGCGCCGTCAGGAGCTGCTGCGCCAGGCGGGCAACTACGCCAACGTCTCGGACTACGAGGCGGACCGGCTGGCGGGGCGCCACTGCCTGCCCCCGATGCCTGCCCTGTTCATTATCCTGGACGAGTTCTCCGAGCTGCTGAGCGCCAAGCCGGAGTTCGCCGACCTCTTTGTGGCGATCGGACGCCTGGGGCGCTCCATGTCCATCCACCTCCTGCTGGCCTCCCAGCGCCTGGAGCAGGGGCGCCTGAAGGGACTGGACTCCCACCTGTCCTACCGGATCGGCCTGCGGACCTTCTCCGCCCCGGAGTCCCGTGACGTCCTGGGGGTGCCGGACGCCTACGAGCTGCCGGCCTTCCCCGGCGTGGGCTACCTCAAGCCGGGCACGGACCAGCTGATCCGCTTCCGGGCCTCCTACGTGGCGACTCCTCCGCCGGCCCGCCGGGTGGTCAGCCGGGTGGGGGCAGGTGCCCCGACGGCGGCGATCAAGGTCCTGCCCTTTACCACCACGCCGGTGCTGGAGCTGGAGAGCCCCCCGGCCCCCAGCCAGGAGGAGCCCAGTGCGGTCCCGGTGGTGGCGGGGGACGAGCGCTGGGAGGGCATGACCGAGATCGATATCGCGGTAGCCCGCATGCGAGGTCAGGGCACGCCCGCGCACCAGGTGTGGCTGCCGCCCCTGGAGGTGCCCGACACCATGGACTCCCTCATGCCGGACCTGGCGCTGGTCCCCCGCCTGGGCCTGGTCTCCATGTCCTGGCGTGAGCGGGGGCGCCTGCGGGTGCCGCTGGGTGTGGTGGACCTGCCGCTGGAGCAGAGGCGGGAGGCGCTGGAGGTGGACCTGTCCGGGGCCAACGGCCACGTGGCCGTGGTCGGAGGCCCGCTGGCGGGCAAGTCGACGGCGCTGCGCAGCCTGGTCATGGCGCTGAGCCTGACCCACACCCCGCAGGAGGTGCAGTTCTACATTATGGACTTCGGGGGCGGGACCTTCACGGCCTTTGACGGCGCCGCCCACGTGGCGGGCGTGGCCACCCGGGACCGTGTCGACATGGTCAACCGGATGCTCGCGGAGATCGAGGGGATCCTGACGGACCGGGAGCGCTACTTCCGGGCTAACCGGATCGACTCGATCGCCACCTACCGCCAGGGCCGGGCCCAGGGGCGGTTCGACGACGGCTACGGGGACGTCTTCCTGGTGGTGGACGGCTGGGGCAGCCTCAGGGCCGATCTTGACGACGTGGACATGCGTATCCAGAAGATGATGGCGCGGGCCCTGACCTACGGGGTGCACCTGGTGGTCAGCACCCAGCGGTGGAATGACATGCGCCAGCAGATCCAGGACATTGTGAGTACCCGGCTGGAGATGCACCTGGGGGACGCCGGCGAGTCCTGCTTCGGTCGCAAGGTGGCGGAGGCGGTCCCGCAGGAGCGCCCGGGACGGGGCGTGGGAGCGGGCGGGCACCAGATCCTCGTGGCCCTGCCGCGTGCCGACGGCGACCACGACCCGGACACCCTGGGGCAGGGCGTCCGGAACACCCTGGAGCGCATAGCGCAGGCCGTCCCGGCCGGTCCCGGGCCCAGGCTGCGGCTGCTGCCCGAGCGGGTCACCCTGGAGGAGGTCGCCGTCCTGCCCGGCGTGGACCGCCAGGCCCGGGGCCCCCAGGCGCCGATCCTGCTGGGGGTGGAGGAGTCCCGCCTGGGGCCGCTGGTCATGTGGCCGCGCACCGAGCCCTTTATGTACCTCTTCGGTGACTCCAAGTCGGGTAAGACGACCTTCCTTCGCTCGGTGGCCAGGGAGATCACGCGCCTGTGCACGCCCCGGGAGGCCCAGATCTTCGTGGTGGACGTGCGTCGTACGCTGCTGGGGGAGATCCCTGAGGAGTACCTGGCGGGCTACCTGACCACACGCGAGACCGCCCAGGACCAGATCGGTGGCCTGACGGGTATCTTCAAGGAGCGTATGCCGGGGGACCAGGTGACGAGCGAGCAGCTGCGCCACCGCTCCTGGTGGACGGGACCAGAGGTGTGGATCCTGGTGGACGACTACGACCTGGTGGCCGCGTCCCCGGGTAGCAGCCCGCTGCTGCCCCTGCAGCCGTTCATGGCCCAGGCCCGGGACGTCGGCCTGCACGTCCTGGTGACCCGGCGTATGGGTGGGGCCTCGCGGGCCGCCTACGAGCCGATCCTCCAGGCCATGACCGAGCTGGGGGCCACCGGGATCCTGCTGTCAGGCAGCCCTGACGAGGGCGTGGTCGTCGGTCGGGTCCGCCCGGTGCGCTCAGCGCCGGGCCGGGCCCAGGTGGTCTCCCGGGACCTGGGGCTGGTCATGGCCCAGCTGGCCTGGACCCCTCCGCAGTCCTGAAACGCTTCAGGAGCTGCTGCCGGTGGCCGGGGCCTTCACCACCGGTCGTCCTCCTGGGTCTCAATGGGCTGCAGGTCGTTGAGGCTGCCAGCACCCTGCGCCTGCCCGTCTACCGTCTCGGGGGCGGCGTCCTGCGGGCGCAGGATGTGGCCCTTGCGCTTCCTCTGACGCTTCTTGTCGTCCTTCTTGGCGTCCTGCCCGGTGTGGCCCGCTGCTCCCTTGCCCTTGGAGCCCGCTGTCTTGCCGGAGTCCGTACCCGCCGGGGCCCCGCCCATGAGGGGAGGCACCATCCCCGTTCCTCCCCGAGCGGCCGCCGCGGACGAGGGTGACAGGATGCCCCCGCCGGGGACCCGGGAGAACAGGCCTCCTGCTCCTGTGGCGGACAGGCCGGCCAGGCCGCTCATACCGCTGCGGGCCACGGCGGCGACAGCTCCCGCGCCGATGACGCCGCCCGCCATGGCCAGGTCACCGGCGCCAGTACGGCCGCCGAGGGCCTGACCGAGGAAGCCGGTACGCCAGGCGGGGTCAAAGGCGTTGTCCACCGGCGGAGGCAGGTGCCCGCCGACGGGGCCGTCGGAGGTCATACGCTGGTTAACAGGTGTGTGCAGCAGATCCAGTCCCTTGAGCTGCTCGGGGTCTGTAATGGGGTTGCTGCGGCTGCCCGGCTCACCAGGTGCGGGGAAGACCCAGTCACGCATGCTGGCCTCCGGGGGACGGTTGCTCAGGATCGCCCCGCCCAGGGCAGGAGGCGGTGACGTGACCGAGCCCGCCAGGTCCGGGGCGGGCACCGTGCCCCCTGCGCCGCCAGGACCGCCCAGGCCCCCGGAGGAACGGGGGCCGCCAGTGTAGGCGGCCCCGTAGCCGGTGTCCGGGCTTCCCCAGGGAGAGCCCCCGGAGGGAGGCGTCAGAAGGCTGGTCGCCTCCGCGGTCATGGTGCTGTTCATGGTATCGAGGTACTCCTTGGCAAGCCTCTCACGCTCGGCCGTCTGCTGCAGAATCAACCCGCACTCGTAGGCTGCGGCTCCTACGATTAATCCCGCAACGACGACCGTACTGAAACCACCGTCACCACTAGTGTTGCCTGTGGTGCCGGTGCCGCTAGTCGTGCTAGTATTTCCAGTATCGTTGCCGGTAATAGTGTCGCAGTACTCGCTGATGGCGCTGTCGGTGGGCAGGGACTGGGCCTGCACGGCGGCCGTCTTCATTGCCGCGCGGGCGGTGGTGTAGTGGCTCCGGGCGGTCTCCAGGTCCGTCTTATGCTCCCGGATGCGGCGGATGTAGTCGTTTACCCAGGCGGAGACGGCGACCTCCAGGGGGCCGCCGATAGCGGGGTTGTCAGAGTTCTTCATTGAGTCGAGGATCGCCTGGGCCTTGGTGGCGCACTCCTCAAGAGCGTTCAGGGCCGACGTCGCCGCGTCGTTGTCGGCGGAGTCGTCGTAGTTGCTGGGGTCGATAACGGCCATGAGCCGGGAGTAGCTGCTCATACTTCTTGCTTTCTGGGTAAACCTGCGGAGATGGTTTGTAAAGGGGGCGTCAATGTTGTCTGCGCCTGCGGAGTGCTGGCCCGGCGGGATCCGGGGTCCGCGTGAGATGCTTGAGTGAGTGCGCTAGTCAGCCGGCTCGGTCGTTTCTATCTCGCCTGGCAGCCCCATACGAGCCTGTGGGGCGTACGCAGGGCTCTCCGGGGCGTTCATTGGAATGTCGTTCGGGTCGCTATAGTGGGTTGTCGTGATTATGCGAGGCGGGTTAATGAGCCTGTTGTCCGACGTGAGCTGCGTGTAGATGGAGCGAAGCTGCTCAACAATGTCCTCTTCGTGGGTGTCGAAGGAGCTTGCAGTCTTGGCCAGGGCGACAGAGAAATCGTCCAGCTCCTTCTGGAGAATGGTCAGGGTGTTCTTCAGGCTGGAAAGGTAGGAGTGGTACTTGCTCCGAAAGTCGGTCGGTCCTGACTCGCTGCCCCACTTGCCTTGGGAGAGCTGGTTAATGCTCAGGGTGTCAACATTGGTCTTGGCGTTCTCGGCCTCGGGTACCGCCTCTGTCCTGAAGCGCCCGCTGGCGGTGGCGACCTCGTCTGTGTCGATGCTTGTGTCACTCATGGGAACCTCGGCTCGGGGGATAGAGGGGTGGGATGCGTCTTATTGTAGCGTGGGAGTACGCTCCTGAGAAGAGGTTCGGTCTCCCAAGGCGCCCGAACTTGTCGTGGTGTCTCGACGTGTGGTGTTTGCGCAGGTCAGAGCGAGTCTGCGTGATGGTTGCGAGCAGGTGTCGGCGCGTCGTGGCGGGTCTGGGCCGGTGACTGAGCCAGCCCAGTTGTACCCTCGTTTGTACCTTTATCGCCTTCCTGCTGGCTGTATGCAGAGGCGAGGTGTGGGTCCTCGCTGTCTTCCGGCCAGGTCAGCCAGGGCTGGACGTAAGACCAGGACCGGGCATGACTGGTGCTGGCCTGGGTCGTGGCGTGGGTGGTGTGGGTGTGGTGGTGGGTGGCTTGTAGGCGGGGATGTCTGTCTCCCA
>ERZ772827.1305-NODE-1305-length-12721-cov-3.893810_pt1 | contig 12721 bp, 22 predicted proteins | sample MGYA00580850_ERZ772827 | MGnify/ENA primary metagenome ERZ772827 (study PRJEB29015, sample SAMEA2737950) | human oral metagenome | biome: human oral; feature: human-associated habitat; material: dental | place: China | collected 2145 ...
CTCCGGCTTGGCCGTGAGGTTGCCGATGATCGTGATGACGGTGTCGCCAGCCATGCTCACGCCCCCCGTCCGAGGCCGGCCTCGCCTGCGGGCTGGGCGTTGATGATCGCCTGGGCCCATGTCAGCGCCATGGTGGCGACCTGGACGAGCTCGGCGGCGAGATCCCCGGCGTGGCCGACCTCGGTCCGGGCGTCCGGGGTGCAGGCGCGAGCGACCTCGCCAACCTCCTCCAGGAGGATGGCTGCCCGGTCGTCATCGCTCATGGACGAGTGGAGGGGCGTCAGCCCCCGGTGCTTGGCGTAGGCGCGGTCGAACTCGGCCCGCACCGCGGCCCAGGGGTCTGGGACTCCGACCGTGGACGCCCACGCTGCTGCACGGACGGCCAGGACGGTGAGCTCCAGCACCGTCGGGCGCGTCGCAGCGATAGCCGCCCCGGTGTAGAGCTCGGCAAGACGCTCCCTGCGGGTCGACGACAGGACGGGGACGCGGAAGCGTCGCGTCCTGGCAATGGCCTGGTCGAGCGGGTGGCTGGTCATGAGGTGGTCTCCTTCTGGCAGGTGAGGTTGTTCATGCCGCGAGGGCTTGTGCGACGGCGGCGACGAGGTCACGTGCGGCTGGCCCCCTCGTCGACCGGGGCCACCCCGGCCGACGAGCCACCCGCCCCACAGGGAAGATCTCGGTCGTCGCGATCACGCGGCACCGCCCCCAGCACCACCAACGACGCGCGCTAGCGTCGACAGAGCGAGGGTCAGCGGAGTGTCCCGCTCGCCCTCGACCGGGGCCCCCTCCAGGAACGCCTCCACCACCCGGGTGACGGCGTCCTCCACCGCCGACGGGCCAGACGTGGGCAGGACACGGTGCACGACGACCTCGGGCACGTCCCTGCAGATACGAGCACCGGCCTCGTCACGCAGCTCGACCAACGCGTGCGCGGTCGCCGGGGCGCCGGCGTCACGCCGCTCGATCTCGCTCTCCACCACACGTGCCACCACGACAGCGCGGGCGGCAACCAGGACCGTGTCACCACGGTCGACCGCGCCCAGCGGGCACGGCTCCACAACGAATGACGGGCTCACTGGTCCTCCTTGGTCTTGCTGCTCTTGCTGGTTGCGGGCCCAGTCGGCCCGGAGACGGTCAGACGCACCCGGTGCCATCCCGGCGACTGGGAGGCGTCCACCGGATCCCGGTGCGGGAACGGGCCCTGCAGGTGCTGGTCGTCGTCATCGACCCACACACCCGCGTCCGTCAGCCCGTCCACGAGCGCCTTGACCGTCGGGTAGGCGTTCGCCGGGTCGAACCTGGTGCGAGTACGGGTCGCCACGTGGTAGTCGACACGCACCCTCCCCGTGAACCGAGGCAGTCGTGCGCTCAACGCCAGGACCCTGGCCCGCCGGCGCAACGCCTTGACCCGCGTCGACAGCGCCATAGGGTGCCGGGGCAGACTGTTCTGGTTCAGCCACTCGTTCGGCGGCACGTCCACCACGAGCTCGACAGTGTTGATGCTCTCGCTCACCATGCGTCCTCTACCTGGTCGAAGCAGTGGATCCCGCCGAGGCTGGTGACGAGGCACTCGGCGACGCGCCCGTCAGCCGTAGGGACACCGATCCGGTAGACCTCGATGCCGTCGCCGACGGTCGCAACCCGGTTGTGCGGGGCGGGTGAGAGCTTTGCGCGACTCCCGAGGAGCACAGGCAGCGCCAGGGCAGCGATGATCAGGCCGACCGAGACGAAACTGACGAGGAGCACCTCTCCGTAGTCGTCGAGGATGTCGGTCAGGCGGCTCATGACAGCTCTCATCGCACGCCCCCGCCCTGCTCCGCGCGCCGGGCGCGAGCGGCCCACGCGCGGACCCGCTCAGGGTCGACGCCAGACCACACCTCAGTCGCCGTGTCCAGGAACGCCCTGGCTGGCCGCCCCAGGAACGACCCCCAGGTAGCGCCGTCCTCACGGACCACCGAGACCGGCAGCGACGTCAGCCCCTGCGCGACCATCACCGCCACCAGCGACGGGTGACGGTCGACGTCCACCAGCTCGACGTCGACGCCATGACGAGCCCACCAGCGCACGACAGCGTCACAGCGCACACAGCCCCGGCGCGACAACACAGCCACCGACACCCCGCTCACCGGGCCACCCCCGTCTCAGAGGCCAGACGCCGACCCGCCTCGGCCGTCGCACGCAGCAGCAGCCCCCGTGCGCACTCCTCCTCGCGCCACAACGCAGCCACGACGTCATCCGGGCCCACGAACACGGCAGACGGCTCCGCCGGAGCCACCATGACCACCTCGACAGGATCCATCAGGTCCCGCTCCACACGCACGGTCACCCTCACTCGTGCTCACCACCCTCGGATCCCTCAAGCCCCTCGGCGGCAGCGTCCGAGGGCGACCGAGAACCCGCCCCATCGGTGGCGCCCAGACCGTCCGCGGTCGACACCCCGCCCAGGAAGGTCTCGACGGCGAGCACGAACCGGGACTCGACGGACTCCGTCACGCGCCCGGAGAGGTCATCGAGGACCGCGCCCACCAGGGGCTCCAGCAGCAGGCCGTCGTAGCAGGCCTGACCAAGCGCCGGCGCCTGCTCCTGACCCCTCAACGTCAGGGCGTCCGTCACCGCCAGGTAGGAGGAAGCCCCCGTGTCGTCAGAGCACTGCCCGTACCCCCACACGGCCACAGCCCTGGCCTCGGAGCCACTGCACCCCAGACGCACGCGCAGCGGCTCACCAAGAGCACCCGCCGTGCGAGCCATGCGCGCCACGTCCCTGGGCTCCACCCACATCTGCGCGACGGCCTCCAGACTGGCGGACGACGCCTGCACCAGCATGCGGGCCGCACACACCCGCGACGGCGACGACGGCGCAGCCTCCAGCGGCACACGCACCACTCGGCCGCCCCACAGGACACCCACCTCACGGACCTCCAGCAGCCGGCCCTCGTCGACGACGAGCTCGACGTCGTCCGACGAGCCCGCTGATGCCACCGTGGACACGGCCTCCACCGCAGCACGGCTCAGCCACGCCTCGACGCGCTCGACGTCGTCCATCTCCACCACCGGAGCCGACGTGCACACCGCCGTCGACTCGTCGACAGACACCGCCAGGCCCAGCAGGACGTCGAGCGACACCACCAGGCGCACCACGCCCAGGCCACGCCCAGCGTCCTCCTCGCTGACCTTCCTCGGCAGGTGCACCAGCAGCCCCTTGAGCATCCGGGCCAGAGGCTCCCTGCGCACGACCACGCTCACGCCCCTCGCGGGCGTACTAGACACGTTGGAGTCCTTTCACAGTAGGGACAGGAGGGACGGAGTACCGAGGTCGTCGGAGTCAGTGGTGCTGACGGCGACAGACGGGCGGTTAAGCCGCTGGTAGCGATCGGCACAGACCCGGCACGTGCCTGGCGCGGTCGCCGCCGTCTCCAGCTCGACGGGGGCGGTCACCGGCAACGTCAGCGGGTCCCACGGGACGGGGTCCTCTGGGCGGCACAGGCGGGTCACCATCCAGCAGGAGTGCCCCGGTGGTGGCGGCTCCACCGTCGCGATGTGGTCCACCGGAACGTGCACGCCTGGGAGCACTGCCAGCACAGGCGCGCTCATGCCGCGACCGCCCACTGTGCGAGCCCGCTGACGGCAAGGGCCGCCTGCTGCGGCACGACACCATTGCCCAGCATCCTGAACTGAGCGGTGCGCGAGATCCCGATGTCGGGACTCGTCACCCACCCGGCCGGCAGGCCCATCATCCACTCGACGAAGGCGGCGGCCAGGCGCCCCTGCTGGTCGGTGGGCGCCGGCGCAGGGCGTCCCAGGGCGCGCTCCCACCGGGTGAGCGCATCCGCGTAGGCCCCATGGTCGCTCGTTGAGCGTCGAGCCTCGACGCTCAACGAGCGACCATGGCCGTTGCCATTGCCGTGGCACTCACGCATCTGCGCTGTCCACTCAGCCCAGCTCTCAAGGGAGTGAGATTCGCCCTGATCGACCACGGTGGGGGTCGGTAGCAGGCTCAGAGCCAGGCGATGACTGTCTGGAGGTTCGGGCCGCCATCCCCGTGCAGGCCTGCCCCGGTCGCTGATGAGGCGTGCGGCGTCGGCAGAAGCACCGCGTCGGTGGGCAAGGACGAAGACGCGCTCCCGGAGGTGTGGGGCGCCGACGTCGGCGGCGGACACAACCTGCCATTGCGCGTCGTACCCGAGCGTGGCCAGGTCTCCGAGTACACGTCCGAGAGCCCTGAGAGCAGGTCGCCCTGCCCCGTCTCCCACACGTCCCGGTCCTGACTCCAGATGGCTGTAGGCGTTGGCACTGAGGGCTCCTCTGACGTTCTCCCAGACGACGAGGCTGGGCTGGAGGTGGTGGATGGCGTGGGCCATGGACTCCCACAGGCCGGAGCGGGTGCCGGGGCGCATACCTGCCCGCTGGCCCGCCTCTGAGAGGTCCTGGCACGGCGATCCGCCGGTGAGCACGTCGACAGGCTCGACGTCATCCCAGTCGACGGCGGTGACGTCCCCGAGGTTCGGGGCGTCAGGGAACCGGCGGGCGAGGACCTTGCAGGCGCCCTTGTCGACCTCGGACACCCAGGCGGTGCGCACGTCGGTCAGCAGGCTCAGTCCCAGACCGAGCCCCCCGTACCCGGCGAACAGCTCGCCCATAGTCAGGGGCGCGCTCATTCCGCCACACCCTCGGCCGGGGCGAGCAGACACTTCTCCGCCTCCGAGGCGGGACGCACCACGCAGGACAGCTCCATCACCGGCCGGACCCCGTGCAGCACCCGCGCCGACGGCGCCGAAACCAGCACCAGCCCCTCGCTGCGCAGCAGGTCCATCAGATCGGCTGACGCCTCCCATCTCTGGTGAGACAGCGGCACGTGCTCCGGGAACATCTCCCACCGGAACACCAGACCACGCTCACCCGTCAGGCTCTCAGCGCTCACAGCGCACCCCCGTCCGTCAGCGACCGGGCGTCGTCCGGGGCGGACACGGCATCCAGCACCGCCCCCAGCACCCTCACAAGGGCCCGCACCGACTCCACGTTCCCCAGGGACACGACCAGGCGCCTGACCTCCGCCATGTCCTCACCACGCAGGTCCGGAGCCACCAGCAACACGTTGCCGTCGTCGTCGAGACCCAGCGACAGGGCCGTCGGGTACAGGACCATGTCGTCCTGCGACGCCTCATGGAACTCGATCACGACCAGCCCTCCTTCTCAGCCAGAAGCAGCAGCACCGCACCGAGCCCCAGGGCGAGCAGCGCCGCCAAGTTGCTGACCCCAGCCAGGGCCCCAGCAGCACCACCCAGAAGCCCGAACACCATCAGGCCCGCACCAACTCGACGCACACTCACCACCCCGCCATCTCCTCAACGACCGACATGCACAGCTGACGCACCCGGCGCCCAGAGCGGCGCGCCAGACGCAGGGCGCCGGCCACCACGACCCACGAGCGACGACGCTCAGCCCGGTGCCGCGGCACGTGACGCCAACGGCCAGCAGTAGTAGAGTTCTGTCCAGACACAGGCTTTCTCCTTGTCTCCCGCCCCCAGCTGTCACATCCGGCTGGGGGCACTTGCTTGTCTTGTCAGGGGTAGAGGGCGGGGATCGGCTACCGGCTCACGAGAGCCAGCAGGTCCTCGTCGGTCGGCGGGTCGAGCCCCAGGCGCGCGAACTCCGACAAGGGGATCCGCACACCCCTGCCCACCCGCTGGGCACGCACGTCACCCCGGTTGATGGCGTCGCGCACCGTCTGCTCCTTCGACGACGTCACCTGCGCGAACTGCCTCACCGTCAGGTTCCGCGGCGGCAGCACAGGAGCGGAGCTCACCGCGACCGCCCCCACTCACGCCAGCAGCGCCCGCAGAAGCACACGCCCGGCAGCACGCACAGCACGGGCTCCTGCGCCTGTTCTGATGCGGGGCGGGCCTCCTCGGTAGGCTCCGAGGCACCACTACCCGACGGCGAGCGGAGGACACCGTCCTCGCCGTCACCAGCGCCTACCGAGGAGGAGTCATGAGGGACCTCGCCGACGTCCTTGACGACGTCAAGCACCGGCTCCAGCTTCAGCAGCGAGTCGTCATCGCCGAGAGGACCGCCGAGAGACCGCTGACCGAAGGCGACGTCCTGTCGATCCGCGCCGAGCTCGACGCCCTGTGGGAGGCGGTGGCCGCCCTCCTCTTCGCGATCGAGGGCGTCCCGGCCACGGACATCACCGTCCACGACTACTTCGCAGAGAGCGGCCACCTCGCCCGCAAGCCTGCCGGCATGCCGGTTGACAACGTCACACCCGACAGAACCGAACACTGACGCCTTTACGGAGGTGGACTGGCCGGGCGCGGGGGAATCCGGTCCCGCGCCCGACCGGCAACCACCAGGGCACGCACGCCGGGCCGAAGAACCCCGGCACACGCCCCCGGCCTCTCCTACAGTTTCGTCACCGGGCACCGGGGAGACCGCCCCGCCGCCCACAACCGAAGGAGAAGAACCATGATCGGCCGCACCGAGTACCGACTCATCAGTATTTGCAAGCCCACCGAGTTCTGGTTCGGCAGCGGGAACGACTCCGAGATCCACCACTCGACGATCGACTTTGCCGGGTCCAACCCCGAGCTCGCCGAGGTCATGGACGGGTGGGAGGTCATCAGCCACCAGATGGTTCCTGCCGGGGAAGTCACCTTCCTGACGCTGATGCTGCGCACCACAGCAGGTGTGCCTGACAACCTTGCTGGTCTCGACAAGACTGAGTGAGCCGTCGACGGCGACAGTGACGTTAACGCTCATGGCGGTCGACGTGACGCAGCCGAAGTTCGCGACTGCTGCACCCATCACGCCACCTCCTCGGCAGACTGGCGGACGTGATCCAAGGCGCCCGCGAGCGCGGTTGCGCTGTGGGCAGCGGGCGGGGTGGGCGACGTCGGCGAGGCCGTGGCAGCCTCCGCACGCGCCACAAGGGCCGTGACCGTGATACCGAAGGCTCTGGCAACACGACCGATCTCAGCGACGGTGAAGTCGGAGTGGCCGTTCATCTTCTCGGAGAAGGTCTGGCGTCGGCGCATCTGGGCTGCGTCTGCAACGGCGCCCAACGTCATGCCCTTCTCGGCAGCGATCTTCCGGATGGCGGTAGCGATGTCCATCAGGCCTCCTTGAACTTGCCCAGTATCCGTATTTACGGATGCTGCGAGGGTAGATCCGTAAATACGGACCTGTCAAGCCCCTTGCTCGCGTGTCCGCAATCGCGGACACTGGTGGCATGGGGCGAGCGCGAAACCAGATCGAGTTCCTAGAGCAAGTCGCAGTGATGGTTCTGCGCGACAGGCTCGCCGATCAGGGCCTCACGCTGAGTGCCATCTCTGAGCGCTCTGGGGTAGGGCGTTCCCGTCTGAGCGACCTCTTCCGCTCAAAGACCTCTTGTACGGTCACAGACTTCGAGCGCTTGTGCTCGCTGGTCGGCGAGCGCCCATCCAGGATCCTCGAGGAGGCTGAACTCTACGCAGCCGCCACCTCTGGCGATGTACTTCCCGACGTTGTCGTACGCACATGGCGTCTCGCGCGTCTTCCCGAGGAGTCTGTTGACTTGGTTCTCTCTGATGTCGAGCGCGAACTTGAGTGGGCTCAGGGGGACTCTCTCGTAGCCGCCACAGGTCTTCGCCAGAGGCGACGTGCCCGATCGACCTTCGAAGACGCTAAGGCGCCAACAGGGGCAGCCCTCGTCGATGGGAGTGACGGTGCAGTGCTACCTCCGGTGTGGGAGCTGGCGGCGTCGGATCACGGCGGGTGGGAGGCCGAGCGCCGCGAGCGCGAGGGCCTGCCTGCCGTCGAGCCCGAGGACGAGTCCCAGGTCCTGCCCGACGACGTCGACTGACCCCGACGCCCGTCTAGCGCCCCACCTTCCTCCTTCCCCAGCATCCCTTCCCGCTCCACCCCAGGAGACCACCTTGGACACTGTCGTCTCGCCCCCACCCGGATCCTCGAACAGGCGTTCGGTCGCCGGCGTCCTGCTGCGCGTGGGAGGAGCCGCCGCGGGCCTTTTCTCGGCCCTGATGCTCATCGGCACCATCGGAGCGCTGAGCAAGAGCTCTTTCGGTGTGTCAGGCGCCCTCATCAGCCTGTTCGTGTTCATCGGGTCGACCGCGGCACTGTCCTGGTTCCTCTTCCGGGCCGCTGGCAGGAGCGACGAGAGAGCGCGCCACCCCCAGCAGGTGGTCGCACCGACGCCCCTCGTACGGCCCGAGCCGGCGCCCCGCGCCCAGCCTGGGCTGGTGCGCCCCAGTCAGCCTGAGCCGCCTGTCGTAGGTGCCGCCTCGGTGGTCGACAGCCGTCCGCCGGTCGGCCGCCAGCCTGTCTCAGCCGTACGCCCCCGACTGCAGGACGTAGCCGCCGCGGCCCGCGAGCGCGCTGCGGCGTTGCAGGTCCAGAGAGACAGGGACGGCTATGCGGTCGGTAGCGAGTGGTACCCGCCTAAGCCTGTCGGGTCCCTCGTGGACGCGTGGGCCGTCGGGAGCGGGGTCGAGATCGTCGGGGAGTCGCGCCACGTCGACGCGTTCCGGCGCATCATGGGCCGTCGCCCCGGATTCAGGACCTACGACGGTGCTGAGACCCAGACAGAGGCCGTCCTCGTCCCGGACCCGTCCAACCCCTACGGCAGGGGCAGGGCCGTGGCGGTCTGGGTCGAAGGTCGCCACGTAGGCAACCTGTCGCAGGAGGACGGGGCCCGGTACTTTCCGGTCCTGGCGCCCATGCGGGCGAACGGGGCGCTTCTGCGGGCGCCGGCACGTGTGTGGGCGAAGGCCGCTGACGGTACGGTCTACGCGCGGGTGACGCTCACGCTGCCGGAGCCGTCCGGGCTGCACCCCTCCAACCCTCTGCCCTCCGTCCCGTTCGTCGTCATCCCGGCCGGGCGTGGCATGCAGGTCACCAAGGAGGAGGAGCACATGGACGTGCTCGTCGGCCACGTCCTGCGCGGGGCGGGCGAGGCCAATCACGTGGCCGTCACACTCCGGTCGATCAACGAGATCCGCCCCAGGTCCTCCTACGAGGCGGTCCAGGTCGAGCTCGACGGCGAGAGGGTCGGGGTGCTGTCCAAGGTCCAGTCCGCCAAGCTGCTCCCGCTGGTCAAGCACATCGAGGAGCGTGACCTGGTTCCTGTCGCGCGCGCCGTCATCACCGGCACCCGGCTCAAGGCCGAGGTCGTCCTGTACTGCGCCACCGCCGACGCCGTCGACGACGACTGGCTCGACGACCTCGGTGACGCCGTCACCGTCGCCAACGTCGACAGGACCCCCACCAAGCCAGCGCGCCCCGAGCCCGACTGGGACGACGAGAACGAGGGCTGAGTGATGGAGGCAATGGAGCAGGCGCGCCAGTTGGACCGGCTCGGACGCGAGATCGAGGTCCTCATCCTGGTCAAGACGACACCTACCCCTTCGACGACATACGAGGACACCGTGTGCGTCGCCGGGCTTGCACTGTCACCGGGGCCGGCTCGATGGGTGCGCCTCTACCCGATTCCGTTCCGTCACCTGGGCGCAGAGGCGAAGTTCGCGAAGTACGCCGTCGTGCGTACCCGCGTCGCCCGTCCCCACAGCGACCCACGTGCCGAGAGCCTGCGCGTCGCCGACGTGTCTAAGATCGACGTCATACGCGAGCTACGCCCGTGGAAGGAGCGCTGCGACGAGGTTCTGCGCGTGCCCGAGACGACTGCCTGCACGCTCAACGCTGCGACCAAAGCGGATCCTAACGGGCCCTCACTCGGCATTGTCCGCCCACGCGACGTCACGCTTGAGACGAGACCGCACCCAGGGTGGACCGAGAAGCAGCGCAAGATCATCACCATGTGGCAGGAGCAGACTGCCCTCCCCCTGGACAGACTCACGCACAACAACGCGCCACCGCTTGATTGCCCACCGCTGGTCGCCTGGTACCACTACAGGTGCGCCGACGTCGGCTGTCCGGGCCACCGGCAAGGGATCCTCGACTGGGAACTGACCGCGCTCCAACGGAACGCCAAGGCGCGAGGGGACAACGTCGAGGAGTGGGTACGTAACAACTTCGAGACCAAGATCCTGGCCGAAGACCGCCAGGCTTGGTTCGTGCTGGGAAATAACGCCGCCGCCAACAAGCGCACGTCCTTCTCAGTCCTGTCCGTGTTCTGGCCGACCAGCAAGGACGTGCAGGCGTCCCAGAACACTCCGGACCCCCTCTTCTAGCCCGCGAGCGCGAGCGCGCCACCAGTGTGTGCGGCGAAGGTGGCGTCGCGCAGCATGTCAACGGCGTCGATCACCTGAGAGCGGTGGCAGCACTCCTGGTCGTGCTCGAAGCACAGGACGAAGACGACCTCGCCGTCGTCGACGAGGGAAGCCAGGTACTCGATGGCGGCGGCCCCCGCGGGGGAGTCAGCTACTTCGGTGTAGTAACGCAGGTGAGCTCGATCAGCGGCAGGCGTGCCGGGCTCAGCGTAGCCGGACCGATTATCCTTGGGGTTACCGAGCTCAGGTCGGTGCTCGTAGGTGATCCCCTCAGCCTCAAGTCGCTCACGCAGGCGCGACTTGGAGAAACCCCGGACTCGGGAGATCGGGGTCAGGCGCACATCCACCAGACGGCTAGACCTGCGCACTCGCATCGCCTCGACAAGGTCGTCGAGTGTCCTGCCCTGATATCCCCAGCCAACGAGACGTCCCACCATGCCCTGCTCCTTGTCTCAAGCGCCGACGGCGTCGGTGCATCCCTATCATGCCTCTCCAGGCCACCAGGCACTGTAACCAACCCCGCACTGAGCCGTAGAACCTGTGCCCGATATGACCGGTCCCCGTGCCACGAAACGTGTCACAGGCGCGCAGTAGCCTCCCGGCGTGTCCCGCCCCACCCTCGACGCCCTGCTGTCCCGCTGCCAGGCGCAGGGCGTCACCGTCACCTGGACCCACCTGCCACCCGGCTGGGAAGGCGCCTGGCACCGCCCCTCACGCACCATCCACCTCGCTCCCCGCCTGGCCGACTGGCAGGCCGTCCCCGTCCTCCTGCACGAGATGACCCACGCCCACCTCGACCACGACGGACACCAGGCCGTCGCCATCGAGCGCAGGATCGACGAAGCCGTCGCACGCACCCTCCTCGACCACCAGCAGGTCGCCCACGCCGAGGCCGCCGTCGGCCACCACCCCGGCGCCCTCGCGGCCGAGCTCGACGTGCCCGTCTGGGTCATCGAGGCCTGGCGCCGCACCCTCAGGCGCTGACGCCCAGAGCCCTACCGTCACGCCCGCCGCCGCAGCGGCACCACCGGGCCCAGTGCCTCGGCGGCCTCGGCCCACGTCCTCTGCCCCGCCTGCGCCGCCATCCGGTCCAGGATCATCCGCTCATAGTCCGCGTCCTGACGCTGGTAGTGCGCGGCCTGCTCCGGACGCACCCACCCGAACCTCGTCATGATCGCCGCCGTCGACGCGCCCGCCTGCCCGTAGCGTGTCGCCGCATAGTGGCGGAAAGCGTGCCAGCCCGCATACCTGCCCTCCGGCACCACCACGCCCGCCGCCGCCATCGCAGCCCCCAGAGCCTTCGTCGCCGTCGTGTCACGCGCATAGACCCCCGCCACCGACGGGAACACCACCACCGGCCCCGAGAAACGCTCTAGATGATCGGCCAGAACCTGCGCCGTCGACGGAGTCACCTGCACCCGACGCGAACGCCTCGTCTTCGTCGGCCCACGCCTGAGAGAGCGCCCGTCACGCACCAGAGAGTGCCCGACGTCGACGAACGCGCCATCAGCGCCCAGGTGCACGTCATCACGGTGCAGCGCCAACGCCTCGTTGACACGCAGCCCACTGTCCGCGAGGAGGACCACCAGGGCACGCCACCGCGGGGCGACAGCAGCAGCGACAGCCTCGACCTCCTCAGCCGTGAACAGGTACCGCTCACCCAACGCCCCCGACCGCGAGCGCGACGCCCCTCGGATCCGGCAGGGGTTGGTGTCGAGCAGGGTGTCGGGGGAGTCGACGGCGGCCTGCAGCATGGCGCGTAGCGTCTGGTAGGCGCTGGTGCGCGTGCCGGCGGAGGGCAGGGCCGTGTACCAGGACTGCACGCGGGTGGGGGACAGGTCCACCAGGCGCACGGTGCCGAGCGCGGGCAGGACGTGTACCCGCAGGTCCGAGCGGCGCTTGCGCAGCGTGCCCGCGGCGCGGGTCGCTCTCACCTCGTCCAGCCACGTGCCCGCCCAGTCCGCGACGGTCAGGGCCCGCAGGCTCCGCTCGCGCTCGGCCTCCTCGTCCAGGCGGCGCTGGGCGTCGGGGTGGATCCAGGTGCCGTCGGCGACGGACGCCCACACGCGGTTCAGCCACGCCTCGGCGGCCGCGCGCGTCGGGAAGGTCTCGGGGGCGGTGATTCGCGGGGGCCGGCCCTCGCCGTCCCAGGTGGGATCGTCGTAGCGGGCGCGCCACCGCTTGGGGCGGCCCCGTGGGGCGCGCTGGTCGACTGTGCCGAAGCGGAGACGTCCTGCCACGTGTCCTCTCCTCCTGACGTCGGGGTGGGTACAGAATGGGTACACGTGAACCATACTCAACGCATCTCCACACCGCTTGACAACAGTCGTGTTCCCTTGGTGCCGCAACGAAAAGTGGGGTTGTCCCCGCGATTCCAGCGGGAAGCGGCAGCGGCGGAATCGTGCGGTATGCGCAATCCCCGCATCTCCACCACGCCCCTGCGACCGGGCGCCTGACCCACGGCCTGGGTCAGGCGCCCGGTCGCGTTGTGTCACGCTGCG
>ERZ772827.1306-NODE-1306-length-12716-cov-15.105758_pt1 | contig 12716 bp, 12 predicted proteins | sample MGYA00580850_ERZ772827 | MGnify/ENA primary metagenome ERZ772827 (study PRJEB29015, sample SAMEA2737950) | human oral metagenome | biome: human oral; feature: human-associated habitat; material: dental | place: China | collected 2145 ...
ATCACCACAGTAGCCGCACTCGAATTCTACAGAAACACATTCTGACTAAGCCTCATGGCGTAGCCAACAATTCTTTTCGAGTAGCAGCCCCGTCACGGCCTGCCGGGTACACGAATCCTTCCCGGGTGTGAATATAGGTGATGTCACCCACCAGTTTCCGGAACTGGAGCATCAGCCGTGAAGTCCCTTTTGATCAGGTCGGGGCGACCTGCCAGGTCGGCAGCAGGCACGGTGGTGCGGGCCTTGGGGCGGGGCTGGCACGCCACCAGGCCCTCCAGGCTGTATGAGCCGGCGCACCGTCTCCGGACTGGTTGCAACACCATTGCGTTCCAAGGCTTTGTGGACCCGTCTATAACAGGTGGGTTTGTTTGGAGTCGTTGAAGAAATACGTCACAAAAATGGCGAGTTCTTCACGGTGTTTCTGGGTTTCCGACATGCCCCTGTTGCGCCAGGCGTAATAGCCTGAATGCGACACCTCCAGGCAGTGGCACATCAAACGGGTCGGGTAGTTGCCTTCTTCGCGGTGGATGTACGCGTATCGTGTTTTTACCGGGACTCCCGCCGCGGAGGAAGGCCGCCGCTTTTTTCAAGAAATCGATCTCCATCCGGGCCTCACGCAGCTCGGCTTTGATTTTCTTGTACTCGGCAAGTTGGGCTGCCGTCATTTCCTCACCCTCGATGCCGGAATGGGTTTTCCTCCACTTGTTCACCCAGCATCCTCACGGTTTGCGGGACCAGACCGTAGGATTTTGCCACCTCGCTGATCGTGCAGGGGCTTCTCAACGACCTCCAACACGACTTGCTGTTTGAACTCTTCGCTGTACTTGGATGCGGACATAATACAGATTTTACCTCACATGTTCGATTAAACCTGTTTTTCGTCACTGTCCACGAAACGTATAGCACTCCAGGGGTCGCAAAGTCTTGGAACGCGGGTGGTGTTGCAATCAGTCCTAGGGGACGGTGCGCCGGTTCATGCAGCCTGGAGGGCCTGGAGGGGGTGTCACACCTGCCCCAAGGCCCACAACCACCGTGCCTGCTGCCGACCCCTGGCGGGGTGTCCCGATCTGATCGAAAGGAACTTCACAGCCGCGGATGCTGGTGGGTGACATCACCTATGTTCACACCCGGGAAGGGTTCGTGTGCCTGGCGGCCGTGAGGGGGCCGTCTGCTTGAAAAGGTTTGTTGGCTACGCCAGGGCAGGGACGCATGCGAGTCGAATTGGTTCAAAACGCCCCGGAGAAGTGGCGGTTCGGAACTGCCAGCCCGTCAAGGGTGTGACGTTTTTTCATGTCGAGTCCGGGGATCGCAGTACACGTCCGCCGAGTACACCGCCACCATGAACAAGTATGGTTTCCTCGCTTCGGTGGGAAGAACGGGCGTGTGCCACGTACAGTGCCGCAACGGATATCATTCAACGCCACCCGCGCAGGAAAGAACTCGTCAACCAGGAGGATCTACCACACCAGAAGAAAAGCAGTCAAAGAGGTGACATCATGGATTGAACACTGACTGTGATCAGACCAGGTTTCATTCCGCGATCGGGTACCGCACCCCGGACGAAGTCCATCAGGAATGGAGGAAAACCGAGACGGCAGCCTAAACCATGATCCAAGTTTTCACTGCCGTCCACAAAACCCATGGCAGTCCACTGCCATTCGGCCATCGCGTTATCGTAGGAGTCGCCAACACTCCCGATCGACGACAGCTCCTGGCTATGAAGAACTGGGCAACCTACTGTTATCTGCGCCGGGGCCACTAGCGCCGACCGCAGATGCCTGGGCGGATCCAATCGAAAACTAGCGCACCCCTGCTCAAAACGGCATAGCTTGGCATGCCTTCATGAAATGGTTAATCACTGGTCGTGGTCGCCGTATTGAAATATCTAGTCCGCGTTCCGTCGCTCGACGTGGCGAATGGTCAGCTCATTCTGGATTCTTTCGGGGTGTCAAGTGTGAAGTATCTGAATTGTGAATGGGGATGCGGGCTTCTACCACCCACTGATCGCCGCGAAGTCCAGATGAGTAGCTGCCGTTCACTGCGATGACTCTTTCGTTGAGAGAGGTCAATCCATATCCTTCCAGCCTCTGGTGAGCGACGATCTTGGGATGGGAATTTATGATTTTGACCTGCACCTCTGTCGCCTTGACGGCCAGAGTGATGGAGCAGGCCGCTCCCGCGTGCGCGTGTTTGACGATATTAGTGACTGATTCCTGTATCAGGCGCGCGCATGTGTTTCTGAGCGAGAACGGAAGTGATTCTACCCGTGGGTCAGTGTTCATTGAGGTTATGGTAAAGCCCAATCCTCTTAGTGATTCTATATGCTGGTCAATCTGTTCGTTTATGTTGGGGGTGCTGTTTATCTGTTCGGCGAAAGCTTTGGAATCCTTGGCCTCTCCTGTCCGTAGGACGTCTAGTAGTGCTCTTAACTCAGTGAGTGCTTCGCGAGCGGAGTCATCAATGATGCCTAAAACGTCCTGGAGTAGATCAGGGTCTCGGGATTTCCGGTGAGCCATGACGTTCATCGTGATGACAGTTATGTGGTGAGCCACCACATCGTGAAGCTCCCGCGCCAGATGCTGACGTTCTTCGCGACGCACCTCTTCTTGGCGGGCTCTGACGGCAACCAGTTGTCGGCGCATCTTGACCGTCCTTACCGCAAGGTACCGGAGAGCTAGGCCGATCAGACTGGCGCCGCAGAGCACCGAGATAGATCCCCACCAGAAAGCTATTGTGCTGCCGACTCCCCTGAGCTCCACGAGCCAAATCGTCAAGATAAGCCATGCAAAGCTCAGGCCCCAGTGAATGACCATTACGTGATGTCGGGACAGTGTGCATACCACCAGCATGATTACCGTCGCCGCTATCATGGGGAAGAAGGGAAGGTGGGTGGCAAACGTCGTTCCCATGGCCACTGCGCAGAGGATGAGCGATGCCTGTATTGAAATCAGACACAAGCCAATGGCTGCATATGATAAAATAAACTGGATTATAATCCAGAGATTTGCGGGCGTCCAGGGAGTGGAAGTGACGTCGCTAGCCAGTCCCACCAGAGCTGCTAGGAGCAGTCCTAGGCGAAGCCACCATGGGATGAGGGAGGCGTAGTCTGACCCCTGCCGCTTCCAGGTTTTCTTGGGTATCCAGTCCATTTTAGGGATGCGGGAACTCACTGTAGTGCACTCAGAGGCCGCAGAAGATAGGGAAGATGTGGCACAGATACTCCGGGGAAGATGAGCTGGTGAGTCGTGTGACTTCGACTGTTTGAGGTATGTTGGAAGTCTCGGCCTGGGGTGCTAAAGCCAGTGTGGCTGCGGTAACCGCAATCAGTTTGCGAATGAACATTTTCTCTCCTGAAGAGTTGAGCTCGGATGAGCTGAGTGGCTGATGTTTCTACGAAATTGTTGGTTGATGCTTTCTTCTCGGGAGTGTGCTGGAATCTGATTGGATAATGATGTGATACCTACCTTCCTTGCCGGTGATGCTGGTGCAGATGCCGGGAGATAGCTGATCCGGCGTGCCGCTGCCAGGAATCCAGTGCTATCTCAATGCTAGGGGAAACCGTGTGGGAATCACAGTGGACCAGGGTCCTTGCGACTTTTGGCCTGCTGAGGGTGTCCTCGTTCAGGTTGCTCAACCCTGGCGCTCGTCACACGTGGCGCAGCCACTGCCTGGGCGCAAGGCGCCCAGGAGCCAGGTAGGTCTATCTCGTAGCGCCGGGGTGGTTGCGGATGGGTCATCAACTCAGGAGCGTCGTCTACCGCCTGCTTGGCCCGTCGCGGCAGTGCATCGAGAGTCTTTCCGGCCAGCGGTGTGGGAGCCGTGACCGTCGCCGACATGAACCTGCCTGAGGTGGGCATCACATCGAATGAGTCCCGGTCTGCCATGTTCCAAACTGTTTCGCAGTACTCCATGACTGTGGGGTCGTGGCTCACCATGACCATGGTGACGTCTCGGTAACGCTCTCCGCGGATCACATGTTTGTAGATGTGGCGACGGTTGTCCTCATCGAGACTACTGACGGCTTCATCGAGGAACAGGAATTGCCGTCCTCGCACCAGTGCGCGAGCCAGCAGGAGCCGTTGTGCCTGTCCAGTTGAGAAATTACGGCCACCCGCCTGGACACGTGAATCCAGCTTGGCCGGAAGGCGGTTCACGGTTTGATCTAGGTTGACATCCGCCAAGATGTCTAACAGGTCTGCATCGTTGACATCATGGTCGTACCCCAACATCAGGTTTTCGCGTATGGTTCCCTCCACCAAGGTCATCTTGGGAAAGACCACGCCGGTAGTTTCCCGGAAATGGGCATCGCCCACCTTCAGGGTGCCAGAGAAGTCATTGAGCCCCAGCAGTACGCACAGCAGGGTGGATTTTCCGGCTCCTGATGGTCCAAATACGGCAATTTTCTCGCCAGGCGCGGCCTGGAGGTCGATCCCGTTGCATACCAAAGCGCTTCCCGGGTAGCCGAAGGCGAGTGACCTGGCCTCGATCCTGCCGGGTTCATCCGCGGGTATCAATTCCCCGAAGCAGGGTGAGGCATGGAAGAGATCGGCTTGCTTGTCCTGGTAAACAGCGACGTTGGCGATCTGCTGCACCACGCCTTGAGCTTCGGATACCGCGCCGGTGAATAACGCCATGCCCGTCTGGAATAGGATGATGTCGGCGATACTGGCTTGCCCGCTGCCGACCAGCCAGAGGCCTGTGGCCACGATGAGCACCAGCATGCTGGTGGTGTAACCGGTCTGTACGCCTGCTGTCAGGGTGCTCCACCGGATGACACGGTTGTACTCCATATTGACTCGTTGGTTCATTGAAATCCAGCGCCGCAGGTGATGCTCTTCGGTGCCAGTCGCCTTCACAGCGTCGATGTTCGTCAGGGTCGCTTGGGTCTCCCCGCTCATCTGCACCTGTGCCTGCACCTGGGTCTGGCTGGCTTCCATCTGCCGGCGTGTTAGGAACAGGCTCACCAGGAAATAGAGGATAGAGCCAGCCACCAGCAGGCTGGCCAGAGGTGGGGACACCAAGACTAGGTAGGTCAGTGTGAGAAGCAGTGAAAGGACCGAGAGCACCGACGGAAGGATCGTCATGACCAAGGCGTTTTTGAGGATGAATCTCAAGCCGATCTTCTCGGTGATTGCTCCGACCGACTGGGTGGTGAAGTAAGACAAACGTTGTGCGAACACTCCAGAGAAGAGCCGCTTGGTGTACGTGCTTTCGAAGTGGTTGGAGCCGCGTTGCAGTCCAAGGGAGCGGATGGTGAATGAGGCGGCTGTCAGTGTTGCTGTCAGCGCTAGGCTTCCGAGAACCAGGATGGGTGCCGGAGGACCTAGGTGGACTAGCTGCCGGGTTCCGGCAGTGACACCCAGTGTCACGAGCTGCGCCAGAATGATGCTCAGGGTTAGTAGGGCACCGGCGCTTGCAGGGAACAGCGCACGCAAGGGTTGATGAAGTGATGACGCTGAATGGTGTCGCTTGAAGTCATCGGAGGGTTTCAAGAACACCAGAGCATCGGTGAACATAACCCAGAAATCCTGGTACGTTATCCGCAGACGTCCCAGAGCAGGATCGATCACGCTGACATGCCGACGTCCGAACTTTTCGATGACTACGAAGTGATGCCCCTCCCAATGGGCGATCACGGGGGTGGTGAGTCTGCGCAGGCTGTCATCGGAAACCTGGTTCCGGTCTACCTTGCGGGCGCTCATCGTCAACCCGTATTCGGAATTGAGAAGGCGTAAGAATCCGACGCTCAAGCCGTCAGGGGGTAGGGGTTTCCAGTCACGCAGTTCCCCGGGCGAAACCCGCGAGCCCATGCTGCTGAGAACCATCGAGTAGCAAGCCAACAGACAGTCCTGCTCGCTCTGTTGCAGCACAATCCTCATGCCGTGCCTCCAATTGGAATTGGTCCCATGGTGGGTAGCAGCGGCCCGAGACCCTCATGCGGACTGCGGATGAAACTGCGTGCGAGGATTAGACCGCCCGGCCCGGTCATGATGCCGAAGTCACGCACGTCGTGCTTGCCCCACGTGCGGGGAGAGCGAGAAAGTGTGGCGCCGGCGCGGGTGACGAGGTCGTCAGCCACCTTGCGCCAGTCCTGCCGGTCGCGCAGTCGCCCTGCGGCGTCGAGCACCATGGCACCGCCCGCGATGCCGTGACACAGGCTGGGGGATCCACAATCATGCAGGGCACGCATGAGAATCCCAGAAGCCTCGTCGAGTTCACTGCGGATCTGGGCGATCTCGCTGGCTGAGACTACCTTCTCGAGGAAAGCACTGCCATGAATGGTCTGCAGCCAGACGATGCGTGCCAGAGCAATCCCGGCCAGGCCATGACACCAGTTCGTTGAGTATGTCGTCTCCGGGTAGCGTGCATCGTCCCAGCCCTCATCAAGTTTGAAGGTATTCTCAAACTCCCAGGCGCCACGCCAGCCATCGACCATTTCCGGGTCTTCTGCCAGACCGGCCGCAATGAGCAGCGCGGTGCCCACACCTCCGGAATCGTGCGCGAAACTGGCATTCCGGCTCCAGGGGAAGGCCTCCTTCGAGTCCCATCCGCTGGAGGTCATCGCCAACAGCTGATGGCCGAGGCGACGACAGACTGCTCGAGCGTGCTGGCTTGGCTGATTCCGCAGGGCGACGATGTGCCCTGCCGGCCCCTCAAGCAGATCCAGTGAACGCGAGGAATCGGCCTCGCACAAGGTGCTGAGGAGTTTTTCGAAGTAGGGCCGCAGCCAGGGGGCAGCAAGGTTGAAAGCTAAACTCAGCCGTCCTGCCGCAGCGAGTTGGCTCGCTGGGCCGTGATAATAGGCCTGGGTTGTTTCGGTGAGAGACGATTCGATTTCAAGCCGTAGAGTGTTGAGCAGCGACTCGGCCAGCTGGTGCCAGGTTTCCCCTGGAGGACAAGTGATGGCCAGGAGTTCCGCCACCCCAGAGACACCCCGGTATAGCCCACCGGTCAAGGGCTGGATCAACAGTTGGCCCGCCTCATCAATGGTCAAGGTAGGCCAGTTAACGCTGCCGTCCCGGCCAACGACGGCTTGGGCGCGTAGGGCGTCGAAGTAGCAGGTCGCGAAATTTTCGAATGAGCCCTCCCCGAGCTGGGTAAGTCCACCGTGCAAGGGGAGCGCAACCTGCTCCATGTCTTGGAGAGCTAACCGGATGAGCGAGACCTGATACTCGATATCCGTCTCCGTGAGCGAGGTGATCTTTGCGATAGTCCGGGCAGCCGGGGCGACTCTGAGCTGACCCACGTCCTTACCCCAGGGGTCCCGAATCGTCGTGGAATCTGCGGTGGTCCAGAAGTGAGGCACCGCCCATTGGCGCAGTTGAGCTTCCTCCGAAGCCACTAGAGGCTCGGCAAGCCCAGAAGCGGTTCGGCGCAGCACGTCGAAAAGCGCCTCGGGGGAGGTGGTGCGTCCCACCCGGGACAGACCGGCCAACAGCGCTGAGTAATGATTGGTCATGCGAGCCAGCACTCGCACGTGCAAGTTGGGTGAGCGCTTCCGGATGAAAACAGCTAGTTCATCGCGATATTTCAGTGCGATGTGCAGGGTCGTGGTGAAACCTTCGACGATGTCATCAACGTACCCTGCTGCCGGTACCGGGATGCCGCTCAGCTTGGGACGGTTCGTATCAGGAGTGAACTCTAAGCTGGCGCGCACGTAGCGCATATCGGAACGACCTTGCCGGTCGAGAATCCGCCGGAGCGCCCGGAGAGTACCGGCCGCGAAACCGCTGATGTCGCCACCCAGCTCCTTCACGGTGGTGCCGAGCGGCAGGAGACCTGGGGATGCAGCGGAGGAAGCCGTCTGTTTCAGAACAGCTTCAGTGGCATCGGGAAGACCATCCGGAGTGCGAGGCAACACACTCATGATCGTCTCTACATCCACTGGAACCGGCTGGGCTGCCGTGGCGACGATGTTCTCGTGATGTAGGTCGGTGAGATTTACCAGATAGGCAAGCCCGAGCAGCTGGCCGGCGCGACGGTAATAGTAAATAGCAGCGTCACGGTGGGGGAGGGGCTCTGGCCGTACAGGGGCTACCCACGCGTGATCACCGCGGTCGATGACCTCCGGAAAATGGAGAGCTAGCCACGGGCGATACCCGGCTCGTTCGGACATCCACCTGTCAAGAGCAGCAAGGAAGAGCTCATTCCCACCAGGACGCGGCTTGTGGTAGACCACACCTGCTGAAGTGACCACCTCACACACAACCCCTTGAGGGTGGACGTCACCGAGCGGTTTGATGGCCTTGACAACGGGACACCCATCTGTGTGAAGAAGCCTTGAGATGGCTGGCATATCTTCAGTGACATGGCGCAAGATCACCCTCAGTGATTCACTTAGGTGGGCGCTGATCTCGACCCAGCGTGCCCAGTGCTCCGGGAAACGCTCCTGCAACGCGTTCAGAGCCCCGGGTATGTCTTCCGCAAACCGCAGGTATTGTTCTTCAGGAGTCTTTCCAGCGAGATTTCCCTGCAGACGGCGTTCATTCATAAGGTAGACCAGCGGGGTTTCCAGCGCATGAAAAGCATATCCTTTCAGTGTTTCCTCGGGAACCAGCGGGTGGAGCGTCTGGTCGAAGACGGTGCCAAGCGCTGAATCAATGATCCCAGGAAAGGGTATGGCCGGTGTAGAATGAGTTGTCGTCATGGGTGGCTCTCCTCAAGAAGAGTTGTGTAATCTGGTTGTAATCGGCTTATTCCGGGCTCTCGAAGCCGTGAGTTGCGCCAGGATTAACCAGGGCCAGTTGTGTTTGGCACGACTTCATCTAAGAGCCGGGAAAAGATGTACTGTGGTCTTGGTCAGAGGCTGGTCCGGGCCTTCGATGCGGTCCTGCATACAGGATGGTAATTATGTGTAGGTGTTCAACGGTAAGCGGCCGCCTGCATAATGGCCAAGGGCTTCACCATTCTCGATGCTTGATCGTCAGGCACATCAGGCCGGTGCTGATGGCCACCCATGCCAGAGACACTGCGGCTGTGCCGATGATGGCGATAGGCGAGGCCAACTCGGAAAAGTCTTGGCCGACCAAGCCCTGGGCGATGAGGCCATAGGGATAAACGGTGGTGATTGCCGGGAACAGAACAGACATTCCCATGCCGAGTATCACGGCCGCGACGCCAACGGTGGCGATGACCGCGAACGACCGGAAGTATGTGCCAATTAGCAGGGTGACAGAGCTGAGAGCCCATGCCCCGAGCGCCCCGCAACCAGCACGTAGGATGTAGGGGGGCAGTTCACTGGGGTCGAACCCGAGGGCCAGGCCGCTCACGATGGTGGCGACGGTGTAGATGACGAGACCAAACACCGCGATTTCGAGAGCCGCCAGTTGCTTGCCGAACACAGCTGGCACAGCGCGGTTTAGCGAGGCCAGGCGTTGCCAGCCTCGTGTCTGGTACTCAAGTCCCGCGGCTTGACTGATGATCACGACGTAGAGGAGGGGCAGGAAAATCTTGGTGACAAGGACAGCGCCCTCTCCCCAGATCGCGAGCCAGGTAATGTTCTGCTCAACGAACGTTGCCTGATGATTTTGGTAGTTTGACACGCCGAGGAGCTGGGCGAAAGATCCAAGCCCCACAGCTCCAACAAAGAACCAGAAGCGACGGATTTTGAGTCGTTCATTCCGCCAAACCGTCAAGAGGTTGATCTGGTTGCGTCTTGCAGGAGGCCGAATTGTATTCATAGTGGCAGTGGTCATGATTTCTCCTCCAAGTTTGCCGTGAACCAGGCTGCGATAGCTGTCCAAATGATGGCAACGATGAGCGCGATACCTGCTAAGAGGCCGGGGTTCCTTACCAAGAGAAAATCAGAATTGCCTTCGAATTGGCGTGCTTCCGGCAGGTACGGCGTGGCTGCGGTGGTTAGTCCCCAAGGTAGTGCCCAGGCGAGTGCGGGGATATTCAAAAAGGGTGTGAACGTGGCCACCAACGATCCCGCTATACCCACAACAACACCGGCCGAGGGTTGATCAAATATACTAGCCAAAGCCAACTGGACTGCACTGACCGCGAGTGTAGCTGCCAGCGTCAGGGCGACGACAGGCCAGCAGGACGCGCCGTATGAAGGAGCGCCCCCTAGGCCGGCATGCGCCCCCACCGTGATCCCGACGAGCAGCATGCTGAAGTTCACAAAGCCCGCGAGAATCGTCAGCAGCGTCAGCTTGATCAAGAACTGTTGAAGAGGCGATTGCCCGAGTGCCCGATAGAACTGGCCCATGCGTTCCTCTTGATCCACGCCAGCCACCCGCCCGGCGAGTATCGCGACGGCTGGTCCCATGAGTAGCGTGATGAGGCCGATAAAATTGTAGAGGGCCATTGTCAGTGTGGTTTGTGGACCGGGGACAGCGCGGGCCGCCCCGATGATGACCAGAATCGCCAGCCAGAGAGATAGGAAACCGGCCAGGCCCAGGACCACATATGACAGGCGGCTGTTCTGGTACTTGCGGATCTCCAGGGTGAAGGCGGTCATGTTCGGCTCCTCTGGGTTCTGGATGGCTGAGGCTTTGCGATGACAGTGGAAGCCTCCGTCAGTTCGAGGAAAGCTTCCTCAAGGCTCTTGCGTCGAAGTTCGACTCGGGCAATGCGCACTCCTGAAGTGACGAGCTGGCTCACGGCCTCAGCGATCAGGTCATCGCTCAGGAGTGGCAGACTGATCTCGTTTCCCGCAATCTGTGGCTGCAGTCCCAGTGCTTTGAGATGAGCGGCGGCGGCGTTGACTGGAGCGGTCTTCAGCACAAGATGCCCTTGGTCGCGCAGGTTCTCCAAGGTGCCCTGGTAGCGGAGATGGCCTGCCTGGATGATCCCGACCACATCAGCCATCTGTTCGATCTCCGACAGCAGATGGGATGAGACCATGACAGTGATGCCGCGCTCGCGTGCAAGGTTGATGATCAGGGAACGGATCTCGGCCACTCCGGCAGGGTCAAGGCCGTTGGTCGGTTCATCCAGCAGCAGCAACTCGGGATCAGAGATCAGTGCCATCGCGATGCCGAGGCGTTGTTTCATGCCCAAGGAGTACTGGCGGGCTGGTTTTTCGGCGCTGTTGGTGAGATCGACGATGTCAAGTGCTGCCTCGACGGACTCTTTGGGGCAGGACAGATAGTCGGCCACAAGGCGTAGATTCTGAACCCCGCTGAGATGCGGGTAGAAGGCGGGGCCTTCAATGAGGGAGCCGATCCTGGGCAGGATCTCTGCCTTGCTGGAAGGCAGGTCGCGACCGAAGATGCGGATCTCACCGCTGGTTGGCTTGGTCAGTCCCAGGAGCATCTTCATGGTGGTGGACTTACCCGCGCCATTCGGGCCCAGGAAACCATAGATCCTACCCTGTGGAATAGCGATATTGAGGTTGCTGACCACGGTTTGGTTTCCGTACTTTTTGGTGATCCCCTGGGTTTTGATGGCGAATGGAGGTGTTTGAGAATCAGCCGCTGAAGCAATACTCGCTGAACTCTGTGAAATTTGAGCGAACATCACGTGATGCTCCTTTGGTGTGTAGCGGGGTCCCGGCTCTAATCTGACTTAATTGAGGCCTTGGGGCCAGGAACGCAGTGTGGCCCTAACCCCCAAGGATGACCATTACTCAGCAGCAGCCCCACCAGCGTCCAAGAGTGCCCGTGTTGCAGTCGAGGGTCAAGGTGCAGACAATTCCACATCCTGCGCCCAGCAGGTCCTCGATCTCGGCGTCGCTCATCTCGGCGAGGTCGTCGATGATCTCTTCGTTGTACCTCTTGTACATTTCCTTCTCCTTTGAGGATTGGTTGATTTCTTGACACTTCTCGCGCGCTGAAGATGTCTCCACGCTAAGTGCCCGGAAGTCATGGTGCAAGTACCTCAACCAAGCTTTCTAGAATAGTGGATGGGTTTCATGGCCAAAAGTGCATTCCTTCTCCCGTCGATTGGGTCGAGCGTGACTCGCAGAGGTCGACGACATCACTTGTCGCTGGTGTGGCATACCGATGAACCCCAGGCCAAGGAGAGGTTGGGATGTGCGGACCTGTCTCTTGGCTCAGGGCAAGGTGTGATGTTGGGAAGCCCGGTCTTGAGCGGCCATGGGTAGAGGTGTTCTCGGCGGCAGCGGACAGGGCGAAGAGGGGGTCTCGGCGTCTGCTGCCTGCGTCGGGGTGCCGGGCAAGAGCGGCGGTGGCGGCCGGTGGTTTGATTCAGGGTGTTACACGGCCAGACGTAATCTGTCAGCTACCCAGAACGACCCTCGCTGCGTCAGGACGTGAACAGCGAGAAGTGGAACGAGTACAGGCTCGGGCGGTAGACGTGCTGCCCGAACTCGACCACCCGCCCGTCGGAGGCGTAGCCGGTGCGCTCCATCGTCAGCAGCGGAGCCCCCTCCTCCTCGCCCAGGCCCTCGGCCTCCTTCGCGCTCGCCCCGCGGGCGCCGATCACCTGCCGGGCGGAGGTCACCTCGACGCCCCGCGCCGCCAGGCAGCGGTAGAGACCGCTCTCGCCGAGTTCCTGCCAGGTCGGCGCGATGTCGAGGGGAATGAGGTTCGTCATCAGCGCCAGGGGGTGGTCATCGGCGTAGCGGAGACGACGCACCGCCAGCAGACCCTCGCCCCGGGGGATGCCGAGTTTCTCGGCCTCCTCCGGCGAGGCCTCGCGCACCTCGTAGGAGAGCACCCGGGTGGTGGGGGCGAACCCGGCCTCGGCGAGATCGTCGTTCAGGGAGGACAGCTTCATGGGGCGGTGCACGTGGGGCGGGGTGACGC
>ERZ772827.1308-NODE-1308-length-12710-cov-6.017938_pt1 | contig 12710 bp, 7 predicted proteins | sample MGYA00580850_ERZ772827 | MGnify/ENA primary metagenome ERZ772827 (study PRJEB29015, sample SAMEA2737950) | human oral metagenome | biome: human oral; feature: human-associated habitat; material: dental | place: China | collected 2145 ...
CCCAGGCCATGGCCGAGGCCCGCGAGCGCGCCTCCTCCCGCCAGGCCGGACAGGGCCGGGACGACACCGGGCGGGGCCGCCAGGCCGGACAGGGCCAGGGGCATGCGGCCCGGGGTGAGGGCGCCCGGGCCGGTAGACAGGCCGGTGGACGCCCCGGTGGGTCGGCCGGGGCCACCGGGGCCACCGGGGCGGGCCGGGGCGGGCACGGGGCCGGGCAGCCGGGGCAGGTGGGCCCCGGGGAGGTCCCCGGTGCGGGGCGGGGCGCGGGAGCCGGCCTGCGCACGGGCCTGGCCGAGCGCTCGGGGCTGACCAGCTGGCCCACCGGGGTACCGGGGCTGGAGGGCCCGCAGGCCTCCACCATCCCGGCCACCGTGGAGTCCACGGGGGCGGCGGGCCTGGTGGTACGCGGCTACCCCACGCTGGTGGCCTGCGGCGGGGCGGCTCGTCTGCGCCCCGACGCCCAGGAGCGTCCCACTGGCATCCCGGGACCGGACGCGGGCTCCACGGGCGGACCCGGCCCGGGGAAGAGGCCCGGCCCCAAGAGCCCCAAGCAGGGATCCGGGCCCGGGAGAGGCCCGGGGCCCGGGAAAGGAGCTGGGAAGAACCCGGGGCCCGGGAAGACGGTGGGCGCCACCGGGTCGGTACCGGGTAGCCCTACCGGGCAGGCGCCCCTGGGCGCGGACCTGACCATCCTGCCCGACGCCGGGTCCCAGGAGCGGGAGCACGGGGCGGGGGTGACGGCCCTGGCGCTGGCGCGCACGGTCCTGCCACCCGGGCGGGTGAGCAGCCGGTGGAGCGGGGACGAGGCCCTGGTCCTGGCCGCCTCCCCGTACCGCAGCACCCCGGAGCTGGTGGCCGACCTCCAGCTCGCGGCGGCCCGCAGCGTGGCCTCCCGGTGGGCCGACCAGGTCGGTCGCCCCCTGGCGCAGGTGCGTGAGCAGGCGGTCTTCGAGGACCTCGTGGCCTGGGTGCGTCAGCACCTGGAGGACGAGGTCTACCGGCTCGCGGTCATGGTGGTACGCACCCTCCAGGCGGTGCGCCGGGTGGAGCAGGCGGTGGGGGAGCACACCTCCCTGAGCCTGCTCGCCACCCTCCAGGAGGTGCGTGAGCACGTGGCCGAGCTGGTGTACCCGGGGTTCGTGGTCTCCACGCCCACCGAGGAGCTGGCGCACCTGCCGCGGTTCCTGTCCGCCCTGGCCGTGCGGGTGGAGCGGGCGGCCTCCTCCCCGGGCGCCGCCGCCCAGGACGCGGCCCTGTCCTACCAGGTGGGTCAGGCCGTGGACCTGGTGGAGGCCGCCCGGGCGCGGGCGTCCGCGCTGCCCCCGGACACCCGCCGCCAGGAGGTGCTGGAGGAGGCCCGGTGGATGGTCGAGGAGCTGCGGGTGAGCCTGTTCGCCCAGACCCTGGGGACCAGCCGCAAGGTCAGCCTCCAGCGGATCTCCCGGCTCCTGGCGAGCATCTGACGGACGCCCTGGGCGTGGGCCGCCACCAGGTGGAACCCGGCTCCTGGCAGGCGCCCTGGGCGGGTCCGCCCCGCCACGGACGTGGTCCCGCCGCCGTAGAGGCTGACGGGTCCGCCCCGCCACGGACGTGGGGACGGCCGCGGCCCGCGTCGTCCCCGGACCGCACGGGGGTGCCCCTGGCTGCACGTGACCGGGACGGGCCCGTAGGATCCGTGTTATGTCCGTCCGTCCTGCCTCAGAGCGTCTGCGCAGCTGGGAGCACCTGACCGAGTGGCCGATGGCGGCCGCGGCCCTGCTCTTCCTGGCCGCCTACGCCTGGGAGGTGCTGGCCGACCTGCACGGGACCCGACGCCTGTACGCCGAGGTGGTCATGGACGTCGTGTGGGCCCTGTTCGCCGTCGACTACGCCGCCCGCCTGTACCTGGCCCCGGAGCGGGGGCGCTGGTTCCTCCACCACCTGCTGGACCTGGCCGCGGTCCTGCTGCCGGTGCTGCGCCCCCTGCGCCTGCTGCGGCTCATCGCCCTGGTCAGCGTCCTGCACCGCGGCCCCGGGACGGCCCTGCGGGGGCGGATCACCACCTACACCGCCGGCAGCGTCCTGCTGCTGGTACTCGTCTCGGCCCTGGCGGTGCTGGACACCGAGCGGAAGGCCCCGGGGGCGTCCATCACCACCTTCGAGGACGCCTGCTGGTGGTCCCTGGCGACGGTCTCCACGGTGGGCTACGGGGATCTGTCCCCGCTGACGACCACGGGGCGCGGTATCGCCACGGTCCTCATGGTGGCCGGGGTCGCCCTCATTGGCGTGGTCACGGCGACCCTGGCCTCCTGGGTGGTCTCCCTGGTGACCGAGGAGAACGCCGAGGAGGAGGCGGCCACACGGGCGCAGGTTGCGGCCCTGAGCGCCCAGGTCGCGGCCCTGAGCGCCCAGGTGACCGCTCTGCAGGAGGGGCTGGCGGCGAGCCCGGGGCGCCCGCCGGCCCCTGAGCCGTCGAGACGGAGCTGAGAGACGCTCAGCAGGTGGCGGCCAGGCGGCGCTCGCGGCGTCCGGCCTGGAGGACCGGGTCGGGCAGCGGGACGGCCGCCACCAGGCGGCGGGTGTACTCCTGGCGGGGCGCGGCCCCGGGGCCCTGGTCCCAGCCTTGCCCCTGTCCGCCAGACGCCTGCAACGCGGACAGGGCCCGGGTCCCTGGCATCTGCCCTGGACGAGACCGGCGCAGGCCCCGGTCACTGGTACAGGATGGGGGCCAGCTCGCCCCAGGCTACGGCCCAGGTGGTGTAGAAGTTGCCGTCACGATTGGCCAGGAGCCCCAGGGCCAGGGCTGCCGCCACGCCCGACGCCGCCAGGACCACCCCTCGCAGGAGGGCCTCGAGGGCGAAGGCCCCCACCCTGACGCCCCGGTGGGAGAAGCGTGCCCCGTAGGCCTCCCGGCCCCGCCGACGCCAGCGGGAGACGGCCAGGAGCCCCAGTCCCCCGGCCAGGAGGCACACCCCCGTCATAAGACCCGGGCCCTGGATGCCGGTGAGGGTCTTGAGCGCACGCTCCCTGAAGGAGGGCGGGTCCACGTTGCTGCCGGTGGTGGCGTCGACGTCCTTCCCGTCCCCACCGGGGCTGCCCCCACCCTGATGCCACCAGGCCAGGGCCACCGGCATCTGGCTGCTCCACAGGGACCAGGAGTGCCCACCGCTACGGGGGACGGAGCCGGTGACCAGGTCCGTGTGGGGCGCCACCAGAGGCAGGCGGGTAGCCAGGTCACCGGCCTCGACGTCATCGGAGGCCCCCATGACCCAGATACGCAGCGGGTTGTGCGGGTGCTCGGCGATCAGGGTGGTCAGGGTGTTCCGGCGGCGCAGGTCCGCCGAGCTGCCCAGGCCCCCCAACGAGGGGACGTCGTAGGCTGACATGGCCAGGACGGTGGAGTAGGTCTGGGAGTGCATGATCCCGCTCCACAGGGCGCAGTACCCGCCCGAGGACAGGCCGGCAATCGCCCAGTCCTGCCGACTGGTGCTGGTGCCCAGGCTGGCGGCCACGATCGCGGGTACGTCCCGCGTCGTCCAGGTCTCCATCTGGGCGTGGCCCACGAAGTCCGCGCAGTCGGGCTCGGTGAGCTGACGGCCCTCCGCGTTGAGGGAGGGGGCCACGAGCACGGCGGGGGCGATCTCACCGCGGAGCATCTTGTCGGCGTAGTTCCTGACAGGGTCAAAGGTCTTGACCACTCCGTCGGGGGCGCCGGGTGCACCGTGGAGGAACTCCACGACCTTGTAGCGGCTGGCGGTCTGCGCGTTGTAGCCCGGAGGGAGCCACGCCCAGATGTCCCCGGTCACCCCACTGCGGGCACCGGTGACGGTGGCCTTGACGAACCCGTTGGCAGCCGGGGTGAAGGTGACCTTGTCCGCGTCAGTGGACTGCGTGGCTGCGCTCGGGCCGGGGACCACCGGGTTGGACGACGCCGGGGATGCCGGGCGAGGACTGAGGACGGCGGGCTCGGAGGAGTCCCTGCCGGAGCTCACAATGGACCACACGTCACCGGCGGTCAGGGCGAACTGCATGGAGGCGTTGAGCCGGGCCGCGAAGGCGACAGCGACCAGTCCCTGCACCAGGAGCACCACCAGCAGGGATCCGAGGAGGCCCGCCAGGGCACGGAGCCGAGTCCGAGGGAGCAGCCGGGTCAGACGGCCGCGCAGGCCACCGGCTCCGGGAGCGTCCCGAGCCGACCCCGGACCCCGGTGGGCGCGACGCCGTGCCAGCCAGGTCAGCAAAAGGGCACCCGCGACGAGGGCACCTCCGGCTACATGGGCGGTGGCCTGCACAAACGACGTCGTCACAATGCTCACGTACGCCCAGTATGCTTACCGACCTGGATGTCCCCTGTAAGGGAGCCGAGAGGTCAGGCGGCCAGGCGGCGCTCGCGGCGTCCGGCCTGGAGGACCGGGTCGGGCAGCGGGACGGCCGCCACCAGGCGGCGGGTGTACTCCTGGCGGGGCGCGGCCCCGGGGCCCTGGTCCCAGCCTTGCCCCTGTCCGCCAGACGCCTGCAACGCGGACAGGGCCCGGGTCCCTGGCATCTGCCCTGGACGAGACCGGCGCAGGCCCCGGTCACTGGTACAGGATGGGGGCCAGCTCGCCCCAGGCTACGGCCCAGGTGGTGTAGAAGTTGCCGTCACGATTGGCCAGGAGCCCCAGGGCCAGGGCTGCCGCCACGCCCGACGCCGCCAGGACCACCCCTCGCAGGAGGGCCTCGAGGGCGAAGGCCCCCACCCTGACGCCCCGGTGGGAGAAGCGTGCCCCGTAGGCCTCCCGGCCCCGCCGACGCCAGCGGGAGACGGCCAGGAGCCCCAGTCCCCCGGCCAGGAGGCACACCCCCGTCATAAGACCCGGGCCCTGGATGCCGGTGAGGGTCTTGAGCGCACGCTCCCTGAAGGAGGGCGGGTCCACGTTGCTGCCGGTGGTGGCGTCGACGTCCTTCCCGTCCCCACCGGGGCTGCCCCCACCCTGATGCCACCAGGCCAGGGCCACCGGCATCTGGCTGCTCCACAGGGACCAGGAGTGCCCACCGCTACGGGGGACGGAGCCGGTGACCAGGTCCGTGTGGGGCGCCACCAGAGGCAGGCGGGTAGCCAGGTCACCGGCCTCGACGTCATCGGAGGCCCCCATGACCCAGATACGCAGCGGGTTGTGCGGGTGCTCGGCGATCAGGGTGGTCAGGGTGTTCCGGCGGCGCAGGTCCGCCGAGCTGCCCAGGCCCCCCAACGAGGGGACGTCGTAGGCTGACATGGCCAGGACGGTGGAGTAGGTCTGGGAGTGCATGATCCCGCTCCACAGGGCGCAGTACCCGCCCGAGGACAGGCCGGCAATCGCCCAGTCCTGCCGACTGGTGCTGGTGCCCAGGCTGGCGGCCACGATCGCGGGTACGTCCCGCGTCGTCCAGGTCTCCATCTGGGCGTGGCCCACGAAGTCCGCGCAGTCGGGCTCGGTGAGCTGACGGCCCTCCGCGTTGAGGGAGGGGGCCACGAGCACGGCGGGGGCGATCTCACCGCGGAGCATCTTGTCGGCGTAGTTCCTGACAGGGTCAAAGGTCTTGACCACTCCGTCGGGGGCGCCGGGTGCACCGTGGAGGAACTCCACGACCTTGTAGCGGCTGGCGGTCTGCGCGTTGTAGCCCGGAGGGAGCCACGCCCAGATGTCCCCGGTCACCCCACTGCGGGCACCGGTGACGGTGGCCTTGACGAACCCGTTGGCAGCCGGGGTGAAGGTGACCTTGTCCGCGTCAGTGGACTGCGTGGCTGCGCTCGGGCCGGGGACCACCGGGTTGGACGACGCCGGGGATGCCGGGCGAGGACTGAGGACGGCGGGCTCGGAGGAGTCCCTGCCGGAGCTCACAATGGACCACACGTCACCGGCGGTCAGGGCGAACTGCATGGAGGCGTTGAGCCGGGCCGCGAAGGCGACAGCGACCAGTCCCTGCACCAGGAGCACCACCAGCAGGGATCCGAGGAGGCCCGCCAGGGCACGGAGCCGAGTCCGAGGGAGCAGCCGGGTCAGACGGCCGCGCAGGCCACCGGCTCCGGGAGCGTCCCGAGCCGACCCCGGACCCCGGTGGGCGCGACGCCGTGCCAGCCAGGTCAGCAAAAGGGCACCCGCGACGAGGGCACCTCCGGCTACATGGGCGGTGGCCTGCACAAACGACGTCGTCACAATGCTCACGTACGCCCAGTATGCTTACCGACCTGGATGTCCCCTGTAAGGGAGCCGAGAGGTCAGGCGGCCAGGCGGCGCTCGCGGCGTCCGGCCTGGAGGACCGGGTCGGGCAGTGGGACGGCCGCCACCAGGCGGCGGGTGTACTCCTGGCGGGGCGCGGCCAGGACCTGCGCCGTCGCCCCCTCCTCCACCACCCGCCCGGCCTGGAGGACCACTGTGCGCCCGGCCACCGCGTCCACCACGGCCAGGTCGTGGGAGACGAACAGGCAGGCGAAGCCCAGCTCCTGCTGCAGGTGGCGCAGGAGGTCCAGGACCACCGCCTGCACCGAGACGTCCAGGGCGCTGGTGGGCTCGTCGGCGACGACCAGGCGCGGTCCCAGGGCCAGGGCCCGGGCTATGGCCACGCGCTGACGCTGCCCGCCGCTCATCTCGTGGGGGTAGCGCTGCGCGTAGGCGGCCGGCAGGCGCACCGCCTCCAGCAGCTCACGCACCCGGGCGCGCCGGGCCGCGGCGTCGTAGCCTCCGTGCACCACCAGGGGCTCGGCCACGGAGGCCCCCACCCGACGGCGCGGGTTCAGGGACGAGGCGGGGTCCTGGTAGACCACGCCGGTGGTCCGGCGCACCGGTGCCAGGACCCGACGCCGGGCCCCGGCCACCTCGGTGCCGCCCACCCGCACGCTGCCCGCGGCCACGGGCACCAGCCCGGTCAGGGTCCCGGCGAGCGTGGACTTGCCCGACCCCGACTCCCCCACCAGCCCCAGGACCTCCCCGGGGGCGATGCTCAGGCTGACGCCGCGCACCGCGTGCACGCGCCGCCTCCCGCTGCGGTAGACCACGTCCAGGTCCCGGACGCGCACCAGCGGCTCGGGCGCCGGTGACGGCCCGGACCCGGATACCGACCCCGAGCCGGACCCGGACGCCGGCCCGGACCCCGGTCCGGACGCCGGCCCCGACCCGGGCGAGCGCACCTGGCAGCCCGTCGACACACCCGGACGGGGCGCACGGGCCGCCGCGCTGGTCCCCTCCTGGCGCAGGGAGTCCAGGCGGGGCACGGCCGCCAGCAGCTCACGGGTGTAGGGGTGGCGGGGGGAGGCGAACAGCTGGCGCACGCCGCCGCGCTCGACCACGCGGCCGTGGCGCATGACGACGACCGTGTCGGCCACGTCGGCCACCACCCCCATGTCGTGGGTAATGAGCAGGACGGCGGTGCCCTCCTTGGTCAGGGAGCGAAGCAGGTCCAGGATCCCGGCCTGCACGGTGACGTCCAGGGCCGTGGTGGGCTCGTCGGCGACCAGGACCGGGGGGTCGCAGGCCATGGCCAGGGCGATGCAGGCACGCTGGAGCTGGCCGCCGGAGAGCTGGTGGGGGTAGGAGCGGGCGATCCGCTCGACCTGCTCCCCCGCCCCCAGGCCCACGCGTCCCAGCAGGGAGCGGACCCGCTGGCCCACCTGGTGGCGGGTGGCGCGGGTGTGGGCGCGCACCGCCTCCCCGATCTGGGAGGCTATGGTCCCCAGGGGGTCCAGGGCGGTGGCCGGCTCCTGGAAGACCGTGCCCACCAGGCGCCCGCGCACGTCGTCAAGGACGTGGCGCGGCGCCCCGACCAGCTCGGTACCCGCCCCGCGCCCGGCCCCAGACCCGGACGGATCCTGGTGCTCGTACCCGGCCGAGCCGGGGGACCCGGGCCCGTACAGGACGGCGGAGCCGGTGACGTGGGCGGTGGGGGCCAGGAGCCCGAGGGCGCCCATGGCGGTGACGGACTTGCCCGACCCGGACTCCCCTACCAGGGCCAGCACGCGGCCGGGCACCAGGTCCAGGTCCACGTCCGCGCTGGCCGGGGCGCTGGCGCCCGCGAAGACGACCCCCAGGCCGCGCAGGCTCAGCGCCGGGGCGGGGGCAGGGACCCCACCCGGGTCGGTCACGCCTGACCCCGGGCCAGCCCCGTCCGTCCCAAAGCCACCCGGCCCGGAACCGGCGCCACTGGCACCACCCGGCCCGGAGCTGGCACCACCCGGCCCCGACCCGGAGCCACCCGGAACAGCCCCACCCGGCCCCGTGCTGTGAGCACCGCGTCCGGCCGGGGCGCCGGTCCCCCGGCCCATCAGGCCCCCACCCCCACCACGAGGTAGTCGGGGTAGGCCGGGAAGGGGTTGACGAAGAAGCCGGCGACCTGTGAGCCGCGCAGGAAGGAGTTGCGGCGGTTGACGAGCGGCACCGCGGGCACGTCCTGGGCGATGCGCCGGTCCAGGGCCGCCCACTTCCGACCGGCCTCGACGGCGTCGGGCTCTGCGGTGGCCTCCGCAATGAGCCGGTCCACCTCGGCGTCGGAGTAGCGCGAGACGTTGTACCCGCCGCCGCCGATCTCCGAGGAGGCGTACAGGGGCTGGATATTGGCGTTGGCGCTGGGGTAGTCGGGGTTCCAGGAGACGACGGCCAGGTCGTAGGAGGAACCGTCCCCCTGGGTGGCGCGCTGGGAGTAGGCGTCCGAGGACTGCGGGTCCAGCCGCACCGTCAGGCCCACCTCGCTCAGGGCCTGCTGCACGGCCTGGGCGACCGCCAGGCGGGCCTCGTTGTTCTGCGTCAGGAGCACCAGCTCGGGCAGCTGCTTGCCAGCCAGGAGCGAGGTGGCCCGGGTGGTGTCCCGCGGGTAGAGGTCGTACTCCTCGCGCCCGGGGATACCGGGGGTGATGTAGGTCGTGGCGACGCCGGCGCCGAGCTCGCCGCCCAGGGCCTGCTGCACGGCGGCCTTGTCCACCGCGTAGGCAATAGCCCGGCGCACGTCCGGGTCGGTGACCCGCTCGGTGTTGACCGCCAGGTAGAGCAGCGGGCCGGGGTCGGAGGTGGCCAGGCGGGCGGAGGCGGAGGGGTCCGCGCTGACCTGGGCGAGCTTGGAGGCGGTGAGCAGCTGGGCGCTGAAGGCGTTGCGGTCGTCCCCGGAGTCGGCGATGAGGCGCTGGCTGACGGTGTCCTCGTCCTGCCCCAGGGAGAAGACGACCGTGTCGGGCAGGCCGAGCCGGACCGTGTCGGTAGCGGCCGACCAGTGCTCATTGCGACTCAACGTCACCGAGACCCCCTGCTTGTACTCGCTGACCACGTAGGGACCCGATGCGAGGGGGTTGCGCGTGTAGGTGGCCGGGTCGTCGCCCTCGGGGACGGGGGCGAAGGCCGGGGTGGAGACGATCCAGGGCCAGTCCCCGTAGGGGCGGGCCAGGGTGAGGACGACAGTCCGCTCGTCCGGGGTGGCGACGGAGTCCAGGTGGGCGCCCTCGTAGGGCCCGGTGTAGCCGCTGGTGCCCGCCAGCAGGGTCTTGTGGTAGCCCAGGCCGCCGGACAGGGCCGGGGCGAAGGAGCGCTCCAGGCCGTGCTTGACGTGGGCGGAGGTGATGGGGGTCCCGTCGGACAGGACCAGCCCCTCCTTGAGGGTGTAGGTCCAGGTCAGGCCGTCGGCGGAGACCGTGCCGGTGTCGGTGGCCAGGTCGGGCACCACCCTCGGCTCCCCGCCGGGGCTGAGCTCCCAGGTGGTCAGGCGGCGGTGGACCAGGCCCAGGGAGGTGACCGCCAGGGACTGGCTCCGGGCGGGGTCCCAGTTGACGTCCGTGTCGGAGCTGAGCACGTAGAGGGTGCCGCCCGCGCTGGGGGTGCCCGAGGCGGACGCGGCCCCCCGGGAGTTCGCGCCGCAGGCGGCCAGGGTCAGGGTCAGGGAGGTCAGGCCGGTGAGGAAGGCGCGGCGGGAGGGTGCGGGACGGGACATGTCGGTCTCCTTAACTTTCCTTGTGGTGGGGCGGGCCGGTGGCGGCCCGACAGGTCGGCGGGCCCTGGCCCCGGAGGTGCGGGCGGGTGGCAGGCGGGGCCGCCTGGCTCCTTCTCGAGGTGCGGGTGCGGACGGGTGGCGGACAGCGGGCTGGCGGCGGGCGGGGGGCCAGTAGCAGGCGGGCGGGGCCGCCGTCGCGCCGCCGTCGCCCCACCGGGGCCCGCTCAGGCGGTGCGGGGGTCAATGAGGACGGCCAGGGCGTCCACCACCAGGTTGGCCACGACCACGAAGGCGGCGGCCACCAGGGTGGTGCCCATGACCACGGGCACGTCCGTGCTGCCGACGGCGTCCATGAGCAGGGCACCCAGCCCCGGCATGGAGAAGACCCGCTCGGTGATGACGGCGCCGCCGAGCATGCCGCCCAGGTCCAGGGCGAAGTAGGTGGCCACCGGCAGGCAGACGTTGCGCATGACGTGCCGGCCTATGACCTGCCGCTCGGGCAGGCCCACGGCCCGGGCGGTGCGCACGTAGTCCTCCCCCAGGTTCTCCAGCACCTCCCCACGCACCATGCGGGCGTAGACGGCCGCGGAGACGAGGGCCAGGACGCACCAGGGCAGGACCAGGTGCCAGGCCCAGTCCAGGGGGGAGTCAGCCAGGGGCACGTAGCCGGAGACGGGGACCACGTCCAGGGTGAAGCCGAGCAGGAGTATGCCCAGCAGCCCCAGCAGGTAGGAGGGCGCGGACACCCCCAGGACGGTGCCGCCCATAATGGCCCGGTCCCAGCGGCTGCCCCGTCTCAGGGCGGAGATGACGCCCGCGGCCACGCCGATCACGAGCCACAGGACCGAGGCCCCCACCGCCACGGAGGCGGTCACGGGCAGGCGGGCGGCAATGAGGTCGGTCACCGGGGCGGACAGGCGGAAGGAGTAGCCCAGGCAGGGGGCGGCGCAGACGACGGCGCCGGGTCCCTGCCCGAAGGAGCGCCCCGTCACGACCCCGCGCAGGTAGTCCCAGAACTGGGTGTACCAGGGCAGGTCGTAGCCCATGAAGGCGCGGGCACGCTCCAGGTTGGCCGGGGTGCAGGGCCGGCCGCAGGCCAGGGCGGCCGGGTCGGAGGGCCACAGGCTGAAGACCGCGAAGGTGAGGAAGGTGACGACGACCAGGACCAGGAGGGTCTGGGCCACGGAGCGAAGCAGGGGACGCAGGCGGCTCACCGGGACTCACCGGTCCTGGGGTCCAGGGCGTCGCGCAGGCCGTCGCCGAACAGGTTGAAGGCCAGGGTGACCACGAACAGGGCCGTCCCGGGGACCAGGAGGTACCAGGGGTCGGTACTCACCCAGGTCACGGCGCTGCCTATGGACCGCCCCCAGGAGGGTGTGGGCGGGGGCACGCCCACTCCCAGGAAGGACAGGGCGGCCTCAGCGGTGATCCGGCCGGGCACGGAGACGGTGGTGAGGACAATGACGGTGGCCACCAGGTTGGGCAGGACCTGGGTGCCCAGGACGTGCAGCTCACTGGCGCCCATGGCCCGGGAGGCCCGCACGAAGGTCCGGGAGCGGGTGGCCAGGGTGCGGGCACGTAGGACGCGGGCGGTCGACGGCCACCCCAGGAGGCCGATAATGAGGAGCATGACCAGGATCCGGTTGGCGGTGGGCGGGACCACCGCGGAGACCGCGACCATGAACACCAGGCTGGGGAACCCCAGGACGACGTCGGTGGTGCGCGACACCAGGGCGTCCCACCAGCCGCCGAAGTACCCCGCGGAGGTACCCAGGACGACGGCCACGGCCGTGGCCAGGGCGGTGGCGCCCATGCCTATGGTGAAGGAGGTGCGGGTGCCCTCGACGACAATGGCCAGCAGGTCGCGCCCGGTCTGGGGCTCCACGCCCAGGGGGTGGGCGGCGCTCACGCCCCCCAGCGCCCCCGCGGGAAGGCCCGAGGGTGCCAGGAGGTCGAGGTGGTAGGTGTAGGGGTCCACGCCCAGGAGCCGGGTGACCCAGGGGGCGAGGAGGGCCACGACGGCGGTGAGGACCACCACGGCCCCGCCGGCCACGGCCCAGCGGTCGGAGGCCAGGCGGCGGGCCACGGAGCGGGGGGCGCCGCGCCCGTCCGGGACGGCGTCGGCAAGGGCCTCAGGACTCTCGCCGGGTGTCCCGGTGCCCCGGGCGGGCAGGGCGGCAGGGGCCGGCGGGACGACGGCGGGGGCGTCCGGGTGGTCGGCGCCCGCAGGACGGTCGACGGGTACAGGGGCGTCCGGGGTGGACGTGTGCACGGGGCACCTCTCGGGGGATCAGGCGCGCGTCAGGGCGCGCAGGGCGAACGTGGTGTGCGGCTGTCTCACAGACAGCGGCGACAGCACATTCGCTTGAGCATGGGCTCGTGATCCTCACGTTCGGGTACCGGGCCGGTGGCCCGGGCGTCGGTCAACGCCTTGACGTCGCTGAACGCTACCGGCGACCAGGACCGTCGCCAAGTCGTAGCCCGCTTCTGAGACCAGGGTCACTGCCAGGGGTGCGCGCGGGGACGGGAGCCCGGAGCCGGGCCCGTCCCCGATTCCGGCGCCAGCCGGGACCGGGCAGCCAGCCGACCAGGCAGGCCCCCGGAGCCCGGTGCCGGGCCGCAGGCCCCCCGCCCGGGCCGCAGGAGCCCTAAGCCGCAGGAGCCCGGAGCCGGGCCTCACCCGGCGGATCCCGCCCCGGCGGGCCCCAGGGAGTCGAGGTACTGCTCGACCTTGCCCACGTCCTCCAGTGCCGGGTTGCCCTCCCACCGGGGGTGGGCCAGCAGGGCGCGCACCTGGGCGACCC
>ERZ772827.1317-NODE-1317-length-12685-cov-19.240697_pt1 | contig 12685 bp, 14 predicted proteins | sample MGYA00580850_ERZ772827 | MGnify/ENA primary metagenome ERZ772827 (study PRJEB29015, sample SAMEA2737950) | human oral metagenome | biome: human oral; feature: human-associated habitat; material: dental | place: China | collected 2145 ...
TCCTGGCCTCTTCCATGGCAAGGAAGCGCTCTAACAACTGAGCTAAACCCGCATGCGGTTCCAGGGATTATTTTAGCAAAATCGCTGGATGATTGCAATACTTGGTGGCTCCTCCCAGACTTGAACTGGGGACACAAGGCTCTTCAGGCCTCTGCTCTACCAACTGAGCTAAAGAGCCACAAACTTGCTATCTCATTGTACTAAAGTTGCCGTTATCTGGCAAGCCGCTATTTCCGCACGTAATGCGCTACATAGTCAATTTCGATATCGGATACAGCTGGCGTGAGTGGATTAGGCACACCGCTATCAACGGTCTCGGTATGTTTATTAATGCCGTTCGGGTTCATCGCTCCAGCCTGCACGCCGAGGAACATCTGCTTGTCAGTCACGTTCGGATGCTTGATACGACCCCATTCTTTACCATCCAGCGTAAAGATTATATGATCTTTCTCGACAATAACGCCGTACGTGTGCCAGCCGCTCATATCGTGATTATCAAGGGATGCTTGCTTTTGCTTGTTGTCCGGATCCCAGTGGTACGTTGCCTCAACACGAGGACCATTGACGCGCCCCTCAGCGAAATCAATCTCTGGCGGCCAGCCTTCGTCCTTTGGCCAGAGAAGGAATGCGTAGCCGACACCTTTGGCTTTCGGGAACTTGGCGCGAACTTCCCAGCGACCACGTGAAGCGGTAAATACATCGCCCGAGCCGGCGCCGCCAGTGCTCCACTGGCCGTTCTCGTACTGAGTGCGAATTACCAGTTTGCCATCTCGAGTGAACGAATTGCGTTGTGACATCACGCCCATACAGCCGTGACCAACCGCTGGATCGCCCCAGCCGTACTGCACCCATTTAGTTTGCTTGATCGATGAGTCAAAGCCTTCAAAATAATCAATCTGCCAGCCATCAATTGCCGCCTGGTTTCGGTCGTGGTTCGCCGGGCCGCTGGGCTTTGATGGCTGAGGCTGGCTTGGAACGCTACGCTTGCGCCTCTTATTGCTAGAGTTATTGTTTGATGAGCTGTTGTGCGGCAGTTGATTAGTCTGCTCAGTTGAGTCATGAGGGTCGCGACGTTCGGACTGTTGATTTGTGGTCTGGGCTTGATTCTGGCGCATCGTCTGCGTTACCCAATTGTGCTCAGCTGGCGTCGGTTTATTGTCGGTGTTTTGGTTGGGCTTGCTTGGTTGCTGATTGTCGTTCGTGGAGTTGGTATCAGAGTGAGAGCGATTATCGGTACTCAATGAGCCAGATGAGCCAGTCGGCGACGTAGTTCGGTCAGCGTATTTTGTCGCTTGGGGCGGGGCGTTATTTACCTGCGACAAGAAGTGCAGTGCACCAAGCGACAAGCCGCCGATGACGATAAGAGTTGCTATGCTAGTTGTAACCAGTTTTCGCTTCGTCATATATCTATTGTAGCGCACTAAAATTATATGTCAAACTTTTAGCGTAAGCGTCAAGAAAATGCTGCAATATCCTAGTGGTTTGACTAGAAATCATGTATAATAACTTCATTGCGGGTGTCGTATAACGGCTATTATGTGACCTTCCCAAGGTTGAGACGGGAGTTCGACTCTCCCCATCCGCACCAATTCAGAACTAAAATGGCAACGGCCGATACACGCTCCTCGGGTAAAGGAAACTTAAAATACCGAGCGTCAACAATATCTTCGTAGTTTCCGTCCGTTATAGGATTGCCTTTGTGTGAAACTTCATAGAAATGACGAGTCGACTCCCATCCCTGCCCGGAATCAATGTCGTAGAAGTACTCGGTGAATTTGCATATTCTTGTGGGTCTACCTATGACATCCAATCCCGTCTCTTCTTTTATCTCACGCTTTAAACCATCAAGTAATCGTTCTTTGGGTTCAATACCTCCACCCGGTAGATCCCATTTCTTATCGGAGGAGGTTCTGTCTCTGACGAGCAGGATTCCTTTTTTACTCCTTACGACTCCATAGGCGGATGTTCTTTTGATTAAGCTTGTCTTGGCGACGACATGGGCTTTACCATTAATATCTCGACATAGTATCATATTCATATGGTTATTATAAACTAATTTTATTCAGCTAATCATGTATACTTAGGGAAAATCCACGATACTATTTGATTGGTTGGGACATAAACATTCTAGAAAGCAGCTTAGTAAGGGGTGCGGACTTATGAAACCAATCAAGCAGGATACGCGCTTTAATTTCTTTATAAACTCAGAAATTATTAGCGGGGGAAATTTCAAAAAGATAATTCAAAGGGTTCTTGGTGGGGTGAGCGGGCGTGGGCGCCCGCAGGCGTTGGAGCTGAACCTGCGCGACTCAGCATTTACGCTCGAAATAGGTTCGAGTTTCAGAGTAAATTGCCACCAAGTGGACTTAACGAGTACAAGTAGTCATGCAATCATTCTTCAATCCATTGTTGATAGCCTACCACTTTGTATAAGTTCTTCTGTAAATTGTTTAAAGGTGTTTTGCGACCTTTTCAAAAAATCTTCAATCTGTGAAAATGTCAATTCCGTATCTCCTGTCTTTATGGCATCAATATCAAATCCTATATGAACAAGGTGCTTACAATCAATGCCAAGTTTTTTGGCACGTCTTTCTCGACGTTTTTTGTTGTCCTCTGAAATATCATCAAATATATTATCGCATATGTCGTGACGTATATGATTTCTCATATTTAGAACAGTTTGACTTAGTTCGTCTTCTTTGTTTTCGATTTTATTCTTATATTTATTTATAGCGTTAAGATGTTCTAGCATATTGGATGCTTCATAAAGACATGAACAACAATATCTCATTTCACGAGTCTCTTCTAGACTACGATAGGCCGATTTATATCTGTTAAGTGTATGGTATGCATCACTTATCTCTAAGCTAGCGATAAAGGCAAGCATCTCATTATTGACACTGTTATTGTGATTGTCTAGCTTGTATATTTTAATGCCAGCGTGCATTCCTCTAGTCATATTTTGTATAAACGACCGTTGTTTAATCCCGTCGCTCCACCGCGATCGTGCACTGCGCCATCAACGCCACCGCTGCGCCGAGTGCTGCAAGTGTTGGCAGCAGCAAGGCGCCAACCACGCCAGCAGTGACAGGGAATTCCATGATGCTTTCGCCTTTTTCGTTCTTGATGATAACGCGGCGGACGTTGCCTTCTTTGATAAGCTGCTTGACCTTCTCGACAACTTGATCGCCGTTAACGCTAAATTCTTCGGTGCGGTTTTGTTCGCTCATGGTTACTCCTTACTTTTTATTCCCGCGAATGGCATCGATCAGCTCAATCGGGAAGAGCATCATCGTCTTTTGTGATGGTTCGGTGGAAATGCGCTCCAGTGTGTTCAGGGTCCGCAGGTTAATTGCACCTTGGGTTTTTGCCAGGATCTCGGCGGCTTGTGCCAGCGTCTCGGCGGCAGCTTTTTCGCCGTCGGCGTTGATGATGTTAGCGCGGCGTTCGCGCTCGGCTTCGGCTTGCTTGGCCATGGCACGCTTCATGTCGCCCGGTAGTTCGATGTTCTGAATCTTGACATTCTCAACATCGATACCCCATTTGTCGGTCTCGGCATCAACAATCTCCTTGATCTGCTGCGAAATCTCCTCACGCTTAGCCAAGAGGTCGTCCATATCGACATTACCAGTTACGTCGCGCAGGGCAGCCTGGGCAAATTGGCTGGTGGCGTAAATGTAGTTGGTCGTCTCTAGCACTGCTTTTGGCGCGTTAATCACTCGGAAATAGACAACCGCGTCAACGCCGACGGTGACGTTGTCTTTGGTGATAACCTCTTGCTTCGGCACGTCAATCGGCGTTGAGCGCACATCGACCATCATCATCGTCTGAAAAATCGGCACTACCACCCTTAGACCCGGCTCGCGCACGCCAGTAAACTTACCCAGCGTCAGTACTACACCGCGCTGGTATTGGTTAACTACCTTAATGCCGCTCAGTACAAACATCAGTACGATGACTAAAATTACTGCTACTATTTCCATATTGACCTCCTGTTTATAAGGAAATTATACGCCACGTATAGAGCGGCTGGCAAGCGCCTCCTTGATCAGCTCATCAACCAGCGCTCGTGGACTGAGGCCCGAAGCTTCCCAGAGCTTTGGATACATACTGATGTTGGTGAAGCCGGGGATGCTATTAATCTCGTTGAGAAAAATCTGGCCCGTCGGATCAAGGAAAAAGTCAACTCGCGCCATGCCGCGTCCACCGGTCGCTTGGTAGGCGGCCAATGCGAGGCGCTGCAGTTTTGTCGCCACCGACTCGTCAACGTCTGCGGGGATAACGACGCGTGAAGTGCTGGAGGCGCTGTACTTATCGTCGTAGCTATAAAACTCTTCGCCAGGAAGAATCTCACCAGGCATACTGACGCGGGCGGACGTACCGCGGCCGAGGACGGCTAGCTCGATCTCGCGGGCGGTGATCGCTTGTTCTATCAATACGGTGTTGTCGTGGCGAAAGGCTTCGTCAAGCGCGGTGGTGAATGCTTCGGCCGAGTGGACTTTGTTGACACCGACGGACGAGCCGGCGCGGGATGGCTTGATGAAAACAGGCGCACCAAGCTCACTAGCTATCTCGGCAAAGGTCGGTCGCGGCGCATCATTCGCTAGCGTTCGCCACGGCACAACCGGAACGTGAGCGCCGAGCGCCAGCCGCTTGGTCATGTCTTTGTCCATGGTGACAGCCGCCGAAAGGAGACTCGGGCCGACATAGGGAATATGAAGTAGCTGCGCCAGGCCCTGTACGCTACCGTCCTCACCATTTTTGCCGTGAAGCACCGGAATTATCAGGTCAATCGGCAGCGGGTCAACGCCGTCGATGAGCAGTGACCGCTGGCCGAGTTGTGGTGTTAAGTGTGGGCTCGGCTGATTGCGTGCCTCGATCGTCTCGACGAGTCGCCACTGACCAGCGCGGTCGATGTAGCATAGGTTTATGTCGTAGCGTGCTGCGTCCAGTGCCGCCAGCACATTAGTAGCGGAATTGATCGAGACCTCGTGCTCGGATGACTCGCCGCCAAATATGAGGAGAACGCGTAATCTATCCATTATCTCAGTATAGCGCACTATGCCCTGGCGGGGCGAATTTCTAGGCGTGATATAATGAAACGATAATGGCGAATAGTGAAAGAAATAGGAGAAATAGATCGCTGACGCCTGAGGTCATTGGCGGTAGCGACCCGGTGGTTGAGTATGATAAGCGTGAGGTCAGTGGTACCATGGGTGTGATTACTGGCATGCTGATAGCTCTGCCAAGCGAGGCGTGGCACAATGTTTTGCCAGAAGTTGGCCAGCAGCCGATAATTCTTGGTGGCATGGCGGTGGCAATAGGGGGGTTGTGGCGGATATCTCAGGCTGTCCGACTGCGCGAGTATAACGAGCGTGAGCCTGAGTTCCTTAGGGAGGCAGTCGACAATCTGCCGCCACTAGTCGATACTATCAAAGATAGCAGCGAGCGGCTAGATGAGCTGCTTAGAGAGCTCGACCAAAAGCGATTGGCATATGAGATGGCGGTTAAAACTGGTCGTACATCGGCCATACCGCTCACCACTGATGAGGCGGAACGTCACGCGGCACTTGTGCGACTGACCAGTTGTTGTTCTGGCGGCGCTGGTCTGGTTAATGTAGCAGCAGCGCAGGTTTTACACTGGGCTGGCTGCGCGTTGCCGCCGGAAATGACGGCGCCTGGGCGGCGCCGGTCTCGTCGCGAGGCTGGTCAAGCGGGGGCAGATAGCATGCATCAAACGACGCTGGATATGTTGGAGCAGTATGTGCCGCTGGATGGGATGACGTGGCGAGAGTACGTGGCGTCACCGGAGTTTGCGGCAGTTTGCGGAAGCGCTCAGCAGATTGATCGAGGGTTACGTCTGCAGGCAAAACCGCTCGGGCGGCGACCAGCTGATTGTTTCTCGCACTTTTTACCGTATCGGCCGCGAGAGGATAATTGGTGGTAATGGACACGCGACAACCCCTGGCTGAGCAGATGCGGCCGCAAACCCTGGATGAAGTAATCGGGCAGAGTCATTTGCTGGGCGAGGGCGAGCTGCTCCGCCAAATTGCCCGGCGCGGTGAGCCGGTCAGTTTGATTTTGTGGGGACCGCCAGGGACGGGTAAGACCACCTTGGCGCGAATTATCGCCCGCGAAGTCAATGCCGAATTTGTTGAGCTATCGGCGGTGACCAGCGGTAAAAAAGACGTTGAGCGGGTGATTGAACACGCTCGGCAGAACTGGAATTTGGGACTGAGGACAATTTTGTTTGTTGATGAGATCCACCGCTTCAACAAGGCGCAGCAAGACGCCTTCCTGCCGCATGTCGAGAGCGGGCTGATTACGCTGATTGGCGCTACCACGGAAAATCCCAGCTTTGAGGTGATCACGCCACTGCTCAGCCGGACGCGAGTGTTGGTGCTGCAGCAACTCACCAAAGATGAAATTGTATTGGTGCTGAAGCGGGCGCTGAAAGTTCTTAAAAAGACCAAAAGTGTTACACCAAAAGCTTTGGATTATCTGGCGGAATTGGCGGACGGCGACGCGCGGGTGGCGCTGGGCAATTTGGAGTTGGCACTGAGTTTTGGCGAGAAGGTTACGCCAGAGGTTGTCAAGGCGGCGGCCCAGCGGCGTTTGCCGGGCTATGACAAAAAGGGCGATGCGCATTATGACGTCATCTCAGCGTTCATCAAATCACTGCGCGGCAGCGACGCGGTGGCTGCGGCGTATTATTTGGCGCGCATGATTGAGGCTGGCGAAGACCCGAAGTTCATCGCGCGGCGGATGGTGATTTTCGCCTCAGAAGACATTGGGCTGGCGGGTAACGGCGCGCTAAGTCTGGCAGTCGCCACCTTTGAAGCGGTGGAGCGCGTTGGGCTACCTGAAGCCAAATATAATCTATTCCACTGCGCTATCGCTCTGGCTCGCAGCCAGAAGTCACGCGAGATTACTGATTTGATGAATGAGGCTTTTTCTCTGGCGCACAAGTACCCGAACTCGCCAGTGCCGCTCCATCTTCGCAATGCCGCCACTAAGTTAATGAAAGATTTGGGCTACGCCAAAGATTACAAATGGCAAGCTGGCTTCCAGCATGAAAAAGGATTTTTGCCAGAAGATATTCCACGTCCGACTAAGAATTAGCCTACTTTGGGCAGCGCTCATCAAACCGATCATACAGCGCCGCGTACACGCCGTTGGTCCAGCCAAAGCCGTCTTGCAACGGATATTCACCACCGCCGCCAATGCGTGACTCGCTATCAACGTCATATTTCTCGATCATCTTGCCCTGATCGGCAAAGACGCGTTCGGTCGAAGCCAGCCAGCGCCTTCTAATTTCCTCCGCTAACTCATCCAGCCCATACCGCTTCAAGCCACAAACTGCCACCCACTGCAGTGGCGCCCAGCCATTCGGCGCGTCCCATTGCTGACCATTGTCAACCAGCGTCATCCGCAGTCCACCATCGCGCAAAAACTCGCGCTCTAATTTCTCGGCCACGTGCTTGGCTTGTTTCTTGGTGGCGATCCCACTGTAGAGCGGGAAGACGCCGGCCAGTGTGGCGTGGCTCGTCTGGTGACCGGTGCGGAAATTATAATCATAGAAAAAGCCGTCGGTTTCATTCCAACAGTGCTGGCGGATGCTATCGGCGCGGCGTTCGGCCAGGCGAATAAAGCGTTTCTTGAGCGGTGCCTGACGCAGCACGCCGTAACAATGCGCGATCGTCATCTCTAGTTCATGCAATAAACAGTTCAGATCAACCGGCACGAGATCGGTTGTCATAATTGTTTCAATGTCGTGTGGATCATTGAACCAGCGTGAACTAAAATCCCAACCGCTCTCAGCCCCGGCCCGTAGGTCGAGATAGACCTTGGCCTTGTTGGCGGAGCGGCTATTCCTGGCGGTTTCGATATCTTCGCGGCGACTTTCTGGGCGCGGCGTGGCCTTGTCGTCGTAGTAGCGATTAAGCACCTGACCATCAGGCATAGCTACGACGCGGTTGGTAGCCATAAAGTCGATACTCGAAAGCTTGCGTTGGCCTTTCATCCAGAATTTGTATTCGGCCAGCAGCGAGGGGAAATACTCGAGATAGGTCAAGCTCGGGGCGCGCCGGCCGGGTTTGCTGGCGAGGAGCTTGACCATCGCTGCGAAAAACGGCGGCTGACTGCGACTAAGGAAGTACGTTCGATTGGCAGTCGGAATGAAACCAAAACGCTGAATCATGTACACATAATTTTTCATCATGCCGTCGATCAGCTTCCACTTGCCGTCCACCGCCAGACCCAGCATGATAAAATACGTATCCCAATAAAACTGCTCGGCAAACCGACCACCCGGCACCACATAGTCGTGCGGCAGGGCGATTAGCGAACCTTTCGACTTGTGGGCGCGGCGAATGAGCAGCGGCCAAAGGTTGGTGACGTGCTGCCTGGCGGAGTCAGCCTGGACAAAGCTCACCTTTTTGATTGGCGATTCAAATTCGTAAAAATGTAGCTTCACAAATTCATCCAGCCGAAAGTTCGGATCGCGCCGGGCCAGGCGATACTCTTGGAGGATGCGGGTGGCGCGCTTTCGCGGCACGAGATCGACGAAAGTTTTACCATCGGCAAACACGCGGTGTGACTGCACCTCATGAAACAACTGCCCGAGCTTTTCGTCGGGATCTTTGCGGTCGATTGGTGTGATGCGCTGGGCGGTGCGTGCTAACGTGCGCTTGATAATTGTTGTGGTTTTTTTGGGAAGCATATGGTTAAGTATAGCGTGTTACCGTGGGATAATCTATAGTAACGTTAAGTTTCTTATGTACTTTGTCAATCGGGAGTTTGTCGGGGTGGGGTCTACCGCTTGGCCGCACGCTTTCGCTCATTAGCGTCAAGGTAGCGTTTACGCAGGCGCAAGGATTTTGGCGTAACTTCCAATAGCTCGTCGTCCTCGATGAAATCAATGCATTGCTCCAGACTAAACTGCGTAAATGGCGTCAATTGCACTGTGCCATCGGACGATTTGGAGCGCATGTTGGTCAGGTGCTTGGCTTTGCAAACGTTGATTTCAATGTCTTCCTGGCGGTTATAAATACCGACGATCATCCCAGCGTAGACTTCCGTGCCCGGCCCGACCAAGAGTTCGCCGCGCGCCTCGGCCGCCTGCAGCGCATACGGCGTGGTGGTGCCAGCTTCAAAGGCGATGAGCACGCCGCCGCGGGTCTTTGGCAATTTACCGCCCAGCGGTTGATAGCCATGCGGCAGGGAATTCATGATTACCGTGCCTTTGGTGGCGGTCAATAGTACGTTGCGCAGGCCAATCAACGCCCTCGTCGGCAGCACATAGGTCATGCGGGTAGCGCCGCTGGCGGTGGTTTCTTGCGACTTCATTTCAGCGTGGCGCGCACCCAACTCCTGGCTGATCGCGCCGATGAATTCACTGCTAATTTCGATTTGTAATTCTTCAATCGGCTCTTTTTCGACACCGTCCTCAGTGATGGTGACCACTTGCGGACGGCCGACTTCAAACTCAAAGCCCTCGCGCCGCATGGTCTCGATCAAGACGCTGAGGTGCAGCTCGCCGCGGCCAGACACCGTAAAGCCGATGCCGTTTTCTTCGACGCGCAGCGCCACGTTGGTCTCCAGCTCCCGTCGCAATCGGTCGCCAATTTGCCGCGAGGTGGTAAATTCACCCTCGCGTCCTTTCATCGGGCTGGTGTTTGGGCCGAGGTACATGCTCAGCGTCGGTGCTTCGATGGCGATCGCTGGCAGGGCTTCCGGCTGTTCTTTGTCGGCAATGGTATCGCCGATGTGTGCCTCACTGACGCCCACTAGCGCCACGATGTCGCCAGCAAACGCCTCGTCAAGCTCTTCGCGGTTCAGCCCGCGGTAACCAAAAACTTTCTCAATTCGCGCTGAGCCCGATACTTCGCCCTGTTTCAGTAAACTAACCGCCAGGCCGCGCTTAACCGACCCGCGAGCAATCCGCCCAATGGCATATTTACCCTGAAAGGTATCATACTGCAGGCTGGTCACCAACATCTGGAAACCGCCATCAGCCGTGACGCTCGGTACTGGAATGTCATTGATAATCGCTTCAAAAATCGGTGTGAGATCGGCGTCTTCGCTCGGGTCGGTAGGAATCTCTCGCCAGGCTTTGCCGTCGCGCCCAATCGCGTAATAAATCGGATATTGCAGTTGAGCATCGTTGGTCGCTAACTCCAAAAATAGATCGCTCAGCTCGTCTTCGACTTCGGCGATTCGCCGCGCCGGCTTATCAATTTTATTAATCACCACCACTGGCTTCAGCCCCAACTCTAGCGCCTTACTCAGCACAAACTTAGTCTGCGGCATCGGCCCTTCCTGGGCATCGACGATCAGCAAGACGCCGTCTGCCATTTGCAAAGTCCGCTCGACTTCGCCCGAAAAATCGGCGTGCCCCGGCGTGTCGATGATGTTGATCTTATAATCACCGTAAAAAATTGAAGTCTGTTTGGCGGTGATGGTGATGCCGCGTTCGTGCTCCTGATCGCCCGAATCCATGATCAGTTCTTGGCTCATCTCGGCCTGGTTGTCGCGAAATGTGCGCGACTGTTTGAGCAGCCCATCAACCATGGTCGTCTTGCCGTGATCGACGTGGGCAATAATGGCAATATTTCGAATCTTGCTAGCGTCCTTCATAAAAATATGGTCTGATGTTAACGCAGACCTTCCTCAATACTAATTATAGCATAATTTGTGTAGTTGCCACTGACAGCCAGGCTAGAACACATATAATTGAGCGTGTAGCTATTAAAATTTAAGGTAATGGAATAAGTGGTGACGAATTATACTCTATTCGGACTTTTGTGTTAGGTATCGATATCCTAGTAAAATCGTCTCGCGATCGACGCCCTCACGGGAAGCGACTTCACCCAAAGCGCGAGGAATGCTCGGATCTTTCTCAAGCTCCTCCTCTATTAATTTTGCGAGCCTACTCATTTCAGCAGGACGATCCACGGGCTCAATGTCCTCAATTGACTTTAGTGTATGGATATCAAACAAAGCCCCTGCTTTTGGACTGCCTTCTTTCACATCACCCCCTCCTCGATTAATTACACAACCATTATGCAACACTCGAGTATATAAAACAATCCTTTCTTTGTGAGGGCAGAGTGTTTTGTATCTTTTAGTATAACACAATACAAATTATCTACCGCACCGCATAAAGTACTCCTTTTCTGTTGGGGTGGGGCAAGGGTCCATTAACCTAAAACATCGTTATGGTGTTAATATATATTAAGGGGAAATATGAAATTAAGCATCTCGATAATCAAAAATTGTCACAATAAACTTGACATAAAAGCTATAAGTAATAAATCCAACTACCTCATATCAACATCTATCTATTGGCTCTCAAAGGATGTAATATTTCTAAGAGATGATATTTCTGGTTACAGCAATATAGGTGAGGTTGATCGTATTGAGGGACGATTTTGTATAGCGGACTTTACGAGTGGTAGCGGTAATGTTGTAATTCACGTATATATAGTTTATCCATCTAACCGTACAGTTCCTCTTCTCGTTGGAATCTTGGGTGGTCATGAAAGTAAAATAATGTTTGAGCTACCATTAGCTAATGATGATCAGGCTTTTACCAGAGCCAGAAATAATGGATTTGAAGTGAATATTCCTCAATTTACGGGTGATTATTTTGAACCAGATATAATCGACATGACATACCAGGATGGCAATAGAAGATCAATGGATAGACGTGGAGAAGTATCGTACGAGAAACTGATAGGCAAAGATCTTGGGCTGTTTGTTTTTATTGATTATGCTGCTGGAGCTGAAAACATATAAACTCTCATATCTCCTCGAAATATGGAAGTTATTTAGTTTAGTGATATCTTGGGCACAAACCGCTCTTTGTACTTCCCAGCTAGCAGGATTGCCTCTCTCACATCGCCGAGCGCACGGTGGTTGCGGCGGTCGGTTCGTCGATATCGGCCCCGGCTCGTCCAAGCATCGGCCATTTCCTCGAGGCAACGCATGTCAAGTTGCCGAAATCCCAAGCGCTCGTACAGCGCGGGCATGCGCTTTGCGAGGATCTCGCGGTCACATTGCAGATAATAGCCGCAGTGAATTAAAACAGCGTCATTTGCGGTTTGCTGTAGCCAATTGAGCGCTTGCTTTTCGAGTGCGGCTTCGCTATATGTTGATGCGGAGACATCGTTCAGTAGGCCATTTCGCGTGTGCATATCGACAACTGATTCAGGCATAGAATGTTTGGAGAGGTCATCAGGCTTGCAGGCTAAAGAAAACGGTTCGCCAATTTGCTCCAACTGGCGATTGGTGATAATCGCCGCGACTTCAAGTATCCGCGCCGTATCAACATTGGTTGTCGTATATTCCAAATCCATCCAGACAAAGAGGCCGGGTGGAAGCGGGTCGTATTCGGTGTTAGTGTTCATGGTAATAGTATAACACTGGATTACGTTTGTGGTGGAGATGGAGGAGTCTCTAGGACTGTTACTGTGTGACAGACAGGCATACTCAAATGGTAGTAACCTCTTAAGTAACTCCTATTAATCAACTACTAGGGTCTGCTCGATCACTCAGTTTCTGGCGGGTCGATCCTGATGGCTTCAAAAAACTTACGACTCACCTTACGTCGATTCACCCCAGGTCGACATGTTTCTGGCTACTCCTCTGCAGGAAATTCTCATGTAGACGTCGCGATCTGGCG
>ERZ772827.1318-NODE-1318-length-12672-cov-8.053341_pt1 | contig 12672 bp, 10 predicted proteins | sample MGYA00580850_ERZ772827 | MGnify/ENA primary metagenome ERZ772827 (study PRJEB29015, sample SAMEA2737950) | human oral metagenome | biome: human oral; feature: human-associated habitat; material: dental | place: China | collected 2145 ...
TGATAGACGACAAAAGCAGAGTAGGCGTATGTATAGACACCTGCCACGCTTATGCCGGAGGTTACGACCTGCAGACACGCGAAGGGTACGACAAAACTTTCGAAGACTTCGAACGTATAGTAGGCTTCAAATACCTGTGCGGTATGCATCTGAACGACGCTAAGAAAGGCTTAGGCTCACGCGTCGACAGACACGACTCGCTCGGAGCAGGTCTGCTGAGGGTCGATACTTTCAGGTGGATAATGCAAGACTCTCGTTTCGACAACATACCTCTGATACTCGAAACGCCCGACGAAACACTCTGGGCACAAGAGATAGAGATGTTGAAAAACTTTGCAAAATGATTGGCAAAAAAATATTTAATCGAATAAAAATGCAAAACAAAGACAAACAAACGCTTCTCGACGAACGATATATGCGTATGGCACGTATCTGGGCAGAAAACTCGTACTGTCTGCGGCGTAAGGTAGGAGCCCTGCTCGTCAAAGATAAGATGATAATATCCGACGGGTACAACGGCACTCCTTCGGGTTTCGAGAACTGCTGCGAAGACGAGCATAACAACTCCAAGCCATACGTGCTGCACGCCGAAGCAAATGCCATCTCTAAGGTAGCACGCTCCAACAACTCGAGCGACGGAGCAACGCTCTACGTCACGGCATCTCCGTGTATGGAGTGTGCCAAGCTGATTATTCAGGCAGGTATACGGCGGGTAGTCTACGGCGAGGAATATCGTATCGCCGACGGACTGGAGCTGATGAGGCGTGCCGATATCGAAATCGTTTTTTGTGAGGTTTAGGTAGTCCGAAAAGTATTTTTTCAGAATAAAAAAGAAAGTAAAAAATGAAAAAGGTATTCATTCCATTTATGGTAGCGCTGTGTATCGCTTTGGGGATAGTAATCGGTAATTTCTACTCCAAACTGAAGACACAGAAACAACTATCGCTGCCATTCGACAGAATAGTAAAGACCAACGACAAGATTTCCGATGTATTGGATATTATAGAGGAATTCTATGTGGATACTATCGTCAGAGACAGCCTTGTAGAACAGGTCATACCTGAGATAATATCGCAGCTCGACCCTCATTCGTCGTATATACCTGCAAAAGACTTGCAGATGGTAAACGAAGAGTTGTCGGGTAGTTTCTTCGGTATCGGCGTGCAATTCAATCTGCAAAACGATACTATTTACGTTATCAACGTCATTTCGGGAGGACCTTCGGAGAAGGTAGGCATAATGGCGGGCGACAGGATTGTACGTGTAAACGATTCTGTGTTTGTGGGTAAAAAGGTAACTAACGAAAAGGTGATAAGCACACTCAGAGGCGATAAGGGCACGAAGATAAAACTCGGCATCGTTCGTCGCGGCTCGAAGGAAATCACCAACTACGTAGTAACACGGGGAGAAGTGCCCGTGAGCAGCATCGATATAGGTTATATGATTACACCGAAGATTGGATATATATCCGTAAACAAATTCGGGGAGACGACCTACAAAGAGTTCCTCAACGCTCTGACAAATGTCAAACAGCAGGGGGCGAAGTCCGTTATCGTAGACCTCAGAGGCAATGCGGGCGGATATCTGGGTGCTGCCGTGGAGATGCTCAACGAGTTCCTGAAAAAAGACGACCTAATAGTATATATGCAGGGGGCGCACCAGAAGCGTGTCGATAGCTATGCCGACGGTACGGGGTCGTTTCAGAATATGAAGATGGCTGTCATCATCGATGAGTTTTCGGGGTCGGCATCGGAGATATTCGCCGGAGCCATACAAGACAACGACCGCGGTACTATCATCGGGCGTCGTTCGTTCGGCAAAGGGCTGGTACAGAAACCCATACGCCTGAGAGACGAATCCGAGATACGACTTACGGTAGCCAAGTACTACACGCCTTCGGGCAGATGTATTCAGAAGCCCTATTCGAAGGGTAATATAGCCGATTACGAAATGGATTTGATAAACAGATTCAATCACGGCGAGTTCTATTCTCGCGACAGCATCAAAGAAAACACGACAGAGGTATATCATACCAAAGGCGGTCGGGTCGTCTATGGCGGCGGCGGCATAATGCCGGATATCTTCGTACCCTCCGATACGGTCGGCTCTACCAAATATTTCACAGAGATAGTAAACAAGGGATTGACCTACAAGTTTGCCCTCAACTATACGGACAACAACCGTTCGAAACTCAAAAAGTTCAAGTCGTCGGCAGAATTACAAGAATTTCTCGAAAAGCAAGACCTGTTTGCCAAAATGATGCTATACGCCAAAAAGAGCGGTGTGATTTGCAGCAAAGAGGAGAAAGACAAGTCCAAACCCCTCATAGAGCGTCAGGTGATAGCCTATATCGAACGTAATGTCCTGAACGAAAAAGGTTTCTATCCATACATCAACCAGACAGATAAATGTGTACAGAAAGCTCTTAACATTCTTAGTAAATAGTTTCATTCGTTGCTATTTACTAACATTATTCGTGCTCACAGAAGAGACGTCTCCACTCGGGGGGACGTCTCTTCTTTTTTACGATTTGTACGACCAATATACGCGCCTAAAAACAAAAAAATGGTGTTACATCACAGAGGACAACACCGTTTTTTACGAGTAGTGTAGTTGTATTTTTATCTCTTTACGTTTATTTTACTATCACCTTTACGACCCTCGTTTTATCGGCTGCTTTGAGCGAAACCATATAAACACCTGCTCCGAGACTTACGGGAATTTCCGTAAAGCCTTTATTTACGTTATAAGACGCTAAAGTCCGTCCCGATACATCTATCAACGACGCTGTGCCGGCAGACGAGGTCATATTATTCACTACCAGCGTACTGCCTGCTGTCATATATGCGTCAAGTACATCAGAGTACGGATTGTCGTTATCTGTTGCAACTCCATTGCCCTTTACTATCATAAATCGACGCTCTATCTTGTTGCTGCCTGCGGCAGTGAAGTTGTACACGGTGGTATCCGACGATAGTAGCGGGATATATTTATTCTCCGCAAGGTCTAAAAGCTGCAGATCGCCGTAATGTTGCAAGTTGGAGGGTATGAGTGTAAGACGGTACTCTCCGTCGCCATTGGAGCGGAAGCTGATAACCTGTCCTACGATAGAAGGAGTGGTGCTTACCTGCAATTTGCCGTCTTTGGTATCGGCAAAGAGTATAGCCGACGACAGACGGTCTGCACCCAGCTTGTAGCCGTCGTAGCCGTTGTCGAAGCCATCGGTAGTATTCGGAGTTTCGAACATAAACATAACGTCGGACGACGTCTTACCCGAAAGCCCTATCGTCATATAGCTATGTTTGGCAGGTGCGGGTACAGCCTCAGCCTCAATGCTTCCTTCTCCATTATAAGAAGGTGTTTTTTGAGGTTTGCCGTTACGAATTACTCCTAAATCGTTATATTTTAGTCTAACGATAACATCCGGCTCATTGAATTTTGTCTGTTCGTCGGTAAATTTAAGCAAAAAGCCCTGCATCGACGGTATAAGTCCATACATTATGGTAGATGCTATATTCTGTGGTATGGCTATATATTGTCCGGGAGTATTGACTTCACTCGTCGGAGCAGGCATATTATGATGAGTAGCCCACTCGGCAAAACTACCCGTATTGTATATATACACGGTTTTCTCCACCTCGGGGGGGAACTCCATTTTTTCTATCACGATAGAGGCAGTGTACGAATTACCGAATATATTATAACCCAACCCATAATGTTTTAGTTTTTGGTCTGAACCAGTATAGGTAGTTATTTCGGCTGCCTTACGGGTAAGCGTCAGCGTCTTGTCGCCAAATACAAGTTTGCCTTCGATATAGTAAGTTTCAGGGGTTTTCTGAGTTAACTCATAGCCTGTAAATGCCGTCAGAGTATCGTATGTACTTACTCCACGCCATTTTTGGTAAAACCTGGTACCGTCGCCGTTGTACGTTTCGTCGTACCTACGCACAAAGCCCTTGTAGAAAGCACCTACGGCAAGTATCGAATCAACGGGTACACCCACATACTGCCACCGGTAAGAGGCAGGGAATTTTTGGTTAAATGTCGGGCTGCCAGGGATGTTGTCCGTCCAAATCATAGGGGACGTTTGTTTTGCTTTAGAGTACATCATCACCGTTGCATAGACGGGTATACCTGCCGGCTGTCCTTTTACTATAAAGGCACCGTTCGGTTGATCCTTAGCGGATTTTATAATTATCCTACCGGCATTCTCCTTTGCACTACTGCCATCTACCGAACCATGAACAGTAAGAGATTTATTTGTAGGTATTACCGTTGCTTTGGAAGTTTCGTTTATCAGCTTACCTATCTGTCTGTCAGGTCCGTCCACGACCATATTATTCTTTACCTCTTTACCACAATTATCGAGTGTGGCAAACTCAACGATACCGTTAGTAGGAGGTATTACGCCATCATCCCAGTTACCCCCCGTTCCATAATCTTGACTTACTGTACCTACCCAATAATAGCTAAGTCCTCCACAACCAGGGTCCAAATGATCTATTCTAATGTCCCATTTTTTATCTGTTTTCGATGTTAATTTTTTATGGGCAGCCTTTGCAGTACGGTTATAGTAGCGTTTATCTGCTCCCAATATTATGTTATTAGGAGTGTTTACATTAGCAGCCCAACTTATAATTGTAGCAGAGTAATTAAGACAGTCCATTCCTTCGTCACGCGAAGAATTATCGAGCATATATTCTGCTTTTTCTAACGACCTTATATCCCACGTAGCAAGCGATTGATTGAATTTACGGGCATTATCAAACAAGTGATTCATATTCTTAACTTTCGATACATTCCAACTGTCAAGCGGTTGGTTAAATATCAAAGCTCCCTTAAACATCGAAGACATATCGGTAACATTAGACGTAATCCAATTATTTAAGGGCTTATCGAATTTTTGTGCTCCCTCAAAAACAGACTTCATATTGGTGATAGTGCCCACATCCCAGGTAGAAATACTACTGTTCGGATTAACTAAATTAACACAGAAAGCAAACATATACGAAATAGAATCGGCTATACTCAAATCCGGAGCATCGGTAGCAATTATTACCCCAATGTTCGATCTTTTCCAACCTGTCATGGTCATATTTTGATTCATCGTCTGTCATATAGAAACCCTCCAGAGTTCCTGTTCCCGGCTTTATCTTAATACGAAATCTACCTGGATCATCAACTGTAAGAATATATGGATGCCCCAAAGTACTTGTGGCATCGGTAACAGAACCATTAACAGTTGTTTCCGAACCGTCATTAGGGTCTAATTCTACCCATTCTATCGTATATCCTGTTCCGATAGCGTGTATTGCTATATCTCTACCGCTAGCACCTGTGCGTTGCGTAAGTTGTTGCGTATCCCACAACGAAATGAATGGATCTTGGATTTGAGCTTCTAAACTAAAAGCTCCGAACAGCAGTACTGCTGCCGAGAGTAGTAACAATTTTTTCATACTCTATTTGAAATTAAAAAAATTAAACCAATTATATGTGTGTATTGCAAATATTATTTTGGGATTGCAAAAGTAATTAAAATTTTCAATTTGAAAACAAAACGGTTTATTCATATTATGAATTTGTCGATTAAGCAAGAGCAGAGCAGAAGCCAAATGTTTTTATGAAGTAAAAAAGACCGGCAATGCGGAGCAAATTACAAATCGGAGAGTAAAAGATAAGATTTAAGGAAATGGATTGAATATTGCGAATTATCGATTTTAAATATTGTCGATTCATCGTCGACAAGAGACAAAAAAAACAGAAAACCCGATAAACTCATATACACAACCACTAAAATTTTCTAAACATCAAAAAACACAATATCGGGTTTTTTCTGCCAGAGGAAAAAATTCCTCTAATCAATAATCAAATCAAAACTCAAAACAAATAAATTATGAAAAAAAGTCGTTTACTTCACAGCAATGATATAGGTGTCTGTTTTCTTCTATTAATACGAACATATCTTTTCACTAAAAGACATACTTCTATCAAGCAAATAATATACTTTCTTAATTTATTGCAAAATTACTACAAAAAAACACACTGTGCAATACGCAAATACACGTATTTTTATCAGTAATTTCCGAAGCTGTTTTGCGGAATTCCGCAAATTTTCTACGTATTTTCCGACAAAATACAAAAAAATGTTATCTTTGCAGTACGGAAAAAACATATTGGAGGCTAAATATAGAGCATTTTTATGAGACAAATATTTACATTAATAATCTCACTATTAATAGCGAACTCAACCGTATACGGACAATCGGCAGAGATGAAAAAACATTTTGCTTCCATAGAAGCCGCCGAGCGAGAACAGAACCTCGCCAAAGCGTGCAGTGAATACAAAGCAGCAATAAATTACTGCCGCCAAAACAACGAAGAGCAACACCACCTGACTAACTTACTCTTAGGGTATTGCATAATACTATCTTATGCCGGAGATTATTCAAAAGCCATAGCGACCCTAAACGAAGCAGCAGAACGTAACCATAGACAACCAACTCCCGACAAAGAGATAGAGGCGAAGATTTATATGCAGTTCGGGGTGATAAACTTTTTTCAGAAACGCTTCGACGACGCTCTGTTCTATTACCGCAAGTCGGAGGCTATTGCAGTAAGTACAAAAAACAAAATGGGAATATCGATAGCCAAAAACAACATAGCCAACGTATATCAGAAAAAAGGAGAATACCGACAGGCAATAGATAGTTATCGCAAGTGCATAAAACTACAAGAAGAGTTGCAAGATACCGCTACGCTTGCCAACACTTACTTCAATCTTGGCTCCTGCTACGAAGAGCTGAGTATACAAGACCGTGCCAAAGCCTATTACAAATTGGCGTACTCTTTAGCACACACTATCAACGATATAGAGATACTGTCGCTATCGTTGATACATCTGGCGAATATAGATGCCAAACGGGGCGAATACTCAAAGGCACATAATATGCTCGACGAAGCCGAATTTTCTGCAAAAAAAGCAGGACTGCGGCAGGTGTTGGCGGAGGTATACTCCAAACGTACGCAAATATACGAACAAAAAGGCGACTATCGGGCAGCCCTGGAAGTGTTCAAAGAACGACAATTGCTGCTCGACTCCATATTGGACGAAAAACTAAATCTCCGTACCAAAGAGTTGCAGATAGAGCACCAGACCAAAGAGAAAGAGCAACAGATAGCCCTACAAAACGTAAAAATAAAAAACCGCAACAGGCTGCTTATCATAGTGATGACAGTACTTATTGCCGGCATTGTAATGATAATAGTGCTACTGTATCTTGACAAAAAACTAACCCGCCAAAGAGAGAGGCTCGAACAACTAAACGCCACCAAAGACAAGCTATTCTCAATAATATCGCACGACCTGAAGTCGCCGGCTGTCGCTCAACAGTTGGCAACAGATGTACTCGTAAACAAGGTAAAAAGGGCAAACTATACAGACATACTCACACTCTGCAAACTGCTGCAAGACAACACACAACAGCAGGTAGCTACCATAGAAACCCTTATGAACTGGACTCGTATGCAGACAAATAAGATAAAGTATACCCCACTGAATATCGATATAGTGCCTATTATCGAAGAAAAAACAAAACTATACTCGGTAGCGGCACAGAACAAATCATTGATAATAAACACACGGTTACCCGATTCGTGTATCGTATATGCAGACCCTCAAATGATAGGCATTGTCGTACAAAACATCATAAACAATGCCATAAAGTTTACTCCCGAAGGGAAAACCATCGATATCAACTGTATCGATGGCGACAACGACGCCAATATATCGATTGCCGACAGCGGAGCAGGTATGACACCCGAACAATTAGCCGCCATAGACAACCCACAAGAGCAAGTAGAGGTACGTTTCGGTACAAACGGAGAGAGAGGCACAGGACTCGGGCTGGCGTTGTGCCGCGACCTGCTGGAGAAGAACAGAAGTCGTCTGATAGTAGAAAGCAGGCAACAGGTAGGGACAACCGTCGGTTTTACATTGAGAAAAAATTAATAAATACCCCAAAAATACAATCTGTATGAGTAAAGTAATAATCGTAGACGACCACATACTGTTTCGATTAGGCATAAGAGCCGCTATCGAAGAGAGTTTTGCCGATATATCAATCATTGCAGAGTGTAGTTCTGCACACGAGCTGCTCATTCATCTGAAAAACGGTACCAAACCCGACCTGATTTTACTCGATATAATAATACCCGAAATAGACGGAATAGAGATAGCAAAAATCATTTTGCGAGACTACCCCGATATTAAGATACTCGTGCTTACGACAGATACCTCTACCGAAATAGTTTCGGAGCTTGTAGACCTCGGGGTAAACGGCTATATGAGCAAAACAGCCGCAAAGACCGACCTCGTAGACGCCATAAAATCGGTACTCGGCGGTAAACCCTATTATGGCAAAGACATATCGAAAATAATATACGAAGTCTACATTGCAGGCAGCAAACAGGAAGTATCAGCCGACGCCGAAGCCAAATTTCATAGTATTACGGAGACAACCCGACTGACCACAAAAGATATACAAATAATAGAGATGGTATGCAGAGGATTGACGGCACGTGAGATAGGCGACAAACTAAAAATCAGTCAACGGACGGTAGAGAGTCACAAAAGTCATATTATGGAAAAACTCTGCTTTAAAAACATGGTAGATTTAATCAAGTTTGCTCTAAAAAATGGTATCATCAGCTGATGACTCACATTCACCGAAAATAGACCCCTATATTTTTTTTATAAACAAAATATAATTGTGGGAATAAAATTTTTTGTTTACTTTTGCTCCCCAAAAAAATAAAAAATTTAACACATTCGAAACAAAACAATTAATAGTAATCTCATATCTATGAAAAAAATAGTACTGATAAGACACGGCGAGAGCATTTGGAACAAAGAGAACCGTTTTACCGGTTGGACAGACGTCGACCTCACCCCACACGGAGTATCGGAAGCAATAGAAGCAGGTGAGCTGCTCCGCCAAGAAGGATTTAGGTTCGAAAAAGCTTTTACCTCGTACCTGAAGCGTGCCAACAAAACTCTGAACGTGATACTCGACAAGATGGACCTCGACTATATACCTGTGGCAAAATCGTGGCGACTCAACGAGAAACACTACGGCAACTTGCAAGGACTAAACAAAGCAGAGACAGCCGCCAAGTACGGCGACGAACAGGTACTTATCTGGCGACGCAGCTACAACATACCCCCTGAGCCTATGCCTCGTACCGACCCGCGTTCGGCAGCGGGCGACCCTCGTTATGCGGACGTTCCAAAGGCTTATCTGCCCGATACCGAATCACTCGAAGACTGCGTAAAACGTACGATGCCATATTGGGAAGAGGTTATTTTCCCTTCGCTGATTCGTTATGACCAATTAATAGTAGCGGCTCACGGCAACTCGCTGCGAGGCATCATAAAACATCTGAAAAACATATCCGACCAAGATATAATAAACCTAAATCTGCCTACGGCTGTACCGTACGTGTTTGAGTTCGACGACGAGCTGAATATGGTCAAAGACTATCTCCTCGGCGACGCCGAAGAGATAAAAAAACGAATGGAAGCCGTCGCCAATCAAGGTAAAAAGCAGTAACCGAGACATAGCAAATAAGTACACACAAATAACAAGATGCACGACATAGAGAGCCTTTACGAGATATTCCGCCAATTCCCGAATATTACTATCGACAGCCGTTGCTGCCCGCCCGAATCGCTATTTTTCGCTCTCAAAGGTAAGAATAACGACGGAAATCGTTTTGCCGAAAAAGCTCTTCAAAACGGAGCCGAATATGCCGTGATAGACGACCCCGATGTTGCTGCCGGCGACCGTTATATCGTAGTTCCCGACGTACTGACAGCTATGCAGCAACTTGCCGCACATCACCGCCGACAGATGAAAGCACGTATTATTGCCGTTACCGGTACAAACGGTAAAACCACTACGAAAGAACTGATTGCAACGGTGCTGGCAAAGCAATATAAAGTGCTTTATACCGAAAGAAATCACAATAATCACATCGGTGTACCGCTAACGCTATTGCGACTGACCGAAGAAGACCAATTCGGAGTAATAGAGATGGGAGCTAATCATAAGGGAGAGATTGCCTCGTTGTGTAACATCGCTCAACCCGATTTCGGCATAATAACCAATTTCGGCAGGGCACATCTCGAAGGATTCGGTTCGTTCGAGGGAGTAATAGAGGCAAAAACGGAACTCTTCGATTATATGCGGGAACATAAAGGACGCGTATTTATCAACATAGGTAACTCCAACATAGTAGAGAAGGCAAAAGGGATAGGCAATATTTCGTACGGCATAAACAACGATAAGGCAGATGTTAGCGGATATATTACAGGACAAAATCCGTGTATTTCGGTTTCGTGGGCTTCGCAACGTTTCTTTGTAGTGGCACAGAGCGTAAAGACTCATCTGGTAGGCGGCTATAATCTCGAAAACCTCCTTGCTGCTGTGGTAGTGGGGCTGTTTTTCGAAGTCGAGCCAAACGATATCAACGAGGCACTGTGCGGATACATACCCGAAAATCATCGGTCGCAATATATGAAGACCGACCGTAACGATCTGATAATAGACGCCTACAATGCCAACCCGTCGAGTATGGCGGCTGCTCTACGCAACTTCAATTCGCTCCCGTATCCGCACAAGATGGTGATACTTGGCGATATGCTCGAAATGGGCGACACTGCCGTAGAAGACCACGAAAAGATAGTCAATATCATACGCAACCAGCTATCTATCGATGAAGTATTACTTGTCGGCGAAATCTTCGCGGGCATCGACAGCGGTTACAAAACTTTCGTTACGGTAGACGATTTATCGGCATACCTCGAAGCCAACCCACCAAAAGACACGGCTGTGTTACTCAAAGGCTCCAACGGCATCGGCTTGGAACGCATAATAGATTATCTGAAATAAATTACTTAAAGTATTGTTCTCCAAAGCAGATTACAGCCAATGACAAGTGCCATCATCATATCTATCTGCGTGCTACTGCTGATAGCTTACATCTTCGACGTCAGTTCGCCGAAGACCCGTATACCGTCGGTAATACTACTATTGCTCGTCGGCTGGGCTGTAAGGCAGGGGGCAAACTTCTTGGGGTTGCATATCCCCGACTTATCGCCTATATTGCCTGTAATAGGTACGGTAGGACTTATCCTCGTCGTTCTCGAGGGCTCACTCGAGGTGGAGTTGAATCGTTCTAAACTCGGGCTTATCGTTCGGAGCACGGTAGTAGCTCTTTTGCCGATAATACTACTGAGTATGCTGCTGGCTCTGGCTTTCGAGCATTTCGACGGAATTAGTTTCCGTACAGGGCTGCTCAATGCTATCCCGCTGTGTGTCATCAGCAGCACCATTGCAATATCGAGTTCGCAGAACCTACCGACGAAAGACAGCGAGTTCGTAACATACGAAAGCAGTCTGTCGGATATCTTTGGCGTAATATTTTTTAATTTCGTAGTACGCAACGAGGTTATCGACCTGAGCTCCTTCACCGAATTCGGTGCTCAAATAGTCATAATACTCGTTGTAACAGTAGCAGCTACACTCGGACTATCGTTTCTGCTGAGCAAAATAAAGCATCACGTTAAGTTTCTGCCCATTATTTTACTTATAATATTGATTTATACAATAGCAAAAATGTATCACCTGCCGGCACTGATATTTATTTTTGTGTTAGGTCTTTTCATAGGCAATCTCGACAAGTTCGAGCGTTTTCGTTTTATGAAAAGACTACGTCCCGAAATTTTGGTAAAAGAGGTAAGCCGTCTACAAGAACTTACCAAAGAGATAACGTTCTCTATCCGTTCGCTGTTTTTCCTGCTTTTCGGCTACCTCATCGAAACATCCGAATTGCTAAACACCAATACGCTCGTATGGGCTATTGCCATTTCGGGCGGTATATTCTTGGTTCGGTTCATATTCCTCAAGCTATCGGGACAAAACGTTTTCCCCCTGCTCTTTATCGCTCCTCGCGGATTGATAACAATCTTACTTTTCATATCCATACCTGTGGGTCAGACCACCAATCTGGTAAATAATTCGCTAATTATTCAAGTAATAATCATTACCGCCCTCATTATGATGATAGGATTGATGACAACAGGCAACGGAAAAGAAAAAATCGCCTCGGATATGCCCCAAACAACATAAATGGAGGCAAAAATATCCGTATTTCCATTCCCAAAAACAATATTTCTTTATAAAATTATCTGTAGGGAAGTCTCCTACACTTGTAGGAAAGTCTCCTACACTTGTAGGAAGAGCTCCTACATATGAAGGAAGGTCTCCTACACTTGAAGGAAAGTCCCCTACACTTGAAGGAATAGCTCCTACATCTGAAGGAAAGTCCCCTACACTTGTAGGAAGAGCTCCTACATTTGAAGGAAAAGCTCCTACACTTGAAGGGAAGTCTCCTACACGTGAAGAGGGTTTATCCGATATTTGCATATCATCTGCACGAGACGAAACAGCAAACAAATTTGTTTACCGCTCCTTTCCTTTGCCTCCAAACACAGTTTAATTTTATAAAAGGGCAAGAGGTTCGGCAACCGTTGTAAGTGAATTTTCTTTTGCCATCAAACCGCCTAAACAGAAATGCTTTCCAAATAGTTCTGCAGGATAATAGTTGCCGAGA
>ERZ772827.1320-NODE-1320-length-12669-cov-4.829000_pt1 | contig 12669 bp, 12 predicted proteins | sample MGYA00580850_ERZ772827 | MGnify/ENA primary metagenome ERZ772827 (study PRJEB29015, sample SAMEA2737950) | human oral metagenome | biome: human oral; feature: human-associated habitat; material: dental | place: China | collected 2145 ...
CGGTCGACGACAAGCTCACGCTGCACCTGGCGCTGCCGCGGGTGCAGCGCGTGGGCTCGTGGCTGGTGGGCAATGTCGAGCTGACCCCCAGCGGCGCTGACCTGCGGCCGTCGAGCCGGTTCAATCTGCCCTCCCCGTTGCGCGCCCAGTGGGGTGGGTTCCTCCTTGAGGGGGCGGGTACCGCCTCCTTCACGCTGCTGCAGGGTGGGACCCGGGTCATGGCCGCCCAGTTCAAGCCTGCCAAGCGCTATGCGCCGACGATGACGTACCGGGTCGCTGAGAGCAAGGAGGGCGGCACGATCCTGCTGGGAGCGGTGTGGCCCGACACGGGCCAGGACACCGTCACCCTCGACCTGCCCGGCTACGGCAAGGACAACAGCCAGGGCGTCGTGGCCCGGCTCACTGACATCCCCGTGGAGGGCTGACACCATCTGTGGGGAACACTGCCCATGGAGGTCATCGCCTCGGTCGATACTGTGGTGGTGATCGGCAGCCACCGGGCTTACTCCCTCGACTCAGGAGTGTCGTCGTGAAAACCCCTCTGCATGTGACTCGTCGCCTGATCCTCCGAGGCTCGGTGACCCTTGGCTCAGCCGCTGTGCTTGCGGCCTGCGCCGACTCCGACCCGGCACCGGGTTCAGGCGCCGGCGGCGCGACGGCGAGTCCCGATCGGTCAGAGCCGCGCTCTCTGACCGGAGGCATTGACGCTGTTGAGTGGACGATTGAGGTGGGGCCGGCGGTTGTCACTGAGGGTGTCACCCTGGTGCATATGAGGTTGTTCCCGACGGAGGGTGAGAAGGCTCTGGGTACCGTTGTGTTCCGCTCCTTCAATGTGCCGAATGACGACATTGGGGGTATTCGTCTGCTCGATCTTGCTGGTGCGGGCTACTACCGGGAGAGTGGTGGTAGCACAGACGGTGTGGTGAGTGCTGTGAGCGCTGACGAGCCCTTGGAGCTGAACCCGTTGTTTCCGGCGGTCCCGGAGGGGACCAAGGATGTGACGTTGTTCCTTCCCAGCTTTGGTGTCTTCCCGCGGGTGCCGGTGGTGAGCTCTACTGACGTCTTTGATGTCAAGGCCGCTCTTGCGGCCTCCTCGCCGGATCTTGAGGACGGTGGTCCGTATCCGTTGCAGAGCCTGATCGGCGCGGCTGACGGTTCGGCTGAGACCCAGGAGGCCGAGGACACGACGACGGTCGTGGTCTCTGGTGATGTCACCTTCGCGTCGGACTCGGCTGAGCTCAGTGAGCAGGCGGACACGGTGCTGGCGTCGGTGACGGAGCAGGTCAAGCGTTATCCCTCTGGTGGGGGTCTGGTGATTACCGGGCACACTGATGACGCCGACTCTGACGCTCACAACCAGGACCTGTCGCAGCGTCGTGCTCAGGCTGTGGCTGACCGTCTGGGTCAGCTGGTGAGCCTGAAGTCGTGGACTACCTCGGTGGTTGGTAAGGGGGAGTCGGAGCCTCGGGTTGCTAATGACTCGGATGAGAACCGTGCGGTGAATCGTCGTGTCGAGGTGGTTCTGACCCCCACCGATCCCAGTGAGGGTGAGGAGAAGCCTGCGCCTGCGGCTGTGGGGGAGCTGCCGGATCCCGGTGGGCCGGTGGGCACCGGCAAGGACGGGGTGGACGTGTCCTACAAGGATGCGACGCTCCATGTCTCGATGGACCAGGTCGTGCGCGCTGATGGTTGCCTCATGGGCAGGATCCTCTTCTCCACCGACCAGTTCGTCGCCCTCGCCCATGGTGCCTTCCATATGCCACGCCAGTGGCAGACACACTGGGGCCCTGTGAGTACGCACATCTGCTCCGCCACCCTCCTCAAGGGCAGCACCCGCTACGCGCCCTTGCAGGCGAAGATCGACTCCAGCCTGTGGCCCGTCACCAACAGGTCTGTGTCCCATTTCGATGGTCCCGGTGCGCCTACGCCGCTTCCTGTTGTCTGGCCGGACACCGGTGAGGACACCGTCACCCTCGACCTGCCCGGCAACGGTGACGGTGCCATCGCACTACGCCTGACCGACATCCCGGTCGTCGAGGCCTGATATGGACTGCCTGGCAAGGACTGGAACCGGGGCTCTAGCGACGGCACACCGTCGCGACACTCCCTCTCACGGTCGAGCCGGTCCGACGGCGCGTCGCCGAGATCAGGGCCCAGACAGGGACGCTCGCCCCTGGGGTAGGGGCGTTGGCCTACCTAACGTAGGGCGTGCCGCGTGCCGACGCGGCCCTTGCCGGATCCCGTTGTTCCGGGGAGGCGGATGGTCCACGAGGGAGGACACATGCGCGCTACCGGAGCAGATTCTCACGCTCTGTCGTGGGCAGGCCCCGTCGTCGTCGGCCTCGTCGCAGCCGGCGGTACTGTCCTCGAACGGTCTGTGGCGGGCCCCTGGCACGACTCGATGCGGATCCTCTCATCCGTCCCCGAGCTGCCCCTGGAGATCCCGCTTCTGCTCCTGTGGGGGCTGGTCGTCGACTGGATGGGGCTGCGCCTGTCCTCCTACCGGGGGCAGGACCACTTCGACCGGACAGCGCGAGCCCTCATGGGTGCCGCGGTGGCCGTTCTCGCCGTCGTCGCCTGGGACGTGCTCACCGACGGGGACGTGTCCGTTCCCAGTCTGCTCCCGCTCGGCTTCCTCGTGCTCGGGCTCATGGCCCCGGCCCTCCTCAGCCGCCACGACAGGCACGCCCAGGGCGGTCGCGGGTGGAGCGAGAACGGCTCCACCTTGCAGGGCGGGCTACGATACTAAATCGGTGCCGCCAACGACCGTCTTGCACCTGAGCCGAGAGGCCACCGTCGTCATCCCAACACCACTGGAAGAGAACCTGCCGTGATCCTCACCTCCGCCGTCGCCGTCGGTCTGCCGGCACCGGTCGGCTGCCTTGAGGTGCCCGACGTCGAAGCCGCCGTCACCGCTGTCGAGTCAGTGCCCGGCGACGCACTCCTTGTCGTGGGTGCCGACGCCGCTGCCCGTCCCTCCCTCATGGCCCGTGAGGTCATTGCCCGTCCCGACGTCGCCCTCGTCACCCTCGACGGCCCTCGGACCCGCAGGACCCTGCTGCTGCGCGCGCTCACGCACCTGCCGCCGGAGAGCTACGGCATGGCGGCCTACGTCGTGCGGGCAGTCAACCGCCAGTGCGGCACCCGCAAGGCCCTGAGCTCCGTCGGCTCTCTCGTGCGTCCCAAGCCCACCCTGAGTCAGCACCTGCGCAGCTTCTTCCCCAAGGCCTCCTTTGACGTCGATCTCGCCACCGACACCGTCACCTTCCGGGAGAACATCCAGTGGGACCTCGGGGACTCCCGCGACGTGGTCTGGGCGGCCAGCAACGAGATGAAGCACATGGCCGTCGGGCTCGGCGTGCGGGTACCCCCCGTCGTCCTGCCCAATGAGAGCGGCAAGCTCGACGGGGCCCGGCACTGGGCCGAGGTCTCCTGGCACCCCGATGTCGCTCGTGCCGTGCGCACGGCCGTCGGTACGGTGCTGCGCAGGACCTGTCGCTCCTGCGGCCGGGCCACGGCGCCGACCGGGTGCCCCTTCTGCGGCACCTCGCTCTCCCCCCGAATCTCCGCACCCGCACCCAGGATTGAGAGGAACGCATCATGAACCCGCGCCAGAGACGAGGAGTCCTGCTGCTGCTCGTCACCCTCCTGGGAGCCGCACTCACCTTCGTCGGTGTCGCCACCTACGTCAGTTCCGTGTCCTCGCAGGTCGGGCCGATGACCCAGGTCCTCAGGCTCACGACCGACGTCGAGGCGCTGCACGCCGTCACCGAGGCGGATGTCGAGGTCGTCGAGGTACCCGAGCGCTGGGCGCCCGCCAACGCCGTGTCCTCCTACGGCCAGGTTGAAGGGCTCGTCGCTGCCAGCGCCTACGCCGCGGGCTCCGTGCTGCAGACCGGCATGCTCACCGACCCGCCCGGCCTGACGAACGGTGCCCGCGAGGTGGCCATCATGGTCGACGCCGAGACCGGCGTCGCCGGACGCATCCAGCCCGGTGACTACGTTGACATCATCGCCACCATCGAGGACGAGGAGACCGGTGCGCGCACGGCGCAGATCATTGTCCAGAACGCCCTCATCATCGACGTCGGCGTGGCGACGACGGTGGAGGACGAGAACGCCTCCGGTGCCTTCACCGAGACGCAGGCTGTGCCCGTGACCTTTGCTCTGAGCACCGCGGACAGCCTGAGGATCTCCTACGCGGAGAGCTTCGCCGTCAAGCTTCGGCTCGCCCTGCGCGGGACCGGCGACGACGCTCCGCTCACTGACGACCAGACGACGTACGGCGAGTGAAGGAGCCCCACTGTGACCCAGGTTCTGCTTCTGTCCTCCGATGCCGCGACCGCTTCCGCCGTCGCCGCCGTCCTCAGTGAGCTCGACGGCTTCTCGGAGCCGGTGACCGTCGCCTCCCTCGGTCAGGCGCGTCTGGAGCTTGAGCGTCAGGACCTCGACCTTGTCCTCGTCGATGAGAACGAGGACGAGGGCAAGGGGCTGAACCTCCTGCGCGAGCTGGCCGCGCTGAGCCCGCTGCTGCCCGTGTGCCTCCTGGCGCCCCGCGTCGACGCCGATCTCGTGATCAGGGCCATGGACGCAGGCGCCCGAGCGGTCCTGCCGCTGCCGCCCTCGATCGAGACCTACGCCGAGCGCTTGCGCTCCCTGTCGGCGTGGACCCGCCAGGTCCGTGACCAGCGTGCCGCTGACTCCGATGTCCGGGTGCAGCGCATCGGACGCATTGTCGCCGTCATTGGGGCCAAGGGCGGGGTCGGTACCTCGATGATCGCTCTCATGGCTGCCAGGGCGGCGAGCGGACGTGGCCAGACGGCCTTGCTTGACTTCGATCTCAGCGCTGGTGACCAGGCGTCCTACTGCGGCCTGCGCGTGCGCCACTCCGTCATCGACCTCGTCTCTGTCGCGGCCGAGCTCGGAGGCCGTGAGATCACCGAGGTCGCCTACCCCTTGCGCGGCGGCGTCGAGCTCCTGCCCGCGCCGCCCTCGGCGGAGGCCGCCGAGGCCATGACCGAGACCGCGGCCCGCCAGATCCTGCAGGCCATCCGCTACCAGTACCAGCAGGTGGTCATCGACTGCGGAAGCGCTCTCACCCTGACCTCGGCCGCCGCACTCGATCTCGCGGACGAGATCATCGTCGTCGCGACGCCGGACGTTCCCGCACTCAGCTCGGTGCGCCGCCTCACCGCCGCGATGGACAGGCTCGGTATCGGGCGTGGGACCCCGGTGCGCATGGCACTCAACCGCTCCTCACGGCAGCGGGAGATACAGGCAGCGACGGCGATGAAGCTCGCCGGTATGGAGATCCTCACTGAGATTCCCGACTGCGGGCCGCGGCTGGAGACGACGATCAACACCGGCACGGTGCTCGACCTGGACGTGGCGCCCTTCACCCAGGCGGGTCGCATGGTCGCGGACCTGCTGATCGTCCCCGAGGACAGCATCGCCACCCCTGCGCCCGCTCCCGCTCCTCCGTCCGCTCCCTCGCCTGCCCCGGCGCGTTCCGGGAGGCGCCGCGCAGACAAGCCCAAGGGACGCCGTGGCAAGAAGATGAGCCTGCGCGGGCGCCGCGGTGGCGAGGAGGGTCAGGGCAGCGTCGAGTTCGCCGGCGTCCTGGTCGTGGCCCTGGCGGTCTTCGCTCTGGTGCTTCACCTCCTCTTCGCCGCGAGCATCGCCTTCATGGCCCAGAGCAGCGCCCAGGAGGCCGCCCGCCAGTACGCCCGCGGCGGCAGCTACTCCGGCGCCGTGGCCGCCGCGGCCTCGGCCCTGCCCGACGGCCTCGTCGGGGGCATGCACGTGCGGCGCTCCGGTGCGGACACGGTGACGGTCACGGTGGACCTGCCGATGAAGGTCCCCGGTCTCAGCAGTGTCTCCGCCGACGCGACGATCGACTGGGAGGAATGAGATGAGATTCCGGACTACCCTAACGAGGCTGAGGCGGGAGCAAAGAGGACAGTCGGCTGTCTCGATGGCCGCCTTCGTCCCCATCCTCGTCATCTTCCTCGTGCTGCTTGTCCAGGGTATTGCTGCCGTCTCGGCCGTCTCCGAGCTGCGCGATGCCGCCCGTGACGGTGCCCGCGCCCTGGAGGAGAACCGTGCGCCCCGGCCTGCCGTCATGGCTTCCCTGCCGGACTGGATCGACGTCACCAGTGTGAGCACCTGCGGACGCGGCTGCGTCGACGTGCGCGCTCGGATCCCGCTGGGGATCCCGTCGGTCGTGGAGATCATCCACGTCCCGATCAGCGCCCGGGCCACCTTCCCGACGAGGGAGATGTGATATGTCGCTCATGGACCGCGTCGGCGGGGTGGAGTTCCACGGTGACGAGACCGAGGAGCTCCTTGACCACTTCCGCGCCCGACTCCTCGAAGAGATCAACATCGACGAGGTCGCCGACCTCGACATGCCCGTCAAGCGCGCGCGGCTTGAGCGTGTGCTGTCACGGCTGCTCTCCTTCGAGGGGCCCGTCATGTCGACGCGCAACCGTGCGCGTCTCATCCAGCGCATCGTTGACGACGCCGTCGGCCTCGGCGTGCTGGAGCCCCTCATCGCCGACGAGACCGTCACCGAGATCATGGTCAACGGTGTGCGCGACCTCTTCGTCGAGCGCTCCGGGCGCATTGAGCGCATCCCCTCCGCCTTCCGCTCGGAGGAGGAGCTCATGCAGACCATCGACCGCATCGTCTCCTCCGTCAACCGTCGCGTCGACGAGTCGAGCCCCATGGTGGACGCCCGTCTGGCCGGCGGCGAGCGCGTCAACGTCATCATCCCACCCCTCGCCCTTGACGGGCCGACGATGACGATCCGTCGCTTCCCCAAGCCCTTTCGGATGCACGATCTGGTGGCGCGCCGCTCCCTGCCGGAGGAGGCCTCGGCTCTTCTGGGTGCGATGGTGCGCGCGCGCCTCAACATCCTCGTCTCGGGCGGAACGGGTACGGGTAAGACGACCTTCCTCAATGCGCTCTCCGGTCTCATCCCGGACCGTGAGCGCATCATCACCATCGAGGACTCCGCCGAGCTCTCCCTTCAGCAGGGGCACGTCGTGCGCCTGGAGGCGCGGCCGGCCAACTCTGAGGGCAAGGGACAGGTCTCCATCCGCGACCTCGTGCGCAACTCCCTGCGTATGCGTCCGGACCGCATCGTCGTCGGTGAGGTCCGTGGTGGAGAGACCCTCGACATGCTCCAGGCCATGAACACCGGTCACGAGGGCTCCCTCACCACCGTCCACGCGAACTCGGCGCGTGACGCCCTCGGCCGCCTCGAGACTCTCGCCTCTATGTCGGACCTCGAGCTGCCCGTGGAGACGCTGCGCGATCAGATCAACGGCGCCATCGACATCATCATCCAGCTCGAACGTGACTCCTCCGGTGTGCGGCGGGTGCGCCAGATCGACCAGGTGACTTCCCAGCACCGGGAGGCCTACGCGACCTCGCCCCTGTTGCGTTACGAGTCCCAGGGTGCCACGGGCACCTTCCGCGCCTTCCCCATTGACGGCGTGGTGCGTGAGCGGCTCATGCGGGCGGGCGAGACGCTACCGTCCGGGTACGGTGAGGTGCGCTCGTGACCCTGACAGCTCGACTCATTCTCGTTGTTCTCCTTATCTCCCTCGCGATCGGCGTGTGGGCCGTCGTCATCCTCGCGGACGAGTCGGCCAGGCGCCGCGAGCTGTGGTCGGTCACCGTGGGCGAGGGCGGCGCCGGGAACCGGCTGATGCCCCGGGTCGAGCGCGCCCTGTTCTCACGGCCCCCCTTCTCCCGGTTCGGCAGGGCACTGACAACCGCAGGCCTGAGCTGGTCGCCCCTGGTGACGCTGTTGGGCGTCCTCGCCGTCATGATCGTCATCTTCATCGTCAGCAGGATTCTGCTGGGCAATGTCGCCTCCATCATCCTCACACTCATGACGCCCGCGGTCCTGCGTCGGTGGCTATCTCGGCGCTCCGCCAAGCGCCTGGAGGACTTCATCGGCCAGCTCCCCGAGCTCACCCGCATCATCGCCAACGGCAACTCGGCGGGACTGTCCATGGGCCGCTGCATCGCCATGGCGGGGCGTGAGATGGCGGAGCCCGCAGGAGCGGAGATGCGTCGCGTTGTCCACCGCCTCGACGTCGGGGCGAGTACGGACCAGGCCCTCAGCGAGCTTGCCGAGCGCATGCCCTCGCGCGAGCTCAACATCCTCATGCGAACCATCGTCATCCAGGGGCGCACGGGCGGTGCCCTCACGGACGCCCTCTCGGACATCGCGCAGGCCCTGGAGCAGCGCAAGGAGTTGCACCGCGAGGTCCAGACGGTCATCCTCGGCTCCGCCGTCGCAGGCTACGCCGTCATGCTCATCGGCGGCGGTGCGGTCATCCTCCTCAACCTCATGGAGCCGGGCCTCGTCGACAAGATGGCCAGTTCGCTAGTAGGACAGGTTGTGCTCGCCGTCGCCGCCGGGCTCTTCCTCCTCGGCGCGGTCCTCATGAAGATCGTGGGCAGGGTGGAGGTATGATGACACCCTTCCTCTTCGGTCTCGCCGCCGCCTGTCTCGTCCTGTTGGCCGCCCTCGGTCTGCGCATGCTGCGGGTCACCCTCGCCGATGACCTCGATGAGGTCGAGGAGACGGAGGGAGGTAGACGCTCCGACGGCCCCTTCGTGCGCCTCATCGACCGCATCGGCTCAGCGACTCAGAGCGTGCTCCTCGGTGTCTATGGCCCCGAGCGTGTGCGTCGGCTGTCACAGGATCTCAGGTCCGCCGGTCAGCCCGCGGATCTCACGGCACAGGTCTTCATTCAACGCGAGGCCGGTTTCATCACCCTCGGTCTGTTGCTCATGCTCCTGGCCGTCATCAATGGACGCACCCTCATCGGCGTGGTCGTCGGGGTGATGTTCATGCTGTGGATGCATGTCTGGCTGTTCACGGCGGTTCGTGCCCGCCAGGCACAGATCGAGCGCGAGCTGCCGGACTTCCTCGACGTCCTCGCCGTGACGGTGGCCGCCGGTCTGCCCTTCCGCGTCGCCATGCAGCGCGTGTCGGAGCACCACGACGGTCCGCTCTCAGATGAGTTGGCCACGACTCTGCGGGAGATGCAGCTCGGTGTGCCGCGGCGTATGGCTCTGGAGGCGCTGCGTGCACGCAACCGCTCCGACAATGTCGCGTCCTTCGTCACGGCCCTGCTCCAGGCAGAGGAGCTGGGTACGCCCCTGGCGGACGCGCTGCGCCAGATCTCGGCCGAGGTACGTCGTGAGCGTGCCCAGCAGGTGCGGCGCGCGGCGGCCAAGGCTCAGCCCAAGGTCTCCGTCGTCGTCACCATGACCATCGTCCCCGGTGCCATCATCCTCATGGTCGGAGGCATGCTCATTGCCAATGCCGAAGCATTCAGCGGCTTCTTCGGTGGCTGAGAACCGTATGGGGTGGCTGTCGGAGGCCGCTCTCGCCCCGCCCGTCCGCCTGCTCGCGGATGGGCGTCTTGTCCTCCTGCTACTCATCCTGGTCGGGGGTATGGCAGAGCTTTCGGCGCTCCTCGTGGGTATTGTCCTGCTCGCCGTGCCGGGCAACCTCATCCTCCTCCTGCGCTGGGGGCGTGGGGGTGCGGGCAGGCCCCTTGTCCTCGGGACCAGGTTCGCCGCCTGGGACGGCGTCATCGCGGGCTCGGTCCTCGTCGTTGCCGCCATGGCCCCGGGGGACCACCTCGTGCTCGCCATCGGCCACCTGCTGCTCTCAGCGGTCATGATCGGCATGATCGTCGGGTCGCGCTCCGCGGTCGCCTGGGCGGCACCGGCGCTCCTCGCGGGCATACTTGAGTTCCTCAACGGCGTCAACGAGCAGCGCCTTCTCGTCGCGGTCTCCGTCGTCTCCGCCGTCGCCCTGCTGGGACTGGGCGGGCGGGTCGCGCGTCAGATCTCGACCATCGAGCTCATGGCCGCAGACCTTGCCGAAGCGCGTGCGCTGTCATCCTCGAACGAGCAGCGTCTCGTCCTTGCCCGCGACCTGCACGACACGGTCGCCAAGTCCGCGGCGGGGTTGCGGATGCTCGCCGAGGTCCACCACGTGGCCCTTGAGCGCGAGGGCTCCCCGCGGGCGGGCGACGCCGCCGACATCCTCACGGCGGCGGCCGCGCTGGCCTCGGAGTCGCGCGTGGTCCTCGATGAGCTGCGTTCCGCCCCGCACGGGGACCTCATCACGCGCCTCGTCGAGGACGCCCGCACCTGGAGCACCCGCGTGGGCATCGACCTGGACATCCGCCGACAGAGCGCCGTTGCCGTGACGGCGGACGCCTCCCTCACCTGGCACTGCCAGAGGGCGCTCGGTGAGTTGCTCACCAATATCGAGCGACATGCCGGTGCCGAGCACGTGATACTGACGATTTCCGCGGGGCGGGAGCTACTCCTCTCCGTCGAGGACGACGGCGCAGGTATGCCCCGGAGGATGGTGGAGGAGCCGGACAACCTCGGCGGCTCCGGACACTACGGCCTGCGCGGCGTGCGCGAGCGCGTGGCTGGCTTCGGCGGAACCCTGACTCTCACCAACCGCCGGGAGGGCGGTGCCCGCGCCGTCATCCGGCTCCCCCTGCCCGAGATCGCCCCTGACCCCGTCCCCTGAGGAGATACTCATGAAGGTCCTTGTTGTCGACGACAACGCCATCGTCCGGCTCGGCCTGCTGCGCGTGCTGGAGCAGGTGCCCGATGTCACCGAGGTCCGCCAGGCCTGCGACGGCGTCGAGGCCATTGAGGTGGCCAGGAGCTTCCAGCCTGAAATCGTCCTGCTCGACGTGCGCATGCCCCGCATGAACGGCCTGGACGCGCTCCCCTCGCTGGTGGAGGGCTCACGCGTCATCATGCTTACCAGTGCCGACGACGCCGAGAGCGTCTCCACGGCGCTCGCGCGGGGCGCGAGCGGCTACCTGGTCCACGGCAGTCTCGGCGTCGAGGACGTCGGTGGTGCCATTGCGACGTGCAGCCAGGGCGGCATGGTGCTCTCCGCGGCGGCCGCCACCCAGATCCGGGTTGCCGACGCACCGACGCAGGACGAACCGCACCCGCTCGCGGGCGTGGTGAGCGAACGTGAGGCTCTCGTGCTTGAGGCCGCCTCCCAGGGGATGAGCAATGAGGAGATCGCCCGTGAGCACTTCCTGTCACCGCGAACGGTCAAGAACTACCTCAACGCCGCCTACACCAAGCTCGGCGTGCACAACCGGGTTGAGGCCGTCATCGCCTGGCGTGAGGCCCGTGGCAAGCCGGATGCCCCGGGGCGTTAGGGGCGCAGAAGGGGGCCGGGCTCGGGGCGAGCGCCCCTAGGGGCGGACCTCGCCCCTCCCGTACTGTTCTTCATGTCCGAAGGGGAGAGCAAGAGTTTCTCCTCATCACACATCCAACACCGGGAGGTACCCCATGTCCGAGAAGTTCCTTCAGGCTCAGGTCGCCCTCGCCTGCGCCATCGACCGCATCCGCAACTCTGAGCGCGGTCAGGGTTCCGCCGAGTACGCCGGCGTCATCGTCGTCGCCGTCATCCTCGTCGTCGCTCTCACCACCGCCGCCACTGACTGGGGCAAGACCCTCACCGACGGTATCGCCAACCAGATCTCGAAGATCTTCGGCAGCTGATCCTTCTCATGCGGCACGAGTGCTGGGCGACACACGGAAGCGTGTCGCCCAGCACTCATGTGTGAGGACATGGGGTGAAGTACCCGGGTACGGGTGCCCAGGACGCGCTAGTGTGGTTGCGGGCGCGCACTGGTGCCTCATGGCCTCGGTGGCTCTCTGTTGTCATGATTCCTGCCTGAGGAGCTGAAGCTATGATGTCCCTGGTTCTCCGTCGTCGTGGTGCTCTGGTGCTGCCGGTGCTGGTGGTGGCGGGTGCTGCCGCCGCCTGCTCGAAGGACCCCAAGCCGGACGGGGGTGGTTCAGCGTCGGGGGCGGCCTCGTCGGGCTCGGCGTCTGCGTCCGCGTCGGCAGGCTCGTCCTCGGTGGTGCTGGAGACGAGTGTGGACGCGGTTCCCACGCGCGTGGAGGTCGGGCCGCTGGTGCGGGTGGGCAAGCGCTCCGTGCTGCGCCTGCACCTGACGACCGAGGGCGAGAGCATCAACGTCGCGACCTCCTTCGAGGGCTGGAAGAGAGAGTCCTACACGATGCAGGGGATCCTCGTGATGTCCCTGACCGAGACAGAGGCCCAGGTGTGGGGCGAGACCGACATGTCCAACCTCATCGCCAAGCCGTGGAGCAAGGAGGAGGGCATCGTCCTGGCCCCGACCTTTGGCGAGATCCCTGCGGGGCTGGAGTCGGTGACGGTGCTGCTGCCGAACCTGGGTGTGGTGACCGGGGTGCCGGTGGTGGACGAGGCCCAGGCGTCCTTTGACGCGGCGGGTGCGATCGAGGCGGCAAAGATCAACGACGAGATCGCCGGGCCCTTCGTACTGTCGCCGTTCACGGCGGCGGCTGATGGCTCCTCGCAGACGAGCGTGGGGGCGGACTCGGTGACGGTGTCGGTGTCGGGTGACGTGGCCTTCGCGACGGACTCGGCGGAGCTGAGTGCTGAGGCTGACACGGTGCTGGCGAGTGTGACCGAGCAGCTGGGCCTGTACCCCTCGGGCGGCACCTTGACGGTGACGGGTCACACGGATGACGTGGCTGATGACGCCTACAACCAGGGGCTGTCTGAGCGTCGTGCCCAGGCGGTGGCCGACCGGCTGG
>ERZ772827.1326-NODE-1326-length-12634-cov-3.280467_pt1 | contig 12634 bp, 10 predicted proteins | sample MGYA00580850_ERZ772827 | MGnify/ENA primary metagenome ERZ772827 (study PRJEB29015, sample SAMEA2737950) | human oral metagenome | biome: human oral; feature: human-associated habitat; material: dental | place: China | collected 2145 ...
GTCGGCTGGCGTGGCTGCGGGCAGGGCGGGGGCGACAGGGGCGGCAAGGGCGAGGGGGTGCGCAGCCGGTTCGACGGCTTCGGTGGTCATGCCGGGGGCGCTGGCGATGGGGGCGGGCTGGTCTGCGTTGCCCAGGTGGAGGGGAAAGGTGGGCAGGGTGGGCAGCAGCCAGAGGGCGACGGCGGCCAGCAGGATCAGGCCCACGAGGATGAGCACGGGGCGCGAAAAGAGGCTGGCGGCGATGGGGGCCGGCTCTTCGTTGGCGCGGTGAAAGGGGGCGTTGTCGGTGTTGCTGACGGGGCCTTGCAGGCTGTAGCTCGGTGTGGGCAGGCAGGCGAGGACGGCGGCGGCGTCGCCGTTGAGGTGGCGGCAGATGGAGGAGGCCAGGCCGCGGGCGAAGGTAATGCCGGGCAGGTCGGCGATGCGCCCGGCTTCCAGCGCCTCGATGCGGGCCAGGGGCACTTTGAGGGCGCTGGCCAGGTAGGCGGCGTCGATGCCGGCGGCTTCGCGCACCTGGCGCAGCATGACGCCGGCGCGCACGGCGGGGGCGTCGGGCGGCTCGAATTTGGTTTGCGGCTGGGCAGCGGGGTTTTCGGCCGTGGCGGCGGGAGCGCTTTCGGCGCCGGGGGCGTCGCCTGGCAGCGGCGCGGGGGCGCTGGCGGCGGCTTCGCGCAGCGGCGGCGGTGCGGCAGGTTCGGCGGCTGCGCCGGGGGTGGGGAGCTTGGGTCATCGATTTATTGATCGAATTGCTGGCTCTCGTAGGCCGTCAGCTCGCTGGAGCTGGGGTAGCGGCGCTTGAGTTGCATGCCCAGTTGTTTCATGGCCTCGTGGTTGTTGAGCTTGTGCTCGACGCGGATGCCCAGCCAGAGTGATTCGGCGTTGCCCAGCTCGCTGTTGTTGAGGCGGCGGATGTAAAAGCGGGCGCGCTCGTAGTCGCCGCGCTGGTAGAGCAGTTGCGCCAGGTTGTAGCCGGTGATGGGGTTGGCCGGGTCGTATTCGTAGGACTTGAGCAGGGTGGCCTCGGCCTGCTCGGCGTGGCCGGCGCGGGCCTGGCATATGCCTTTGGCCATGTAGGTTTTGGCTTTTTCCTGATAGAGGGGGTTGGTCAGGGCGCGGTCGAAGAACTGGTCGGCCTGGGCGTAGTCTTTTTTCTCGCACTGAATCCAGCCCAGGTTGTGCAAGGTGTTGCTGTCTTTGGGGTTGAGCGAGAGGGCGCGCTGGAAGTGCGCCTGGGAGGAGGCCTGGTCGCCCAGGGACATGTAGATGAGGCCGCCCAGGTTGTGCGCGTCGGCAAAGCTGGGGTCGATTTGCAGCACGTGCTTGAGTTCGTTGAGGGCGATTTGGGTTTGGCCGTTTTCAAAGTAGCTGGCGGCCAGGGTGAGGCGGGTGCGGGCGCGGGCGCGCTGGGGCGGTTCGTCGTCGGGGGTGATGAGGCCGACGGCGGCGGCGTTGTCCATGCCGGTTTTGCCTGCGGTGGCGCAGCCGCCCAGTACGGCGGCCAGGGCAGTCAGGGCCAGGGCGGCCAGCAGGCCGATGCGGCCGGGGACGGCCAGGGGGCGCAGGCGGGCGGTGGGGGCGGTCGTCATGACCCCACGCTAGCGCGCAGCCTCGTGTAGCCTCGCCGTACAGCCATCCCGAGCGGCCGAGAGACCTGGCTCACCGACGCCGCAGCAACCACCCGCCCCGAGCGGACGGTGCTCCCGCCAGGAACGATGGAAGGACCCACCACAGTGACCAGCGGCGCAGCGACCACCTGCCGCGAGCAGGCGCCCCGCAGCTCCAGGACGGAGAGCCCCCTGCCGACGCCCCGGCGCGTCGCAGGGGAGGTCATGCCCCGCTGAGGCGCCCGGCCGCCTCAGCCCCAAGCCGCTCGCACCCGCGCCGGCGCCCGTCCCGCACCACCCCGACGACGGCACCGCCGTCAGGACTGACAGGACCACCCATGACCACCTCCATCCGCACCACCCACGTCGGCTCCCTGCCGCGCACCCCCGCCCTGCTCGACGCCAACCGTCGCCACGCCGCCGGACAGATCGACGGCGCCACCTTCCGCGAGGTCCTCGCCCAGGAGGTCACCGCCGTCGTCACCCGGCAGCTGCGTGCCGGTCTCGACATCGTCAACGACGGCGAGTACGGCCACTTCTGCGTCGACCCCGTCGACTACTCCGCCTGGTGGACCTACTCCTTCACCCGCCTGTCCGGCATCAGCCTCTACGACGTCGCCGACCTGGCGGGCGCGGGCGTGCGCGAGCCGCGCTCCGCCCAGGGCCTGCTCACGCTCTCGGCCTTCACCGACCGGCGCGACTGGCGGGCCTTCCAGGAGGCCTACGCGGACCCCGCCAGCGGCATCGGCCTCGTGGGCGGCAGCGAGAGCGTACCCGTCGTCACCGGCCCCCTGACCTACACGGGCACTGACGACGTCGCCCGCGACACGCGGCTGCTCACCCAGGCTCTCGCCACCGCCGGAGCCGACACGTCCCGCGGCTTCGTCGCCGCCCTGTCGCCCGGGTCCCTCGCCCGCCTCGCCGACGCGCACTACGCCGACGACGAGTCCGTCCTGCTCGCCGCCGCCGACGCCCTGCGCCACGAGTACCGGGCCATCACCGAGGCCGGACTCACCGTCCAGGTCGACGCCCCCGACCTCGCCGAATGCTGGGACCAGGTCAACCCCGAGCCCACCATCGACCAGTACCGCGCCTGGCTCGTGCCGCGCATCGAGGCCCTCAACCGCGCCCTGGAGGGGATCGACCCCGCCCGGGTGCGTCTGCACGTGTGCTGGGGCTCCTGGCACGGCCCCCACTCCACCGACATCGGCTTCGGCGACCTCGTGGACCTCGCCCTGGCGGTCAACGCCGACGGGCTGTCCTTCGAGGCGGCCAACGCGCGCCACGAGCACGAGTGGCGCCTGTGGGAGACGACCGAGCTGCCGGAGGGCAAGTACCTCGTGCCCGGTGTCGTCTCCCACGCGACGAATGTCGTCGAGCACCCCCGGCTCGTCGCCGAGCGCATCGAGCGCCTGGCCCGGATCGTCGGGCCCGAGCGGGTCCTGGCCTCCACCGACTGCGGGCTGGGAGGACGCGTCCACCACCAGATCGCCTGGTCCAAGCTGGAGGCCCTCGTGCAGGGCGCGCGCCTGGCCTCCGAACGGCTGTGAGCGCTCGCGGACCGGAGCCGATGAGCCGTGGCGCCCGCCCCGGCTCATCGGCTCCTACACTGCGGGCGTGAGCAACCTCCCCCTGCGGCCCGGTCTTGCGGGCGAGACCCCCTACGGCGCCCCCGAGCTCGACGTGCCCGCCCGGCTCAACGTCAACGAGAATCCCTACCCGCCGTCACAGGCCGTCGTCGACGACATCGCCGAGGCCGTGCGCGCCGCCGCCACCCGCCTCAACCGCTACCCGGACCGTGAGCTGCCCGCCCTGCGCGAGGCCCTGGCCGACTACCTCGCGGTCGAGTCCGGCGTGAGGGTGGCGTGGCAGCAGGTCTGGGCCGCCAACGGCTCCAACGAGGTCATGCTCCACGTCCTGCAGGCCTTCGGCGGGCCCGGCCGCGTGGGCCTGTCCTTCACCCCCACCTACTCGATGTACCCCGAGTACGCGCGCGACACCCTCACCGAGTACGTCACCGTCCCGCGCCGCCAGGACTTCACCCTCGACATCGAGGCCGTGCGCGCCGCCGTCGCCGAGCACCGCCCGTCCGTCCTCATCCTCGCCAGCCCCAACAACCCCACGGGCACGGCCCTGTCCCTGGAGGACCTGCGCGCCGTCCTCGACGCCGCCCGCGGTGCGGGACCGCTGGGGCCCGACGGCGGTGCCACGGACGTCGTCGTCGTCGTCGACGAGGCCTACGGCGAGTTCCGTCGACCCGGCGTGCCCAGCGCGATGGAGCTCCTCGCTGAGCACGAGCACCTGGCGGTCAGCCGCACGATGAGCAAGGCCTTCGGTATGGCCGGCCTGCGCCTGGGATACCTCGCCGCCTCCCGGGAGCTGGTGGACGCCCTGAGGGTGGTGCGCCTGCCCTACCACCTGTCCGCCGTCAGCCAGGCGGCGGCCCTGGCCGCCCTCGCCCACCGTGAGGAGCTCATGAGCCAGGTCGCCTCGCTGCGCCAGGAGCGTGACGCGACCGTTGCCTGGCTGCGCGAGCAGGGGCTGACGGCCTTCGACTCCGACGCCAACTTCGTCCTCTTCGGTCCCTTCGAGGACCGTCGGGCCGTCTTCGAGGCCCTGCTGGAGCGCGGTGTCCTCATCCGGGTCGTCGGTCCGGAAGGGTACCTTCGGGTGTGCATGGGCACGCCGGAGCAGATGGAGGCCTTCCGCGCCGCGCTGACCGCCGTCACCTGCCGCTGAGCCCACCGGGCCCCGCGCACCCACGAGACCAGGAGACCCAGGAATGTCCCGTACAGCTCGTATCGAGCGCACGACCAGCGAGTCGAGCGTCGTGGTCGAGATCGACCTCGACGGCACCGGCAGGACGGATATCGACACCTCGGTGCCGTTCTACGACCACATGCTCACCGCGCTGGGCAAGCACTCCCTCATCGACCTGACCGTGCGCGCCCAGGGCGACACGGACATCGACGTCCACCACACGGTGGAGGACACGGCCATCTGCATCGGTGAGGCCCTCAGGGCAGCCCTGGGCGACAAGCGCGGCATCGTCCGCTTCGGTGACGCCCTGGTCCCGCTCGACGAGGCGCTCGCCCAGGCCGTCGTCGACGTCTCCGGGCGCCCCTACCTCGTCCACACGGGCGAGTCCGAGGCCTTCGTCCACCACCTCATCGGCGGTCACTTCACGGGCTCGATGGTCCGCCACGTGCTGGAGGCCATCGCCTACCACGCCGGCATCTGCCTGCACGTCAACGTCGTCTCCGGCCGCGACCCGCACCACGTCGCCGAGGCCGAGTTCAAGGCCCTGGCCCGCGCCCTGCGCACGGCCGTGGCCCTGGACCCGCGCGTCGACGGCATCCCCTCCACCAAGGGGGCGCTGTGAGCAGCCGCGAGGACCTGCCCGAGGAGGTCTCGGGACAGCCGCAGGAGCCCCAGGACGCTTTGGGCGCCGACGTCGGCGGTACCGGCAGCGTCGGCAGCGCTGACGGTGCTGACGGTGCCGGCGCTGCGGACATCGACGCCGAACTCGCCGCCATGATCGAGCAGCTCGTGGCGGCGGAGCCCGTCGACGACGAGCCGGCCACCGTGTCCATCGAGGACGTGCCCCACAACACCTACCGCGACCCCGACGCGCTCGCCGTCCCCGAGGTCGAGGTCCCCGACGACCTGTCCTCTCTAGCGGGACTGGCTCCGCTGGGCCCCGCGGGAGAGGCCGTGCCCGCGCCCGTCACCCAGCCCGAGGGCCTGCCGCGCGCCGTCAAGGTCGCCGTCGTCATGACGCCCCTCGCCGGCGCCCAGGCGCTGGCGGTGCTGTGCGCCGCCAGCGACCTGGAGTGCACGGTCGTGCCGTCGAGCTCGGGCGCCCTGGCCGTCAAGGAGCTCGTCTCCTCCCACGCCGAGTGGGACGTCAGCGAGCTCGTCGCCGGCGCCCAGTCCGAGCCGGTCGAGGCGGCCGAGCTGGCGGGTACCCTCTCTCGCCTGTCCAGGGCCGGGGTCGTGCTGCTCACCGCGGACCTGGCGACCGACGTCGGCATCGAGGCCGGCCTGTCGGGCACGATCACGGCCCGGCACTACAGGTCGGGAGCGGCGGGGGAGGAGACGAGCGCCGGGCTCGTGCTCGCCGCCGCCGACCCGGTCATCGAGGACATCCTCATCGGCATGACCCGCGCCCAGGACGTCGACGGGGCGCTGCGCACGAGCGAGGTCCGTCCCGGCCGGGCGTCGCGCTGGCTCTTCGGTCGCGGTCCGCGCGGACGCAAGGGCGACGGCAAGGCCTGAGCGCGCGGGTGGTGGCGGTGCCTGACCGCCGCCACCCGTGCGCCGTCGCGGACAGCGCGCTCCTCAGGGCCGCGTCGCCGGAGGCTGCGGCCGGGGCTCAGCCCTCGGAGTAGGGGCGGGTGCGCTCGTCGCCCTCCGCGGGCGAGACGATGCAGGAGAAGCCCCGGTTGCCGTCGACCTTCCAGTCGACCTCGCTGGGTCCCAGCACGGAGACGTCCGGGTCCGGCTCGCCGTAGGCGGTGGCCGCGGCCCGTGTGCACGTGGCCTGGACGTTGGGGTCGGCCGCCAGGTCGCTCTCCGTCATGCCGGTGGTCGACGCGTCGAGGGTGCCCACGGCGAAGACCTCCCAGTAGTGGGCGCTGTGGCAGTCGGTCTTCTGTGCGGTGGCGGTCCCCGCGATGGACACGATCCCGCCCAGGCAGGTGCCCACCGCGTGCGGCGGCGTGCTGCTCGCGCCCGACTCTTCCGCCTGTGCCGTGGGCTCGGCGTCGCTGCCGGACGCCGCGGTCTCGTTCGCCGCTGCGGCGCTGCTCGTCGTCGCGGCAGCCGCCTCGTTCCACAGCGTCCACCCCAGCCCCAGACCCAGCAGCGTGCCGATGACCAGACCGGTGCTCAGGGCGGTGAGCGAGCGCCGACGGCGGCCGGTGGGGCCAGCGCCACCCACCGGGGAGGTGATGACAGGGACGGCGTGCTGCGCCTGCGGGCCGGTGAGGCTCGCCCCCGGTCCCGTCGGCGGCACGGCCAGCCTCCTGGTCACGGCTGCCGGGCCCACCACCGGGGCGGGCGCGCCGGGCGGAACGAGCGTCTGGCTGGCGGGCTCCGGCGGCGGGACGACCGCCTGCGCCAGCCTCAGGGCCGCCCCGGGGCCGGTGACGGTCATCTGCCCCTCGCCCAGCTGTTCGCCCAGCTCCGTCAGGGCGTCGCACAGGGCCACGCCGTCGGGGTAGCGCGAGCCGGCGTCGGTGTGCATGGCGGTGGAGAGCACCGGGCGCACCACCTCGGGGATGAGCGGGTTGCTCAGGTCGACGGGACGATCGAGCACCCGCACGATCTGGGCGAAGGACTGCGCGGAGCCGTCAGCGGCACGGCGCGGGCCCTTGCCGGTGAGCAGGTAGAAGAGGACCGCACCCATGGACCACACGTCGCCCTCGGGGCGGGGCGGGGTCAGCGCGAAGGCCTCCGGGCAGGCGAAGTCCGGGGTGAGGCACTCCAGGGTGACCGTCGGGTCCTGCCCCTCGCGCTCGACCGAGGCGATCCCGAAGTCCGTCAGACGCGGCGACCCGTAGGCGTCCAGGAGGATGTTGTCGGGCTTGACGTCCCGGTGCAGGACCCCGGCCTGGTGAGCCGCCCCCAGGGCGGAGCTCGCCGCACCCACGAGGGCGACCGCGTCGACGGCGGGCAGCGGACCGGACTTCACCAGGTCGGACAGGCTCCCGCCGTCGCAGCGCTCCATGACGATGTAGGGACGCGAGTCCGCCAGCACCCCCGTGTCGATGAGGGAGACGACGTGCGGGTGCCCGGTGATGCGCCCGGCCGCCTGGACCTCCCGCAGGTAGCGGCGCCGGTTGCGCTCGTCGTGCAGCGCGCGCGAGTCGACCTTGACGGCCACCGGCCGCTCCAGGGACTCCTGGGTCCCGCTGTAGACGGTGGCGAAGCCGCCTCGACCGATGATGCTCTCCAGGCGGACGCCCGGGATGGACAGGCCGAAGGAGCTCGGCGGCGCGGGGGGAGTGCTCACGGGGGCATCCTGGCCGCAACCGTGGGGGTGGCGCCAGTCGTGCCGGGTGGTGCCCGGCCGCCCCGTGGCCCGGACCGTGGGTGACGGGGAGCCGCGTTGAGACGGCGGCGGCGGCGCGCCCGGGCGCCGCTAGGGTGGCCCCATGAGCCAGCCCAAGGTCGTCGTCCTGTCCTACGGGAGCGGCAACGTCCGCTCGGCCGTGCGCGCTCTGGAGCGCGTGGGCGCCGAGGTCGAGCTCACCCACGACGCCGCCGCTGTCGAGAGCGCGGACGGGCTGCTTGTGCCGGGCGTGGGCGCCTTCGCCTCGGTCATGGACCAGCTGCGCGCCGTCGACGCCCCCCGGCTCATCGACCGCCGCCTGGCCGGAGGGCGCCCCGTCCTGGGGATCTGCGTGGGCATGCAGGTGATGTTCGAGGCCTCCGCCGAGTTCGCCACCGGACCCGTCCCAGGGGCACAGGGCGCCGCCGACGCCCCCGGTGCCCTCACGGCAGGCCTCGCCCAGTGGCCCGGAACCGTCTCGCGGCTGGAGGCCGACGTCGTGCCCCACATGGGGTGGTCCGAGGTCCGTGCCCCCGAGGGAAGCGTCCTCTTCGAGGGCATCGACGGGCGGCGCTTCTACTTCGTCCACTCCTACGCCGCCAAGACCGACCCGGCCCAGCTTCTCGGTGAGGGGCCCACCCGCCTGCCGCTGGCCGCCTGGGCCACGCACGGCGAGGACTTCCTCGCCGCCGTGGAGAACGGGGCGCTCAGCGCCACCCAGTTCCACCCCGAGAAGTCCGGCGACGTCGGCGCCGAGCTCCTGCGCAACTGGCTCACCACCCTCTGACACCCCACACGAGAGGATCCTCATGCTCACCCTGCTTCCCGCCGTCGACGTCGCTGACGGCAAGGCCGTGCGCCTGCTCCGGGGCGAGGCCGGCTCCGAGACCGACTACGGCAGCCCCGTCGACGCCGCCCACGACTGGGTCGAGGCCGGTGCCGAGTGGATCCACCTGGTCGACCTCGACGCCGCCTTCGGACGCGGCTCCAACGCCGAGCTGCTGGCCCGCATCGTCGGTGAGGTCGGCATCAAGGTCGAGCTCTCCGGCGGCATCCGTGACGACGCCTCCCTGGCCCGCGCCCTCGACGCCGGTGCCGCCCGCGTCAACCTCGGCACGGCCGCCCTGGAGGACCCCGAGTGGACCGAGAAGGTCATCGCCGAGCACGGGGAGAAGATCGCCGTCGGCCTCGACGTGCGCGGCACGACGCTGGCGGCCCGCGGCTGGACGAAGGAGGGCGGGGACCTGTGGCAGACCCTCGCGCGTCTGGACGCCGCAGGCTGCTCGCGCTACGTCGTCACCGACGTCACCAAGGACGGCACCCTCCAGGGGCCCAACACCGTGCTGCTGCGCGAGGTCGCCGCCCGCACGAGCGCCCCCGTCGTCGCCTCGGGCGGCATCGCCCGCCTGGAGGACATCGCCGAGCTCGCGGCCCTCGTCGACGAGGGCATCGACGCCGCCATCGTCGGCAAGGCCCTGTACAGCGGCAGCTTCACCCTCCAGCAGGCCCTGGCCGTGGCCCGCGGCGCGAGCGTGGAGGAGGCGCGCGCGTGAGCGGGGCGCCCGACGGTGCCGACCCCCAGCACCCTGCGCTCCCCCCGGACGCCGATCCCCAGGTCGCGGCGGCGCTGGCCGCCCGGGCCAAGATGGAGCGCCTGCTCGCCTCCCCCAGCCCCTTCGCCGACGACGACGGCTCCGCCGCCTCCGCGGTCACCGCCGCCCTGGAGGCGACGGGCCTGCCCCGCCACGAGTACCTCGACGCCCTGTGGACGGCACTGACGGCGAGCCGCGTCATCCTGCCGGTCGCCGCCCACACCCTCACCACCGTCCCCGGTCCCGCCGGGCGCCTCGGCCTGGGCGGGGTGGCGCCCAGGCACGAGGTCCACACCGCGGACGCCGCCCAGGACGCCGCCACCCTCGCCGTCGACCTTCCCGACGGGCACATCGCCCTGCCGGTCTTTACCAGCGCCGCGGCGATGAGCGCCTGGAGGCCGGACGTGCGCCCCGTCCCCGTCGACCCCGTGCGCGCCGCCCAGGTCGCCGTCGTCGAGACCGACCAGCTGTGGGTCCTGGACCCGGGGACCCGTGACCTGCGCCTGCCGCGCCCCGCCGTCGTCGCGCTGGCCGGGGAAGAGGCGTGGGTGCCCTCGTGGCGCAACGAGCCCGTCCAGGACGAGGTCGCGGCCCAGCTCGGCGCGGTCGACGGCGTCACCGGCGTCGCCTTCGCCCCCGGGGACAGCGCCGAGCTGCGGGTCTTCCTGCGCATCGACGCCGACGGCGGCACCCCCGCCGTCGCCGCCACCCTGGAGGCCTGCCAGATGGTCATGGTCAACCCCGCGTGGGGCGAGCTCATCGACACCGTCGAGCTGTGCCCGCTGCCCGCCTGATGTTATTTTCATTGCTGTGAAGACTGCTGCGACCGATCGTCCCCTCTCCCTCACCATCGATGTCCTTGCCCATAAGGTCGAACTCAGTGACGGTGAGTCAATTCGCAGAGCGTCATTTAAGGATGAAGGAGGCGGGAACGGTCCCCGCGCTGAAGAGCTTGTCTCGTTCTTGACGTCCGCTGTCGGTCGGGACCCAAACGTCTGGGGCGGCGAGGATGACTGGTGGTCTCTCGAAGTTCCGATCGACGATGCTCTCTGGAGACAACTCGATGACATGGTTTACGACAATGCTCAGTGGATGAAAAGGTATTCTCTCGTTCATGTTGGATCAACTGCTGTCTTCGAGAATGCTGAGTACATTGGGATAACCTACGATCAGGATCACTCAGAAGATAGTGTTGGGTACAAGTGGGCCGATCCTGATGATGACTGGACTGATGGGCCGTACGAGGAGGTCGATCTCGGTGGCTCATTTTGCGAGTTCTTTCTAACCCCTGAGTGGGAATTAGCGCTACCTACGGTGAGGGCCAAGTCAGCGGGTTTCACTGCCAGAGGACCGTGGTACGTTCGCGCTGTCACGGGGCCGGAGCCGGGTACGTTCGTGCTCGAATTCCGTCAGATCGCTACATGGAAGCGTCCGCTGCTGGGCACTCCGAAGTGGTCTTGAAGGCGATGACTCAGGGTGGGGATCCACCTGGATTCCAGGGGTGGATGAGCAACGACGATATGCGGCAGTATCTCATGGCTCAGGCGCATCCTGATCGGAACCCGGGTTTCGTCTTGAGGGATCGTGAACTACCCGCGTGGAGTTCGCTTGTCGTGGCGCCCTCTGTCCAGTTCGCGGAACGCCTGCTAAGCTCGCCGTCGGAGAGTGTGCGAGAGAACTCCTGTTGGATTGCGACCGCGCTTCGAGGGTCCAGGTTCAACGACCTGACTGTGCTCCGCGACCGTGTCGGAGAATGGGTGGAGGTTGAACTCGTGCTGGAGCCTGAAAATCGATATGATTGTAATGCGGTGGCGGGAGACTATCTTGGGGTGCGCATCGGGTATTTGTCTGCGGGTGTTGCCAACATTATTCGTCGCGATATCGAGCGCCTGAATGCTGCCGGTTACACTCTTGGCGTTCTAGCGAAGGTTCTGAGTCACGGATTTAAGCATCCGTTGCAGTACGTTCCAACAGGGGCTTTGGTTTTGGTTCCGTCGGCTCGAACGCTGCGCGCGGATGCCCGTTATGTTGCCGCAACGAACGATTGTGGCTAACTGCTGTCATCTGAATCTGATGTTGTGGCCAATCAACGTCGAGATTTGAGTTCTGGCAGTCAGCTGTCTACTCGTTGAGGAGGGGAAGTCCTGTAGCTGTGTCGACGGCGTTGTGACATTTCGTTGTTCTGGTTTGGGGTGTGGGATGTCTCGGCTTGGTGAGTTCTTGCGCGATGTGGCCAGGCTCACGACAGCACCCCTCGGCCGGAAGGTGGGAAGCACCTGAACGGCCTGGTACCGTTGCGTACCGACCGTCCGGGGCCCGTCCCCGGAGCGCAAGCGGAGCAATCCCACCTGGGTTCTCGTTCGGGGACCGGGTCGTGCGAGGAGCAATCCTCGCGGTCAGCGGCGCCCACGGCGTCTGTCTGACCGTACCCCAGCGGTACATGAAGGGCCTTCGTGCGCGTCAAGCGGCGAAGGCCTTCGTCGTCCCCGCGGTCACCTGTCTTCCGGAAGTGAGGAACTCCCATCAGCGAGCCCCGTATCAACGAACGGATCCGCGTCCCCGAGGTGCGCCTCGTCGGTCCCAGCGGTGAGCAGGTCGGTGTCGTCCGGGTCGAGGACGCCCTACGTCTTGCCGAGGAGGCCGACCTCGACCTCGTCGAGGTGGCCCCCGACGCGCGCCCCCCGGTGTGCAAGCTCATGGACTACGGCAAGTTCAAGTACGAGTCGGCCATGAAGGCGCGTGACGCCCGCCGCAACCAGGCGAACACGCAGCTCAAGGAGATCCAGTTCCGCCCCAAGATCGACGCCCACGACTACGCCACCAAGATGGGGCACGTCGAGCGCTTCCTTCGGGGTGGCGACAAGGTCAAGTGCATCGTCCGCTTCCGCGGCCGCGAGCAGTCCCGCCCCGAGCTGGGCATCCGTCTGCTGCAGAAGGTCGCCGAGCAGGTCGGTGAGCTCGCCACCATCGAGTCGCACCCGCGCCAGGACGGCCGCCAGATGGTCATGGTCCTCGCGCCGACCCGCAAGAAGGCCGAGCTCAAGTCCGACCAGCGCCGCCGCCGCGAGGAGGCCCGCGCCAACCGCCGTGCCGAGAAGCACGCGCACAAGGGCGAGACCCAGGCCCCGGCCGCCGAGGCCGGCACCGAGCAGGCCTGAGCCCGAGTCCATAGACCCACCCCACCGGCACCCCGCGTGGGGTCCACAGCCCGGGCGCGAGCCCGAGGGCCGACAAGAGGAATCCAAGAATGCCGAAGAACAAGACGCACTCCGGTGCTAAGAAGCGCTTCCGGGTCACCGGCAGCGGCAAGCTCATGCGTGAGCAGGCGAACAAGCGCCACCTGCTCGAGGTCAAGTCCTCGCGCCGCAAGCGCAAGCTGTCCA
>ERZ772827.1327-NODE-1327-length-12632-cov-3.040312_pt1 | contig 12632 bp, 11 predicted proteins | sample MGYA00580850_ERZ772827 | MGnify/ENA primary metagenome ERZ772827 (study PRJEB29015, sample SAMEA2737950) | human oral metagenome | biome: human oral; feature: human-associated habitat; material: dental | place: China | collected 2145 ...
ATGAGTGACGATTGTCTACACGTACTTTGACTGGTTCGTAACCACGTCCGACAAAGATGTTTCACAGACCCAGATAGCACTAAGTAGATCAGCGAAGGCGATTGAGTATGAGGAGAATGAGAAGTTCGTAGATGTCTGTAACGAGTGGCGCAAGGTATTTGGTAACAGAACAAGTTCAGCCTACGACAAGAACTTAACGACAATGCGCCAGCCTGATCTTCGGTGCAAGCTGGCGCATTGTCGCAAAAAATGCGGAAAATTCCTTTTGGCTGGGGTGGAGGGATTCGAACCCCCGCATGACGGGACCAGAACCCGTTGCCTTACCACTTGGCGACACCCCATCGCTACAGAATACTGTAGCACAGGCAGGGGTGGTTTTCAAGCTGTTTGCGTCGAAACTACATGGCTTATAGTATTGCCACTCACCCTCTTTCTTGTCGTTCATTCGAAGAATGGTAGCTTGTCGCCAAGCAAATAAGTTCTCTAGCTTCGCACACGAAATGAATAACTCAATAGAGATATTTATTCTCTCATTGCGTTAGCGGGGAGTGAATAGAGAGTGTAACCTTAGTAGGTGTTATTAACCAAGATGGCAGGTGTGTGATCTAGGAGTGTTAAAATTCATCCTTCACTTCGTGTGCAACATAAAGTGCTGCCAGTGCAAATAGCAGCGACATGAGCGACACCAGCACGGCCAGTGGCATCATAAATATATTGAGGATAAAGCCAATCACCGCAAAGAGACCAATCACTAGCGCACTACACACCGCAAGCACCCAACCCTGTTTGCGCCGTTCGCGCAAGGGGAGGACCGCAAGGCTAGCAATGATTCCTTGAGTAATAACGCATAGCAATGCCACGACAAGATAAACTCGTCGCGTAGTCAGCGACGAAGATGCTTGTGGCGCAACCATCATCAGCCAAGTACTCACCTTTGATGTAAAAGCCTGATACAGTTGGATAAGCAAGGATATTCCGTACCCAGTATTAACAACCGCAACCAGCAACATCATAATCCAGAGGTTATCACGAAACCACTGCTTCATGGCGGCGCTCATGCGGGGGAGGGGTTGGCAAAGTTTGGTGAGAGTAGTCGTCAGTACATCAATCATAATGCTAGTATATCATTTTGGGATAAGTCGTCAATTTTGCCGTCCCAACCCACCACCCCTCCAACATAAAAAGCAGGCCCCGTATACTGTAAGATGCACTACCAATTTACAGAAAGGAGACCTGCTATGGCCTATTCTACCAATCCTAACCTACCAAAAGCGAGAGCTAGTGCTAAAACGTTCTGGCATGTTCATTTGGTAGCTATCTTTGTTATTGTCTCAGGAATGCTCCTATAGTGGAGCGTAAAGGCAGATATTATCCATGCGACCAGAGATGATTGTGTCGATAATATCGCAAAAGCAAAGCACCATTCCATCACGATTCTCCCCAGAAGTGGCTGCAAATATGATAAAATATCTCCATGAAAGCAGAGCGGCTGCAAACAATGACATTTAAAATCACCGGTGGGAGCACAGTATGTCTCAACAGCCGGATTGTTGTACAGCAAGCGCTGCGTGAGATTGCCTGGCGAGCGGGGCTCTCGGCGGTGCGCTCGGTGAGCCACGACTATGTACCGTATGGCATTGGTGTGGCACTTCTCTTGCCCGAAGCGCATATCGCAGCGCGTACTTGGCCCGAGACCGGTCTGGCGTACGTGACGATGACAACCTGCCAACCAGTTGAAAATGAGATGATCTCTAGCCTTGAGCGCGTCCTAGGCGCTGCCTTTGTAGCCGAGCAGGTCGAGACGGGTGTGGTGAACCTGTAACAGCGTATGGTGACTAAAGCCTTAACAGAGGTATATAAATAACGGATTCGGTGCTTCTATTAGCTAAAGTAGTGGAGTAGTAAGCTTCTAATAAGAGAAAGCAAGAGGTTGAGGTATTGATTATAGTGTCTTCAAAGCAATCTTCTGTGCAGCATGTGAGCTGACTCGGCTCGACGCATTGACGGCAAGTGCAGCCATACCACGCGCAACAGCACGGGTGCGAGCTCGCAATACATCCTTTGTATTCATCTGTTGCTCGCCGCCGCCAGTCTCGGACTGTGTTGCGAGCCATAATGCACGCGAGCCAAGGACAAGGCCGCGATGTTTATCGCCCAGCAAGCTCTCTGCCATGCTCCAGCGGGGTATCATATTGATTTCATACTGATCCAGCGCAGGAGCAAGTGGGATGCGACTGGCCAGCTGCTGAGCCAGAGACATATCTGTTTCGGCTTGCCGCGTCATCGCAAGAGCCTGCGTTGCAGCCGCTTCGTCGCGATTACTACCAATCCAATCTCTCAGCGCATAGATGCCAATATATGATGCGGTAGCCGATCGTTCGCGGAGAGTGACACGGAGTTCTGAGGCTGAGAGTGAGCCAGTCATAGCATGGCTATGAAGATCGTAGGCTTGCGTGATATGAGTTCGTGCTGTTGCTGGCATGTTGAGGCGGTTAAACACTGTGCTCATGTCGCGGTGAACGCGGCCAAGCCAGAGTGGATCATCATCAAGCTTACCACTAGCAATAATGTCCTCACCGAGTTTAGCGGCCTCTTTGTGGTGCCCACGTGAGAATTCAGTAATCATCGCATAGTGTTGTTGTCTGAGTTCGTGAATATCCATTAATGTAATTGTACGACGGTCAAGAAGGGTGTGCAAGTTAGTAGTGCTTTTCGTCTCAACTTGTATCTCCTTGCTAGCACTGTTGTTCATCTAATGGAGCAGAGGATATAGCAACTGTTCTGTGGCTCCGGCTAATTATAGAGCCTTTATATTCTTCAAGAGATACGAAATATAGAGGCTACCAAGCGAAAGAGTTAATTATCGTCGTCTCAGCAAGTCTATTGAACAAATTGCGTACATATCTTGTCAAAACACATGTCCCATGCTATAATCAAAACGCGTCATTATGGCATTTTTTACGACGTTTTTCACGATTATTCTGCAGTGGTATGTGTGGGTGCCAGTGGTGATCCTCCTCGGTTATTTGACGTGGCGCAACAATCGGCAAGTTGATGTGCTGCGCGAGGTCGAGAGCGAACTGCTTATTCTCGAGATCCCCCGTGCTAATGACAAGTCTGAGCTAGCAGCTGAGCAAATGTTTGCCAGCCTCCATGGTATCTTGCGTGATGCGCGCGAGCTCAAAATTAATGATGGCTACCAAGAACATCTCAGCTTTGAGATTGCGTCAGTCGGTGGACGGATTCAGTTTTATGTCTGGACGCCGCGTGCACTACGCAACTTCGTTGAGAGTCAGATTTATTCGCAGTATCCCACGGTGCAAATCCGCACCGCCACAGCCGATTATACGGCGCACGAGCAGCAGCACAATGTCGTCTATACAGCAGAGGTTGTGCTGGCAGAGAGTGAGTTTTTGCCGATCAAGACTTTTCAGAGCTTTGAGGTTGATCCACTGGCGGGCATTACAGGTACATTAGCCAAGTTGGAGGATACGGATGACGAGATTTGGATTCAGATTTTAGTACGCCCTGTGGCAGATGACTGGCACAAAGCATCCGATGCGTGGGTCAAGCGCGTGCGCGGCGGTGGGTTCTTTGGCGAAGCATTTCACCCAAAGGCGCGGTGGTTTAGCCAGTTCCTTATGGCGCTGTGGCAACCACCCGAGGGTAACATGACGACAGTAACGGAGCTCTCCGATCGCGACAAAACCCGCATCGCCGAGGCCGAAAAAAAGGCTGCTAAATTGGGTTACCAGGTTAAGATTCGCGTTGCATATCTTGGCGATAGCACCACTGATGCGCGGCTGCGCATGCAGGCAATCATTGGTACCTTCAAACAGTATAACAGCACCAACCTCAATGGTTTTACCATGAGTCACGATAGCTTCCGCAAGGAAGACCTCAACCGCTATAAGCTGCGCCTCTTTGCCGACCGCGGCTTTTTGCTCAATATTGAGGAGATGGCAAGTGTCTTCCATCTGCCGCACACCAATGTCGAGACGCCCAACATTGTCTGGGCAAGCAACAAAACCGCCGAACCGCCCAACCGTCTACCTGTCCTCACTGGTCATGCGGCTGACGACGAGAAGATCTCAGCCTTTGGTTTAACTAACTTTCGTGGAATCAACCATCAGTTTGGCATGCTGCGGAGCGATCGCTCGCGCCACGTCTATATCATCGGCCAGACAGGAGCGGGGAAGAGTGGCCTGCTGGAGCTCTTTGCCTTGAGTGATATTTATCATAATCAAGGCTATGCCATTATTGACCCGCATGGCGATTTTGCCATCGAGAATATGAAGTTCATCCCCGAGGCACGACTAGATGACGTCGTGTACTTTAACCCTGCAGACGTCGAGCACCCGATTGGCTTTAACCCACTGGAGGTTACCAACCCAGCGCAGAAATCGACGATCTCATCAGAGGTGATTGGTGTGCTCAAGCGGATGTTTGGCGACAGTTGGGGGCCGCGGCTGGAATATATTTTGCGCTATACTATTTTGGCACTACTCGATCGGCCCGAGCCTACCATGCTTGATATCACCCGCATGCTGACGGATAAAAAATTCCGCAAAGAGACGATCGGCTACTGTAACGATGTGGTGGTGCGGCAGTTCTGGAATGTGGAGTTTGCCAGCTGGTCGGAGAAGTTCCAGACGGAGGCCATCGCGCCAGTACTCAACAAGGTGGGGGCTTTTACGGCGAATCCCATTATCCGCAATATTATTGGTCAGACGCACTCGTCATTTAATATTCGCCAGATTATGGACGAGGGCAAGATCTTGGTAGTGAATTTGTCGAAGGGGTTGATTGGCGAGGATAATGCGGGAATTCTTGGTTCATTCTTGGTTACGAAGATCCAGCTGGCGGCGATGAGTCGTAGCGATATCCTCGATATTCACGACCGGCGGCCATTTTATCTCTATGTTGATGAGTTCCAAAACTTCGCAACTGATAGCTTTGCTACCATCCTGAGTGAGGCACGCAAGTATGGGCTCAACCTCACCGTGGCTAATCAATATATCTCGCAGATGGAGCCAACGGTGCGTGATGCGGTCTTTGGCAACGTCGGGACGATGATTAGCTTTCGCGTCTCGCCAGACGACAGCCCGATTCTTGCCAAACAATTTGAACCGCAGTTTGAGGAGAACGACCTCACACAGATGCATAATCGCAACTTCATCATCAACATGGTGATTAATGGTGAAAAGGCACCAGCCTTTAGTGCTACTACGCTTAATCTACCCGAGGCCAAGCGGAGCCATTTGTCGCGCATTATTGAGCATAGCCGTGAGCTGTATAGCCAGTCGCGCCGAACAGTAGAGGATACCATCAATGAGCGGATCCACCCGGGCAGTACAGGGGTGAGTGTAACATTGGCAGGTCAGGCGGGGGCTTCAGCGGCATCGTCAGCCGCCACTACGAGTGAGGGTACAGCTAAGCGCCGTCGACGTCGCCGACGCAAGCCAGCCAATGGCGAAGCACGCGATGAGCAGACGACTATTGGGCAATCTAGCAAGCAGATGAAGAAGCCTGTTACTCCCAGTAAAGCTGCCAGGCCAGCCACTCCCTCTCCAGGCAAAAAACCAGCGAGCACCACGCCTAAGTCGGCCGGGCCGCGCGATCCATCACTTCTCTCCATTCAGCATGCCAAGCCACGCACTACAATCCCGGCGCAGCTCTTACACCACCAGCCGCATACTGTGCAGCCTCAGTCAGATGGCCCGGTGCCGCTGGCTAAGCAGCCTGATAGTGCAACCTCAGCGCACACGCACGATGAGATTGATGACCCAACCTTCTTTGCTTTGCGTTAGACATGTAACGCTAATTTCTCTTAGGCCGCTATTGCGTTGCCTTACCCCTAGAGGAGTGTGAGGGGTGTAGCGAATCTTCTTCTCGACACGAAGGTATAATATGATCAGACTTAAGAAAACCCTCGAGTGGGTAGCATAGTGAAATAGCGCGAGGTAGGCCTTAGGTAGTCGGCGTAAACACCACAGAGGTAATCACGCGAAAAAGCCTCCTTATCCTGTGCATAACTCCGCTACCTCGCCTCACTAACCAATGTGGGTTATGCTATAATGGAGAGGATAAACGGAAATACGGGACATGACGGCAGTAATTTGTGTAACAAATCAAAAAGGTGGTGTTGGCAAAACGACAACGGCGATTAATGTTGCCTACTATTTGGCAAAGGCTGGCAAGAAAACCCTCGTCGTCGACTTCGACCCGCAGGGCAATGCCACAAGCGGCCTTGGCATTGATAAGCAGCTGCTCGATGCTACCATGACAGAGGTCGTCAAGAGCGAGAAAAAGCTTGCTGATATCATCCAGCCTACCGAGCACAAGAATCTTTTCATCGCACCCGCCCTACCGCAGCTAGCTAATGCCGAGGTAGAACTGGCCAAGGCGCAGCACCGTTTTAGCCGTCTCAAAGGGGCGATTGATGAGCTAACTGGCTACGACTATATCATTATCGACAGTCCACCAAGCCTCAGTCTCCTCACTGTCAATGGGCTGATTGCAGCACGCTATGTGCTATTGCCAGTCCAGGCGGAATTCTATGCGTTGGAAGGGCTCGGGCAGCTGCTCGAGACAATGAAGCTGGTGCGCAAAAATATGAATCCAACACTTGATCTTATTGGGGTGCTGCCCACCATGGTAGATGGTCGCACATCGCTCTCGAGCCAGGTCTTGGCTGAGATTGCGAAGCATTTTCCAGCGAAGGTGTTTGCAGAGTCTATCCCGCGCAATGTCCGCCTGGCTGAGGCTCCGAGTCATGGTGCGCCGATTGGGGCATATGATCGCTTTAGTCGGGGTGCACGGGCATACAAAGCCGTGACGAAAGAAATAATCGAACGAACGGGGGTATAAATGGCAAAACGAGGTTTAGGGCGGGGGTTTGATTCGCTGATTCCAGCGGAGCTACTGGACGAATCGTTCGACCCAACCGCCGACCAAGATGACCGGATTAGTGACCTGCGTCAGATCAAGCTTGCAGAAATTATGCCTGACCCTACTCAGCCGCGTCGGGTGTTTGACGAAACGTTGCTCGATGAGCTCGCTGAGTCTATCCGTGTTCATGGTGTGCTGCAGCCTATCGTTGTTACCCCTGATAACAAAGGTAAATATGTCATTGTGGCTGGTGAGCGGCGCTACCGAGCCGCTACCAAGGCGGGGCTGGAGAAGATTCCAGCGCTGGTACGTACGTTGTCTGATCAGCATAAGCTCGAACTCTCTCTTATCGAAAATATCCAACGCCAAAACCTCAACGCCATCGAGACCGCCACAGCGTATCTCAAGCTGCGCGATCAATTCAACCTCACGCTTGAGCAAATCGGCCAGCGCGTTGGCGGTAAGTCGCCCAGCGCGGTGAGCAATACGCTGCGTCTCTTGCGCCTGCCCGAGGTAGTGCGCCAAGCAGTAGTCGATGGCAAGCTGAGCGAGGGGCAAGTCCGGCCGCTGATTAGCTTGGATGAAGCGCAGATTGCAGATATTTTACCGAAGATTATTCAAGAAGAGTGGAGTGCGCGGCGGATCGAGCAGTACCTGGCCATTCTTAAGCGTACCGAGGAAAGTGACTCTGCTCGAAAGACTGCCAAGGCGCAGCGCCCAGCACCGCCACCGCAGTATACGGCTGCTAGCCAGCGCTTTGAGCAGCAGCTGAGTGCACCAGTCCAGATCCGTGGCAACCGCCGCGGGGCAGGGCAGATCGTTATCCGCTTCACGAGCGACGATGACTTCGAGCGGATCATTGGTTTGCTTGAGCATACGCAGGACAAGTAGTAGTATACAAAATACAAGCATAAAAATAGACCTTCTTTTTGTAAGAAGGTCTACCCCAATCAGGCGGGCGTATTTACAATACGCTTAATCAATTTGATCGCTTATGATTGTACAACAGTACTTTCGTCTGTACTTCTACTATAGCATCGATAAGCTATTAATATAAGAACCACTAGGGTAGAGAAATATCATTGTGAGACAGTATATTTGTGTAAAGCTTTGGTTGATTGATGATTTATTAAAATAATCATGTCCTGAGTTGTGCGAAAAAACGCCAGAACCATCGAGATAAATCGATATGTTTTGACATTCTTTTGCTACCATCGCTCTATAAATATAAACTTTATTACTTATATCTGAAACCCTTGAACTTTCGTCAGCGGCCAGAGGCGCAGGCTGACGGGGCCAATCACATCATAGAGTGGCACGGTGCCGAGGCCATTGCGTGAGTCGAGCGAGTAGCTGCCCTGGCGGTGGTCGCCTGCCACAAAGATCGATCCTTCGGGCACCGTCACCTCTGTGTCGCCACTGGTGGGAGAGCCGGGGCCATCCCAGCTGTCGTCTGGGCGGAAGCCTTGTGGATGTTCTTTGTTATAGACAGTCAGTGTCCCATCTTTGACCGTGACGCGCTCGCCTGCAAAGGCAATGACGCGCTTGACGAGGTTCATATCCTCACTGCCTGGGCTGTAGAGCGGATTCTTGAAGACAATAATTTGCCCCCGCTTGGGTGTGTATGAGTTGTTTTGCAAATGTGCCATCGTGACGGGCAGGCGATTGACAATTAGCCGGTCGCCAGTGTAGAGCGTCTGCTCCATACTCGGGCCAGTCACGCTAAAGCTACGAAATACAAAGGTATTGATAAGGAGTGTGCCAACGATGACGCACACCACAAAAATTACAAAGCCACCGATATCCTTGAGCCTGGGGTGGCGGGTCAAAAAACTTGCTTCCATCATGAAGTATTATATCACTAAATGCGGGCGGAGGGGAGGAATAATTGCAATGTATGCGCTCCGCCACCGACCTAGCGGAGCGCATACTGTGAGGCTCAACGCGAGGTTGATGACGGAGCGGGGTTTCCGCCCCGGAGGAGCAGCTGATACTGCTCAGGTGTGAGAGTGATGGTAACATGGGTGTCGCCATTGTCTACGAAGGCACTCTGAATTACTTCAGAGAGACCTGTGCTATTAGTAACGCTGAGAGAAGACCTCTCAAGCGCCCGGTGGCAATACCACCAGCCAAAACTAACGCGTGCGTGGCACGCACTGTAGTAGTTTTGAATGGTGTAATTGTTGCTTGCGATGGCGTTTGGGTCAATGTGAATATTGACCGATGGATTTGCAGTGCTCGATTGAACAAAAGTAATTTTAGACATGGGTATCTCTAAAATATAACTTTTATCCTGAGACGAGAAACCAATCGACACCGCCGTAGCTGGCGTCCACGAGCCTGAGCCATGAATGAAAAAGAAATTTCCATTAAAGCTTATATTGCCAGATGTGCCAGCAAATCGCTCACCGAGTTCGAGCGGATACTGCGTGTCTGACTTAAGGCCGTAATATGACGCAGCTTGCGTTACGCTAGCCGAGGTAGTCTTATCTTGAGGAGTCGGCGTAGATATCATTGAAGCTGAGTATACCATAGCATTTACTACAGCATATAGCACTACCATGATCCCTACAGCACTCACCCACCATTTTTTGGTGTAGCGAGTAAACCAATCCTCGACAAAGAAATCTACAACCATATACCCTATGAAGGTTGCACCAATGGCCATGATCAGTAGGATAGGCTGCATACCATTCATGATAATCACTTTCTTCCAAATACTCTGGGTGGAAACGTGCCATCTCCTGCGGGTCGGCACAAAAGATTAATATATATATCAATATATGGAGATAGAGTCAAGCAGACAGCTATAGAAATTTTATAAAGAGAGCAGCCACTCAGAATGAGTAGCTGCTCTCTTGGGCTATGCTGTTTGCTGCTATCGATCTACTACGATCTTAAAGTAGTCGTGATTAAATGCACCCTCCTCATCTTCTTCTATAATGGCAACTAAAGTTTCGAGTGTTTTAATCTCTGTTTCTGACAGGTGCTTGTTTTGCTTAGATAAGTTAAAGGCAACGCAGAGACAAATGTATTCTAACGAAATAGCCCACTCGCCGACCCTGGCGTATTCCCTTGCTTTTTCGGCTTGCGATTGAGACAAGTAAGGAGATTCGTCAATATAACTGTAAAGTGCTATCGTTTGTTTAACTTGTTCGCTCATGAACATAATTATAACATAAATCGTTAGTCTGTAGTTCATCGGTTATCTCCTCGGGTTATAAAGATAGGTGTAATTATTTAAGTAACATTCCAGCGGCTCTTATGGGATATGTTGCGGTATAAAATTATGAAAATATTGTTGAGGTCCGGGCTGTATCGTGATGTCCGTATGCAAAATAGTGCTGCATTGTGCAAATAGTGTGCTTATACTCCATACGACCACAGTCTCTCGCGGCATTTTCGGCTTGCAAAGTGCAAGTTTGGGCATGGCTTTGTATTTATTTTTTGGGGCAGATCCAGTATAGTAGAGAGAGTTTATGGCGAGTCGCAATTCGATAGATGGTTTTCGGTCACAAGATGGCGGGGCGGTGGATAGACGTCCTCGCTCGCTTCGTCGTGCCGATGGCTCGATGCCGCGAATGGGTCGCTCGATGACGGGCACGGCTGGCGCTGGCCGCAGTTTGACTACAGTAGAACAGCCGAGGAATTATGCGCCGCGCCGCAGTGCGTCTATCAGTACCAATAACCCCAGCAGTAGCCTAACCGACTTTGACATCAATCCGAGCGATAACCTCTTTGCCGACCTAGAGCAAGGTAGTGGTGGGCGAGGCCGCAGGGGCCGTAAGAAGCCGCAATCGACGCGGCGCAAATGGATCAAGCGTGTTATTATTGCCCTTGTCATTATTGGTGTGGGCTTCGGTGGTATGCTGCTGTGGCGGGCCTTTATGGCGAGCTCACATATCTTTAAGGGTGATATCTTTGGCTTGATTCAACAAAAGGAGCTCAAGGCAGATAGCAATGGTCGGAGCAACATTCTCTTGCTTGGTACGTCGGAGGATGACCCAGGCCATGAGGGGTCGTACCTGACTGACTCCATCATGATCTTGAGTATTAGCCAGAGCAAGAAGGACGCCTATATGATTAGCATCCCGCGCGACCTCTACGTCAAATATCACCGGTCGTGTAACTCAGGCAATGCAGGTAAGATTAATGAGTACTTCAACTGCGTTAATAGCGACTGGTCGAGCACTGAGGCAGAGGATGAGCGCCAAGCAGCTTCGCGCAAGTTCTTTGGTAATATCGTGGGGTTGGATTTGCAATACAGTGTGCATGTGAACTACACCGTATTGCGCGACCTGGTCTCAGCACTGGGTGGCATCAAAGTAACAATTGAGAGCCGTGATCCTCGTGGCCAGATGGATGGCAACTTCGACTGGAAGTGTAGGGGCGGAAACCCTCGCGCGAGCCATGCCACGATGGTTAAGAATTGCCCGCCGAATGGTCACTTTATCGACTACCCCAACGGACCAGTCAATCTCGATGCTGAGCATGCGCTTTATCTAGCGCAGGCACGCGGTGCCTCAGGTATATCGTATGGCTTTGAGCAGTCTAACTTCGACCGCGAGAAGAACCAACAAAAGGTGCTCGTGGCTATCAAAGAAAAGGCGACAAGTGCTGGTACCCTGACGAACTTTGGTGCGGTGACGGGGATCATTGATGCACTAGGCAAGAACCTCCGGACCAACTTTGAGACAAGTGAGATCCGTACACTTATGTCGTTGGGGCAAAATATCAAGAGTGATGCTATCAAGAGTGTGAGCTTGCTCGATACGCCCGTTGGTGACTTAGTGGTAGCACAGACAGTTAACGGTATTAGCTCGGTTATACCCGCAGCGGGCACATACGATTATAGCCAGATCCAAGCGTACATCAACAAGACGCTCAATGCCACAGGGGTATCTAAAGAGTCGGCCCATGTTGTCGTCCTCAATGCATCAGGTGCATCAGGGGTAGCCAAGCGCGAGGCAGACAAGCTAGAGAAGCTTGGCATGGTCATTGACAGCATTGATAATGCTCCAAGCAGCGGCAGCGCAGGGAGTAACAAGATCTACCAAGTGGCTGGGAGAGCTAGTGCACCGAACACGAAGGCCAAGCTAGAGTCGATCTATCATGCTCAGGCTACTATTGGCACACCACCAGTGACTACTGGCAGCCACACGCAGTTCGTTGTCGTGGTTGGCCAGTCCACGACGGGTACTTCGTCGGCAATTAGCAATTAGTGAGTGGTAGTTTAATAAGCCGATAAGCTTCTGTGTTCGGCGTATAGTTAAGTTACAAGGCTGTGCAGAGTATTAGCTCTTAACCTTCGAATCAAAATAGATCATTATAATAGCGCTTTCCTTCGTCGAGCAAGGTAGTAAGAAGGGGGTTGTTTCCATCTGTGAAGTACAAAAACGGTGATTTGCCGATTGTATAGCATCACTGCTATTGCCAAAATATGGTAGTGTTTGCACGGTTTTATGTTACCCAGCCTTAGCTTTACCTACGACGAGTTGTGCGGCTAAGCTGCGAGATACGAAAATACCTATCGTCTTATCGCCCGCGATACCAAAACTGTTGCGTCTTCATCCACTCAGGATCCTGGGTGGAGAGCTTTGCGTTATTGAGTTCATTCCAGCATCGCTCAATGCTGGTACGAAAGAGTGATTCCTGAACCTGGATTGATGAGTTCTTTATGATGCGATGTGGCAACCCGCGGCCAGCAAAGCACTGAGCAGCTGCATCGAATAGCTTACGAT
>ERZ772827.1334-NODE-1334-length-12604-cov-4.335166_pt1 | contig 12604 bp, 11 predicted proteins | sample MGYA00580850_ERZ772827 | MGnify/ENA primary metagenome ERZ772827 (study PRJEB29015, sample SAMEA2737950) | human oral metagenome | biome: human oral; feature: human-associated habitat; material: dental | place: China | collected 2145 ...
GCATTCTGCATGACCTCCTCGATCTGATAGGCGATCGATCCGACATATGAGGTACAGTACCAGATGTCATACTCTGCCTGTGAGAGCGACTTCGGATTCTCCGCCGCCTTGCGCGCGAGGTCGTTCTCCGGCGTCGTTATGGCACTGACCTCTACCTGCTCGATCTTGCCCGCCGCATTCGCAAGTTCCTGTGCGAGTGCAAGCGAACCAACCAGCTGATTCTCCTCCTCGCCGCCACCCGAGAGGATGCCCGTGACCGTAAGCACCCCGTCCGAGCCGTCCGCTTTTTTGTAGGAAATCGTGCTGCCTGTCGTAACGCCGAGTTTCTGGGCGAGCTTCGTGCCGACGAGCACTTGATCCGTCTGCGCATCATCGGCCCAGCTGCCGTCGACATTCCACCACGACTTCATGAATTTCACACCCGTCGTATAGACCTCATCCGTCGGCAGCGTAAACGTATGCTCAAACCACGTGCCGAAGAACGGAACAGTCTCACCGTCCCCAAGCGTGATATGTGTCGTCAGGGACGGCGCAAATGCGACGATATTGTTTGTCCAGAAGATGGTCTTGATATTGCCAAGATCCGCCTCATCCAGATATTCACGATGCGTGCTCGTCGTTGTCTCCACGCCGTAGAGATCCTTGAGCACCATCGAGTTGCGCGGCGTAACTGTAATGTTCGCGCCGAACGCCTTCAGCTCCTGATTGACCTTCTCGCCAATGTCAAACATGACATTCAGCATGGCAGTCGCGAGCGAGACGCCGAGAGCGACCGTCAAGGCGATAAGAATGAACCTGCCGCGCTGACGGATGAGTGCTCCTTTTACCATTTGCCAAAACATGGCTTTCCTCCTCTCATGCCGTCAGCGGAAGTGAACATTCGCTGCCTCGAGCGTATCTGCCGAAATCTGCACAGCGCCGCCCGCCACGCGGTATTCTACGGGGATGGGGTTGCAGCCGCCGGGCAGCCCGATCGTCGCCTTGTTCATGACTACGTCGCAGAGCCGGCAGACGATCTGACCGTCGCGCTCGAAGTAGCCCGTCGCGCCGCAGATCTCACAGGCATCAAGCCCCACGCCAAACGCAGAGCCGCCCTTTTGGACAATGATCACGCGCACCTCCGTCCCACTCACCGTGCGATAGGAATAGCGATGAAGATGTCCGTCCGAGACCTCCTCCAACGGAATCTGCACGAGGCCATCCACTGCCTTGACCGCGACAGCCGGAGCCAGTGACTCCTTCTTATTCGCGTACCAACCGCCGGCGCTCGAAACGAGGATCGTCAGAATGAGCATCGTGAGGAGACCTGCACCCCACCGCTTGCGTCGAATCGCACGCGAGACGAGTTGGCGGTACTGCGCGGGATTTGCCCACGCGGGCCGCTCGGGACGCGGCTGCAAAAAGAGCGTGATCGGAACAAGAACTGAGACAAAGTAGATCACATAGATGACCATGTTCTGGTTGTCGATGAACGGCGCCATCACGGAGATGAGGCTCTGCGCACCGAACACCTGGCGCGCCATCATGACCGTCATGACGAAGATGACCTGCTGTACGGCAGTCGCTGCGATCTGCACGGTAAACACAAAAACAAGACGCCCATGATTAAGCGCTGCGGCAGCCTTATACGCGAGATAGCCCGAAAGGAATCCGAGGAAGATACCGCTGACGAAGCCGAAGATCTTGATAAAGAAGACGAGCGTAAAATACTCGCCCATCGCAACCTGCACGGTCGCAACGGGAATCAGCCAGAGTTCCAGTCCGTGATAGAGGAAGAGTCCGAGCGTCAACGCTCCCGTGCCAATGCGGAATGCGCGCTCCTCCCCCGCCGTCCATTCACGATGAAGACTGCGCAGCAGAATGATGCACAGCACGAGTGCTGCCGTGAGATCGAGTACGATTGCCATGCTCTCGAAGATCTCACGGTTGACCGCCGAGCGCGTACCGACGCGGACAGCCGTCATGAAGAGCGAGAGGAAGAAGCCCCATTTCAGAACACGTGTAAAGGTATGACGGATGCTTTGATTGGGCAGGGGCAGAATGATTGCAAGCAAAATGCCAAGCGGCACGGCGAGCTTGATGCTCTCCTCGAGTGCCGGTACGAGCTCTTGTAGAAACGCCTGTAACATTGTAATAACCCTTTCACTACGAGAAAAGCCGCCGTCCACCGAGGACGGCAGCCATTCTAGCGGGACAGTGGACGACGCGGACAAGCCGCGCCGTCACAGCCCGCACAGAGCGGATTTTACCACTTGCGCGGAACGTAGTCGAACACCCAGCTCATCTTGACCGGCTCGGTCCAGAACTTGCCCGGAACGCCCGTCTCGGGATCGGTGTGGAGCATATAGTTCTGACGCGCAGGGCTGTCAATCGAGAACTCGCAGTCATAGGTGCCTGCGCCGAGCATCTTGACGTTCGCGCCGTAGTGCGGGCCATCGTCCGCGCTCATCGGCATGAACACGCCCTCAAGGCTCTCGCCCGTCTCACGCTTCGTGAACTTGTAGTGCACCGTCAGATAGGGAATCCACTCACCGACGCCGAAGCCGCACTCATTGCCCTCTGTTGCATGGATATCCGTCTCGATGTGGATATCCGCCTGATCTGCAGGAAGGCTCATACCGCCGTCCATCGTGACCGGCTGGAAGTAGACGAGCGCAACCTTGAAGTGGTTCGTCGTATCCTCGATCTCGTCGCCGATCGGGAACTCCTCGAATGCAGCTTCGCTGACATTCGCATTGATCGCGAACGTAGAGAACGCGACAGCACCAATGGCAAGTGCCTTCTTGAGCATGCTGAGACCGGATTTCTTCATGGGATAATCCTCCTTAAAAAGATGAAACACTGCTCCCTCTTGCGAGGAAATAAAACTTACGACTCCGCCGCAGCAGAGCGCTTTCTATATGATACCATTGCAGCCGCTGCGAGAATCAGCAAAATCTGCGGCACAATGGTTTCATAGGTGGGATAAAGCCCGAGCAGATCGATGCTCGGAACGGGAATGCTCTCGATGACCGAGGTGGAGATCACATCTGCCTCCTGCAGCTCCTTGAGTCCGCCTCCGAGGAACGTGACCGCGAGCACAAACATGAATGCGCTCGTCACCTTGAAGAACGGTCCAATCGGAATGCGCAGCGCACCGCGCTGCATGAGGAAGAATACAAGCGCCAGAACGACACACGCAGCGACAAACCCCGCCCAGATCATATCAATATCGCCGATGGCATTGTTAAAGAGCGCCTGATAGAACAGGATAACCTCTGCCCCCTCGCGGTAGACCGCAAGGAATACTGCAAAGCCGAGTGCACGCGATTTTCCTGTCGAGAGCGTCAGCTTGACCTGGCTGTCGATGTAGGACTTCCATGCCTTCGCGTTGGACTTTCCGCCCATCCACGCCGATGTCCCCAAGAGGACGAGCACGGCAAAGAGTGCCGTACAGCCCTCGATGATCTCGCGCCCCGATCCCGTCGTCGTCGTGTTGTCGAGCACGGAGACAAAGAGATATGCCGAGATAAAGCTGCCGATAATTCCAGCAATCGCCCAGTTATAGACGATGGAGATTTCCTTCTCGTGACCCGCACGGCTGAGATAGGCGATGATGCCGACAAGTACGAGGATTGCCTCGATGCCCTCACGCAGGAGGATAAGGAACGCCTGCAGGAACATCGCCCAGCCGCCCGATTCAACGCCCTTTGTCTCGAGGGTTGTAACTTCCGCCTGGATCATATCAAGGAGCTTTGCTCCCTCAGCCTCGACCTCAGACTGTGGTGCACCCGTACGAATCGCCTTTTTCAGCGTGTAAAACTGGTACTCGGTGAGGTTTGCGCTCTTCGCGGAGATGCCGCTGCGCACCGCACTCTCAAGGCCGTCCTTTTCGTAGATGCCGTAGTAGATATCGTTGACGGCATCCTTTGCACCCTCGGCGTTGCCCGTCTTGTAGATCTCGTAGACCTGATCCATCTGGACACCGATGCGGTCGTGAATCTGCTGCCATGTCTGCGCGGCATCCGCAGACGCCGCCGGCAGGAGCAGAAAGAGCGCCGTGATAAATACAAAGAGTTTTCTCATGGGACTGCTTGTTTCCTCCCCCATCGCACGTTATTTGATCTTGCGTGCGGGCTTCATATTGAAATAGACGGGACACTGCATATCGGATTCCATCGGCTGACCGTTGCGATCCTTTGCAGGCTCGAACTTCCACTGCTTTTCGACAATGCGGCGTGCCATGCGGTCATAGAGTGTGTTCCCTGAGGAGATCTGTATCTTCGTCCACATGACCTTGCCGTCTGTGCCGATATGCGCCGAAACGGCAATGCGTCCCTTGAAGTCAATCACCCCGTAGGGCGGCTGTTCGGCGTGGAGAATCTTACCCGGCTGGCCAATCTGATTACCCGGGCCTGAGCGGAGCACCTTCGGCTCCTCCTTCTCCGGCGTCTCCTCGACTTCCTTCAGAATCTCCGTGATGGCTTCCTCGGGAATCTCTGCCTCAACCACCGCAGGTTCTTCTTCCACCTGCACGGGTTCGGGCGGTGGAGGTGGAGGCGGCGGTGGAGGTTCTTCCTCCTGCTGTTCCTCCTCAGGTGCTCCCATATCCTCTGCGAGTTCGACCCACTCCATCGGCTCCTCCTGCGGAGGTGTTTCGAGCGCCTTGAATACATGAGGGATGAGCACCATTAAAAAGAGCCACGCGACAATATGAAAGAAGAATGCGAGGACAAAGGCAAGGCGCCAATGTGTCTGATACTGCACTCAGACCCCTCCCGTCTCCGTCGCGATGGACACATGGCGCGTCCCCGCCTCCTTGAGCGCATCGAATACTGCAACGACGTACTGATAGTCCGCCTTGCGGTCGCCGCGCACGACGAAGACCGTATCGGGATCGTCCTCGAGCTGTGCCTTGACCCGTGCTGTAAGTTCCCGCGTCGGCTCGTCATCGCGATCAAAGAGGATCTTGCCCTCCTCCGTCACCGTGATGGAAACAATGTGTGGGCGCGTGTCCTGCTGCGCACTCGCCGCCTGCGGCAGGTTCACCTGCACCGTGCTCGTATTCACCATATACATCGTGCTGAGCATGAAGAATACGAGAAGGAAGAGCATAATGTCGATCATCGGGATAATCATGACGAGCGGTTCGCGCACATCATGAAAATTACGACGCATGAGAACGCCCTCCGTCTGCCGCAGCAAAGCCCGCACACAGCGCATTGATGGTTCTCTCGAGTAGGGTCAGCATCGCGTCCATACGCTGCGCATAGTAGGTATGCACAACGAGCGCAAAAATCGCAACAAAGAGACCCGTCGCCGTTGCAATCAAGGCCTCTCCGATGCCGCCCGTGATCGCCATCGGCTGACCTGCCTGCAGATTGAAGATGCTGAACGACTGAATCATGCCGAAGATCGTGCCCAAGAGGCCGAGCAGCGGTGCGAGCGTCACAATCATCGAGAGGTAGCTCAGACGAGCGCGCAGATGCATCGCGGCATCACCATACGCCGCATCAAGAGCCATCGGGACATCCTCCCCAGCCGTGCGCGCATCGAATGCCGTCCGTACGAGATGGGCGACCATGTCGTCCTTGCCCTCCGCTGCAGCGCTCGCCTCTGCGAGGCGTCGTCCGCGCAGCGCCGTCGAGACATCTGCCGCGAGTGCCTGTGCCCCCTGCGCCGCACGTCGGTAAAGCAGGAAGCGGTCAATCGCAATCGCTGCCACCGTGAGCGAGCACATGAGCAGCAGATACATAATCGGGCCGCCCTTTTCAAAGAGTTCTGCACTGGTCAAAAAGAACACCATCCTTGTCGAACGTATAGGAATGTATGTAGTCTCCCATTGATTTGCGGTATATCATTGAGAACAATACATCTGCTAATGTGAATCAATGTTAAGTATAGCTCTGAGGAGAGTGATTGTCAATATAGGTTTTAATGAAGCTATTATTAACGAACTTCATTCATGTATTTCTTTGTAGAATGCTGCCAATTTTTGAAACCGCGGCAGAGCCCGCTCGATCATTTCCGTGCGCACGCAGTATGCTGCGCGGAAGTAGCCGGGACAGCCAAAATCTGCGCCCGGTACAAGCAGCAGATCGAACTCGCGCGCGCGTGCACAGAACGCCTCATCATCCTCCTCAAGAGCTTTTGGGAAAAGATAGAACGCGCCCTGCGGACGCATGCAGTCAAACCCCGCCGCCGAAAGGCCCTCGTAGAGCAGCGCAGCATTGCGCGCGTATGTACTGAGATCGGCAGCCTTGCCTGCGCAGCGTGCAATGACGAGCTGCCAAAGGGATGGCGCATTGACGTGCGTAAGGACGCGTGCCGCGCCGGCAATCGCCCCGTAGACACGTGCAAAATCTGCGATGGAATCCGGAACGGCAATGTAACCGATGCGCTGGCCCGGCAGCGAGAAGGACTTACTGTAGGAGTAGCAGACAATGGTATTGTCATAGAACTGGGGAATGCACGGAACGCTATTTCCATCATAAACGATTTCACGATATGGCTCATCCGCAATGATGAAGATCGGATGGGCATATTCCATTTCCTTTGCACGCAGGAGATCCGCAAGCTGGCGAATGGTCGCCTCATTGTAAACTGCACCGCTCGGATTGTTCGGCGAGTTGATGATGACCGCTTTCGTATGCGTTGTGATTACTGCTTCAAGTGCCGCGAAATCGATCTGAAAATCATCCACCTTTGCGGGCACAACGACAAGCTTTCCGCCGCACGATTCAACAAAGACGCGATACTCTGGGAAGTAGGGCGCGATGGCGACGAACTCATCCCCCTTCTCTGTCAACGCCTTGAACGCAATCGTCACCGATGCTGCCGCTCCCGCCGTCAGAAAGAGATTTTTTCCCGTGATCTCCATGCCGAACCTCTTCTTCAGATCGGCAGCGAGCACATCGCGCACCTGCGGCTTGCCGGGCGCAATTGTATAGCCGTGCACCTCCATCGGATCGCTGTGCACAAGGATGTCGATGGCGGCATCGCGAATGAAGTCCGGTGTCGGCACATTCGGATTGCCGAGGCTGAAGTCAAAGACATTCTCTGCACCGACCTCCGCCGCTCGCTTTTGTCCGTATTCGAAGATCGTGCGGATGGTGGACTTCTTTGTGCCAAGTTCATACATCTGTTCCGAGACCATATAGTGCACTCCTTTTTCAAAATAAAGGATGCCCCTGCCACCATACAACGGCAGGGGCACCTGAACCCCATTCACGCATTCCGCAGGAATACGTCATACCCCTTCTTCATCTCGTAGATATCCACCTTGCTCGTGACCTCCCACGGCGCGTGCATGCTCATGACAGCGACACCGTTGTCGATGACATCCATGCCGTAGCGCGCCATGATGTACGCGATTGTGCCGCCGCCGCCGAGATCGACACGCCCGAGCTCCGCGAGCTGATAGCTGACGCCGTTCTCGTCCATCATGCGCCGCAGCTGCCCGAGGTACTCTGCGCTCGCATCGCTCGAACCGGACTTGCCGCGCGCCCCCGTGAACTTGTTGAACACCATGCCGCGTCCGAGATAGGCGACGTTCTTCTTCTCGAATGCGTCCGCATACAGACCATCGTATGCACTCGACACGTCTGAAGAGAGCATCTTCGAGTGCGCAAGTGTGCGGCGCAGGGCGATCTCCGTGTACTGTCCGCAGGCGAAGAGCACCTCAGCCACCATATTCTCAAAGAAGCGCGACTGCATGCCCGTCGCGCCGACGCTGCCGATCTCCTCCTTGTCCACGAGCAGACAGCATGCCGTACGCTTCGGCGCCGTTGTTTCGAGCATGGAGCAGAGTGCCGTATAGGAGCAGACGCGGTCATCCTGCCCGTAGCCGAGCACCATGCTGCGATCAAAGCCGAGTTCACGGGCACGCCCCGCCGGAACAAGCGTCAGTTCCGCCGAGTTAAAGTCCTCCTCTGCGATGTCATAATGTTCCTTGAGGAGCGCGAGAATCCCGTCCTTGACAGATTCCTTATCATCTTTCTTCAGTGCGTAGCCGCCGATGAGCACATCCAGCTTCTCGCCCTCGATGACCTTCGATGCCTTTTTTTCAAGTTGCTCCTGAGAGAGGTGTACGAGGAGATCGGTCACGCAGAAGACGGGATCATCCTCCTTCTCACCGAGTGTGATCTCGACAACCGTTCCATCCTTTTTTACGACGACGCCATGCAGAGCAAGCGGAATCGTCACCCACTGATATTTCTTGATGCCGCCGTAATAGTGCGTGTCGAAATACGCCAAGCCATTGTCCTCATACAGAGGGTTCTGCTTCACATCAAGACGGCAGGTGTCGATGTGCGCGCCGAGGATATTCATACCACGCTCCATCGCCTCCGTCCCGATGTGGAAGAGCACGACCGCCTTCTTCATGTTGACGGCGTAGACCTTGTCTCCTGCCTGCAAGGTCTCCCCCTTCGCGATGACATCCGCAAGATCACAATACCCCGCAGCACGCGCGCGCTGCACGGCCTCCGTTACGCTCTCGCGCTCCGTCTTGCAGTCCGAGAGAAAATCAATATAGCCGCGCGCGAGTTCATCGACTGCCGCGCGTTCCTCCGGCGTGTACTTCGACCAAACCGAGGTCTTCTTATCGTCACTCATGATAGTTCCTTTCATATCGCCCATGCCTCATGCAGAATCTGCACAAATTCATCTTTTGACGCCGCACGATTGAACCGCTCACGCAGCTCCGCACTGCCTTTCAGACCGCGCGTATACCATGCCGCGTGCTTTCGCATCTCACGGATGCCGATGTATTCACCTTTGTAGCCGACGAGGAGACCCAGATGCCGCAGGATCACCTGTGCACGCTCTATGAGCGTCGGAGGGGGCAGTTCCTCCCCCGTGCGCAGCCAATGGATGAGCTGCGGAAACACCCACGGATTCCCCTGCGCACCACGTCCGATCATCACCGCATCTGCCCCCGTGATGTCGAGTGCACGCGCGAGATCGGCGGGACGCCGAATGTCACCGCTCACAATCACGGGAATATTGACGGCACGCTTCACCTCAGCAATCGCCGCATAGTCCGCATTGCCGCTGTAGAACTGCTCACGCGTGCGCCCGTGCACGGCAACGGCATCCACGCCAACTGCCTCCGCCATCCGCGCAATCTCCACGGCGTTGCGTGAGGCATCGTCCCAGCCAAGCCGCATCTTCACCGTGAACGGCAGCTTCGTTGCGCGCCGAATTGCTGAGAGAATCTCCTCCGCCTTTTTTGGCTCGCGCATGAGCGCCGAGCCCTCGCCATTCTTCACAACCTTCGGGGCAGGGCAGCCCATGTTAAAATCCAGAATGTCTGCCGTGCCGATCTCCTCGATGTAGGCAGCTGCCTCCGCCGCCATCGCCGCCGACTTTGCAAAGATCTGCATCGCAATCGGCCGCTCGCCCTCCTCCGTACGGAGCATCTTCATCGTATGCTCGTTGCGGTAGTGGATGCCCTGACTGCTCACCATCTCTGCAAATGCGAGCGGACATCCCATATCGTGTGCAATCACACGATACGCCGTGTCCGTCACCCCTGCCATCGGTGCGAGAAATACAGGATCATTGAAGATAAACGAACCTATTTTGATTGGTTTCACGGCTGATTCCGTTCGTAGAGAACGCGCAGCCCCGTGAGCGTCAGGAAGTGATCGACCTTGTCAATCGTCTGCGACTCCTTTGCCACCATGCGTGCAAAGCCGCCCGTTGCAACAACCTTCATCTCCATCGCAAGCTCTGCCTTGATTCGGCGGACAATCTCGTCGATCTGCCCGACATAGCCGTAGATGATGCCCGCCTGCATGCCCTGTATTGTGCTGCGGCAGACGACCGTCTTCGGAGGCACAAGTTCGATGCGCGGCAGCTGTGCCGCACGCTGAAAGAGCGCCTCCGCACTCGAACCGAGTCCCGGAGCAATGACGCCGCCGAGAAAGTCTCCGTTTTCTGCTACGATGTCAAACGTCGTTGCCGTCCCGATGTCGATGACAATGAGAGGCCCACCGTACTGCTCATATGCACCGATGACATTCACAATGCGGTCAGCACCGATCGCGCGTGGATTTTCATAGTTGAGACGCACTCCTGTCCGTATGCCGGGGCCGACAACGAGCGGACGAATACGAAAGTAGCGCTCACACATCTTGCGCATCGGGACCACAAGTGGCGGTACGACCGAGGAGATAATGATCGCTTCGATATCCGACATCTGAATTCCCTGATAGCGAAACAGCTCGTTGATAAGTATACCGTACTCATCCCCTGTCTTCTGACGATCCGTCGAGATGCGCCAATGCCTGAGAAGCTTTCGTCCCTCATAAGCACCCATGACAATATTGCTGTTGCCGATGTCCAGTACTAGCAGCAATTTCTTTCCTCCATACTATATACTATTTCTTCCTATTGCTTCGGGCGGATGGATACATCCCCCGCCAACACACGTCTTTGTCCCGTTGCCGTATCAATCAAAAGAGCGCCTTCTTCATCAATGTCCGCCGCAATTCCCTCGAACTCCTCTCCTACCGGGCCGATGACACGCACGTTTTGTCCGAGTGTCACGGCATAGGAACGCCATGCAGCAAGCACGGCCGCAAATCCCTCACGCTGCACATCAGCATAGAGAACATCCATTGCACGCAGGAACTCCTGCAGGAACTCCACCCGAGAGAGAGGCTCTCCCTTCATCTGCATAAGAGAGGTCGCAACCACGCGCAGCTCCTCGGGAAAATCCTCCGGTGCAATATTGACATTGATCCCTGTACCGATGACTACATAGTTTACACGATCCATCTCTGCACTCATCTCTGTGAGAATCCCCACCAGCTTGCGGCCATCGTACATGATGTCATTTGGCCACTTGATCGCAGCACGAAGCCCAAACTTCTCCATCGCACGCGCTACGGCAACCGCTGCCATCAACGTACATTTCGGTGCATCCTGCGGCAGAAATGTAGGGCGCAGCAGGATGCTCACCCAGATCCCCTTGCCGGGCGGTGAGAAAAACGCACGCTCCATACGGCCGCGCCCCGTTCCCTGACTGTCGGCAACAACCACCATTCCATTCTCAGCGCCATCGCGTGCAAGATCTTTGAGGATGAGGTTTGTCGAATCGACCACATCATAACAAATGATCTTTTGCCCGATGAGTTCAGTTCCAAGTCCGCGCGTAATCTCTGCCTCAATCAGCCGATCTGGTGCTGCGTGCAGAACATACCCGCTGCGCGGAGCACTTGAGATATCATACCCTGCATCACGGAGTGCGGCAATCTTCTTCCACACCGCCGCACGCGTCACGCCAAGCCGCTCTGCCATCTTCTCGCCTGATATGTAGCCGCCTGCAGCACGCAGAAGCTCCAATACATCGCTGCTCATCACATGCCTCCCTAATCGAAAAGCCGTTATCCGCCACATTATACCGCAGATAACGGCTTCCCGCCACAAAAATCGAAAATAAACGGACAATTTTACTCGCGCACGGCCCTGAAAAGCCATTGGAAGGCATCAATGTCCTCTGGTTCCACATGGACTGTGCGGAGTGAAAGAATCTCTTCACGAAGTTTTTCTACATACGAATTCATATGAATGTTCTTGTATCGGATCTCATCAACAGCAAGGTTTGCACCCTCGAATAATTTAATAATCTCCTGCCTCGTAAAAAACCGGAAATGCGTACGATCAAGCAGCCCCATGTCCTCATATGTCCAGCGTCCACCGAGGACATTGTAGAGATTGCTGATGTGGGCCACGTTTGGAATGCTTGCGACGATCGCTCCTCCCGGCACCAAGAGTTCCCTCATATTTTGGATTGCTGCCCACGGATCAAGCAAATGCTCCACCACATCCCCCATAATGATATAGTCGAAGCGCTCCTTGATTTCTGCTGGGTCGAGCCGTTCCACGTCCATCGACAGAATTGTGGCAAATGGAGCCGCTACTTCTGCAGCCTTCTCATTCAGTTCTACACCGTAGAGTTTTGCTGTTGGATTTCGGTGCCCAATCTCACGCAGCGTTGCACCACAGGCACAACCAATCTCGAGAGCACGCAGCCCCTCGCGCTGCAAATCCATCATTCCTAAAAGATCTAATCGTATCTGGAAAGAATAGTCGAGGGAAATGCCGTGCTTCGAATAGAAAAGTTCTCGTTCCTGCTGACGAAGCTCCTCATACGACTCCATCACCTCTGCATGAATACTCTCATCGTGGTGAACATATACGCTTGCCAACACTGCGATTCCATATCCCTCGCGTGTCATACGTATGGTATAGTCATATGCGGCAAGTGCCGGAGTGGAATACGCTTCCTCCAGGAATCCTGCCGCCTCGACGACATCCCTCCGTGCCATAAGTGCAAACATCTCAGCAACAATTAACGGAAGCTGTTTGCCCTTTTCCTGTGCCCGAATATCCTCCGCAGCGGCAATGAATTCATCCCATGAATGGTACTCCTTATCTGGGTGATGCTCTGTCCACGCGTATGTACGTGGAGAAACAGCTGTAACAGCCCCCATCATCGGGTCGGCGATCAATGCATCAAGCATATCCTCCACCGTATGAGGTGCGAGCAGGATATCCGCATGGAGAAAGAGAAGGACTTCTCCGACAGAGGCACGAATCCCAACATTCACGGCAT
>ERZ772827.1335-NODE-1335-length-12599-cov-4.457749_pt1 | contig 12599 bp, 13 predicted proteins | sample MGYA00580850_ERZ772827 | MGnify/ENA primary metagenome ERZ772827 (study PRJEB29015, sample SAMEA2737950) | human oral metagenome | biome: human oral; feature: human-associated habitat; material: dental | place: China | collected 2145 ...
AGAAGTGCGACAAGCAGAACGGCCAGAAGTGCTGCAAGGAAGGTCAGAAGTGCGATAAGAAGTAAGTACGAGCGCTCCGCGCCTCACCTAGATATAAAGAAGCGAGCCCCGAGGTATCCTAGTGGATGCCTCGGGGCTCGCCCTTTTTATCCTTACCCCTTACCAAGAGGGCAGGCTTAGCCGCTCAGAAATGAGCCTAGAGCGAGTAGAGGATGCTGATCGACTCGTGGTTGATCACGCGCTTGATGGCCTCAGCGAAGACGCTTGCCGTAGAGACGATGCGGATCTTGTCCGAGTGCTTGCGCAAGGGGATGGAGTCGGTGAAGATGATCTCCTTCAGTGCAGAGGCATCGATACGCTCCGTAGCGGGATCACTCAGCACGGCATGGCTGGCGATAGCGCGGACGCTGCGGGCACCGTTCTTGATCATCAGGTCAGCAGCCTTACAGATCGTCCCAGCCGTGTCGACGATGTCGTCTACGAGGATCACATCCTTGCCCTCGACCTCACCGATGATGGTCATCTCGGCGACTTCGTTGGCCTTAGCTCGGCTCTTGTGACAGATCACCATGGGTACCCCGAGGAACTTCGCGTAGGAGTTGGCACGCTTGGCACCACCGACGTCAGGCGTAGCGATGACCGTATTCTCTAGATCCGAGCTCTTACGTAGATAGTCGACGAAGACCGTAGAGGCATAGAGGTGGTCGACGGGCACGTTGAAGAAGCCCTGGATCTGATCGGCATGCAGGTCCATCGTGATGAGGCGCGTCACCCCAGCCACGCTGAGCATGTCAGCGATGAGCTTAGCACCGATCGATACACGAGGCTTATCCTTACGATCCTGACGGGCCCAGCCAAAGTAGGGGATGACGGCAGCGATGTAGTGTGCCGAGGCGCGCTTAGCAGCGTCGATCATCAGCAGCAGCTCCATCAGATTGTCGGAGGAGGGGTAGGTCGACTGCACGAGGAAGACATCCTTGCCACGGATGCTGTCCTTGTAGTAGACAGAGAACTCTCCGTCGGCGAAGTGCTCTACCTGCATGTCACCGAGGTTAATGCCGAGCCCCTCGGCGATCTTAGCCGCGAGGTCAAGCGATGCCGAGCCAGCAAAGATGGCTACGTTCTTAGTATCAATACTCATGATGTGTATAGGTTATAGCGGTAAGGGATAGGGCGTGCCTATAAGGGTTACTTGCGTCGTAGTACGAGTGCGACACGGGAGGGGAGGTAGAGGGAGAGCTCCTCGAGGTCGCTCGGGAGCTCTGCCTGCTGCTCCTCGGGGAGGGGCTGTGTCAGGTGCTCTAGCTGGTCATCGACAAGCTCGTAGCCACCGAAGGCCGCAGCATCGCTATCGAGGACAATGTGATAGCTGCCAGCGGGTACGGGGAGGCGGTAGTCGGTGTGTGACTGCGTGGGGTGGAAATTAAAGACGAAGAGGAGGTCGCCGCGACCGAAGGCCAGTACCTGATCCTCATCGTGAGACCAGTACTGCGTGAGCTTGAGCTTAGCGAAGTCCTGCTGCGCCTTGAGCAGCTCGAGCATCGCGTGGTCGAAGCTCTGTAGGTCGTGGTAGAGTAGGTCCTTATTATCAGCTAGGCTCCACTGACGGCGAGCGTAGTGGTAGGACCAGCCATTGCCCTCACGGGGGAAGTCGATCCACTCGGGGTGACCGAACTCGTTGCCCATGAAGTTGAGGTAGCCACCGTTCATCGTCGAGGCTGTGGCCAGACGGATGAGCTTGTGCAGGGCGACGGCGCGGTCGGTGGTGATGCTGCGCGACAGATGGCTCATGTGCCAGTACATATCGGCATCAGCTAGGCGGAAGATGAGGGTCTTGTCTCCTACTAGGGCCTGGTCATGGCTTTCGGCGTAGCTGATGGTCTGCTCGTCCTCGCGGCGATTGGTCAGCTCGTGCCAGATCGCTCCAGGCGTCCAGGCTTCGTCGGGGCGCTCCTTGATGAGCTGCGTCCAGAAGTCGGGGATATTCATCGCCAGGCGGTAGTCGAAGCCGAAGCCGCCGTCCTCGATGGGTGCCGCCAGACCTGGCATGCCGCTGACCTCCTCGGCGATGGTGATGGCCTCGGGATGGATCTGGTGGATGAGCTTATTGGCTAGCGTCAGGTAGGCCATAGCCTCGGCATCCTGATGCCCATTGAAGTAGTCGGCGTAGGAGGTGAAGTTCTCCCCGAGCCCATGATTGTAGTAGAGCATAGAGGAGACGCCGTCGAAGCGGAAGCCGTCGAAGTTGAAGACCTCGAGCCAGTACTTGCAGTTGGAGAGGAGGAAGTGGACGACGTTGTTGCGTCCGTAGTCGAAGCAGAGTGAGTCCCAGGCGGGATGCTCTCCGCGGGGCCCTTCGTGGAAGAAGAGCGTATGCGAGCCGTCGTACTTCGCTAGGCCCTCGACCTCATTCTTCACAGCATGGCTATGGACGAGGTCCATGATGACGCGTAGCCCGAGGCGGTGCGCCTCGTCGATGAGTGCCTTCAGTTCGTCTGGGGTGCCGAAGCGGCTGCTGGGGGCAAAGAAGTTCGATACATGGTAGCCGAAGGAGCCGTAGTAGGGGTGTTCCTGTACGGCCATGATCTGAATGGCATTGTAGCCCAGCTCTGCGATGCGGGGTAGTACGTCCGTGCGGAAGGCTTCGTAGCTATTCACCTTGCCCTCCTCGGAGGACATCCCGATATGACATTCGTAGATCAGCAGTGGCTCCTCGCTGCGGCTAGGGCGGGCGTGGCGGAAGGTGTAGGCCTCCTTGGGATCCCATACCTGTGCACTAAAGATGCCTGTCTGCTCGTCCTGTACTACGCGGGTGGCCCAGGCGGGGATACGCTCCCCACAGCCATGGCCCCAGTGCACGAAGAGGCGGTAGTGGTCGCCATGCTTGAGGGCCTGCTCGGCTACCTTGATCTCCCAGCTGCCATGGTCGTCGATGCGCTTGAGCTTCCAGACCGACATGACCTGCCAGTCATTGAAGGAGCCGATGAGGTAGACACTCTGGGCTCCGGGGAGGAACTCGCGTAGGGTCCAGCAGCCTCGTTCGTCACGATGTAGTCCATAGTAGAGGTAGCCATCAGCGAACTGCTCTAGCGATATATCTCCGCCCTGGGTCAACGAGCGCTCACGAGCATGGGTGAACTCCATACGGCGACGGATACGCTCTTCGTAGGGCTTGAGCCAGGGGTCATTGCTTGCGATCTTTGTCATAGGCTTTCGTGTGTCCCACCTGAGGGACTTCAGTGAGTGAGTATAGTCGTTACTTGATGTTCAGTATGAGTGTCGAGGGGAGACTAGCTAGGAGCGCCTTATTGCGCTCGAAGGTATCCTGCCAGAGCTCGCCGCTGATGATCGCCAGCTCGCAGCCCTCGGGGAGGGTCTGTAGCTGCTGGCTGACGATGCGCTCGCCCTCGTGGAGCGTGAGACCCTCATGCTGCAGCTGCTCGGAGACGACGAGCTGCAGCTGCGTGCCGTTGTTCTGCGCCATGGTGCGGGCATAGGGCAGCATCCGCAGATCCTCTTGTCGAGCTAGATAGAGGACGATCTCCCTGGGCGTCTCGAAGCAGCGGCTCACCAGGATCCCTACCGAACAGGGTGCACGATCGATGAAGAACTGCATCTTGTCGCGTAGCATGCCGTGGATGGACAGCAGGGCCTCGGTCGTGTGCACGGAGAAGGCTCCGACGCGTCGGCGCATCTCCTCACGCATCGATACGGCCTCCTGGTCGTCTGCCTCGGAGGAGAAGCGTACGCCTGCCCCGACGATGAGCAGGTTGTAGCGCTCCTGCACGAGCTTCGTGAGGATGGTGCTCTCTACCTTGTCCGATATCTGATAGGAGGTCTCGATGGGCTGGGCAAGCTGCTCCGCCTCGGCTAGGATGGGGCCGAAGCTATCGGCGAAGTACTTGTCTGCGTCTATAGAGTTGATGTCCTGGTCGGTCGTGATGTGCAGGGCCGTGACGTGGGGATGTACCTCACCACGGCGTAGTAGCTGGTCCGTCAGGCGTAGCAGCGTGACGCCCGAGCTTGGACGCCCGAAGGAGAGCAGCACCTTGAGCCCCGAGGCCTTATCCAGCTGCTCGATGCGGTCATGGTGACGCTCTAGGATCTTATTGGCCCAGTTGATGAAGTGCACCATAGGCATCGTCATCACGGTCGTGATCACCGTCATCAGCACTAGGACGGCATAGATGGCAGGAGGTAGGATCCGCATCTCGTAGCCTATGCCCAGTACGACGAGCTCCATCAGCCCACGAGTATTCATGAAGGCTCCGAGGTAGATGCTGTCCTTCGGCGACTCGCCACAGGCACGTGCTGCGATGTAGGTACCGCCGACCTTCCCCACCACAGCCACCATCGTGAAGAGTCCTAGGAGAATCCACATCTCGGGGCTGTCGATGAGGCCCAGCTCAGTCTGGAGACCGCTGGAGACAAAGAAGAGGGGGAGGAAGAGTAGCAGCGCCACGTCCTCTACCTTGTCCGTGATGATCTTACGGAAGGATAGGTCCTCGGGCATGACGAGCCCGAGCATGAAGGCGCCGAAGAGGGCGTGCATGCTCAGCAGCTCAGTGATGATAGAGGAGAGCAGCAGTAGGATGAAGATCATCCCGACCATACCATGACTAATGACCTCCGTATTGTTGTAGACCTTACCTGCAGCACGGAAGAGCGGGCGGATCAGCCCAAACATCAGCAGTAGATATACGATGAGGAAGAGGAGGTTGTAGCCTGTGGAGAGTAGGCTGCCGCTACCCGAGATGGCGATGATTGCCGCGAGCATCAGCCAGGCCGTGATGTCGCCCGCGGCGGCTGTCGAGAGCGAGAGCTTGCCGAGGTGAGTACGTAGTAGATTGTTCTCCTGGATGATGCGTGCCAGCACGGGGAAGGCCGTGATGCTCATGGCGATACCGATGAAGAGCGCGAAGGGGACAAAGCCCGTATAGCTCGCGGCGTACTCGGTATAGATGGTATAGCTAAGGGGGAGGGAGAGGACGAAGGGGAGGAAGATGCCGCTGTGGCTGATGATGAGGCTACCCTTGAGCTGGCGACGGATGTCGCTTAGGCGGAGCTCCATCCCGACGACGAACATGAAGAGGATGAGCCCGAAGTTGCTCAGCAGCTGTACATTCGGTAGACTCTCTGAGGGGAAGATCGTGGTGAAGGCCTCGGGAGCTAGGCGGCCGAAGAGGGAGGGGCCTAGGAGGATCCCCGCTACGATCTCGCCTATGACAGCGGGCTGACGTAGCTTGCGGAAGATCCAGCCCATCATGCGCGCGGCCATCAGGATCACGAGAATCTGGATCAGTAGCAGCCCGATGGTAGACTGCAAGTGGTGCTGTACGCTAGCGGTGAAGTCATCGAAGGCCCTCGCTCCGCTCGTTGCTGCCAGCTGCGGGGTGCTGCTCTCGGCAAGACCTCCGCCTAGCCATAGCGTGCCCCAGAGGGCTGCTACCGATGCTAGCAGTACGATGATGTAGAATACAAAAGGCCAGAGACCTCTTTGCTTGGGCATATATCTCCTTCTTTCTTGTTCCGTCCTAACGCTCAGTCCGTGCTAGGCGTCTCTTACTAGCTTCAAAGATACGCATTCTTGGCGTCACGGCGTGAAGAACAAGCAATTTGCCCAGGGCTGACCCATAATAGTGTATGCCCTTACTAGAGCTCGAGGTCTAAGAGTGGTATCGGGTTGAGCTTTTCCAGCAGCATCTGTACTGGTGTGATCGACTTGCCTACGGGTAAGCTGATGGATGTTCTTGATCCCAGTCCAGCCCTTGAAGGTGTAGGAGTCTTCTAGCATCCTTCAATTATCTATCTTTATGGTTGATAAAAAAGAATAAAGATATACATAGACAGTCAAAGATAAACTAGCTGCTTTAGCTTGGCCAGAAGGGCGGGCTCTTCTTCTTGAGCAGGCTACATGACCAAGGCTATAGCCCTCAATTCCTGATGCGCTATCGGTAAGCCTGGGGGCTTATCAGCTCTGTCAAAAGGAGTTTTTTATGAATAGCCAGCAGTACCACCAGGCGGTAACCTTGCTCATACGCATCATGCCTTCTGTCTATTAGGATTAAAGAGCTTGCTGTTCATGGAGGAACGGCGATGAATCTTTTTCTTCAAGATAGGTCTCGTTATTCTGTGGATATCGAAGACCTGATTAAGTAGGGGAAAATAGAAATTTGCAATTAAAGAGAACAAGGTGGTGGAAATTTCAATAAACGGAAAGAGTGTTTTAGAGCTAAATCAACCACACCCCTTCCATCGAGAGGATTTTGTTTGTATTAAAGTTGACGAAACCGTAGAGCGTATATACATATACAAAGAGAATAAATCTGAGAAGTTTGTTGCTTTTGGATTGACATATCCTAACGACAAGGGAGTCCCATTAAAAGGAATCGATTCTATTGCGAACAAGCTAAGGCTTCTAAAAAGGACCGTATATGCTAAAACGGGGTATATATCGTATAGAATGGAAATAGCAGGTGAAATGATAACGCCTTTTGTTATCATAATGTGTAAGTACGTGTTCTACTTTGGACTTCTTGCTGGCGATAATTCAAGAGGCCCGGAAACTATGATTGTACTGCTAGGAGTGCGGAAATTTAGGCCTAGTAGTTTCAAGCTAGATTACAAAATCGATGAATAACCATATGAGACAGTAATCACCCCTAATAATTAGTATGGCAACCAAGGACTTTGATAAGAATTTTACGCATCTCATAGAAGATGCACTACACAACGCATTGGAGTATACGGGGTATAGTTCGGACATAGACTGTATCTACATCTACATCTCTCTTGAACGAGCAGTCCAATACTTGGTGTTTTTCAAGATTAACGAGTGCCTATCGCTTAAGCATAAGCTTAATGAATATGCTACCACAAAACAAATTGATGTCTCTGATAAGAATCAGAAGAGGTTGAATTCAAATGGTAATGCGATCGCTCAGAAAATACGAGCAAGCTTTCAAGATGATGGACGGGAGCTTCCCTCTAGTCTAAAGATAACCTATGAACCTAAGGCAGGTAAGCTTAACTCTACGATGAGTTATGATAAACTCTTAGACGCTGAAGATGTAGATTCTCTCACACTGTACTTCCGTTGGTTCGCCGAGGAAGGGGGAGTATTAGAACCTTGGCAAATGATATAGCTAGTTAGCTTCTCAGAGGGGGGCAACTAAAGACATTACACAATAAATAGAACATCGTAATGAAAGAAATTACACTATTAGATGGTGACGCCTATACCATACCTTTATGTTATCGGCCGATCGAACAGGGTATTTATCGTGATCTAGAGGATGAAGGGGATACCTGTTTTAGGATGCCTATAAATTTCAAACTAGATGAAGGAGAATGTCTGCAATATCCTCTAGAGGATATTCTTGATGAATACTATCTGCATGTATCTGAATTCATCCTATCCTCGGGATCTTATAACGCTGTTGTTTTGGCAGGAGAACTTGAAGATCTCCAAAGAGCTAAGTGTATTTTGGGCGAGAAGATATCTTATCGAGTCGTTACAAAAGCTGATGTCGTCTAGCTCTCGGCATTGATGTTCATGACAACTAGCTTTCCTATTCATCCAATCAGACTTTGGTCTATAGTTATACCTGCAAGCCTATGCGGATAAGTATCTTATATGCCAGCGTCCTCCTTGCGCTCGGGCTATCGTGCTCCTCACAGACGGGCTCAGGGCAGGAGAGAACTCTTCGCTCCAAGTCCCCCAGCACCTACTCCATCGACGAGCTGGATCAGCTCTACAGCCCCTTGAGGCGGGATACCTTCATTCTCTCCGAAGGGCACGATGAGTTTAGGGCGCCGATAGAAGATCTGTTTTCGGACGAAGAGCGCAGGGCGCATCGGACGCAGATCCTGGAGTTCACCTGGAGCTTGAATAAGGATAGCCTGCTGACGGTCTGGTATCTGCCCCTCCGAGATTCCCTGAAGATGCTCGGGAAGTTTAGCTATCCGCGCGACGCGGTCTTCTGAAGGCTTTGATCTCGTTTGCATTGAACAAGCATGGAGAGGCTAGTTGTCATGCTCTAGTTTTGCCTCGAAGATGGGAGGAAGCCCTAGCCACGCTTCTCCCCCTTGGGCTGACGAAGCTACACGAAGCGCAGCTATAAGGTCTGGCTGCTATTGAGTGTTCGAAGCCTTCACATAAAGGCTTTACTTCGTTCTTATAGGCGAAGACAGAGGGACTAGAAGGCCCTCCCGACGGAGGTTTAGGTACTCTAAGGACAAGGTTACTAATCTTCCCAGAAAAAGTGGCTAATCTTTTGCGCAAAAGATTAGCCACTTTTTCCGAAAAGATTAGCCACTTTTTCTTGATTCATAAGGTACTTTCCGAAGCAGGCTTAGAGACCTCGCTCGAAGGGCTTATCTAAACCGCTTGCCAGGTCCCTAATCCTTACCCCCAGAGCAGTGATCATTCTGTCGCGAAAAACCTGTAGCTTTGAGCCAAGAAGATGGACGACGAAGCAACAGCCTCTTAAGGAAGAAGTAGTATAAAGTAACACGAGACAAGGAGTAACATATAGGCAAGGCAGGGCTAAATCCCGAGGGCGATGTGTCGATATCCCTCCTCTTTCAAGGGCAGTATGCAGATGTGGAAACAGGCTTGTACTACAACAGCTTCCGCTACTACTCTCCTGAACTCGGGAACTACATCAGCCAAGACCCAATCCGTATAGCTGGGAATAATCCCACGCTCTATGGTTACGTCAAGGACACAAACTCTTGGCTGGATTTATTGGGATTAATGCCTTGGCCGAATCCACTAAAGAGTGGTTATCATTTAATTTATGCAGAGAAAGCTAGAAGCATGGGATTATTCTACCTTTCTGATTCAAAAACAACTCCTACGTTTTTCTTTAATGAACCATATATGCCAGGGACTCATGAGTGTATACACAGAGCTCAAGGGCTTTATGTAGGGCCTATACAGGGGAAATGGAACGGTACAGTAGAAGAATTATTTTTAAAAAGCAGAAAAGGACTTGAAAGCTTAAAGGACATTAAGGGTAGTCTGATAATTCCGAGTACAGGCAAAGTATTGGCTGAGAATGTAACACCTCTTCAATCTTTCGATAAATTGATAGAGTAGCATGTAGAAAAATAGATTGTAACACATGGGAAAACTTTTCGCTGAATTATATGGGTTTGTGATATATAATCCAGACTTACTGGATAGGTATTTATATGAAAATCAAATTTCTACCACAGATGTGCTTAGAATGTTTACAGAAACAGAGCATGGTGATAGAGTCATTCAAGAGGGCATAGCCATCCCCATAGTAAATATTCCTGAGGGATATTATGATTTCACACTAACCGCAGATGAAAGAGTATATTATTTGTCCGAGTCTAAAGGCTGGAGTGTCAAAATCACAACTGGGGTTCTGAGAGTTATTGGCATTGGCTATCTAAACGATTTGAGTCTAATAGGCAATCATAGAAAAGTTGATTTTCAACTTCCCCCAGGGTGGTATGAATTGTCTATACACAGTTTTCAACACAAAGGAAATGAAGGAGAAATATCTGATAATGGATTTTATTTAGACTTTCACCCAGTCAAGATTCAACCGATACCTTCTGGTGAGCTAGGTTTTGATTTTGGGTTTAAGTATAACGAAGATCTGTATTAGGATATGAGTAAGCATATGAACAGAAGAAAAGAATTTGTGAAGGAGGCAAAAGAATTCATAGAATCGGGGATAGATCCTTCTTCGCCAGACAGTATGGAGGTTTATTGCTTCTATGCCTTTTCCTTGTACCTGTTAGATGATACCCTACTCCAAAAGTATCTATCATATCCAGTAGAGGAATATCCCTTTATTGATTACCTGACATGGGCATGGATTAGAGGTGTGATGTGTCTTAAAGGACATGCTGGGATGATTGAACTTGGTAGGGTACAAGATCGTGTATGGGAGGTGTTACGTGCAGGAAAAGCTGTCAACATGCGAGTATTCCAGCGTGTTTTAAGAGGAGAGGAGTTGGATGCTTCTGTATTAGAAGAGCCAATTAGGAAAGATGATAAATATCAGTCGCAAATTATAGGTTTAACTCATGAGCTGATTGTGATGTTGGTTATAAGAGGGGATGAACCTTTTCCCTGCCAGAAAATCGAGGAGTTACTCCGTCAGTGCAGGCAGAGGTTTTGTGCGTCGCTTGAGTGTGGTAACATTCCAATAGATGAGAGAAGCGGATCATAGATTTTCACTTCCTGTAAAAAGTTCGATGAAATCACGGGAAAGATTGGGTCATATCAGGAGAAGTGTGTGTTCTCACATGGCGCAGTAGACTCTTTAACTACACATAAGCCGAGAAGACCTGCGATAAGAAAAGAATTGCGGAATATAGGGAAAGATGGAGTGAAGAAGATAAAATAAACACTATAATAGAATGGATGAATTGGTTTCTATTGTACAAGCTTGCACAAGATTAGCTTTTAGTGAATTATTTGGTAATAAAGAGCATTTTTACTATTGTGTTCTCCTCGTTACAGGTGAGGGATATGCTCCTACTATATCAGCTTGGTCCTGGGAAGCATTGAACAAGGAGTGCACAAAACAAGAAGCTGAACATCTTCGGGGCGAGCTTATGTGGTCTTACGCAGATTCTCCCTACTACGCTTTTGGGAAAGAATTCTTTTTGCCTGTGCAACACCATTTGAGTCTGCGACCATCAATTGACGAATTAAGTGATGAAGAGTGGGATAAAGAATGGCAAGATAGAATGCTTGCTTATGAACGGGCGATGAAGAATCTAGATGAAGAGTTTTTTTGGGGTCAGGGAGAAACTCGAAAGCAAGTGTATATAAATGTCGAATCAATGCCCATGGAAGAAGCAGATATATCAAGAGCTATAAGATTAAATCCCAGCTCAGAAATTCTAAAAGATTGGTTAAGCGATATGCAATAAGTATATAGAATTTATACGCTATCGCTATGCTTGGGATGGTAATGTTTTGCTCCATGAGTGGAACTTCAGCAGGAAATGGAAGGCCGACGGCTGGCAGCCCTACGAGCTTGCCCTCAAGGCCTGGGTCTTTGATAATGTTAGGAACTCCCCAGGGAGCAAGTATATTTGAATTATGAGAGTCGTAGATCGCCTTAAAAGACCCACATCTGATCAGGAAGAGTACCTCTATCTAAGTTCCCAAAGCTTAGGTGAAGATCTAGATTATATCAAAACTAACAGAATCGAGAATCTAATGCTTATTCCTAATTCTGATGGGTTTCATCTTGATAATATCGATTTTTTACAAGAAATCCCCTTTGTTAAAAGGCTTCAGATGGGATCATGCTCTCAAGTGAAACATTACGAAGGATTAGCCTCTCTTGAAAACTTAGAGCTACTTTCGTTTTCGTCTAACGAAAAAACTTCTGTCGACTTATCCCAATTGCAAAATCTATCTCATTTGGATTTTTCCTACTCAAGGCAAATAAAAGGCTTAGACCAACTCTCGAATTTAACTTCAATAGGGATCGGAAATGGGACAGATGAATATTTTAGGATTGAAGTTTTTCGGAATTATAGTAAGCTGTCAAGATTAGTAATTGGTCGTTCGATATTGAATCAAGGCCTTACATTCTTGAAAGCAAATAGTTCACTCAAAAGCTTGGATTTTACTCATATGAAGAGAGGATTCGATTTAGAGGGTATACAGTACCTAAGGGATAGTCTCAAGAGGTTTAGAATTATGTCTTCAAAGAAAGTTGATAATATTCAGCTGATTTCTGAATTACACAATTTAGAATGGCTTATACTAAGTGATTCAGTTCCCCTGGAGAGTTCTAGAACCCTAGAACCTCTCAGAAATTTAGAGGCTCTTACTCTGCGAGGTAGCTCATACTTCATTGATGGGGATCTGATAGCTTTAGAAAGAAGAAGAGAATCTATTAAATATTACAACATAGCCCATAAATCCCATTACGTATACAAATAACAAGAAGTATTTCTCTTCGAGTTATTGTGGATGCTTTAACACTCCTCTACTACATCGCTGTTTTTTGTAATGCTTCGTGTAGAGAGTAAGCTGAAACGCCTATTACGAGAAGCAATGGGGAGGGATGAAAACATTACAGAATTGAGCTAGATGTTGCGAATTATGTGGAGCGTGAGTAAGGTCTCGATGGAGTGTGTCCTAGCTAGAAGTCTGATTGTGTTGGGTATGTCATAATAACTCTCTTCAGTGGCAAGCTCAAAGAGTACGAGTATGACAAGTGTTTCCGTGTCACACGCATTACCCACGACTACAACAAGGTCGAGGAGCAGACCTATAGCTACTACAGCTCGGGACGCCCGCAAGAGGCTAAGAACGAGCATGCCCTTGTGAGTTTCTGCTACGACAATATGGGCTTGCCCGTGGAGGAGCGATGCAACGAACACAAGATACTGAGGATCTTTCTCTTGAATTATCATAGATGCTTATTTAATCTCAATGTGTTGTCTATCAGTCTATATGAGGGCATTTATCTTAAAGTGTAGTATCATAGGATCTCCCTTGCTATATCCTTATTTGGGTGTATCTTTGGGTGTGTAAACCATATCCCGAAGCGTTATGAATATCAAGCGCAATATCATCTTTGCTCTGG
>ERZ772827.1338-NODE-1338-length-12589-cov-8.202409_pt1 | contig 12589 bp, 19 predicted proteins | sample MGYA00580850_ERZ772827 | MGnify/ENA primary metagenome ERZ772827 (study PRJEB29015, sample SAMEA2737950) | human oral metagenome | biome: human oral; feature: human-associated habitat; material: dental | place: China | collected 2145 ...
GATATGGATATATCTACACTTAAAAATATCTCTGATGTTACAGAAGGACTTGAAAATCGTATTAAAAAAGCAAGCTATATTTCTAGTACTTTAGAAGAATTAATTGCAAATATTAAAAGTAAACGATTTACAGAAAGTAAGATTAGAAGAATACTTGTATCTATACTTTTAAATATAACTAAAAAAGATATGCAAATTGCTAAATCTACAATACCATATATAAGAGTTCTTGGCTTTAACCATAAAGGGAAAGAACTTATTTCTACAATAGCAAGGGCAAATCCAAATATAGATATTATAATCTCTGTTGCAAGTTTTGAAAAAAATAATCTTAACAAAAATAAACAAATAATTTTAAATAAAGATATTCTTGCTACAGATATATTTGTTCTTGCATCTGATCCAATCCTTCCTGCTAAACTTGACTATACTATGAAAGTATATGATGATGATAATTATATGTAAAAAGAATGAATCCTTAAATGAATTCATTCTTTTTAACTATTTACATTATTTTTTATATTATTCTATATATTTACCATCTTTATTTTCTGTTGCAAATGGAAGGCCTATTAATACTCCTATATACATTGGTAAGAAATAACGTATTTCTCCTCCTACTGGTGATAATAGACATGTTGCATATACTCCTAAAAGTGGCATAAATATAATTAATTTAATATATTTCTTTCTATATATTATATACATCATTGAAATTATAACAATATATACTGTATATCCTATATTAACAAATATTGATAATACTGGTATTTTTGCTAAATATATATAGTTTGTATAATTTTCTATTCTTCCTGATTTATCTATTTTTCTATCTAGTTTAGCATTAATCATTTGTGCCGCTTGTTCTTGATGTGGATGATGAGCATTTGATACTTGTATTTGTGGCATATGTGCTGGCATATATGGATAATAATATAGGTTTGTATGTACTAATGCCCCCATTATCATTTCTTGTGGATATTTCTTAAATAATTTTATGAAATTTGAAATTGCTTTTTTCTTGTATTCTTCATTTTCTACAATATCTATACTTATTCTATTTTTTAATGGATCTGCAAGTTTTGGTAAATAGAACTTACTAATATCCTCAAATTTTTGTATATTTTCAGATTTAAATTCTGATTTAAACCATAATAATAACCATTCTTTTTCTTCATCTGTTAAGTCATCTTTCTTAAATGTTGCAAGTCTTCCAAGCATTTGTGCTGGAATACTATAAAATTCTCTCTTACTTCCTGGTGCTATATTATATTTTTTCATTACAAAATCTATTGTTTTTGTATAAAATACCATTGATACTGTAAAAATACTAAATACTATTAATATATATTTAAATTTTTCTTTCCCTTTTATATTAAATGCCATTATTAATAATATTAAAGGTAATGCTATTAAATATGCATAAAATATATTATGTCTTAAAAATAATGGTAATGTTACCCAAAATGCAAATTTAAATATATTTCTCTTTTTAGAAAAATATCCTGCATAATCTTGAGCAATTTTTACTAATTGTAATATTAGATTAATTATAACAATAGTACATAATATATCTTTATGTGCAATCATTGTATGATGTGCTATTGGTGGATAGAACATTGCAAATATAATTATTATAATACTAAATATTTTATTCATTTTCATATCTGCAAATACTTTTATTGTATAACTAATTGCAAGTGCTGTATACAGCATTTGTAAAATTGAATATAATGCTATTCCATGTGTATGTGATCCAAATAAGAAATTTCCTAAAAGTACTACATTTATTAGATATACCGAATGTAGTATAGGATGTGCATTATAATATGTTCCTGAATAATGTTGTATTAATTGTTCAAAATTATCTGTTGAAAATGCTCCTGGATATCTTGCCAAAAGTGTAGGTATCCAACATATAAATAATATTAATGTTGTTATTAAAAATGATTTCCAACTTCCATCAAATAAGTTTATCTTCTTAGTCTTTTTATTAACTTCATTATTTTCTTTTCTATTATTTGTTATTTCTAAATTTTCTAATCCATAAAATATTAAACTTACAACATTTTTTACTATATATGAATATGCTATATATTGTGCAAAAATATATAATACTAATTTTTTACCAATACTAACTGGTGTTGTTAAAAATATTGTTTCAGATAATATTCCGTAAAACTATGCAAAAACCTATTATAAGTCCTGTTATAGTTGTTGTTATTTTAAATCTTCTTAATTTTTCTTTATTATCTTGTAAATGTTTTCTTATATATAACAATGAAAATGTTCCATAATTAATTGCAAATATTGCTATTAATGAAACTATACCATCTGTATCTGTATATACCCTATTTTGTGGAATGTCTATTTTAATATTTACTATATATGTTAAAATCATTGATATTACTAATGATATGATAAATATACTTTTTTTAATATTTTTATTAAAACACTCTTTTATGTTTCCTATTATTTTATTCATCTCTTATTAATTTTCCTCATCTTTCTCTGTTTCTGCTACTATATATATAGGTCTTTTTTTTGTTTCTAAAAATATTTTACCAATATATCTTCCGAAGTATTCCTATACATAATAATTGTATCCCTGATGTTAATAATATAACACTCATCATAGAAGTCCATCCGTGATGTTGGATTTCCGATAAATAGCTGTTCTTACAACTACAAATATTAAGAAAACTATTGTTAATGTACATATTGTAAGTCCTAACATTATTGCAAGATTAAGTGGCATTTCTGAGAAATTTATTATTCCATCTATTGAATATTTAAATAATTTAAAGAATGACCATGTTGTTTGTCCTGCTACTCTTTCTCTATTTTCATATTCAACATATGCTGTTTTAAATCCTACCCAGCTAAATATTCCTTTAGAAAATCTATTATATTCTCCTACTTCTAAAATAGCATCCACCATTTTTCTTTTCATAAGTCTAAAGTCTCTGACACCATCTACCATTTCTGTATCACTTATTTTGTTTATAATTTGATAAAATTTCTTAGCAAAAAAACTTCTTATTGGTGGTTCACCTTTTCTTGTTGTTCTTCTACTTCCTACACAATCTAAATTTTCCTTTTTCATTTTTTTTATCATTTCAGGTATTATTTCTGGTGGGTCTTGAAGATCAACATCCATTATTGTTATTAAATCACCTGTTGACTCTTTTAATCCTGCAAGCATCGCTGATTCTTTTCCAAAATTCCTAGAGAAAGATATATATTTTACAGAATCTCTATTTTTATTATATAGTTTTTTTAATACTTTTAATGTATTATCTTTTGATCCATCATTTACAAATATATATTCTAATTTTAACCCTATCTTTTTCTTATATTTTTCCACTTCTTCAAAAAATAGCATAATTGTTTCTTCTTCATTATAGCATGGAACAACAATTGATAATTTTTCAAAATTTTTCATAGTACTCTCCTATTTCATAATTTATTTTTCTTTTAATTACAATTAAACTCTCTTTTGTATCTCACATATTACTTATTTCATCTTCTTTTTCTTCTATATATGGATTTAATAACTTAATTTTATTAATAATCTTATTATTAATAATAACATCTATTAAACCTGTTGCAAGTGGAAATAATATTATTACATATGGAATTATATATCTTGATTTTGCTTCCCATAATATATGAAATGCAAATCCACCTAAAAATATTATAACCAAATATAATTTTTCTATATTTAATAATTTATCGTCTACATTATATTTTTGTTTTCTTTTATTCAAATTTCTTATATTATTAACTATTTCTATAAAAGCTCCAAAATATATTAAAATTATTAATGCTTTACAATATTCTTGATATATTTCTCTTGTATTACCAAAATACAATTCTTTTGAAGTTCTTCCTAAAACCTTTGCATCATATATTTTCATTCTAAACATAACATCATTTGTCCATATTGATTGAAATGTTGTTTCTGTCCACATTGATAATATTTTTTCACTATAGAAATCAAACATAGTATTAGGTTTCTTTATATAGTTTTTGATTAATTCAAAATATTCTTTCCATTGTTCTTTTTTTAGTTTTTCAAAACCTGATCCATCTTTTTTTACTGTTTCTAAATATGTTCTTAATTCTTCTTTCGTTTTAGCCGTATTTTCTCCTATATACTTATTCCAAAGTTCTATTATTTCTGCACTCCACCATCCATGTGATGCATAATCTATTTTAGTCCTTGCACCCATTAATAAGTATGATACTAAAGGATGTGATCTATTTAAAACTATATCATCAGGATATTTTGCTTCCATATATTTTTTTATTATATTCATTGATGAAATTGATAATATACATATAATTATTATTCCAAATATAATTTTTATTATATTACTTTTTATATTATCTATATTTTCTTTATCATATTTTATTTTTATAATTTCTTTTATAATATTAAATACTAAATATATTATAGTCGCTATTAAAAATATACTATAGTTTGTTCTTACAAGAATAGCAAATCCCATTGATATTCCTGCAAAAACTGAATGTAATATTTTATTTTTCTCTTTTTTTATAACACATAATGTTTGATATACTGCTATTAATACAAACATAAGTCCTATTATATCTCCATAAACAAATGTTGATAATAATGAGAATTGTATAAATAATAATGAAAATAATATTACTATCTTATTTCTTCTTTCATCTTTATATATAATATCTGTTATTTTATATAACATAAATGTTATTAAAGCTATTGAAATCACATTTATATATCTTATAACAATAGGATCTGCTATTCCTATAATCTTATATATTATTCCAAAAAATACTCCGTATCCCAAGTTGATGTGGACATGTCATTATATATATAAGTACTTCTTCTGATAATTTACCATTTTCTACTAATTCTTTTCCAATTTTATGTACTAATAACTGATCTGAAAATACAGGTGTTTTTGATATATTTATCCAAATTACACCTAATACAATCTGGACTAGAATTGATATAATAAGAAAATATCTTAATTTTATTTTATCCTTTTTAGATAAAATATATAAAACTGCTGTTATAAGTATAACAATTAAAAATACTGATAAATAATTTAACCTATAATCAACTTTTTCATGTATATTTTTTATATACCCCATTATAATCAAGTTTAATAATAACATCCCAAAAATTATTATAATTCCTAATCCATTTATTAATTTTGTAAATATATTATATAATTTCTCAAATATCCCTTCATTATTTTTAAATTTATTATCCATTATATATTCCTTAACATGTTAATTGTTGCATTTATAAATTTTTCTGCAAAATTTTGATTTACTACATCATTATGACTTCTAACTGAATCTGGTAATTCTAAAAGCATTGTTCTTGCATTTCTTAAACTATTTTTTGCCCAGTTTATAAGATAACCATTTCCGATATGTTCCTATATGTTTATTCATCCCATATGTATTTCTATAATATGATCCTATAGTATTATCCCCTATAGTTTCTCCAAGCCATCCGATGTGTATCTATAAGAACATTTTTTCCATTTTTAGATTGTGTTGCTTTTAAGAAATCTGCTAAAAATTTTGCTTCATATGCTTCAAAACCATTTTCCCCATTATAGTTTCTATCTGAAGTATATCTTACATGATTTGTTCCAGCTATCCTGAAATTCCTATTTAAATCTATACCTCTATTTCCTTTTGAATTACTATATAATGTTGTTCTTCCTGGTCCATCATGTGTCCATCCATGATTTGCACCATCTGGATTTACTTGTGGAAAAACATATAATGTCCAGTCTTTAAATATATCTGATCTACCTAATCTTATTAAATAATCTTTAAATCTTTCTGCTATATATGTAAGTTCTTTTCCATCATGGTTCCAAAGATCTTCAAATCCATGTACTGCAAATGTTGCATAAAAAACATTTTTTCCATTCCCAAACTTATAATATCTTAAATCTTGTCCTCGTACATCTCCTTTTACTTTAAGCCCACTTTGTCCATAAATTCCTTGTTTAAAATCTACTAAATCATCTAATTTTGGTTCTAAATATAGTTTATCATCTGTAAGTCTTAATGTTCTATTTACTCCATTTTCATTTATTATCTTATTTTGTATATTTTTAAAATCTAGATTAATACTATATTTTTTCCCTGAATTATCTTCAACTTCTACAAACATTGTATATTCTCCATTTTGAACTGAATTTATAATCATATCAAAATAGTAATTACTATCTTTAACAATATTTGTATAAGATCCTATATTTTGTCCATTTCTATTTAAATATACTTTAACATTTTTTAATGTTCTATATATGTTTCCGTACTTTAGTTATCATTCTTACATCTAAATTACCTGTTATATAATTTCTTCCATCATTTACATATAATAGTTTTATATTTGTTAATTCTGTTTTTATTTCATAATCTTTTTTTATAAAATTTAATTTATCTGTAATTTCAATATTTTTAGACATATTATATATTAAAATATTTTTTCTTTGATTTCCTGGTATCCATAATTTTTCTTTATATGTTTTTCCGATCATCTGCTTTTGCTTCTGCATATATTGTATATTCACCTTCAAGATTATTTATTATCATATCAAAATAATAATTTGTTCCTGATATATTTCCATTATATAAATCTATTCTTTTACCATCTTTTTCTAAATATATTTTTACTTCTTTTGGCTTTTCTATTTCTCCATTTTCATTTTTCAAAAATATATTTGCTTCACCTGTTAAATAGTCTCTTCCATCATTATAATGTATTCCTCCGGAATTTATATGTATCTGTTCTTATTACATATTCAGGTTCTATCTTTTTTTTCAATGTTATTATACTATTTCCTACAGAAATATTTGTTCTCATATGTTTTACTACTACATCTTTTCTCATATTTCCGAGATATCCAAAGTTTTTCATTATATACTTTTCCGATTATTTCCTATCGCTTCTGCATATATTGTATAATTTCCATCTTCTAAATCATTTATTATTGTATCAAAATAATATTTATTATCTCTAATCTTACCTACATAGAAATTCTTCTTTTTACCATCTTTTTCAACATATATTCTTACTTCTCTTGGTGTTTCTATATTTCCATCTTGATCTTTTAAAAATATATCTGCTTCACCTGTTAGATAATCTCTTCCATCATTATAGTGTATTCCTCCGAAATTTATATGCTTCTGTTCTTATCACATAATTATTTATTCCCTTATCTTCAAAAGTTAATATACTTTGTCCTACATTTATTGTTTTTTTCATATCTTTTTCTGATATCTTATTTCTTAATTTTTCATGTATCCAAAGTTTTTCACTATATGTATTTCCGATCATTATCTTTTGCTTCTGCATATATTGTATATTCACCTTGTAAATCATTTATTATTATATCAAAATAATATTTATTATCTTTAATCTTACCTACATAAAATTTTCTCTTTTTACCATCTTTTTCAATATATATTTCCACTTCTTTTGGTATTTCTATTTTACCTGTTTCACTTCTTAAAAATACAGTTGCCTCACCTGTTAAATAATCTCTTCCATCATTTATATGAAGTCCATTTATTTTTTCTGTATCTGTTGCTATTACAAATTTTGGATTAACTTTATTAAATTCTATTTTATCTTCATCAATTTTTACATGTGTTCTAAGTTCTTTATTTGAAATTAATTTAGAGCTTGCATTTTTAATTTTTTGTGTATAAGCTTTTCCGATTTTCATCTTTAACTTCTACATTTATAGTATATATACCTTCTAATGAATTCATAATTATATCAAAATAATACCTGTTTTCTGATATTTTTCCATTATACATATATATTTTCTTATTATCTTTTTCTAAATATATTTTCACATCAACAATCTTTTTATTATTACCATTTTCATCTCTTAAGTTTATATCTGCTTCACCTGTTAAATAATCTCTTCCATCATTATAATGTACACTATCATATTTTTGTGAATAACTTTCTAAAATATAGTTTGATTGTCCTTTTTTTATAAATGTGAATTTTCCTTCTGATAATTTTATATCTGTTTTCATTTCTTTCAAACTTACTGTTTTTCTTTGATTAGTTGGTATCCATAATTTTTCACTATATACTCTTCCGATTATTATCTTTTGCTTCTACATAAACATTATAATCACCTTCCAAAGAATTTATAACCATATCAAAATAATATTTTGTATTTTGACTCATTTTTCCTACATAAAAATTATATTTTGTACCTGCCTTTTCCAAAAATATTTTTACTTCTTTGGGTATTTCAATATCTCCGATATTGATCTCTTAAAAATACAATTGCATTTCCTGCAATATAATCTGTTCCATTATTATTATGAATCCCGTATACACTACTTGTATCTGTTGCAATCCTAAATGTTCTTGGTATTTTTTTAATACTTATTGTACTTCTTTGTTGTATTTCAAGCTTATATCCTTTTGTTTCTATACTAGATTTCACACTATTTATAGTATCTAATTGTCTTTCCATCACTGAATCAGCTGTATACAATCCGCTTGAAGATATCTTTGCATACATTAAATATTTACGGTTTTCTTTCATATTATCTGCTTTTATCTTATATTTATATATATATGCTGAATTTTTTTCTACCTCTACATTTATTATACTATTATCAGTTATATCTTTTAAAAATATAGTTGGTTTTTCCCCTAATGGATGAATCCCTTCTTCAAATACTTTTTTTATCTCTACATTTCCTTCTATATATGCTACTGAATTTATTCTATTAATATCCATTGTCTGTATATTTCCGAAGAATACTTACCTTACTTTTTCCGATCTACTGCTTTTATAACTAGACTTATAGGATATACTTTTTTACTTACTTTATCTTTTATAGAAAATATAACTCCTGCATTTATCCCTGACTTAACTTTTAATCTTATTTCACCTGAAATTATATTAACATCAAAATCTAGATTCCCTTCTTTTTCTTCAAGATTATATTCTAATTTTGTTTTATCAAGTCCTATTGTATTTAATGTTAACTTCTTTTCTTTCATTATATTTACATTTAATACTTTTGGTGTTGTTAAATTTCCTTCACTTTGTGTTATAATTTCTCCACCATCTTTTATTTCTATTTTTTCACCTACTGCAAAAACATAGTTTTGTATATTAAATATAATTATTAAAAATATTAAACTCATAATTATATATAATATATTTTTTTTATTTTCTTTTATCTTACTCATATCCCCTCCATTTAATATAGTAATATATTATCATATATACTAAAAAAATACATTTATAATCCCTATATATAACAATATTATTACATTAATTATAATAAAAACCTTTCATAATTAAATTAAAACCCAATTCAAATTATAAAAGGCGATCCTTTACTTATTTAAAAATATATTATTTTCTTTATTATCAATTATTTTTTCTCTTTAAACACAATAAATTTACCTATTACATAATTTAATACAACAACCAATACTTGTGTTGTTATTTTTGATATTACATCATTTATCATAAGTATATTTATCATAAGTGCAAATATTAAAATATCACATAAAAGTCCTGTACCAATTCTAGATACTATAAAAGATGTAAGTTCTTTTAATGTCTCTTTTAAATTATCCCATGGTGTTTCAAATACATATACTTTATTTACAAAATATGCAAAAATAACTGAAATAACAAATGCTATTACATTACTTACTATTTTATCTATATGAAATATATTTGATGGTATGTAATATGATACAAAGTTTACTATTGTTACTAATACACCAAAAAATAGGTAATCAAAAACTTCTTTATACTTATAATACAACTCTACCAACATATTTGTATACTTATTTTTCTTAAATAATTTTATAATTATATTTATTAAAAATATCTTATCCATTCCTACTTATTATCCTCTTTATTTCCTTCTATTTTTTCCATCTTATCTATCTTACCTTTTAATATTGATAATTCTTGTGTTAGATTTACAGTTCTTTCTTGTTCTTTAGAAAGTTTTAATGTAAGTTTAAATACAATATAGAATAGTATAAATATTGTTATGCAAAAAATCATATTTGATGATGTTTCAAATCCAAAAACTTTTGTCATTTTTTCTATGAATTTAGGCATCATTATAGCAATAACAAGTCCTATTGTACTTACAAAATAAAATGTTATAAAAGATGATTGTAAATCATTTTTTAATAATGATTTCACTGTAAGGTATATATATATTACTATACCAACTGTTAAAAATATTTTTAAATTCATTGATATTCCCATAACTATTTATCTTTCCTTTCTCTTCCTTTTAATCTTCCGAATAAGTATTGCAAGTGGTACTTTTATCATATATGCTATACTTTTCATAAAATTGATTGAAGTAACTCCGTCCTTGTCTTTCATTCATACTTACACTAACTTCTTTAACTTTAAAGCCTTGTCTTAACATTTCAGATGTTGATTCAGGTTCTGGATATTCTATAGGATATTTTTTTGCAAACTTTTCTATAATCTTCTTATTTACTGCTCTAAACCCTGATGTTGGGTCTGTAACTTTTACACCATAAAGCATTTTCATAATAATTGATATTACTTCTTTACCAAATCTTCTCATAAAAGTAGATTGAAACTCACTAGATGACTTATCTAGATATCTTGTTCCAATACATATATCAACATCTTCTTTTAAAACAACATCAGATATTGTTTTTATAAACTTAGGGTCATGTTGTCCGGTCACCATCTAATTGTATTGCTACATCATAACCATTTTGATATGCATATTTGTAACCTGTTTGCATAGCACCACCAATTCCTAAATTAAATATTAAATCTATATGATTAATATTATTTTCTTTTAATATTTTAAGTGTACTATCTTTTGAACCATCGTTTATAACTACATAATCATATTGTTTGTAATTATCTAAATCTCTACATACTTTTAATATATTTTCCTCTTCATTATATGCTGGAATTATTAAAAGTATCTTAGGCTCTTTTTTATTCATTTCTTTTTTGTTATTCTTTTTATTCATTTAATCACTCCATATGCTGAATTTAAAATCATTATATACTATTATTCTTTATTTTTCTACATATTATACAACAATTAGATAAAAAGGCATAAAAATAGAAATAATAATGTAAACTACAATTATTATTTCTGTTTTAACTTAATAAATTCCTACATATGCTGAATATACTTTATTTGTAACCTTGTTGTCTTTATCTCTTAAAAATAATATACCTAATCTTAAAATTCCATTTTTAGAATTTTTAGCTTGTAATTCAACACTTAAATCATGTGGTATTCCATCTTTAAATCCTTTTTCTGACATTTCATAATTATCTTTATATTCTGTTACATTACTATATCCCATCTTTTTAGCAAAATCATATAATAACTTCTTAACTTCTTCTTTACTAAGTATATTATATTCTCCTTCTGCAATTCCTGACGAAGCTTGTTTTAACATACCTGATTTTCTAATAGTATATTTACTATTGGGAAAAAATCCTTCTTTAGGATTTTCTATTATTTCTATTTTTTTATCATTTGCTCTCGTATTATGATCTCCAGGAAAGTCCACTCCTACAAGTTCTTTAAATTTTCTTAAATATTCTTCCTTACTCAAATATTTAGTTTCTTTTTGTTGTTCATTTGGTTTTGTAGTTTGTTTTGCTTTGTCTTTTTCTTTATCTTTGGCAGCATTTAGTAATTGTTCTTGTTGTTTTTTAATAATATTTTCTTTATCAGCAATATTTTTATCCTTACTAACTATACTCATATATAAATAACATATTCCTCCTATTAAAACAATTATTACTATTATTAATATTGGAATAATATATTTTTTATTATTAGTATTGTTTTCTACTATTATTTTTTCTTTGTTTTCATTTTTATCTTCTTTACCTTTTTTATTTTCTTTTTCATTTTTTTCCATAAATATCTCCTTTTCTATTTAAATTAATAAAAGAGCAGAAGAATACAATCATATTTTAATGTTTATAAATATGTATATTCATCTACCCTAATATTTATTTAAACTATTATTTATTATCTTAAAATGTTCTTGCTATTAAGATATATTCTTTTAATCCTTTTGTCAATTATTATTTCAATAGTATAATTTTTCTTAATATCTATTAACCTTACTTTGTTTTGCAAAATCTGTCTTTCTAGTTTCTCTTAATACATTTACCTTTATTTCGCCAGGGAATGCAAGTTCATTTTCTATTCTTACTGCCATTTCATGTGCTAAGATTTCCATTTCATCATCAGATATCTTGTTTGGATCAACAATTATTCTTATTTCCCTACCTGCTTGTATTGCATATGATTTATGTACTCCTTCAAACGAATTTGCTATTCTTTCTAAGTTTTCCAGTCTTGTTATATATGATTCTAATGTATCTCTTCTAGCACCAGGTCTTGATGAAGATATAGCATCTGCCGCTTGAACTAAAATTGCTTCTACTGTTTGTGGTTCAACATCTCCATGATGTGCCTCAACAGCGTTTATAACATCTTCTTTTTCTCCATTTTTTCTAAGAACTTCTAC
>ERZ772827.1340-NODE-1340-length-12578-cov-5.501078_pt1 | contig 12578 bp, 5 predicted proteins | sample MGYA00580850_ERZ772827 | MGnify/ENA primary metagenome ERZ772827 (study PRJEB29015, sample SAMEA2737950) | human oral metagenome | biome: human oral; feature: human-associated habitat; material: dental | place: China | collected 2145 ...
ACGCCCCCATCGACCACCCCTTCGCGGACGTGTCCGTGACCGTGCGCGCGGGCCAAACCGACGCGATGCCCCTGTCGCTGTCCCTCAAGGGCATCTACGAGGCCGAGGACGGATCCGTCCTCACCGGCGAGATCGAGGCCTATGGCCGCGCGCAGGCACCCAGCCCCGCCGAGCAGGAACAGAGCGGTGCCCTGCCGACGCGCCGGGATGTGCAGGCCGCCCAGGCCGCGCCCGTGCAGGACGCGACCCGCCCCGAGCACCTGCGCTCGCGCCGCGTCGTCCTGGCGATCGGCGGCAATCTCGGGGACGTTCCCGTCACCCTCATGCACACGGTCGAGGCCCTGTCCTACATGGAGGGCTTCCAGATCGAGGACGTCTCGCCGATCATGCGCACCAAGCCGGTGCTCGCCCCCGGCCAGGCGCCCCAGCCGGATTACTGGAACGCCGTCGTCATCGGCTCCGCGATTGCGAGCCCCGACGAGCTGTTCGCCCAGACCAGCCGCATTGAGCGCGAGCTCGGACGCGAGCGCCACGAGCGCTGGGGCGCTCGCACCGTCGACATTGACATCATCCAGATCGAGGGCCTGGCCTCCGCCGACCCGGTGCTCACCCTGCCGCACCCGCGCGCCAGGGAACGCGCTTTCGTCCTGGCGCCCTGGCTCCTGTGTGAGCCCGATGCGATCCTTGAGGGCGTGGGCCGCGTGTCCGACCTGCTGGCCGGCACCCCCGACCGTGAGGGCATCATCGACGCCGTCGACGACTGGCTCGAAGATCCGGCGGCCGTCATGGCCGACTCCGACGAGTTGCTCGCCCAGCGCGCCGAGCAGGCCAGCGCCGACATGCGCGAGCTCATCGAGGCCCTGACCGGCGAAATCAGCCAGGTCAGCAACCTCGTGACTCGCCCGGGGGTGCTCGCCGCCGAGGTGCCGGCGCGGAGCGTCGAAACGCCCGAGGCCTCCGTCGAAGCGACGCCCGCCCCCGAGGTCGTTCCCGCCCCCGAGGTCACGCCGGCTCCCGCAGTCGTTCCCGCCCCCGAGGTCGCGCGTGCCGAGGCCTCGTCCGTCCCTCAGCCGCAGACCCCCGCTCAGGCCTCCCCCGAGGCCTCCGCGGCCTCGCCCGAGGTGCCCGCACCCAACGCGTCGCGCTTCGCTCCCGCCGAGGAGGCGGCGCCCGCCGCGCAAGCCCCCGCGGCTCCCGCCGAAGCCCCCGAGGCCTCGTCCGAGGCACCCGCGCCCGCTCACAACGCGCCCTCCTACGCGGCCCCGCCTCAGCGCGAGCGTCGCCACCGCGGGCAACGAGCCTCGTCGCGCCCCTCCTGGCACCCGGTTTCCTCCGTGCCCGCGGACTCCGCGGCCGGTCGCATGACCCGCAAGATCGGCACAGGCACCTACAAGCCGAGCGGTAGCGAAAAGCCCCGCTGGGTCCCCGTCTTCGAATCCAAGCGCGAAGAATCCCGTTCCGCGATCGCGCTGCCGGACTGGAACTTCTCCGTCAGCTCCGCGCACGACGTGCGCGTCGTCGACGACCGTTCCGGCCTCGGCCACGACGACGAGCCGCCCAAGGCCACCGTCCACGCTGACGGGCGCTCGACCATCCTCGCCCCCGGGCTGCCCGACAACACCCCCGTCGGCCCCATCCCCGAGGACGAGGCCACCCAGACCGGAATCCTGCGCCGCGTCGTTGTGCGGCCCACGATGACCGGCGCGATCCCGATCGTCAAGAGGCGCTAAATGAAACCCGTGTCGATCGTGTGGGTGCTGGCGGTGGGCCTCGTGGCCGCCGGCCTGAGCTTCCTCGGCTTCTTCGCGCATATGCGCGAGGGCGGTACCCCGATGATCGTCACCCCGGGTCCCGCAGTCATCTTTGCCATCGCCACCGCGTGCCTCATTTGGTCTGGCTTGGCGGTGCGTCGCCTGCGCGCCGGCAAAGAGACGTGGATCGACGCGATCGGCGCGATGCGCGTCGCCGTCTTTGCGCGGGCCAGCGCCATCGTCGGCTCGGGCCTGACGGGGGTCCTGATCGGCGTCATGGCTGTGTCTCTCATGCAGCTCGAGGCCCCCGCGATGCTCTCCAATGCGATCGGCTCGGGCCTCAGCGGCCTCGTCGGCATCGTGTGGTGCGTGATTGCGATCGTCGTCGAACGATGGTGCGTCATCGATCCCGAGGACGAGGGCTCGACATCCTCCAAGCGCAGCGCCGCCGCCTGATCGCCTCCTCACTCGTGTGCGACGACGGGCGCTCAACGTGTGAAAGTCGCCCCCGTCCCGAGCGTTAGCCGCTTGCCGCGCCCCGCGCCCGGTATCGTGGATGCGTGGCTGACCAGCGTAAGAATTCTCCCAGGCGACCCACCTCCAGGCGTAGTACGTCGGGAGGCACGACCGGTCGTACCGGCGATCGAGCATCCCGCGCCGCAGCCGGCAGCCGCGCCTCGACGGGGCGCACGGCCTCGTCGAAGGCCTCACCGTACTCGAAGCGGGGCAGTGCCAGCTCGCCCAAGGCACAGCGCGGCGGCGCTGCACAGGCACCCGCGAAGAAACAGGCACCCGCGAAGAAGAAGGGCGTCGGCCATCCGCCGGTCAACCTGTGGCCGCGGCGTATCATCACGAGCCTCGGGCTGATCCTCATCCTGGCCCTCATCGTATGGGGGATCGTCGCCGCCGTGCGCGCGATCGCGGGTGCATTCACCGCCGATCCTGCGCCCCAGTCGGCCCCGCAGTCCGCTGTCCAGTCCGGAGCCCTCGACGCATCCGGTTACACGCTCAAGGGCGGCCAGGAGGCCACCGCCGACGGTCTGCTCACCGACGGTACGACGATCGACATCCCCGCCTGCCTGGACCGCGACATTACTGCCACCGCGACAGCATCCACGACCTCCTCCGGGTCGGCGATGCCCGTGACACTCACGCTCGAAAACCGCGGCAGCGTCGCGTGCTCGACATCCCTGTCGCGCTTCGCCCTGCAGATTTCGACCGGTGACCTGCAGGTCTACAACTCGGCGAAGTGCGGCGAGGACCAGCAGTCGTCGGCGACACTGCTGCTGCGCCCGGGCGCCACGTGGAGCGGCGCGCTGCGCTGGGATGGCTACGTGTACACGAACGGCTGCACGACCCCGGCGGGCGGCGCGAGTGCCGCGTCGGCCGGAACCTACAAGGTCGCGGTCACAATGGGCACCCGCGAGGTCGGCTCGACCGTCGTCGACGTGACTCCCGCGCCGACGCCCGCCCCGCAGTCGGGCGCTCAGTCCGGCGCTCAGTCGGGCCGCTAAGGCCTACCAGCCGACCAGGCCGGAGCTGACCGCCTGCGCCTGGTGGGCCAGGTTCTCGGTGATGAGCTTGGCGCGGTAGGGGCCGATGCCCTCGATGGCTTCCAGGTCCTCGGTGGTGGCGGCGCGCAGCTGAGGCAGCGTCGTGATGTGCGAGGACACCTCCTTGATGGCGCTCCACGACAGGTGCGGAACCAAGGAGAGGGCGCGCACGCCGCGCGGCGTAATCTCGCGGTCCAGGTCCGCGACCTCGTACACGTCCAGCCCGAGGATGTTCGCGATCGCGGTGAGGTCCACGATGCGCTCCGACCCCAGGGAGGTGAGCTCGGCCTCGACGCGGGCGACGTCCTCGGGGTTGTGGATGTAGTCGCGCATGACGAGGGCGCGCTCGGACGCGGAGCCGCGCACGAGGTCCTCGACCTGCAGGGCCAGCAGGCGGCCCTCCGAGCCCAGCTCCTCGAGGTACTCCGTGATCTCGGAGGTGATGCGCCGGATCATCTCCATGCGCTGCATGACGGTGGCGACGTCGCGCACGGTCGCGCTGTCGCGCATCTCGAGGATGGTGAGGGTCTGCAGGACCTCATCGAGGCGCTGACTGTAGCGGTCGAGCGTGTCCACCGCCAGGTTGGCGCGCGAGAGCAGGGCCTCGGGCTCCTCCACCAGGCGGTGCTCGGTGCCCACGTAGATGGAGATCATGCGCATCGACGCGGACAGGGACAGGACCGGCAGGTGGGTCTGACGTGCGGTGCGCTGCGCGGTGCGGTGGCGCATGCCGGACTCGTCGGTGGGGATCGTGGGGTCCGGGAAGAGCTGCACGTTGGCCTTGCGGATGCGCCACAGGTTGGGATCGATGATGACGGCGCCGTCCATCTTGCACAGCTCACGCAGACGCGCGGCCGTGAAAGCGACGTCGAGGTCGAAGCCGCCCGAGCAGATGGCCTGCACCTCGGGGGTGTATCCCAGGACGATGAGGGCGCCCGTGTGGGAGCGCTGGATTCGTTCCAGTCCCTCTCGCAATGGCGTACCGGGCGCGACTGCGCGCAGTGCCTCACGAAGGATCGCTGCATCGGACGTCAATGTGATTCCCTCCCAGAACAGTAGGTTCGATACCTATTATTGCGAGTCTGCCGGAAAAGCGACACGAATAGCCGTCGCCAGATCCGACACAGTAAAGACGGTGATGCCGTCGACGCCCGCGAGGTCCTCGCTGCCCTGAGCGGGCACGATGGCCGCGGAGAAGCCCAGGCGCGCGGCCTCGGCGAGGCGGCGCTGGGTGCCCGTGCAGGCGCGTACCTCGCCCGTCAGCGAGATCTCTCCGACTGCGACGAGGTCGGGGCGTGGAGGAGTGCCCTTGAGCGAGGAGACGATGGAGATGGCCATCGCCAGGTCGATCGCGGGCTCGACCGTGCGCGCCCCGCCGACCGTGGAGACGTAGACGTCTGCCCCCGACGTGTCCGCGCCGATCCGGGCCTGCAGGACCGCCAGAATCATGGCGACGCGCGCGTGGTCCACGCCCGACGTGGTGCGCCGAGGCGAGCCGCCCGAGGAGGGCGCGACGAGCGACTGAATTTCCGTGGGCAGCGGGCGGCGCCCCTCGAGGGAGACGGCCGCGCACGTGCCGGGCACGCCGCGCGTCGTGCGCGACAGGAACAGGCCGGAGGGGTCGGCGAGGCCGTAGATCCCCGAGTCCGTCAGCTCGAAGCAGCCGACCTCATCGGTGGGGCCGTAACGATTCTTCACCGCGCGCAGGAGACGCAGGCGCGAATGGCGGTCCCCCTCGAACTGGCAGACGACGTCCACGATGTGTTCGAGGACGCGCGGACCGGCGATGCCGCCGTCCTTCGTGACGTGACCGACGAGGAGGGTGGGCAGGTCGGATTCCTTGGCGACCCGGATGAGGGAGGCAGCAACCGCGCGCACCTGCGCGACGCCGCCCGCCCCGCCCTCGACCTGGGCGGAAGAGATGGTCTGGACGGAGTCGACGATGAGGAGGGAGGGGGAGGCCTCCTGCACGTGCCCGAGGACGACGCCCAGCTCCGTCTCATCCGCGATGAGCAGGTTCGGCTCGAGCGCGCCGATGCGTTCCGCGCGCCCGCGTACCTGCGCCGCCGACTCTTCGCCCGTGATGTACAGGACGGGCCCGCGCCCGCCAGCGGCCGCCGTGCGCGCGGCCTTGGCGGCCACGTCCAGCAGCAGCGTCGACTTGCCGACGCCGGGCTCGCCGGCCAGGAGGATCACCGCACCGGGGACGATGCCGCCGCCGAGCACGCGGTCCAGCTCGCCCACGCCCGTGGAGCGCGACGAGGCGCGTTCCCCGTCGACCTCTCCGATGGGCAGGGCGGGGCGCCGCGGGGGCGTGGCCGCCGTCCGGGCACCCCCCGTCACCTCGCCCGCCTGGTCGACCGTGCCCCACGCCCCGCACTCGCGGCACTGGCCCACCCACTTGGGGGAGGTCCAGCCGCAGTCGGAGCAGCGGTAGGTGATCTTTTCTTTCGCCATGCACTCACCGTAACCCGACCCGCCCTCATCTGCGGTTTGCGCGCGCGAGGAAGTGGGCAGGTGTGCGCGTCCAGGGGTGTCGTGCGCCGCTGCGAGAGGGGGGAGCGGTGGAGGTGGGACACCGGCCTCGGCCTCGCCGAAGGAGAGAGAGTGTCCAAATACGTCACTGTGGTCAGGTTCTCGCGCACGCAACTTGCGCGAAATCGCCGCACGAATGAGCCGTCGAGCGAGCGCACTTATTCAGTACCTGTTGTTGTCTCGGGCATTTATCCATAGGGTTGGTCGGTGTGTATCCTTGGAGTGGCTCACTATGCCGCCCACGGATACAGATGCCGTCCCACAACAGTGCGCAGATGAAGACTGAGGAAGCCCCTATGAACAAGGCGCGTCAATCGCGAAACACCTGGTCGAAGCGGATGCCCGCGATCGCCGTTCTCGTGGTGTCTGCGATGCTGTGCGTCCTCGCGGTGGTCTACCGCGGCGTCGAGGTCACGCAGGTCAGCGTCGATGACGGCGGTATCTGGGTGACGAACCAGGACCGCAAGCTCCTGGGCCACCTCAACTATGACTCGCTGATGCTCGACGGCACCGTGTCCGTTAAGTCCGCGTCCTTCGACATCGGTCAGGCCGGCGGCGACGTGACGCTGGGGGAGACGGTGACACGCACGGTGTCGCCCGTCAAGCCCACCTCCTTCTCAATCGGCCAGGCTGTGACCCTGCCCGAGGGCGCCACCCAGGTGCAGGGTGGTTCCGTTCTGGCGGTCCTCGACCCGGCCGCCGGCCTCCTGTGGGTCGGTAACGCGGGTGAACCCGCCTCCATTTCTTTCGCAGCCGAAGATGCGGTCGCCAAGGACCTGAGCGACGGCGTCGTTGCGGTGTCGCGCACGGGCACGGTATTCGCCTACTCGGCCGGTTCCTCGTCGCTGGTCACCGTCGTCAAGGAAGGCCAGACGTGGCGCGCGAAGACGAGCGTGATCAAGGATTTCCGGCCCTCCGGCCCCCTGTCGATGACGGCGGTCGGAGACAAGCCCGTCATCTATGACCAGTCCGGTAATACCCTTGTCCTGCCCGGTGGGAAGCTCCGCGACCTCGCCGAGGAGCACGTGACCGGCGCGGTCTTGCAGGACCCGGGCGACGAGGCCGCATCTGTGCTGCTCGCGACCGATTCGGAGCTCGTGGCCGTCTCCCTCAACGGCAAGTCCGTCGAGCGTCAGCCCGCCTCCGACGCGGGTGCGAAGGGCAACCCGGCTGCCCCCGTCTTCCACAACGGCTGCTCCTACGGCGCGTGGGCCGGCTCGGGCGCGTTCGTGCGCACGTGCACGGATAAGTCGCGCAACCAGGCGCAGACGGTTCCGACGCTCGCCGAGGCCACATCCGCCGTCTTCCGTACGAACCGCACGCGCATCGTCCTCAACGATGTCTCGACGGGCACGCTGTGGCTGCCGGATAAGAACATGGTCCTCGTCAATAACTGGGATCAGATTCCCACCGAGGAGCAGGAAGAAGAGGACACCCCGACCCCGGACCAGCGTGAGCAGGTCTCGGAGCCGGAACACAACGACAAGAACACGCCGCCCGAGGCCGTGGACGACGACTTCGGCATCCGCCCGGGGCGTTCGACGCTGCTGCCGGTCCTCGATAACGACTCGGATGATGATGGCGACGTGCTGACTGCGCGCGCCGTGACGGACCCGGAGTTCGGGACGGTCGTGCGCACGAGGGGCGGTCGCGCCCTGCAGATCACGGAGGTTCCCGAGAACCTGACGAGCGGGTCCACGTCCTTCACGTACGAGGCCTCGGACGGCCTCGCGGGCGCCACCGCGACCGTGCGCGTGACGATCCACCCGTGGACGCAGAACGAGGGGCCACGCCAGGTCAAGCGCCCGGTCGTCAAGGTCGGCGCGAACGCTCAGGTCGAGTACAACCTGCTGTCGGATTGGATTGATCCGGACGGCGACCAGTTCTTCCTCAAGTCCGTGGTCGCTCCCGACGGTATCGTCGTGCAGTTCACGGAGGACGGGACGGTGCAGATCCGCGACCTCGGTTCGGGCGCGGGCACGAAGGCGCTGAGCGTGACCCTGTCGGACGGCCACGCGGAGACGACGGGCGATCTTCAGGTGAGCGTCCAGGAGGCGGGTAACGTTCCGCCGGTGGCGCGCGCTGACTTCTTTGTGGCCCGCGTGGGTGAGGCCCTGGCGATTGACCCGATTGCGAATGATACGGATCCGAACGGCGACGCGATTTCGCTCGTCGCGGCGGGAACGCCCCCGGCTGGCACGTCCGTGTCGGCGGATCTGTCCCGAGGCATCCTGACGTTCACGGGCTCGGTGCCGGGTTCCTTCCAGTTCACGTACACGGTGTCGGACGGCCCGTCGACGACGGTGGGTGTCATCCGCGTGGACGTGGTCGCTGATGACACGCATGCGCTCCCGATCGCCGAGGACGACCTGGCGGTGCTGCCTAGTGGCGGTGCCTCGCTGATCGCTCCGCTGGCCAACGACACGGACCCGTCGGGCGGCGTGCTCGTCGTCCAGTCGATTGACGTGCCCGCGAGCTCGGGCCTCGAGGTGACCCTCATTGAGCGTCACCTGCTGCGCATTACCGCGCCCGGCGGCCTTAGCGATGTCACCTCCTTTACGTACACGGTCTCCAACGGCGCGGGTTCCGCAACCGCTCAGGTGAGCGTCATCCCCACGGATGCGCAGAGCGAGGAGACGCCGCCCGAGGCCTCGCCGGACACCGCGAAGGTGCGCGCCGATGACATTGGTTCGGTGAGCGTCCTGAGCAACGATCGCTCGCCGATTGGCCTGTCGCTGATCCTGGATCCCGACGTCACGGTCCTGTCGGGTTCGGAGCTGGGAACGGTGTTTGTCACCGGTAACCAGGTGCGCCTGGCCGCCGGATCCGAGGCCGGGGTCGTCCGCGTGGCGTACACGGTCGTGGATTCGGTGGGTAACCGCGCGACGTCGACCGTCACCTTCGAGGTTGTGGCGGCCTCCGCCGCAAACAGTGCGCCCATTCCCAAGGCGCTGAGCGCCTGGGCCGTGCAGGGCCAGATGACGCGTATTCCCGTGCCGCTGACGGGCATCGACCCGGACGGCGACTCGGTGGCCCTCGTCGGTATCGATCAGCCGCCCGCCAAGGGCAGCGTCGTGCTCGGCACGGAGTGGCTGGAGTACACGCCTTCGGATGATGCGACCGGCACGGACACGTTCTCCTACATCGTCGAGGACCGCCTCGGCGTGCAGGGCCGTGCGCGCGTGCGCGTCGGCATCGCGCCGCCTGGATCGCAGAACCATAACCCGACCGCCGTCCCGGACTCGGTGACGGTGCGACCGGGCCGTGAGGTGAGCATTAACGTCCTGAGCAACGACCTGGACGCCGACGGCGACGCTCTCACCGTCGATACGGATCCGGCGACCGTGGCGGTGTCGGATGAGTCGGCGACCGTGACGGTGGCGGAGGATACGGTGACGGTCAAGGCCCCCGCCTCCAATGGCGTGTTCGTCGTCGCCTACCAGATTCAGGACGGCCGAGGAGGTCGCGCCCAGGGGCAGCTGACCGTGACGGTGGACGCTGAGGCACCGCTGCGCGTACCGATCGCCCGCGACGACGTCGTGTCGGTCGCGGATCTGCCCTCCGACTCCAAGCCCGTGAGCGTTCCCGTGCTCGTCAACGACGAGGACCCGGACGGCACGACGGGTGCTCTGACGATCTCATCGGATGGCTCGGGCGTGAGCGTGTCCGGCCAGAACCTGTCGATTAGCCCGGACGCGCGCCGTCGCCTCGTCGTCTACACGGTGACGGACCCCGATGGGCTCAAGGCGAGCGCCGTCGTGACGGTCCCGGGCACGGACCTGCTGGCTCCGCGCCTCGATATGACGCGCATCCCGGTGGCGATGCGTGCGGGGTCCGCCCTCACCCTCGACATCAACGACTACGTGCTCGTGCGCGACAACTCGCGTTCCCCAGTTATCGCCGACTCGACGACGGTCAAGGCCAGCGGCGGCATCGACTCGGCGACGCTGCAGGATTCCTCGCACATCGTGCTGACGGCGCCCGACACGGCCTCGGGCCGCGCCTCGGTGTCCTTCACGGTGCGTGACGGTTCTGTCGATGATGAGTCGGCCCTGTCCTCGACGCTGACGATCCCGATTACGATTCAGCCCGCGAGGAACCTGCCTCCGCGCCTGACCCCGACCCCGATCCTCGTGGGTCAGGGCGAGAACGTGAAGGTTGATCTCACCCAGATGGTGGACGACCCGGACGACCAGGCGAAGAGCTCCTTCGACTACCGCGTGGTGAAGGTCCCCGGCGGCATCGACGTGTCCCTGGACGGCTACACGCTGACCGTGTCGGGCAAGAAGGACCAGCCCAAGGGGCCGGTTGGCGCGATCACGGTGAGCGTGGACGACGGCTCGGGCGCGGTTAACGCCGACATTCCGGTGACGATCGTGAAGTCTTCCAAGCCCCTCGTGACGACGACGGACGCACGCATCAAGGTCAACGCGGGTCAGACGGCGACCGTGAACCTGTCGGAGTACACGACGAACCCTTTCCCGGATCCGCTCGTGGTCCTGGACGCGTCCGTGCACGTGGGCCAGGGCACCGCGGCGGGCGACGGCAACGTGCTGACCGTGAGCCCCAAGGCGGGATTCCACGGTGACATGATCGTCGTCTACCGCGTCATGGACGCGACGAACGACCCGGACCGCGTCGTGCAGGGCCGCATCGTCGTCAAGGTCCTGGACCGACCCGACGCTCCGCAGAACGTGACCGCGACCGCGACCGGCCCGGGCAGTGCTTTCGTGAGCTTCCCGGAACCCGCTGCGAACGGCGGAACCATTTCGGGGTACACGATCATCGACTCGGTGAGTGGGAAGCCTTACAACACGAGCAACCCGGGCATGGAAGTGACGGGCCTGGACAACGGCGTCGACCACACCTTCACGGTCATCGCCAAGAACGAGGCCGGAGATTCGGACCCGTCGGCGCCCTCCGCGCCTGTGCTTGTTGACGCGGTGCCCGATCAGATGGCCGCGCCCACGGTCCAGGGTACGGATGGTGGCCTGATCGTCTCGTGGACGCACGCGACCACCAGGGGATCGGCGGTCCACACCTACACGGTATTCGTCGCGTCGCAGGCGGGCGGCCAGCCGACCGCGCACTCCGTGTCTGGCTCGGATCACACCACGACCATTTACGGCCTGGAGAACGGTGCCAGCTACTTGGTGTCCATCCAGGCGCAGAACAACGCGAAGACCCCCTCGCCGGTGTCTAATTCGACGCAGGGTAGCCCGCACGGGCCGCCGTCCATTCCTACCAACGTCTCCGCCTCCACGTCGGCTATGGCGCCCGACGCGTCAACTGCGACGGTGCGAGTGTCCTGGAGGCCCGGTCAGTCGAATGGAAGCGGCTGGGGCCGGGCGGAGGTCACGGTGGATGGCGTGCCAGCTACTGCCAACGCGACTGATCCATACGTTGACGTTCCCGACGTGCCGACGGGCACCGACTTGCCCGTGAGGGTGGTGCTGTACAACGCCGACGGCGACAAGTCGGAGACCGCGACGACGACGGTCAACGTCGCCACGGTCCCCGCTCCGATCGCGGCCCCAACCCTGTCCGGTATCGGAGAAGAAGGCAAGGTGCGCGTGGACGGTCTGGTGCGCGTTCCGGGCCGAGGCTTTGACGCGTCTCGCCTGACGCTGCGTTACGCCAGTTCGCGGGAAGCGTGTGCCGCTGGGACGCAGGTCGAGAACGGTGACACTCTGACGGTTAACAGTTGGCAGCCGCAGACGTTCTACTTCTGCCAGACGGGCGTCGGCTTGAAGAACGAAACCACGGCATCCCCGCCGGTGCCGGCGGTCGGCCAGGCGACGGGTGCACCGTCGCAGGTGGGAGTGTCAATCACGAACGTCAACGCGACGAGCCTGACGGTGCGTTGGGACCCCGTGGCGGCCAATCCTGCTGTGACGCAGATCCGCGTGACGCTGAGTAACGGCGAGACGAAGCCCTTGTCTCCTGGTGCCACCGAGGCGACCTTCTCGGATCTGGCCCAGGGCACGAGATACCAGGCTACGGTCGTTGCGGTCAACGGCGTGGGTGAGACGGTCATGAGTCAGCGCCCGACGGAAACCACGAAGCTCGATGTGAGCGCCCAGTGGGTGGAGACCTGCAGCGGCGAGGAGCGCGGATTCTCCCCGGCCTCGTGCCACACGTTCACGCTGAGCGCTCCGGGATGGTCGGGTTCGTCGAGTAAGCACATGTGCACGGTCCGTAACGAAAAGACGGGCGGTACGCAGACGGTGCGCATCGATGGCGCGGGCCCGTTCCAGACGCGTGCGATCACCCTCGCAGGCAGTGAGGATGACTTCAGGCAACGCGGCCCGTACCTGCTCGAATGTCATCCGGAGTAGTGAGCACGTGAAGAAACTTCGTCGAATCATCAAGGCGGCGTGGCACAATGCGCGCGCCCGCCTGGAGGCGGTTCCCGCCTTCGTGTGGCTGTCGCGTTGGCTGAGTGCACTGACGCCGGTGGGCTGGGCGGTGAGCATCGCCCTCGTCGCGGGCGCGGTGGCCGCGGTCTCCTTTGGCTGGATCGAGGGCTTCGTGGTGGCCGTCATGGGCCTGGTGGCCCTCGTGGTGGCGATCGCGTCGGTGGCGTCCCCGTCTCCGCTGGCGGTGTCGCTGCGTATGCAGAACGATCGCATCGTTGCCGGTCAGGTGGCGGTGGGCCGCGTGCGCGTCGTTAACGAGTCGGCTCGCCGCTCGGGTTCGACCCTCGTGGAGGTGACGATCGGACGAGGCAGTGGCGAGT
>ERZ772827.1341-NODE-1341-length-12575-cov-4.253275_pt1 | contig 12575 bp, 7 predicted proteins | sample MGYA00580850_ERZ772827 | MGnify/ENA primary metagenome ERZ772827 (study PRJEB29015, sample SAMEA2737950) | human oral metagenome | biome: human oral; feature: human-associated habitat; material: dental | place: China | collected 2145 ...
GAACCAACCGGAGAGGGACCTCCGTCACAGAGAGGCTAACCGCCACACCCTCCCGACCGCCACCACCACCCACCACCCTGTGGACAACCCACCCGCTCCAGCCCGCACCGCCCTCGGTTCCCGACCTCAGCCGCGCTCGCGCTCACGCAGGCGGCGCAGCGGCCCGTCCACGGCCAGCAGCTCGGCGGGAGCCCCCTCCTGCACTACCCGCCCCGAGTCGAGGACGACGACGTGGTCGGCCTCTCCCACGCGGGCCAGGCGGTGGGTGATCTCGACGACCGTCACCCCGGACAGGCGCTCGCGCACCGCCTCGCGCACGCGCCCCTCGAGTGCGGGGTCGAGGTGGCTGGTGAACTCGTCGAGCACGAGCACACCGGGGCGTGCCAGCAGGGCACGTGCGAGCGAGAGCCGCTGGCGCTGACCACCGGAGACGGAGGCACCCCGCTCGCCGATGAGCGTCTCGTAGCCGGACTCCATGGCGAGGACCTCGTCGTGGACTCCGGCGGCGCGGCAGGCCTCCTCCACCTCCTCCTGGGTGGCCTGTGGGCGGGCCAGGCGCACGTTGTCCGCCACCGAGGCCCGGAACAGGTGGGCCTTCTGCGACACGAGGGCGACCTCGCGGCGCAGGGAGTCGGCGCTGACCTCGCGCAGGTCCACTCCGTCCACCCTCACCCGCCCAGCCGTCGGGTCGTCGAAGCGCAGAGCCAGGTGCGCCAGCGTCGTCTTGCCGGAACCCGAGACCCCCACGAGGCAGGTCCACCGGCCCGCCTCCGCGACGAGGGACACCCGCTCGAGCGCCTGCCCGCGGCTGCCGGGGTAGGTGTAGGACACGTCCTGCCAGGCGATGGTGTGGGCGTCGGCGGCCGCCAGCTCGACGTCGCCGTCGGGCACCTCGACGGGGGCGTGGACGACCTCGTGCACCCGCTCGGCCGAGGCGAAGGAGGCGTTGAGGGAGGCGGCGAACTCCTCGACGCCACGCACCGTCTCCGTCAGACGCAGAACCGCGGCGGCACTGGCGGCGAGCGCCGCCGCCGTCAGCGTGCCCCGCTCGACGGCGGGCGCCCCGACGGCGAGGACGGCCACCGGGCCGGCCAGGACAAGGACCTGCACGGCGAAGCGACGCAGGCCGGCCCACACGGCTGCGGCGCGCCCGGCGTCGACGACGGCCTCGTCCAGCTCCTTCATCTGAGCCAGCCGCTCGGCACCGCGACCGTAGCCGACGACCTCAGCCAGCCCCTGCACCGAGTCGGTCACGTGCTGCGTCAGGGCGGCCCGGGCGGCCACGGTCTCGCGCGAGGAGCGCAGGGAGCGGCGCCACCCGGCCAGCGGCACGAGCACGATCGCGGCGAGCAGGAAGGGCAGGGCGACGCCCGCCAGGGCCCAGGAGGCGCGCGCACCGATGACGAGCAGGACCGTCGTCGGCACGATGACGGCGGAGACCATGGGCGCGAAGGTGTGGGCGAAGAAGACCTCGATGCGGTCGACGTCCTTGGTGGAGCGGGCCAGCAGGTCGCCTGAGCGCGAGGTCGCCATGACGCGCGGCGCGCGCGGGATGAGGGCGCGGAACATCTCAGCGCGCAGCAGCTCCAGGGCCTTGAATGCGACGAAGTGGCCGAGGAACTGCTCGCCATAGCGCAGGAGGGCCTTGGCCAGGCTCATGGCGACCATGGCACCGGCGACCCCCCACAGCCAGGGCAGCGGCTCGCCCGCGGCGAGCGCGGCCGCCGTGCGCACCACGGCGTCGGCGGCGAGCGCGAACAGGCCCACGCCCAGCAGCAGGTCCGCCACCCGGCAGGCGGTGGAACCGAGCAGCGGGGTGAGCACGGGGCGTGTGACCCGCAGGAGCCAGGAGACGAGCTCGCGCCGCGTGGGCGCCGGGGCGACGGGGACGAGGGCGGGGGTGGGGCTCACGGCTCAGGCCTCCTGCTTCTCGGTGGTGGCGACGACGGTGACCCGCCCGTCCTGCACGCGCAGGACCCGGTCGGCCCCGGCGACGGCACCGGCCCGGTGGGAGACGGTCAGGACGGTGCGTCCGGCGGAGACGCGCTCGACGGCCTCGACGATGCGGGCCTCGGAGTCGAGGTCGACCTGGCTGGTGGGCTCGTCCAGGACGAGCAGGGGCCGGTCGGCGAGGAAGGCGCGGGCCAGGGAGACCCGCTGGGCCTGGCCGCCGGACAGACCCAGACCCTGCTCACCCAGCAGGGTCTCCAGCCCCTCGGGCATGAGGCGCACCTCCTCGGCGAGGTTGGCGGCCTCCAGCGCCCGCCACATGCGCGCCTCGGTGGCGCCGGGGTCCGCCAGGCGCAGGTTGTCGGCGATCGTGCCGGTGAACAGCCAGGTGGTCTGGGCGACGACGGCGCTGGCGGCACGGACCTCGTCCTGGGTGGCGGCGGTCAGGGCGGTGCCGTCCACGCGCAGGGTGCCGTGGACGGGCAGCAGGTCCCCGGAGACGAGGGAGACGAGGGTGGACTTGCCTGCACCGGAGGGGCCGACGACGGCCACGCGCTCGCCCGGCTCGACCACGAGGTTGACGTCGTCGAGGACGGTGGGGGCGGTCTCGTCCCAGGTGGCGCTGAGCCCGGACAGGCTCAGGCGCGCCCCCTGGGCGCCGGCGGCGGGCGGGGCGGGCAAAAACGTGCACCTGTCAGGCGGCGTGGGGCTGGGCGGGCTCGCGCAGGCTCGCACCCTCGGGCAGCGGGTCCGCGGTGCTGCGCTCGGTGGCCAGCAGGGCGCGCAGCGCCCGCTGGTTGGCCAGGCCACCCATGCCGACGTAGAAGAAGGCCCCCACCCGGTCGAGGGGCTCAAGCAGCACGTAGGAGACGAGGACGATGGCGAGGGCGTCACCGACGCTGATGGCGCCCGCACCGAGCCGGCCCAGGGCCATGGCGGCGGAGGCGGTGACGAAGAAGAGGGAGAAGAGGCTGTCGGTGAGGAGGATGACGAGCTGGTTGCCGGCGAGCAGCCCCATGACCGCACGACGGTTGGCCTCCCCCTCCTGCTTGAGGTTCTCGTGGGTGCGTCGGGCCGCGCGGGCCAGCACGAGGGTGGTCAGCCCCTGGATCGCGTCGAGGTACTCGGCGCTCAGGCGGGTGCGCTGGCGGCGCGAGCCGGAGGAGGAGCGGCGCACCTTGGAGTGGAAGACACCGATGAAGCCGGGGATGAGGACGACGGCGACGGCGAGGACGACGGCGGGCACCCAGTCCACGGTGACGGCGAGCAGGACGAGGACGAGCGCCGGGGACAGGACCGCGGCGACGGTGGGGGCGAGGAAGGTCTGGCGGTAGAGGGCGACGCGTTCGGCGCCGTCGGTGAGCAGGGAGACGGTGGCGCCGCTGCGGTGCTCGCGGGCCCGGCCGGGGCCGAGGGCGAAGAGGCGTCCCAGGGCCTTGGCGCGGATCTCTCCCTCCTGGTTGGCGGCGCTGGCGCGGGCGATGAGCTCGACGGCGAGCTGGCAGGCCCCGGCGAGCAGCGCCCCCAGGACGGCGCTCATGAGGTGGCCGCGCCAGGCGCCGCCGTCGGAGGCGCCCAGGAGGCCCTCGGTGACGGCGCCCAGGCCGCGCCCGAGGCTGATGAGGGTCCATCCCGAGGCGAGTCCGGCGAGGGCGGTCAGGAGGAAGGAGGCGGCGTTGGCTCGTGCCCCGGCGCGGGTGCCGACGGGGACCTTGGGGGCACGGGGGGATCTGGCCATGGCTTCTTCTCTCGTTGCCGGTCACGGGAGCGCGCCGTCGGGAGCAACGGGCAGCGTAGGGGAGCCTAACCTTCGCCGCCAGACTTTGGCGACGCTGCGTCACGTCTTGGGACTTCCACCGTAAGCCGCCGCACCCCAGCGTCTCGCCGGGCACGCCCCGCCCTCGCCCGTGCACGCCCACCCAGCCCAAGTCGGGGACGACAAGCTGAGGAAGACCCTCAGACTGCGTCACAGCGAGAGTGCTGCATGACACACTCTGCCCATGAACGCCATGCGCCTGACCGACTCCGCCCCCTCCCTGCGGCACCTCAACATCCGCGCGGCCGACAGGCGCTGGTACCACCCCGGCCACGTGGCCGTCGAGATCTGCACCGAGAACGCCGAGGGCGTGCGCCTGTCCGCCCGGGCCGGGGCCGACCGCGCCGAGCTGTGCGACAACCTCGCGGCGGGGGGCACCACCCCCTCCATCGGCCACGTCGAGGCCGCGATCTTCGCCGCTGCCGAGGAGATCGCCGAACGGCGCGCCCTGGCCGGGCCTCACTGGGTCTCGACCCCCGCCGCCATCCCCCTGGGACTGCGCATCATGATCCGCCCGCGTGGTGGCTCCTTCGTCTTCAGCTCTGACGAGGGGCGCGCGATGATCGCCGACGTGCGCCGCATCGCCGCCCTCGCACGCGAGATGAGCGAGTACACGCGTCCACAGCCCGTCGGCTCCGCCGGCCAGCCGCTCCCCCCGGCCGTCGACCTCGGCTTCGTCGTCGGGGCGCTCACCGAAGAGCACACCATCGACCGCGGCCTGCTGCGGCTGCTCGTCGCCACGGCCGACGGCGCCCCCGTCACCTTCCACAAGGCCCTGGACCAGACCCGGGACCTCGTCGAGGCCTACGGGGACCTCGACGGCCTCGGGGTGAGCGCGGTCCTCACCTCCGGGGGCGCTCCCACCGCCCTCGAGGGTGCCGAGGTGCTGCGCGGACTCGTCGCCTCCGGCGGCCCCACGGTCATCGTGGCCGGAACGGTGCGCCCCGAGACGACGGCGGAGGTCATCGCCGCCACGGGTGCGCGCGAGATCCACATGCGCTGCTCAGTGCCGGGCCTAACCCCGGGCGAGCCCCAGCGCACCGACGAGTCCCTGGTGCGCATGGCCGTCGAGGCTGCCCACGCCATCACCGTCTGAGCCTCACATACCGACGGTGGCGCCCCGGCCCTTGAAGGGCTGGGGCGCCACCGCGCTGTCGGGGCTGTTGAGGCCGGGCCTGTGTACTCGGGCCTCAGTGCCGGGGTCTGTGAACCCGGGCCTCGGTGCCCGGGTCTGTGAACCCGGGCCTCGGTGCCCGGGTCTGTGAACCCGGGCCTCAGTCCTGGGCGTGCGCGGAGCGCACCCGGGCCGTCGCCTCCACCAGGTTCTTCAGGGACTCGCGCGTCTCCTCGTACCGGCGGGTCTTGAGTCCGCAGTCGGGGTTGGCCCACAGGCGCGCCACCCCCAGGGCGTCGACGGCCCGCTCCAGCAGGTCGCGGCACTCCTCGACGCTGGGCACGCGCGGGGAGTGGATGTCCCACACGCCCGGGCCCAGCTGCCGCTCAAAGCCGTGCGCGGCGACGGCAGGCAGGATGTCCATGCGCGAGCGGGAGGCCTCGATGGAGGTCACGTCCGCGTCCAGGTGGTCCACGGCGTCGATGACGACGTCGAACTCGGAGTAGCACAGGTGCGTGTGGACCTGCGTGGCGGGAGCCGCCCCACCCGTGGCCAGGCGGAAGGAGCCGACCGACCACTCGAGGTAGGCGGGACGGTCCGCGACCCGCAGCGGCAGCGTCTCGCGGATCGCGGGCTCGTCGACCTGGATGACGGCGATGCCCGCGGCCTCCAGGTCCGTGACCTCGGCGCGCAGGGCCAGCCCGAGCTGGTCGGCGACCTCGGCGCGCGGCACGTCGTCACGCACGAAGGACCAGGCCATGATCGTCACCGGCCCCGTGAGCATGCCCTTGAGCGGCTTGTCGGTCAGGGACTGGGCGTAGCTCGTCCAGCCGACCGTCATCGGCGCGGGCCGGCTGATGTCGCCCCACAGGACGGAGGGGCGGGTGCAGCGCGAGCCGTAGGACTGGACCCAGCCGTGGACGGTGGTGGCGCAGCCGTCCAGAAGCTCGGCGAAGTACTGCACCATGTCGTTGCGCTCGGCCTCGCCGTGGACGAGCACGTCGAGCCCGATCTCCTCCTGGAGCCTGACGACCGAGGCGATCTCCTCGCGCATGGCGAGCTCGTAGCCGGCGTCGTCGAGCTGTCCGGCCCGGTGGTCCGCGCGCGCCCGGCGGATCTCAGGCGTCTGGGGGAAGGAGCCGATGGTCGTGGTGGGCAGCAGCGGCAGGCCCAGCCTCTCCTGCTGGGCGGCGCGGCGCTCCTCGTAGGGGGCGCGGATGCGGTCCGCCTGGGTCACCCCGGCCACCGCCGCGCGCACGTCCTCGCGTCGGACCCCCGGGTGGGCGGCGCGGGCGGCCCGCAGGCGGGCGTCCTCCTCCAGGGCGGGGGAGACGGCCTCACGCCCCTGGCGCAGGCCGGCCGCCAGGGTACTGACCTCGACGATCTTCTGGTCGGCGAAGGCGAGCCAGGAGCGCACGTCCTCGTCGATGCCCGTCTCCCGGGCCGCGTCGTGGGGCACGTGCTGCAGGGAGGTGGAGGTGCCGACGACGAGACGGGCGTCGGCGGGCAGGGCGGCGCGCAGCGCCTCGAGGGTGTCCAGGGCGGCGGCCAGGTCGCAGCGCCAGACGTTGCGGCCGGAGACGACACCGGCCACGAGGGTGCGGCCCGCCAGGCCGGCGAGGTCGGCGGCCTCGGGCAGCGCCCCGGCGACGAGGTCGACGGCCACCGCCTCCACGCCCGTGGAGGCGACGACCGGCAGGGCGTCACCGAGGCTGCCGTAGCCGGCGGCCAGGAGGATCTGGGGGCGCTCGGCGATGGCCGACAGCCACGTGTAGGCGCGCGCCGTCACCTCCAGGACGCGCTCACGCTCCACGTCCCAGGCGTCGCTGACGAGGGCGGGCTCGTCGAGCTGGACCCAGCCGGCTCCGGCGGCCCACAGGTCGGCGAGCAGGTGGCCGTAGGCGTGCAGGACGTCGTCGAGCCGGTCCAGGGGGTGGAAGCCGTCGGGGGCGCCGTCGGCCGCCTTGGCCAGCAGCAGGTAGCTCACCGGGCCGACGACGACGGGCCGGGGTGCGTCCTCGCCGGCGGCGAGGGCCTCCAGGACCTGGGCGACGGGACCGTCCGTGGGGTCGATGCCGCCGAAGCCGGGCCGGTAGTCGATGACGGTGTCCGGGCCGATCTCGGGGACGAGGTAGTGGTAGTTGGAGTCCATCCACTTCGTCATCTCCAGGGCGGCGCGCTCCCCCTCACCCCGCGCGGCGGTGAAGAAGCCGTCGAGGTCGGTGCCGCGGTGCTCGGAGCCGGGGGCGGCGGCGCCTGCCAGGTCCGTGAAGCGCTCGGGCAGCGCGCCGAAGGCGGTCGTGACCTGAAGGACCTGGTCGTAGTAGGTGAAGTCGGCCGGGACGGCGGCCTCACCGGTCAGGCCCAGCTCTCGCAGGTGGGCGCGGGTGCGCGAGCGCAGCGCGGCGGCCTCGGCGCGCAGGGTCGCGACGTCGCTGCGCCCGGCCCAGTAGGACTCGACGGCGCGCTTGAGCTCGCGGTCGGGGCCGATGCGGGGGTAGCCCAGGACGAGGGCGTCGGCGAGGGGCTGGGCGGCGGGGGTGGTGGTCATAGTGGTTCTGTTCTCCTGGTGCGTGTGACGTCAGGTCGGCGGGGACGGGGTCGTGGCTGAGGGCGGGCACGGCCGGGCGGGCCGGGACCGCCTACGGCATTCGGTGCCCGCCGCCGGGGACCGCGTTGAGGTAGGAGCGGGCGATGTCGTGCTGGGTGCGCAGGTCGGGTGAGGAACCGGCGAGGATCCCGCCCACGCGCAGCTGGCTGACGACGTCCAGGGCGGGGCGCGCGCGGTTGAAGGTGTAGAGGTGCAGCCCCGGGGCACCGCCGTCGAGCAGGTCGGTGGCCAGGCGCAGCGTGGCGTCGATACCGCGGCCGAAGAGCTCGACGCCGTCGCTGCGGTCCAGGAGCCGCCGCAGGTCGGAGGGGACCCGTACCCCGGTGAGGGCCTCCAGGCGGGTCAGACGCCGCAGGTCGGTCAGCGGGATGAGACCGGGAAGGAGCGGCAGCGTGATCCCGGAGTACAGGCAGGCGCGCTGGAGGGCGAGGTAGTCCTCGGCGTCGTAGAAGACCTGGGTGACGGCGCTGTCCGCGCCGGCGGCCTGCTTGGCGGCGAGGACCTCGACCTCACGGCCGTGGTCGGTGGCCGCCGGATAGGCGGCGACGGCGATGTGCACGTGGCGGGCGCCGTCGTCGAAGTACTCGGCCTCGACCTCGCGGATGAGGCTCACGAGGTCGCTGGCGTGACGCAGCTCGCCACCGAGGTCCTCGGGCGAGGCCCCGGCGGGCGGGTCCCCGCGCAGGGCGAGGAAGCGGCGCACCCCCATGTCGAGGAAGCGGCGGACGATGTCGGCAACCGTGTGCGCCCGGTAGCCGATGCAGGTCAGGTGCGCCATGAGGGGGACCTGGCTGGTGGACAGGACGTGGGCGATGACGTCCTCCGCTGCGTTGCGCTGGCGCACCACCCGGACCGTGCCGTCGTCGTCGGTGACGAAGGTGGGCCGGTAGGTGACGGACACGAAGTCGGGGCAGGTGCCCAGCAGACGGTCCAGGGCGGCCCAGGTCTGGGAGGAGCTGCGGCCCGGGCGCGGAGGGAAGAGCTCCATCGACAGGCTCGGCAGGGACGGTGCCGCCTGCGCGGCGGGGGGCTGGGGGGCGTCCCCCGCACGGGGGCTGTGCGGCTGGGCAGGTGAGTCGGTCACAAGAACTCCATCGGTCCTGGCTGAAGCACCCGCCGTGATGGGGTTGCTGCGGCGTCAAGGAGCCAGGTCTCTCGGCCGCTCTGGATGGACGCGAGGGACCCTACCCGGGCAGCGGCGAGGGGCGCAATCCTCGTCCACGACTGTGGACACGCCGCCGGGTTCCGGAGCCGTTCGGGCGGGTCACGCTCGCAGCGCAATCGAGTCCAGGGGCTCTCATGCCCCTCCCGCGGTGTCTCACCCCTGGCTTAGGTTGGAACCTATGACTGAGGTTCGTATCGCTACCTCCCGAGGCGTGACGCTGGCGGGCACGCTCATGCTCCCCGAGGGCGCCGCCGGGCTCGACATCGAGGCCGTGCTCGCCCAGGTGGAGGCAGGTACGCCCGCCCCCGTGCGTGAGGAGGCGGTCATCGTCCTCGCCCACGACTTCCTCACCGACCGTCACGGGCTGGACCACCGCCTGGACATCCTGGCCGCCCACTACCGGCGGGCCGGCTGGGCGACACTCCAGTTCGACTTCTCCGGGCTGGGCGCCTCCGACGACGACGTCGTCACGCTGGGCGGGCAGGTCGAGGACCTGCAGGCCGTCACCGGATGGCTCGAGATGCTCGGCTTCCGACGCACCGGGGTGCACGCCAACGGGTTCGGGGCGACGGCCCTGCTGCTGGCCCGGCCGCAGAACGTGCAGGCCGCCGTCCTCGTCGGCGCGGTGGTGGGACCGCAGTCGATCCTGTGGGAGAACGTCTTCTCCCCCGAGCAGCTCGACGAGCTCGCGGCCCACGGGCACACGCGCCTGGTGGACGACAACCCCAACGAGCGCGAGTGGGACGTGCTGTCGAAGCAGACGCTGGCGGACGTGTCCCTCCAGAGCCCCGAGCGCACGATGGAGGGCCTGCCGTGGCCCGTCCTCATGCTGCACGGCGCGCTGACGGACGAGTTCCCCGACTCGGCCGCGGCGGCGACCGAGAGCTTCACCCTGCTGCGCCACGGCAGCCAGCTCGTGCAGGTCCACGCCGAGGACCCCCAGGACGCCCAGGAGCAGGTCGCCCGGCTCGGACGCGAGTGGTTCGAGCGGCGCCTGCGCTAGCGGGGCACGAGGGGGCCGGTGCCGCGGCCACCCGGGCGGTGCGCGTCAGTCCTGCGTGAGGGTGACGAGCAGCGCACGGTGGTCGGAGCCGGTGATCTCGATGAGGTCGACGCCGGTGCTGGTCCACGTGGCCGTGTCCACAAGGACGTGGTCGATCGCCGCCCCCAGCAGCGGGGTGCGTGTCGACGCCGGCCAGGTCGACAGGCCGCCGGCCCCCGCCTCGAGCGCGGCGTCGGAGCACCCGCCCAGGTCCTGCATGAGCGCGTGGTCGACGGTCGCGTTGAGGTCGCCGGCGAGGATGAGGCCCGTGGCGGGGCTCGCACACTGGGCAACGGCCTGGCGCACCGACTCCTCCCACGCTCGCATCGTGCTCGTGAGGGGGGCGACGGTGTGGACACCGAGGATCGTGGGGCGCTGGTGCCCGTTGAGCATGGCGTCACCCACGGGCTGAAGGAGCACGGCACCGTGTCCCAGGCCGTCGGGGGCGGGGACCTGCTCGTAGTCGCCGATGGAGGCGCTCACCAGGACGGTGGTGGCACCGGGGTCGCCGTCGAAACCGGTCGACGTCGACGAGCTCGTCGGCGTGGGGGAGGCGATGGGGGTCGCCGAGGCAGAGGCCTGCGCGTCGGCCGAGGTCGAGTCCGTCTCGTCCTCGGAGACGAAGGGCCTGTAGGACAGGCCGTCCTGCTCGAGCAGGGTGAGCAGGTCGGCCGCGTCCCCGGCGTGGGTCTCCGGGAGGACGACGACGTCGGGGGTCGACTGCCGGATCGCGATGGCCAGCTCGACCATGCTGGCCCGGCCTGCGTAGGTGTTGAAGGTCAGGACGGTGAGGTTGCCGTCCCACGCATCCTCGGCCGCGGCGGGGGCCGAGGCCGGGGCCGCGATGATGTCCGTGGTGTCGAGGCCACGGCCCCACAGCACCCCGGTGTGGGCTCCGGCGACGAGCAGCAGGACGAGGGCGATGACGCCGGTGCGCCGCCCGCCCTCGTGACGCAGGACGCGGGTGAGCGCGGAGACGGCGACAACGAGGCCGACGAGGACGAGGACGACGACGACCCCGCTGCGCAGCGCGACAGCCTGGGCGAAGGGGTAGCGCAGGCTCAGACGTAGGTCGTCGCTGAGGAAGCCCAGCAGGTCCGGGGCGAGGGAGAGACAGGCAAGCAGCGAGATGACGACGGCGACGCACCAGCCGGTGGCGTGCTGCACCGTGCGCCAGGTGCTGCGCGCAGCACCGGCGGGGAGGGACGGGGGCGTGGGCTGCTCGACGGGAGCGGGCTCGGGCGTGGGCTGCTCGGCCGGAGCGGGCTGGGAGGGAGCACCCGGGACGGCAGCGTCGTCGGGCTGGGGGGTCGGGTCGGTCATGGGATCATGCTCTCTCATCTGACGACTCCCTGGTGACCACCTGGGAGCCTGATCCTGCGGATCCTACGGTTCCTGTGGGTGCCCAGGGTCGCACGAGCCAGTAGGACCACCGGGGACCGGGGCTGCGGAGATAACAGGGTTGCCAGAACCGCTCGGATCACCTGTGCCCGTACGGATCACCTGCGGTCCGACGGATCACCTCAGGGACGCCCCTAGGTTGTCCAAGGCGCCGCAGGTTGTCCAACGAGCAGCAGGTTGTCCAACGAGCAGCAGGTTGTCCAACGCGCCAACGGGGGCTGCAGAGGTGCCAGGGCCGCCATGGACCACCTGCCGCCCCGCGGATCACCTGCGGTCCAACGGATCACCTGCGGTCCAACGGATCACCTCAAGGACGCCCCCAGGTTGTCCAACAGGCAGCAGGTCGTCCAGCGGGCAGCAGGTTGTCCAGCGGGCAGCAGGTTGTCCAACGAGCAGCAGGTTGTCCAACGAGCAGCAGGTTGTCCAACAGGCAGCAGGTTGTCCAGCGGGCAGCAGGTTGTCCAGCGGGCAGCAGGTTGTCCAGCGGGCAGCAGGTTGTCCAACGCGAGACCGACGGCGGGCTCTCGGCGCGCCGCAGGTGGTCCAAGGCACCGCAGGTTGTCCAACGCGAGACCGACGACGGCTCGGCACAGGTGACATCACACGAGCACGGCTCAGCCCCTGGGGGACAATGGGCAGCCGTATGAGTGACGAGACGAGCATGAGCCCCGCGCACGAAGGCGCTCCCGCAGGAGCCGGTGCCTCCCCCGGAACCGCCGCCTCCCCGGGCACCACCTCCTCCCCCGTCGGCTCCTCCACGCCCGACGGCGAGCAGCGCGACCAGTCCCGCCGGGGCGGGCGCACCCGCCACGGCGCACGCACCCGCCCCGACCGTCACGCGGGCCGCCGCGAGTGGCCGGGCTTCACGCCCGAGCAGCTGGCCGAGCGCGCCGCCAGCGTCCCCGCCGTCGTCTACCCCGACGAGCTGCCCGTCAGCGCCCGCCGTGAGGAGATCGCCCGGACCATCGCCTCCAGCCAGGTCGTCATCGTCGCGGGCGAGACCGGCTCGGGAAAGACCACCCAGCTGCCCAAGATCTGCCTCGAGCTCGGCCGCGGCGTGAGCGGCATGATCGGCCACACCCAGCCGCGTCGTATCGCCGCCCGCTCGGTCGCCGAGCGCATCGCCCACGAGCTCGGCACCTCCATCGGCGGCGACGGCGTCGTCGGCTACCAGGTCCGGTTCACCGAGGAGACCGGCCCGCACACGCTGGTCAAGCTCATGACGGACGGCATCCTGCTGGCGGAGATCCAGACGGACCCGATGCTGCGCCGCTACGACACGATCATCGTGGACGAGGCGCACGAGCGCAGCCTCAACATCGACTTCATCCTCGGCTACCTCGCCCGGCTCCTGCCCCAGCGCCCGGACCTCAAGGTCGTCATCACCTCAGCGACCATCGACTCCGAGCGTTTCGCCCAGCACTTCGGCCAGGACGTCTCGCGCGGCGACGGCCTGGCCACCCGGGTGCCCGCCCC